>Ga0163144_10013556_pt1 | contig 17000 bp, 13 predicted proteins | sample OliLak19BULKMAT1_FD_123175 | JGI IMG/M metagenome (GOLD analysis project Ga0163144, IMG submission 123175) | Freshwater microbial mat bacterial communities from Lake Vanda, McMurdo Dry Valleys, Antarctica - Oligotrophic Lake LV.19.BULKMAT1 | ecosystem: Environmental > Aquatic > Freshwater >... | reverse complement strand
GTGCCCCTGGTGTTTTGTGGCCTGGTGCTGGGTGTTTACCAACTGGGTCAGCATCACGGTTTGGGTCGTACCGTTAGCCAAACACTGTTTTACACGCTTTTGGCCAGTACCATTTCCGTCTTCATAGGGATTTCATTAGTGAACCTGGTTCGCCCCGGTGCAGGGCTAAGCATTTCCCAGGCCGTTTTAAATACCCAAAATCCGCAGATTGAAACCATCAAGGCCCATGCCCAGTCGGCCAAGACAGTGACGCAAACAATACTGGATATCGTGCCCAAAAACCCCGTGCAAGCGGCGGCTCAGGCGCTGGAGGGTGAAATGCTTGCCCTCATGTTTTTTGCCCTGGTATTTGGTTTTGCGTTAAGTCGTGTCGTAAAAACGGGCGGGCATAATTCGGCTATATCGATGCTGGAAACAGTCTACGAGGCCACGATGGAAATTGTCCATCTGGTGATGCGTTTGGCGCCGTATGCGGTTTTCGCGCTGGTGTTTTCCACGAGTTATAAATTTGGCTGGGAACTGGTCCGTTCATTATCCCTGTATGTATTGGTCGTGCTGGTGGGATTGGCGCTGCAGCAGTTTGTGGTGTACTCGACGCTGCTAAAAGCGGTGGCGGGTCGATCACCAGCGCAGTTTTTTAGAGACTGTTACGGCGTCATGATCTATGCCTTTGCCACGGCATCATCCAATGCCACCTTGCCCAAGTCTCTGGAGACTGCGACCGAAACATTGAAACTGTCACCAGAAACCTCGCGCTTTGTGTTGACTGTTGGAGCGACAGCCAACCAAAACGGCACAGCACTTTTTGAGGGTGTGACGGTCATTTTTCTGGCCCAGGTGTATGGCATTGATTTAACCATGTTGCAGCAAATACAGATCGTTATGATGGCGATATTAGCGGGTGTGGGCACTGCCGGTGTGCCTGGGGGATCGCTGCCGCTGATCATGATTTTGCTGCAACAGGTCGGCATTCCGCCGGAAGGGCTTGGACTGGTCCTGGGCGTCGACCGCTTTCTGGACATGTGTCGGACAACGGTGAATGTGAGCGGGGACCTGGTGATCGCGACTCTGGTTGATCGCAAAAAAGAGCCACAATTACCCGCTGAGTCATGACATGATTCATGGTTTATTCATTCATGCAGATCAAGTTTGCATCAGCACGGACAACGCTTTATTTTTCCATCCTTGGTCGGGTAACGCGCCATCTGACAGTAGCGAAAATAGTCAGAAAGGGTCATGGGTAGCAGGTCTGGATGGTATTCACGAAAATGTTCAAGATACCCATCGTAATCACCTACGCCCACCATCAGGCGCAGCATTTGTGCAGTACGCCGAACAATGCCATTCCAGCCAGCATCTGGTTGACAATACCAAATAAAGCCCAAAGACTGTTAATGCCACCCAACGGGTCGGTGACGCCCTGGTACAAAAACCATCCCCACCCGGTTACGGCCAGTGTGGTGGCAAAAATATTCGCCGTCCAGGATTGCGTATTACCCAATGCAGGAGCGGCCGTGCCCAATAAATCCTGAATCAGGAATCGGCAGACACGGGTACCCGCATCCAACGTAGTCAAAATAAATGGGGCTTCAAATAAAATGGCGAAGTGGTACCAGAACGCCATTAACTTCTGGCCGCCAATCAAGTCCGACAGAATTTTCGCCATACCCACGGCAAAGGTTGGCGCGCCACCGGTACGCGACAAAATCGACGACTCGCCCACATCTTTCGCCAATTGTGTGAGGATCTCGGGCGTAATGACAAAGCCCCACGACGAAATCACCTGAGAGGCTTCTTCAACCGTTTTGCCAATCACTGCAACCGGACTGTTCAGGGCGAAATACACGCCCGGCTCCAGCACGCAAGCGGCGATCAAAGCCATGATTGCCACAAACGACTCCATCAGCATGGCACCGTACCCAATGGCGGGAATATGTGATTCGCGTTCCAGCATTTTGGGCGTGGTACCGGACGACACCAGTGCGTGAAAACTGCTCACGGAACCGCAGGCAATGGTAATGAACAGGAATGGAAATAATGAACCGGAAAAAACCGGGCCGCTGCCATCAACAAAAGGTGTAACCGCCAACATTTTCAATGGCGGTGAGTCAATCAGTATTGCTACGGCAAGCGCCTGCATGAGCAGTACAAAACCGATAGGCGAAACTTCGATGACACGGCCCGGGCGCAACTTTCCAGCCGCATCATCGCGCCGAGAGAACGGCCATCACGACGTGTTGACGCAAACAGGATCATCGCATCCTGCACGGCCCCGGCCAGCACCACGCCGATCTAATCCACAAGGTACCGGGCAGATAGCCCATTTGCGCGTAGGCACATAATCCAGTCAGTCATTATGGCGCTCGGCGGGTGCTAACCTGCGATCATCGAGTTGCATGATTTTAAGCGCGATAAACCGCGCGTAGAAACGGTAGGCATTGTCGTAGTGTTTTTAGCATCGTCAAAAGACCAAAAGAAACTCCACAAGAACACCAACTTGAACGCCTACCTAAGGATTAGCGCACCAATTACAGGAGAGTTTGGGTCATTTATCAATCCCTGGTTGACACGGATTCGAACTGCTGACGCAAATCATAATCGGACATCCAGCATGCATTTCCGATGCATTTGGTTTGATTCGGCAGATGGAAGTAAGGATACTCGAAAAATGAAGGCTACAATCAATACTATCGAGCCAAACGGTATGGCACTTGAGTCCAGGCCTTGGCATAGTCTGTCGGTCGCCGAGGCTGCCGCCGAGCTGTCAGTGGTCCCGGCGCGGGGCCTCAGCACCGAAGTTGTGGCGGAACGTCTGGCGCGCTGGGGTAAGAACCGACTGATTGAGGCGAAGCCCCGCCCACTGGTGCTTAAATTTTTCGACCAGTTCAAAAACCTTCTGGTCCTTGTGCTGCTGCTTGCCGCGACGCTCGCGTGGGTGATCGGCCATCCCCGCGACGCGATGGTGATTCTGATCGTTGTGGTATTTAACGCAACACTGGGTTTTTACCAGGAATACAGGGCGGAAAAGACCATTGCAGCGCTCAAGAGTATGCTTGCTGCGACTGCACGGGTGAGGCGCGATGGACGTGCGATTGACATCGACGCGACGCAGCTCGCACCGGGTGACATCGTGATATTGGAGGCGGGTGATCGCGTGCCGGCCGATGGTCGACTGCTGGTTGCGCACGCGCTGGAAGTTGATGAAGCAGCGCTGACCGGCGAGTCGCATGCGGTAGGAAAATACAGCGATACCGTGGAAGCCGTCGATCTGTCTTTGGGCGACCGGCTGAACATGGTCTTTATGAATACTGTCGTCACCCGCGGCCGCGCAGAGCTGCTGGTGACGAACACCGGAATGGCAACTGAAATGGGCAGACTGGCTGGCATGATCGCCGCGGCGCCGGAGTCTGAAACGCCATTGCAAAAGCAGCTCGACACTCTGGGCAAGAGACTCGGCGCTCTCGCCGCCGTCGTGGTTGTCCTGATTTTTTCGCTCGATCTGGCGCGTGGTCTGCCGTGGAGCGAGGCTGCCCTCACCGCTGTGGCACTGGCGGTAGCCGCCATTCCGGAAGGTCTACCTGCCGTAGTGACTGTAACGCTCGCTATCGGCATGTGGCGTATGGGCAAAAACCGCGCGATAGTGAAGAATCTGTCTTCGGTGGAAACGCTGGGTTCGACCACAGTGATCTGCACCGACAAGACTGGCACGCTGACCATGAATGAGATGACCGCACGCGCGGGATGGTTTGCAGGCAAGCGTTTCACGGTGAGCGGAGAAGGCTACTCGGATCGGGGCAAAGTCAGTACCGACGGATCGGCTCATGGTTTAAAGAAATTCCTCATGCCGATGGTGCTGTGTACCGAATCGCGGGTGCGCGATGGCAAGTTGGTTGGCAATCCAACCGAGGGTGGACTCTGGGTGCTCGCGCAAAAGGGAGGGCTAGACCCCGAATACGAGCAGGAAGAGCAACCGCGCATTGCCGAGATTCCCTTTGATTCTGCGCACAAGTTTATGGCGACCTTCCATCACGTGGGTGAGTCCGTGCACATGTTCATCAAGGGCGCCCCTGATGTGCTGCTCGCCCGTGCTGACAGGTGTCTCAACGATACGGGTGAATCTTCACTGGACGCTGCGCTACACCAGAAAATCGAGGCAGAAAACGAACACCTGGCTACCCAGGCGTTACGCGTACTGGCGGTAGCGCAAAGAGTCATACCTGCTAATGAGTTTGACCCGGCGGGCGATCTGATGGTCTGGGCTTTTGGTTGGACTTTCCTGGGGCTGGCCGGGTTGATGGACCCGCCGCGGCCACAGGCCAAGCGCGCAATCGCCGACTGTAGTCGTGCCGGTATCCAGGTGAAGATGATCACCGGCGACCACCAGTTGACGGCAGCGGCCATCGCTCGCGAGCTCGGTTTAGAAGGCGAGGTGGTCAGCGGCAACCAGCTCGATGCCATGAGCGATGCGGAGCTGGCTCGATGTATCAATGGCATCGCAGTGTTTGCCCGCGTTTCGCCGACGCACAAGGTTAAAATTATCCATGCCCTGCGCGCCGATGGCCATATTACCGCCATGACCGGCGACGGCGTGAACGATGCGCCGGCCTTGAAAGCCGCTCATATTGGCGTGGCCATGGGAATCACCGGCACCGCAGTGACCCGGGAGGCGGCGACCATGGTACTGACCGACGATAACTTTGCCACTATTGTTCGAGCGGTGGAGGAGGGTCGCGTGGTGTTCGATAATATTGTCAACTTCGTGCGCTTTCAGCTCTCCACCAACATAGGCGCGATCTTAACCGTGCTGGCGGCGACGCTGCTCGGCTGGCATGCGCCGTTTACCGCGATTCAGCTCCTGTGGATCAACATTATCATGGACGGCCCGCCGGCGATGACGCTGGGCATCGAACCCGCTCGTCTCGGTATCATGCATGAAAAGCCGCGCCAGAAAAGCGCGCAGATACTAACCGCACATCGACTGGCGCGACTCATGTTGTATGGAACGACGATGATGGTGGGAACGCTCGGCATGTTCCAGTACGGCCTCGCGATGCACGGACTGCCTTACGCGCTAACGCTGGCCTTTACCACTTTTGTGCTGTTTCAGTTCTTCAACGTGTTCAACGCCCGCGCCGAACATGGCACTGTATTCAACGGTAACTTCTTCAAGAACGGAAAGCTTTGGCTGGCCCTCGCCAGCGTGCTTATCCTGCAGGTGCTGGCGGTGCACTGGCGTCCGGCGCAGGCGATTTTCGGTACGACAGATGTACAGCTGGGCGACTGGCTGCTGGCGACGGCTGTGGCGTCCAGCGTGTTGCTGCTGGACGAGGCGCGAAAATTCCTGGTGCGCCGGCGCTGGATCACATAGACATCACTCACACTTGATACGGGAACCCTCCAGCATGGTCCAGCCCATTGGGGATGCACAGCAGCGCCAGGTAATGGCAATGACCGAGCACTATATGTCCCGGGCGGACGCTATTTTTGACCGCCGCTTTGCGCGTGTACCGGTACTGTTTGACTTAAGGGGACGCACGGCGGGCATGTTCAAGGTGGTCGGCAAGTGTGGCCTTATTCGTTATAACCCATGGATTTTTGGCAAATATTTCGAGGAGAACCTGCGCGATACCGTGCCGCATGAGGTGGCTCATTACATCGTGCATGAGGCGTATCCCCGGCGGGGGACCAAGCCCCATGGCTACCACTGGAAAGGCCTGATGGCGCAATTCGGTGCCAACCCGGGTGTCACCTTTAAACTGGACCTGGCCGGTGTGCCCCAGCGTAGCCAGAACAACCACCGCTATCTATGCGGTTGCCGCGTACACGAGGTGTCCAGCACACGGCACAATCGGGCACAGCGCGGTGCCGCGCGCTATCTCTGCCGTTTTTGTAACGACGGCCTGGTGTATGCGCCCTAGTACAAAGGGAGATCCCCGGGCTTTGCCGGGGGATAATTACTTGTCCATCCCCAGTTCCACGCCGCTGAATACTCAGAGTCCTTTGCGGTAGGTGTAGGGAGTGACGCCGGTCCAGCTCTTGAAGGCACGGATAAACGCGCTGCTTTCGGAAAATCCGGCCCGGTGTGAAATCTCCTCGATACTAAGGCCCTGCTTGCCCAGGAAATGCAGCGCCGTATCCCGGCGTACCTGGTTCTTGATGTCCTTGAAGGCAGTACCCTCGGCGGCGAGGCGTCGCCTGAGCGTCTGTGGATGGACTTCCAGGGTGGTGGCCACATCATTGAGTTCGGGAATATCGCGCAGCTGGCGGCGCACGATGTCGCGGACCCGGAAAGTCCAGCTGTTGAAGGCGTAGTCCTGGGTGAGCATGATCAGCACCGGGTGGCGCAGAAAATGGCGCAGTGAGGTTTCATTCTGGGTGATGCGTTTCTCCAGCAGGCCCCTGGACAGTACCAGCTGTGAGCGCGGCTGTTCGAACTCCACCGGGTTGGCCAGGAACATATGGCGATAGTCGAGTGCCGGTGCCAGTGGTGCATAACTCAATTGCACCACCTGGATCGGCAGGTGCTCCTGCACCAGCCAGCTGGCAAAGCGGTGCGTGTTGAACAATAGCAATTCATGGAGATAGGGCATTGGCGCTTGCGCACCGTCTGCTGCCAGTAATTGGACACGCGCCAACGCGCCGTCCTCCTCCAACACGGGATACCATGACATGTCAAACAACTGGTAGAAGCGGCAATAGCGGCTGAGCGCCTGCCCGAGCGTCTCGCAGCCAATGACGGCGTGGCACATCATCGACCAGCAACCGAGCGGCAGGCGCCGTCCGCCATAACCGATGGCTTCATCGCCCATCGCCTGCATGGTACTGACGTGCAGGTCGGCGAAGCGTTCGATGGAGATGCGCGCATTGTCTTCCAGCAGCAGGCGCGGGGAGATACGGTTTTTGCGTAGCAGGCTGATAGGGTCCAGACCCTGGGCGACGGCATTCTTCAGGACTGCCCGGGCAAAGTAGACGGATATTGACAGGTCGCGCATGAGTCTCTCAGGCCTTGCTGCCGAACGTGCGCAGGTGTATGGGTTTGTTCTCCACCGAGGCGACCCGATTGCGCCCGCCGCGCTTGGCCAGGTGCATCGCCCGGTCGGCCTCCTGTGACAGCCGGTCCAGGTCTACCTCCCCGACGGCGCCGGCCACGCCCACGCTCACGGTGATAGGGATGCGTTGCTGGTTTACCACCAGGGGTCGTTCGGCAATGTCCGTGCGGATGCGCTCAGCCAGTATGCGGGCGCCGTCCAGGTCAGTATGGGACAGAATCAACAGGTATTCATCGCCTCCGGTGCGGGCCACCACATCGCTGGCGCGGCTGATGCGTTGCAGGTATTGCGCGACCTGTCTGATCACCTGGTCGCCCGCATCGTTGCCGAAATTGCTGTTCACCTCCTTGCAGTGATCGATATCTATCATGATCGCTGCGGTCGGCAACTGCTGGCGCGCGGCCTGCGTCAGGGTGACATGCAGGGCACTCTCCAGCCCGCGCCGGTTCAGCAGTTGGGTGAGTGGGTCATCCGTGGCCAGGTGCGACAGGTTTTGTTGATATTCGATGAGCACACTGGCCAGAAAACCTATGGCTACGAGTGTGTAAGCCGAGCTATAGACGCCGAAGGCCACTGCCTGCGCTTGCGAAAAATTGCCCAGGACCAGCCACTGGTACAGCGCCACAGGTATGCCGATCACCATCATTAAAGCGGCAGCGGCCGTGATCGCGTCGCCCACATTGCCTTTTTTCCAACTGCGCCAGCCGCACAGCAGGCCGGTGGCAGCGAAAAAGAACGCAGCGGTCGCTGCCTGCACGCCAAAAATTTCGCGCGGCCGCAGAAAGAACACACTGAGGCAGGCAATGAGGCAGATAATGCCTAACGCGTACCGACCCCGCCTGATCTCCGCCCGCTGCCCGGCCGCCATAAACAGTATGTAACTGTTGAGTATGGACGCCAACGAGGGAATATCCAGTACCATCGGTATGTCGGAGCCCTGCTGCAGGGCAAAGGCGATCCAGCCCAGCAGTGCGGCCATGAAATACACGGCATACAGGCCCAGTCCCGGTGTGGGGTTGCCCGCGTCGCTGAGCACATAGACCACTAGCATCTGTGCACCGGTGATCAGGAAGATCAAACCGAAGTACATAACAACCCAGTTATCGGGATGAATCTGTTGCATAGTCCGTCCAGTTGCAGCCGCAGTACCCGGCTGTAATTTCCAGTCAATTAATTTGTCGGGGCGGGTCATTGTTGGCCCATCGGGCGCTCACCATACTGTTGGCCGCACAACTTACCGCTGCCGGGGGTGGCACCATGTTGCAACGAGAATTTACTGAAGAGCAGCACATGTTTCGCGATGCCTATCGCAAATTCCTCGCCGCAGAGATTGTGCCACAGATGGAGTCCTGGCGTGAGGCTGGAATTGTCGATCGCGAAGCGTTCCGCCGGGCCGGGGAGCAGGGTTTTTTGATGGTCTGGCCAGATGAAAAGTACGGGGGTATGGGCGATCCCGATTTTCGCTTTGAGCAAATCATTATCGAAGAAACCAACTATGCCCGGGCGGGCGATTGGTTCAACACCCTGCACAGTCGTCTGGTCGGTCCCTACCTGACCCGCTTCGGTAACGAGGAGCAGTGCCAGCGCCTGCTGCCAAAATGCGTGAGCGGGGAGAGCATTCTGGCTATCGCCATGACTGAGCCCGATGCGGGCAGCGATCTGGCGGGTATGCGCGCGTCTGCCGTGCAGCAGGATGACCACTGGGTCCTGAATGGCTCCAAGACCTTCATCTCCAACGGCATCAATGCCGATATCGTCATCGTGGCCGCCAAGACCGACCCGGAAAAAAATCCCCACCACATGACCCTGTTCATCATCGAGCGCGGGATGCCCGGTTTTGAGCGCGGACGCAATCTGAAGAAAATGGGCATGAAGGCCCAGGACACCGCCGAATTGTTTTTCGATGAGGTCAAGGTGCCTGAAGTCAACGTGCTGGGCGAGCCGGGCAAGGGGTTCATTTACCTGATGGAAGGACTGGCCGAGGAGCGCCTGCTGGGCGCCGTGGGCTATCTGTCATCGGCACAGTTGTCCTGGAACCTGACGCTCGATTATGTCAAAGAGCGCAAGGCCTTTGGCAAAACCGTGTCGGCCTTCCAGAACACCCAGTTCAAACTGGCTGAACTGCGCACGCAACTGGATTTCGCCCAGGTGTATGTCGACCAGTGCGTCAGCGCTTTCAATGCCGGACAATTGACTGCCGTGGATGCCGCCAAAGCCAAGCTGGCCACCAGCGAATTGCAGGTCACCGTGGCCGATCTGGGCGTACAATTGCACGGCGGCAACGGCTATATGGACGAATACCCCATTAGCAGGCAGTATACCGATGCGAAGATTTCCACCATCTACGCCGGCAGTTCCGAGGTGATGAAAATCATCATCAGCCGGGATTTCCTGGGCGAGAGTTACACCCCGTTCAATACGCGAAACTTTTAAGCCCTAAACAATAAACCCACCCGTTCAGGAGAATTCACATGGATCTGAAAGACAAAGTAGCAGTCATCACCGGCGGCGCATCTGGCCTGGGCCGCGCCACCGTCAGACGTTTCGTCGCGGGCGGCGCCAAGGCTGCCATCTTCGATATGAACGAAGAGAAGGCGAACAAACTGGTGGCCGAATTTCCCGGCAGCGTGATTTTCTGCAACGTCAACGTAACGGATGAAGCCTCTGTCGTCGCCGGTATTGACAAGACGATGAAGGAGTTCGGCGCCATCCACATCTGCTGTAATTTCGCCGGCACCGGCAATGCCATTCGCACCATGGGCAAGAACGGCCCATTCCCGCTGGCCGAGTTCAACCGCATCATACAGATCAACCTGGTGGGCAGCTTTAACGTACTGCGCCTGTGCGCCGAGAAGATGGCGGGCAACGCCGTGCTCAACGACGACGGCGGCCGTGGTGTCATCATCAATACGGCCTCGATTGCAGCCTACGAAGGCCAGATCGGCCAGGCGGCCTACTCGGCCTCCAAGGGCGGCGTGGTCGGCATGACCCTGCCGATTGCCCGCGACCTGGCAGTGCTCGGTATCCGGGTGAATACTATCGTACCCGGCCTGATCGCCACGCCGCTGATGATGGGCGGCGCTGAGGAAATGACCCCGGAAATCGCCGAGTTCCTCAAGCCGCTAGCCAGCCAGGTACTGTATCCGAAGCGCCTGGGCAAGGCGGATGAAATTGCCCAGTTGGCGCAGCACCTCGTGGAAAACGATTACATCAACGGTGAGTGTATCCGCATGGATGGCGGCATTCGTATGCAGCCCAAGTAAACGGCTTTTACCCGCGCCTGCGTCGGACGTTGTGCCGACGCATGGCAGGGTGTTCACAGGAGAAAACGTATGGGCCCGTTGCACGGTTACACAGTAATTGAACTTGCCGGTATCGGGCCGGCGCCCATGGGCGGCATGATGCTGGCTGACATGGGTGCGGAAGTGATCCGTATCGAACGCTCTGCCAGCGCCCTGGTCATGAAAGATGTCAGCGCGCGCGGCAAAAAATCGGTGGTCATCAACCTCAAGGATGCCGGCGGACTCGAAACCCTGCTGCGCATGGTGGAGAACGCGGATGTACTCATCGACCCCTTCCGCCCCGGAGTGTGTGAAAAGCTCGGTATCGGCCCCGATGTCTGCCTGGCGCGCAATCCCAAACTGGTGTTTGCGCGCATGACGGGGTGGGGGCAGCAGGGGCCGCTGGCGCAGAGCGCCGGGCACGATATCAACTATATCTCTATAACCGGAGCGCTCTACGCCATGGGTCGCAAGGGCGAGAAGCCGGTGCCGCCGCTGAATCTGGTGGGCGATATGGGCGGCGGCGGGATGCTGCTGGTCAACGGCGTGCTGGCCGCGCTACTGGAATGCGCCAATTCCGGCCAGGGGCAGGTGATCGACGTGGCCATGGTGGATGGCGCCGCGCAATTGATGTGGATGTTTTACGGCTTTCAGGCATTCGGGCTGTGGGATGCCACGCAGCGCGAATCGAATATGCTGGACGGTGGCGCGCACTTTTATGATACCTACGAGTGCGCAGACGGCGAGTACATCTCACTCGGCTCCATCGAACCGCAGTTCTACGCCCTGTTGATGAAACTGGCCGACTTGTCCGAGGCCGATTTTGGCGCCCAGAACGACCAGTCTGCCTGGCCGGCGATGAAAGACAAACTGGCGGCGATTATCCGGCAGAAAACCCAGGCCCAGTGGTGTGCCATCATGGAGGGCACCGATGTCTGCTTCGCCCCGGTGTTGAATTTTATGGAGGCGCCCCGGCACCCTGCGAATGTTGCACGTAACACCTACATCGAGCTGGATGGGATTACCCAGCCGGCACCGGCGCCGCGCTTCAGTCGCACGCCGTCTAAGGTGCAGCATGGCGCGCACGCTGCCGGGCAGGATACCGATGCGGTGCTGACCGCTATGGGCTTTGGCGAACAGGAACTGGCGAGTCTCAAAGCTGCCGGTGCAATTGTATAATGGACACTTTCAGAGGCGTTGCGCTATGAGTCATTATCAAACAGTGTTGGTTGAGCGCCGCGGCCCGGTCGCCGTCGTCAGTCTGAACCGGCCCGAGAAGCTCAACAGTTTTGACGGCGCACTGCGGCGCGACCTGCTGCGTGCGGTGCGCGAGGTTAACGAAGACGACAGTGTGCGCGCGGTGGTGCTGACCGGCGCGGGCCGCGCCTTCTGTGCAGGCGCGGATCTCGCCGATATGCCGGAGGATAAAACCAACTTCCGGGTGGAAGACCAGCTCAATGGTGAGTACAAGCCCGCCCTGATGGCAATCTTTGATGCGCCCAAGCCCTGGATCAGTGCGATCAACGGCGCCTGCGCCGGTATCGGCAGCGCATTCGGTATGGTCTGCGACCTCACCGTGATGGCGGACGATGCCTATATCTACCAGGCCTTTGCCGCCATCAGCCTGGTGCCGGATGGCGGTGCCACCTGGCACCTGGTGCGCACCCTGGGCCGCAAGCGTGCCTATGAAGTCATTGTCACCGGTGAGAAGATCCGCGCCGACAAGTGCCTGCAGTGGGGCCTGTGCAACCGCGTTGTACCGGCCGCCACACTGCTGCAAGACACCCTGGCATGGGCCGGTGAGATTGCCGGTAAGGCGCCGCTGTCGCTACGCTATGCCAAGCAGGCAGTGAATGCGGCGATGGAGGAGTCGGTCAGCGATACCATCTCCGGCGAAGCGAAACTGCAGCACCTCTGCATTACCAGTGCGGATGCGCAGGAGGGCGTGATCGCCTTTATGCAAAAACGTGCACCCGTGTGGCAGGGGCGCTAGAGACGCACCGCACTGTCATGTTGATTCTCGGCGAATCATTCGGGTTGGAGGCGGATCGTTCGGGCTGGCGGGTTCGGGGGTGCACGGTCTAGCGGGTTCACATGTCGGGTGTGCAATTCGCTGGCTTCCCCGATACTCGCCAACGAATTGCACACCCGACATCTGAACCCTCGTTCCGCGCAATCTCCCCGAACGATGTTCCATGCAAGCATGACGGTCAAGGCTTTGGTCGGGAAGGTCTTTTCGAATGCGAGTATCGGGGAAGCAGGCGAAAAGACCTTCCCGACCGAAGCCGTGAGCAGTAAAGAATAGAGGATGTCTGTGTCCGACCGGAGCCGATGGCAGGAACGAACGGGGGATGGCAATGTAGCTCCGGGTTAAGTCCCGAGCGAACAACCTTCTGCAAGATCACAACTAGCGGGTGAGAGATGGACGGTGACATCAGGCCTGAGTTGCAGGCATTGCGGGAGCGCATAGAGCGCACTCTGGATGAGGCGCGCGCTGAGGCGCGGGCCAAGCGCCATGCCAAAGGCTATCGCACGGCGCGGGAGAATGTGGCCGACCTGGTGGATGCCGGCTCCTTCCAGGAATACGGCCAGCTCGCGGTCGCCGCGCAGCGCAGTCGCCGGGACTATGCAGATTTACAAACCAGTACGGCCGCCGACGGTGTCATCACCGGCACCTGTACCATCAATGCCGATCTCGTCGGGCCACAGCGCGCACGCGCCGGTGTTATCGTCAATGATTACGCGGTGTTGGCCGGCACTCAGGGCTTTTTTCACCACCGCAAACTGGATCGACTCTGTGAGCTGGCGCTGGAGTTGTCGCTCCCGCTGGTCATGTATACGGAAGGTGGCGGCGGGCGGCCGGGTGATACCGATGTCGCCACGCAAATCGCGGGCCTCAATATCAAGTCGTTCAGCACCTGGGCGGCACTCTCGGGCAAGGTGCCGCGTATCGCAGTCAATAACGGTTACTGCTTCGCCGGCAACGCCGCGTTATTTGGTTGTGCCGATTTTTGTATTGCCACGCGCACCTCCTGGATCGGCATGGCCGGACCTGCCATGATCGAGGGCGGTGGTATGGGCAAGCATGAACCCACAACCATCGGCCCCATTGAGGTGCAGGAAAAAAATGGGGTGGTCGATATCGTCGCGGAGGATGAAGCCCACGCCACGGCATTGGCCAAGCAGCTGTTGTCCTATTTTCAGGGTGAAGTCGCCACCTGGGAAACTGTACCCCAGCACATCCTTCGCGACGCCATTCCCGAGGACCGGCGCTGGGGTTACCCGGTGCGGCGCATCATTGAAACCATCGCCGATACCGGTTCGTTTATCGAGTTACAGCGGATTTACGGGCGCAGCATCATCACCGGATTTATGCGACTGGAGGGTAAGCCCATGGCCCTGATTGCCAATGACTGCCAGCAACTCGGTGGCGCGGTGGATGCGACCGCTGCGGAAAAGGCCGCGCGCTTTCTACAGATTTGTGATGCCTTCTCGCTGCCGATACTGTCCCTGACGGATACCCCCGGCTTCATGGTGGGCCCGGACAGTGAAGTGCAGGGCGCAGTGCGGCGCATGTCGTCCCTGTTCCTGGCGGGCTCGAAACTGCGCGTGCCGATGGTGGCCATATTTTTGCGCAAGGCTTACGGTCTTGGTGCCATGGCGATGACCGGCGGCAGTTTTGTCGCCCCGGTGTATGCTGCTGCGTGGCCCACCGGCGAGTTTGGTGGTATGGGGCTGGAAGGGGCGGTGCGACTGGGCTTCAAAAAAGAACTGGAGGCGCAGCAGGATCCGGTGGCACGCGAGGAACTGTTCCAGCAATTGGTCGCGCGCATGTATGAGGTGGGCAAAGCCTCGGAAGCGGCCTCGTACCTGGAGTTGGACGCGGTCATTGATCCGGCAGACACGCGTGCAGTGGTACTGCGGGCGCTGGCGGCGGCGCGACAGGAATGAACCAACCGATACAGTAAAAGGAGTCGCAATAGTGAGCACTACAGAACAGCGCCGCGTACTGATTGCCGGTGCAACCGGCTATCTGGGCAAATACGCAGTGCAGGCCTTCAAGCAACGCGGCTACTGGGTGCGCGTGCTGACGCGCAGCCGTGAGCGCCTGTTTGAGCCCGGCCCGTTCACCGCGCCGGCGCTTCTGCCTGGTGATATCGATGATGTCTTTGTGGGTGAGATTGCCCGCCCCGAAACCCTGGCCGGCATGCTGGCGGGTATTGACACTGTTTTTTCTTCGGTCGGTATTTCACGGCAACGCGACGGCCTGACCTTTGAGCAGGTCGATTACCAGTGCAACCGCAACCTCATCGATCTGTGCCAGGCGTCTGCCGTCAGCCGGTTTGTCTATGTCTCCATGCAGGGCGCGGAAAACATCATGCAGCTGGCAATCACCCAGGCTCATGAAAAAGTGGTTGCCGACCTTAAGGCTTCGGGCCTTACCTACCGTATCGTGCGGCCCTGCGGCTACTTCTCCGATATGGGTGTGATGTACGACATGGCCAGGAAAGGCCGCGTTTTCCTGGTGGGCGCAGGCAACAACAGGATGAATCCCATTCACGGGCGGGATCTGGCCGAAGTTTGTGTCGACAGCCTGGAACAGGATGAAGTAGAGGTAGAAGCCGGCGGCCCGGATATCATGACGCAGAAGGAAGCGGCGGAACTGGCCTTTGCGGTGGCGGGCAAGCCGGTAAAAATTACCGTCATCCCACTGTGGCTGGCCAGGGGTCTGGTGCGGTTCATCGGTCTGCTGTCAAAGCAGTTCGGTGACCTGGCGGAGTTCATTGTTACTGCCGGTGAGATCGACGGTGTGGGCCCCCAACGCGGGACCACCACCCTGCGTAGCTATTTCGAAGCGCTGCACCGCGCGGTTGTAGATACAACGCGGTAAAGAGGCATAACACACGCGAGCATAAGGAAAGCAGTATGAAAGATCTGTTTAATGTCAGTGGCAAAGTGGCAGTGGTGACCGGCGGCTCACGCGGTATCGGCGCCATGATCGCGCGTGGCTTTGTGGAGAATGGTGTGAAGACCTATATCACCGCGCGCAAGGAACAGGAGTTACAGGCCACGCAGCAGACCCTCGCGGAGCTGGGGCAGTGCATCGCCATCCCCTCGGACCTCTCCACCGTGGCCGGCGTGACCGCCTTTGCTACGGCGGTCATGGCCGTTGAGGATCAGGTCCATATTCTGGTCAACAATGCGGGTGCCACCTGGGGTGCGGATATCGACGACTTTCCCGAAAGTGGCTGGGATAAGACCATGGACCTCAACGTGAAGGCCATGTTTTTTTTGATTCAGCAATTGTTGCCGGCGCTGCGCGGTGCAGGTACAGATGAAGATCCCGCCCGCGTTATTAATATTGGCTCAATCAACGGCATCACTCATCCCCACATGAAAAACTACGCCTATTCTGCCAGTAAGGCGGCGGTGCACCATCTGACACGGCATCTGGGGGCGGATCTCGCCCGCCAGCGTATCAACGTCAACGGCATTGCTCCGGGCTTCTTTCCCAGCAAAATGACCGCCCACCTGCTTGTTCACGAGGCCGAGATGGCCGCGACCTTTCCCCGCGGTCGCCTGGGCAATGCCGAGGACGCTGCGGGCACGGCCATCTACCTGAGCGCGCGTGCGTCTGCCTGGCTGACCGGCCACACCATTGTGTTGGACGGCGGCGCCGTGGCGGCTGCATAAGGCAGGGTAGCATTCGATGGAGAAGTCGACCTACACGCCGCTGGGATTTGGTATCACCTGTATCGATGCCGCCTATGTGCAACACGGCATGGCCTGTTTCTACTTGCTGGAGGAGGGCCGGGAGTGTGCGGTGCTGGAGACCGGCACTTGTCACAGTGTTCCTGCACTAGAGCAGCTGCTGCGTGAGCGCGGCATTGCCCCGGAGCAGGTGCGCTATATTATTCCGACGCATGTGCATCTGGATCACGCCGGGGGCGCGGGCGCGATGATGGCAGCGTTTCCCGCGGCGCAATTACTGATTCATCCACGCGGCGCCCGGCACATGGCTGATCCGGAACGCCTGGTTGCGGGCGCCGTGGCAGTGTATGGCCAAGAGCTCTTTGCGCAACTGTACGGCACCATTGTGCCGATTGATCCCGGCCGTATACGGCAGATGGAGGATGGCGAGACGATCTCCCTGGCAGGACGGCCACTTCAGTTTCGCCACACACGCGGCCACGCCGAACACCACTTCTGTGTGTGGGATGAGGCCAGCCGGGGTTGGTTCAGTGGTGATATGTTTGGTGTGTCCTATCCGTGGTGTCGCTTTCCTGTAGGGGACTTTGTTCTGCCGTCCACCACGCCCAGCCAGTTCGATCCCGAGGCCTATCTCGCCTCGCTGGAGCTGTTAGGCAGTGTTGCGCCGCAACGCATGTACCTGACCCATTACGGTGCGCTGGACTATTCCCCTGCGCAAGCGCAGTTGCTGGCACACCAGATTAATGCGTACTGCGAGCTCGCCAGGGCCGAAGCTGAGGATGTCGGCCAGTTGCAACAACGCTTGAGCGATTACTCGGTGGCGCTGTTGCACCAGTTCTGTGCGTCACTCGATGAAGCCGAATTGCGCCGGCTTCTCGCTTTCGATATGCAGCTCAATGCGCAGGGTTTACGGGTGTGGCAGCAGCGCGAGACAAGTGCATGAACGGTTGTCCTGTGG
>Ga0163144_10013551_pt1 | contig 17005 bp, 8 predicted proteins | sample OliLak19BULKMAT1_FD_123175 | JGI IMG/M metagenome (GOLD analysis project Ga0163144, IMG submission 123175) | Freshwater microbial mat bacterial communities from Lake Vanda, McMurdo Dry Valleys, Antarctica - Oligotrophic Lake LV.19.BULKMAT1 | ecosystem: Environmental > Aquatic > Freshwater > Lake... | reverse complement strand
CGGTTGAACTGGCCGTTTTCGGAGAATTGGGCCATCGCGATTCCGAGCCGGATGCTGGATTTCGCCGGCAAAGTGGACGTTGAGAATCCGTCCGCACTGGCGCTGCTCGACGACATGCAACTTCGCCTCGATGGGGCCGCCACGCTGCGCGGCGCGGCGAAGGTCAGCCAGTCGCCGGGCTTGCATCTCTCATTCAATGGCCTGAGCGGCATGGTGGACACCGTTGCGGTCAACGACCTGTTTGCGCCGCATCTGCTCCCGGAGAGCATCAAGCTCAAAGGCGCTCTGGATATTTCGCGACTGACGGGTGTGTTGCCGCTCGGGCCGGGAGCGCCGCCTCCCGCTTTATCGGCCACCCTTTCCGGAACCGGATTGCGTGCGTCAGTGCAAACGCTCGGCGAACTTCCGCCGCTCGATTTTTCCGGCGAGCTGGCGTGGCCGGCGCTGAACGGCGCTGCTCTGCGCGTGGGCGAGCTGGCGACGCTGAACGTCTCGATAAAGAATGTGAAGCCGGATGACGCCCATTTTTTGCTCAGTCTGGCGGCGGGAACCACGCTCCATGATTTTCGCGTCGATGTCGGGCGTTTCTGGGAAAGCGACGCGGGGCGCCGCATTCTCACCGGCACCTTCGATCCGCAAATTCAGGCGCCGCCCGTTTCAGACATGGCGTTTATTTTCCGCGGCATCCTGAGCGGCAAGGATGTGACACTTGGCGTTGCGCCCACTCTCGCGCAGCCGGAAAGGCTCTCCATAAAGGGGCTGAAGCTGGAAAATTACAGCGTGGCGAAATGGCCGCTGCCCGTGAAGGTTCCGAATAAAGTTTTTTCCGGCGAGATGGCGTTGAGCGCGTCAATGAAACGGAACGTGGTGGATCGCGTCACTGTGGCCGCCAATCTCATCGAGACGACGCTCAAGGGCCAGACGCCGGCGCGCGTGGATTTCGAACAGACGTTTCTGCCGAAGGCCGAGCCGGCTCTGCGCGTGGGCCCGGTGAAGATCACGCACCTGGTGTTGCCGCTCGCGGCGATCGACGATTTCTTCGACATCAAAAAGCAATTTGGCATCAGCGGTACGGGGCTGTTGCAGATTACGGACGGAAAATTCGATCTTATTTCCGAAGCCGGCGACGGCAAAATCACGCTTGAGAATTGTACGCTTCAATTGCCCGTTTCTCCGTCGCTGCAAAACACGATCGTTTCAGGACTGCGCCGCACCGGCAACACAATGCTCGCGGCCGCGCTTGAAAATTTTCCGCTTGAAACGATTAAACTCGCCAGCGTAAAAGCCGCGTTTAACGCCACCGTCACCGGCGGAAGATTAAAACTAGAGGGCAGCACCGAAGCGATACCGATCCGCATTAAAATTCCGCGGAATGTGCCGCTGGTGAATCTGTTCGGGGATAGCGATTACACAGCCTATACCCTGCCGGCGGCGGACGTAGTCCTGGAGGCCGATGTGGGCACGACGCCTGGGAACGCGCAGTATCGCCTGCGCCTGGCGTGGCAAAAAACAAACGTGCTTGATATTGTCGCGCGTGGAATTCCGTCAGCGACCCATGATCCTTCCGCGACGGCATGGAACATTTCCGGCCGCTTTGAAAATGGCGCTGTCTCCGTTGGATTCTCGGCGCCACTGGACGAGCGCAGGCACCGGGTGGGTCCCATCAGCATGACGGTCAACGACCTCGATCTTGCCGCCATACCGGCGCAGCTTACGGGGGGCGGCGTTCAGAACTTGAGCGGGCGGATTAGAAATGTCGAGCTGAAGGTGAAGCCTTTTTCATATGACGCGATATCGATTTTAAAAATCGGAGACTGTGAGGCCACGGGGCGACTAGACAATGTCCGGTTCGTCATCGCCGAATCGGAATTTGCGCAGCTTACGGGCGACATGCGCATCGTCTTAACGCCCGGAGAGGGAATCAGTTTCAACACGTTGCTGAAGCTCGATTCGTACGAAGCGCTGATGAAGAACGGCGCCTACATTCCCAAAGGGCGGGATGGAAACTTTCACGTCGTCGGAAAATTCACGCCGGGCGAAACTGGCGGCCGCCTTGATATTGTCAAAGGTGAAGCCAATCTCGGCAACGAGGTTCAGATTTCAGCGGCCGGATCCGTGGTGATGACGGGAGCCGAACCTACTGAAATCAATCTTGAGGCCGTTCGCATTGCGCTGCCTGACATGGCGCTGGTCATGCAAAAATACGGTCCAGATAATTTGAAGAATCGCGATTTCTGGTTCGGCGATGCGGACCTCGCGGGCGCCGGTTCATTTGAAGGAAAGATAGCGTGGAACGCGCGCGGCGGAACAGCCGTTCAGGGAAAAGTCGGGCTCAACCGCGCGACGCTTTCGCTGGGATCGAACGCGGCGTTCAAGGTCTCGAACGCCAGCGGCGAAATTCCGCTGGCGATGCGCTACGGCGTCGCGCCGCAGGCCGCCAAGGTCCCGGGTCAGCCCGAGTTGCGCGGCAAACTGACTCTGGGGACACTGACGAGCACCTTCGCGAAAGCAGCGGGCCAGGAACTCGCGTTTGTCGCCACGACCAATCAATTGAGGATTGAAAACTCAATTCAGTTCAGCACGGATCTGGGCGCCGTAACCGTCGCGTCCGTTCACGTCAGCGATTTATTTTCTCAAGCCAAGCTGCCGGAAGTGGGCTTCACGCTTTCGACCCGTTTGAATATCGACAAGCTCCTTAAAGCAAATGGCGCGAGTATCAACGGCATCGAAACGTGCCTCTTGAGCGGCGCGCCATTGAATTGTCGGCTGCGCAAGACCTCCGCCACGGACGTTCGGGGACCGTGGGCGCTGGACCTGGAAGGCTCGCTGCGGGCGCCGTTTTTCGGCGCTGAATTAGTGGCGAAAAACCTGTCCGCGCGCGGTCTATTCGGGCCGTCGCCGGCGTTCTCCGGCGACTTCTCGATTCGCAGCGAGGACGGCATCCGCTTTAAAGCGTTCACCGATTTGAACCCGCAGCTTGGCGCCGCGATCACCGGACGTGCTGACAAAAAGCTGGGCAAAGTGTCGTTGCGCGCCAACGCCTCACTGACGGGTTTCGAAGCCATTTCCGCGGGCCTTGGGGGCGTTCAGAAGTTCAAACTGGAAGTGGAGTCAACCGAATACAAAGAAAACGAATTCTGGTTCGACGGCGAGTTCGCGATGACCATGAATCAGCCGCTGGTCCGCGCGGCATTTCCGGCGATTCTTTTCAGCGATGACAAGATTAAACAGCTGACATTCGGGATTCGAAAACTCGCCTTTAAATATAGCCTGGCTGACGGTTGGCTGAGGGGACCTCAGGCGACGACCCTGCCTGACGGCCTGATTTTGCAGGCTTACGGTAGCGACAGCGGCATCGGAGCCCTGCTCGAAAAGCGCCTGAAACAGGACGTTAAGGCGGATCCTGAGTACCGTATCAGTTGGCCCACAATCGTTAGAGGACTCAAAAAATAGCAGCCTAAACTACTGTCAGCAGATGTTTTGTGAGATATTATGATTTTGTGCGCGCGGCATTGACATGGGGGGTGTATAGAGTATCGTACTGAGAATGAGTCTCAGTCCATTAATCGATGCGTTGGGAGTTCCGGGATGAGCGCCAATCGGCTGTGTTGCTGGAAATCGGGTGATGAAGGTGTGATTACCGAGATCATCGGCACTTCCGCGCTATCCAACCGGCTGCAGGAACTAGGTGTCGTCCCCGGCGCCTGGGTAAAGATGATTCAGCATGGTTGTCCCATGCTCGTCCAAGTGAATGATAGCCGTATTTGTCTGCGCCGCGATGATGCCAAAGAAATCGGTGCCCAAGTCGTGGGTTCCGCAGCTCCCGCCGTCTCCCAGATTCAGTCCGATCGCATCGGCGCCACCGCCTGATTTTTGATCAGAACTCATGCCTACCCTAGATCGCTTAAAGCCCGGCCAGCGCGCGACAGTAAAGAGCGTTTCCGGCGAGGGCAGCGCTATTTACCAGCGGCTGATGGAAATGGGCGTTTTTGAGGGCGCCGAAATCGAAGTCGTTCGCTTCGCGCCTCTCGGCGATCCCATGGAACTGCGCCTCCACGGCTACAATCTGTCCGTGCGAAAATCCGAAGCGCTCAACGTTCAGGTCGAGGTGCTCGCATGAGCAGTGCGATGGTGTCCGCGCCGGAAAGCGCGAGTTCCGGCAAGCTGAGCCGCACAACGTTTACAGTCGCTCTGATCGGCAATCCCAATACCGGCAAATCGACGCTCTTCAATGCACTGACGGGAATGAAGCAGCATGTCGGGAATTATCCCGGCGTCACCGTTGAACAGAAGATCGGCGCGCTGCAGCTGGATGAAAACACGCGCATCGACCTGATCGATTTACCCGGCACCTACAGTCTCGCGGCGCGCAGCCCCGATGAAATGATCGCCGTGGACGTGCTACTGGGCCAGCAACAGGGCGCGCAAAAGATAGATGCCGTCCTCGCCATTGCCGATGCCAGCAATCCCGAACGCAATTTTTATCTGATCTCGCAGCTCTGTGAATTGAAACTTCCCGTCGTCATTGCACTGAACATGATGGACGTGGCCGAGAGCAAAGGCCTGAAGATCGACACGGATGCAATCAGTGCCGCGCTGGGTACGCGCGTGGTCGCCATCTGCGCCAACAAGGGAAAGAATCTGGATGGCCTGCGTGCCGCGATCAAAGCGGCGCTTCAGGAAAAATTGCCGCCGACAGGAGTTCTGCCTGCGTTCCCGGCTGCGATGACCGGCGAGATCGACAGCTTGATGCAGGAGCTGAAAGGACACGCCGCGACGCTGAACCGCGAGGTCAACCGGCTCGAAGCGTTTCGCGTCCTGGTAGATAAGGGCGGCTATGCGGAGCAGCGCCTGGAAAAATTACTGGGAACGGGTTTCTGCCAGACGCTCGAATCCCATCGCCAGAAGGCCAGCCGCATCCCCTTGCCGGCCGAAGAAGTTCGCGTGCGATATGGCTGGGTGAAGGAAGTCCTCGCCGGCGCGGTCGCGCGCCCGGCACAACCTCCCCCCACCCGTTCCGACGCGATCGACAAAATTCTGACTCATTGGTTCACTGGCACGCTGATTTTCGCGGCCATGATGATGCTGGTGTTCCAATCGATCTTCACGTGGTCCACGCCGCTGATGGACCTGATCTCCTCCTTTTTTGACGGCCTTGGCGCCAGTGTCGGCGCGTCCATGGCCGACGGCCCATTGAAGAGTATGATCTGCGACGGCGTTATTGCCGGAGTCGGCGGCGTGCTCGTTTTTCTGCCGCAGATTTGCATTCTGTTTCTATTCATCGCTCTGCTTGAAGATTGCGGTTACATGTCGCGCGCGGCATTCTTGATGGACCGGTTGCTTTCGCACGCGGGGCTCTCGGGAAAATCTTTCATTCCGATGCTTTCCAGTTTCGCCTGCGCGGTTCCCGGCGTCATGGCCACGCGCACGATAGAAGACCCGCGCGACCGCCTGACCACGATCCTGGTCGCTCCTTTAATGAGCTGTTCGGCGCGCTTGCCGGTTTACAGCATTCTCATCGGCGCGTTTATTCCTGAGGACACGCTGGGCGGGTGGCTGTCGTTGCGCGGTCTGACCCTGTTTGCGATGTACGGTGTCGGCCTGGTCGTCGCGGTGCCCGTCGCGTGGATTCTGAAGAAGACGCTGCTGAAAGGCGAGACGCCGCCGTTCCTGATTGAACTGCCCTCGTACAAAGTGCCCGATTGGCGCACCGTTCTGCTTCGCGTTTACGACCGCGGCAAAGCCTTCACGCTGCGCGCCGGCACGATCATCCTGGCCGTTAGTGTCGTCGTCTGGGCACTCTCGTATTTCCCGCATGACGCGGCGACGGCGGAGCCGTTCAACGCCGCGGTCGCTAAAGTTGAAGCATCCAGCGAGACCGACGAAATCAAGAAAGGCAAGATCGAAGAGATCGAGAAAGCGAAAGACGGAACGTACTTGCGCCAGAGTTACTTCGGAACCATGGGCCATGCGGTGGAGCCGGTGTTCAAGCCGCTGGGCTGGGATTGGCGCATTTCGATGGCCGCGATCGCTTCCTTTCCCGCGCGCGAAGTGATCGTCGCGACGCTCGGCACGATTTTCAATCTCGGTAAAGACGAGGACGAAGAATCCGAAAGTTTGCGCGACGCGCTGAAATCGGCGACGTGGGAGGGCAGTCCGAAAAAACTGTTCAACATTCCCGTCGCGCTTTCCGTGATGGTATTTTTCGCGCTTTGCAGCCAGTGCGCCGCGACACTCGCCACGATCAAGCGCGAAACGAACGGTTGGAAATGGCCGATCTTCTCCTTTACGTACATGACGCTGCTGGCGTATTTCGGCGCGCTGCTGACGTATCAGATCGGCATGTGGCTGGGCTGGGGCGGATAAGGCGATTTTGGATTTTGGAATCGGTTAGGAATCAGAACGACTAATCGGTTGCTAATCGTCAATCGTCAATCTAAAATTGTCAATCGAAATGAGCGCTGATTCACAATCCATCATTGCCGTAGCCCTCGCGATCCTCGCCGCGATCTGGGCCGCCTACATGGTTTTGACACCGCTGATTGCTTCATTGCGACCCGCGAAGCCGGGCTCCTGCGCTGGTGGCTGTGGGTGCGCGAAGGAAGAAAAAGCTAGCAAAATTATTTAACTCGAATCAGCTACTGACAAATGACGACTGACCCATGACATTCGCTCGTCGCAGGTGTACTCACACAGGTAGCCGATGTTACTTTCCGTGACGGAGAATTACTGCATGCGCCAGCCCTTTCTCTCTGCTCTGCTTGTTGCCTCGTCGCTGCTGCACGCTGGCGAATACATCATGCCGAAACTTCCGGATGGATTGGAAGCCAAGGTATTGATTGCATCGCCTAACATTTCTGAAGTCGTCAGCGTTTCTGCTTCGGCTGATGGGCGCAAGGTCTACGTCGGCATGCAGCACAGCGCGTGCGAAAACGGCAAGTGGGGTGACATCAAGATGCTCTACGATGCCGATGGCGATGGCACGTACGAACGCGTGACGATGTTCGCAACCGAGACCGGCGGCGGCCAGGGCATGCTCTGCATTGACGACACGCTTTATCTCGTTCATTCGCCTTATCTCACCAGCTACCGCGATCTGGATGGCGATGGCGTCGCGGAAGAAAAGAAGAACTTGCTCGAAGGTTTGGGCCCGGCGTTCACTGGCGGTTTGCACGATCACACGGTGTCCGGTGTCAATGCCGGCACGGATGGCTGGCTCTATATTTCTGTCGGCGATAAGGGCGTGCTGTCAGCAAAAGGAGCGGACGGCAGAAAAGTGCAGCTCAATGGCGGCGGTATTCTGCGCGTGCGGCCGGACGGTACTGATGCGGAAATTTACTGCGTCGGCTTGCGCAACACAATGGATGTCGGCATCGATCCCGAACTGAATGTATTCATGCGCGATAACACCAACGACGGCGGCGGCTGGAATGTGCGCTCGACGCACATCTGGCAGGGTGGCCAGTACGGTTATCCGAATCTGTACAAGAATTACGTCGAAGAAATGCTGCCGTGCATGGACGACCACGGCGGCGGTTCGCCGTGCGGCTGTGTTTTCTATAATGAGATCGGCCTGCGCGCAGAAGACCGCGGCAAGCTGCTCTTCTGCGATTGGGGCCGCGCGATTGTTTATCGCTACGATCTGGACCGCAAAGGCGCGACGTATGTAATGAAGCAGACCGATTGGATTAAGAATCAGAATCCATTCCGCGCGGTGGATATTCAACCGGATGCGGTCGGACATGTTTACATTGCGGATTGGGGACGCGGCGGCTGGGGCAAGGGCGCGCAGGCCGGAGCCATTCTTAAAATTGCGGCCAAAGGATTCAAGGCGGATCTGAACCTGCCGAAGTTCAAAGAGCTCGACACCGACGGACTCGTTCATGTGCTGAAAGGGCAGAGTCAAACGCTGCGGCTGATGGCGCAGAAAGAACTGCTGGCGCGGGGCGAGAAAGCGGCGCCAGCGCTGCTGAAAATCATGGAAGGCGGCGACGATGTCCCTCGCATGCAGCGCGTTTTCGCGCTTTGGACCTATAAGCAGATCGCCAAAGACAAGGCCACGGATGCGTTGCTCCGGCTGGCTGAAACGCGCCAGGATTTCCGCGAGCACGCACTGCGCGCGGCGACGGACCGCAAGAAAGAAGTGGCAGACGTCTCCCATGAGCCCTTCAAGAAAGCGTTGAAGGACGAGGATCCGTTTGTGCGCGGCCAAGCCGCCGTCAGCCTGGGCCGGCTGGGAACGCCGCCTGAGACATCCACGTTCGGCTCGGAAAATTTTTGCGGGCCGCAGCCTCTGGCGTACGGCGTGGCGGTGAAGAACAAGAAGGAGATCGCGGAAGCTCTTTGCGAGGCGCTCGGCGATGCGGAAGTGCAGGTGCGGCACGTGGCGATGCGCGGCCTGCGCGCGATGGGGGCGCATGACGAATGCCTGAAAACGGCGGAGACCGGATCGGAGATTGCCGCACACTTTGCGTTCATGGCATTGCGCGAAATGTACACCGACGCGGCAGCCGATGGGCTCATCTCGCTTTGTGCGCGGCTGAAAACGCCGGAGCGGAAAATGGAAGCGCTCAAGGCGATCGGCCGGCTCGCGAAAAAAGAGGAAGAATGGAAGGGCCAGTGGTGGGGCACACAGCCGAATACGATCGGACCGTTTCAGCGCTTCGTGACCTGGAGCAGCACGGAAAAGTTGATCGGCGCCATCAAGACGGCATTGGTTGAAAAAGACGAACAGGTGGTGCTCGGCGCACTGTGGGCGCTGAAATGCATGCGCGACGAAACGTCTGTCGCTGAGATCACAAAACTGATGGAGCAGGGCACGCCGAAGGTGAAGTCGGAAGCCTTGCAGGCGCTGCTCGCGACGCGTCCGCCACAGGCGGTCCCGCTGTTCGCAAAGATGCTCGCCGATAGCACTGTTTTGGAAGGCGAACGCAAAGCGGCGCTGGATGCGCTGGCGAAGATCAAGAATCCTGCGGCGGATGTGGCCATCGTGGATACGGTGCCGAAACTTGAAGCGGAGTTCAAAGGCCAGAAGTTCGATAAGAACAACGGGATTCTGCCGCTGGCGCGCAAGGCGATGGCCGCCGTCAAATCGGTGGAGCCGGTGAACGGGCTCAAGGCGATCGTGCAAAGCCCCGCGAGCGAGCCGGAGTCGCGCACGGCGGCGGCGCAAGCATTGTCGTCGATCCCCGGCGCGAATGCAGCGGAGGCGCTGGCGTCGCTGTTGAACGATCCGAATGCGGATCTGGTGGCATTGGCGCTGCGCAACATCAATCCCAAAGGCACGCTCAAGCCGGCGAAAATTCGCGAGTTCACCACACACGCGGATTTGAAAGTCCAGGGCGCGGCGCTCATCGCGCTGGGCAAGATGAAGGACTTCGATTCCGCGGAATTGATCGCGACGAAACTGAAAACGATCAGCCTGCAAGCGCCGGCGACCGAAGCGCTAAAGACGATGGGTCCGGGCGGCAACGAAGGCCTTGTCGCGGATGTGATTGAGCGCATTCTCGCGGCGGTCGAAGCGGAGGAAATCGAGGACAGCAAGATTGAAATGCAAGCGGTCGCCGTGGCGCGACTTTGGGTGGTCTCCAATTACCTGAATGCGGAAACGAGCAAAAAACTTCAGGTGCGGCTGGGTTCCCAGGGCGGGGTGATTGCGACATGGAATCTGATGGGCCCGGTGTTCGACGGGCAGGACAAATCGTTTGAAATTGTTTATGACATCGAGAAAGTGCCGCCTGCGGAACTCGCGAAGGCGACGATGAAAGTGAAAGAGCAGACGTTGTCGTGGAAGCCGTTCACGTCCACCGACCCGAACGGCGTCATCTCCTTCAATGAGGTCTGGTCAGCCGACGGATCAGGCGCCGCGTTCGCTTATTGCGACGTGGAAGCGCCCAAAGAAATGAAGGCAAAACTGGTCTTCGGGTCGGACGATAGCCTGACAGTCTATGTCAACGGAGAGCGGGTTTGGAACAAGGATTACAACCGGGGCTTGAATCCCGAAGAGGATAAGATCGATGTGAAATTGAAGGCCGGAAAAAATGTGATCATGGTTAAAGTGTGCAATCATGCGGGCGGCTGGCAGCTTTGCGGACGCATCGAAGGGCTTGCCAAGCGCGGCGGAAAACGCACGCAGCAGCGTGAATCGATGATCGCTGAAGCGATGTCGAAGACGGGCAATGTGGCGAAGGGCGAAGCGCTCTTTAATGATGAGAAGCGCGCGGGCTGCATCCGCTGCCATCAGGTGAATCACAAAGGCGGCAACGTGGGTCCGGACCTCTCGAGCATTGGCGCGACCAAGGACCGCAAATACCTGATCGATGCCGTGCTGGAGCCCAGCAAAGAAATGGCCCAGGGATTTCAGCCGATGAAGATCACGTACACGTCCGGTAAGGTGGCGTTCGGTGTGATTTTGAATGAATCTGTAGAGGGATTCGAACTGGCGACCGCCGAAGCCAAGCGCGAGAGCATTAAAAACGCCGACGTCAAGAGCAAGGTGCCCGTCACACAATCGGTGATGCCCGAAGGCCTGGCGGACAGTTACACGCGTGAGGAGTTTTTGGATTTGATCACGTATGTTTCGTCGCTGAAAAAATAATGGGGTGCACGAATCGCCGCTCGCTGTTTCAGGCATTATGCATTATGCATTATCAATTATGGATGTCAGTGAACCGATCGTCCGCATCGACAATCTCACCAAGCGCTATGGCGCGTTTGATGCCGTGGCGGGCCTGGATCTGAAGGTGCCGCGCGGCGAACTTTTCGCGCTGCTGGGGCCGAACGGCGCTGGGAAAACCACCACGATCCGCATGCTGATGGGCATTCTGCAGCCGACGTCCGGCTGCGCGCTGATCGACGGGCTGGATTGTTTCAAAGATCGCGTTGAGGTGAAACGGCGCGTCGGATACCTGCCGGACGAGCCGATCTTTTATGATTACCTTCGCGGCGGCGAAATTCTGCGCTTCGTGGGTGAGATGCACGGGCTGAAACGTGACGAGATTGACCGTCGCGCCACGCCCTTGTTGCAGCGGTTGGAACTGGCCGATGCGACCGATGAATACGCGGCCAACTATTCCAAGGGCATGAAGAAAAAATTGGCGCTGATTTGCGCCATGCTGCACGACCCGCTGGTGCTGATTCTCGATGAGCCCACTAATGGACTCGATCCCTATGCAACGCGGACCCTGCATGAACTCGTGCGCGAAAAAGTAGCCGAAGGCAAAACGATATTCTTCAGTACGCATCTGCTGGATCAGGCCGAAAAATTGTGCCACCGCGTGGGTATTGTCTTCAAAGGAAAGCTTGCGGCTGCCGGCACGCTTTCAGAATTGCGGGCCCGCGTTTCACGGAACTCCACATTGGAAGAAATATTTTTCAGCGTCACCAGCACCGAAGCGCCGGCTGCACTTGCTCCCGCGCCCTTGCCGGCGACTTTCCCCGCGCCACGCGTCGAGGCGGCACCCAGCGAGTCGGCGGTTCAAGTCGTGCCGCTGGATCTGGCCGGGCCGCCTGCGGGTGAAGGCGCGGTCGTTTTGGTGCCCGTTGCGGTAACAAAGCCTGTCGAAGAGTTGCCTTGCTTGATGAACGACGAACCGGCAATCAAGCGGCCGCCGCGAGATGACGCGCGATGAATGCGACGCCGCCCGGCATGTTCAAGGCGATCCCTATTCAGGCGCGCTTCGCCATTCGCAGGCGATTGAACCAACTGCAGGGAAATCTGAACGTCGCGTTTGGAAAAAAGAAATCTGCGGCGGACGATACCAAACGCACCGGCACGGCTCGCAAGGGGCGGGCCGGGGGAGTTCTGCTTCTTTTCCTGGGCGCGATCTTTTTATTCAATGGCGTCAACATGTCGTCACAATTCATCCGGCGGCTTTCGGAACGCATCGATTTCAAAGAGAACATGATTCTCGGAGAAAACGCGCACGAGAAATTATTCGAAACGGCGCGAATGCTGAAGATGGCAGACACGTTGCCGGCGCGCTCCCCGAGCGGAATCGCCAGCCGCAAGGAATGGGAATCGTATCTGAGGCAATCCTTTATTCTCGATTCGGTTTTACGCGGCATGCCCAAGGAACAGCAGGAAGCGCGCGCGGACGAACTGATGCGGGTGTTTAAAGAGAAAGGAACGGACGGATTCCGGCTGAAGAAAATTCGCGTGGCGATCTTTTTTCCGAGCGTCGATTCATGGACGCTGCCGGAAAACCAGGCGCTCATGCTGCGGGCGCTTGGCGCGGTGTGGCTTCTGCTGGGCATCGCGCTGCTCTTCATGATTGCCGGGAATATGAGCCAGGATCTCGGCAAAGTGGAGTGGGGCATGGAGTGGCTATTCACGTTTCCCATCTCCGCGCGCTCGCTGTTTCTGGCGAGGCTATGCGAGTTCGCGCTGGTGAATCCGGCGGTCTGGTTTTGTTCTCTGCCATTCTCATTCGTGGTTTTCTGGTGCGCGGGGTTTGAGTGGTGGGCGGTGGGCATTTCGCTGCTGACGACGCTTTACATGGCGATACTGCTGGCGTCCGTTCACGTCGTGGCTGAAGTGTGGCTTCGAAAAGTCTTCGCGGCCAACATGCTCAAAAACATTCAGGCCGTCATGACGTTAACCGGCACCCTTTTTTTTCTGTCGCTGATCTGGCTCTTCATTGCGCCATCGTCGGGGCCGTATCTGGAAGCCGCCGCGGCGGGGTTGCCCCATTTTTTGGCGTGGTCGCCGATATCCGTGCCGGCGCTTTTAGCCGAACCGTCTTACGCCATGAAAGCTATCGCGGTGATGTTGATTTCGGTGGTGTCCGTTCCGCTCGTTGCGGTGCGTTGGTGTGAGTACCTCACGCGTGGCGGCCTTACGGGATCCAGCGCGGCTTATACCGGAACGCGTGGAAAATCGGAGGCGGCTCAAGCTGGCGGCGGGTGGCTGACCGGCATTGTGGGCAAAGAAGTGCGGCTGCTGTTTCGCGACCGGAACTTTCTGGTGCAGACGCTGGTGGTGCCGGTGCTCGGCATCGGATTTCAGGTATTGATGAGTCCGGATCTTCTAAAAGGTGCGGCCGGCGATCTGCGCCACGCGTCGACGATGGCGTTTGCGCTGGGCGCGTACGTGCTGATGTTCAGCGCTTTTCAAGTGCTGACGGTTGAGGGCCAGGGCCTTTGGATGCTTTACACATTTCCGCAAGACGTCAGCACGATTCTCTTGAAGAAGACGGTTTTGTGGTGCGGCTTCGGATTGTTTTACACGGCGGCGGTACTGGTTATTTGCGTGGCCATCAATCCGGCGCTGAAGTGGGCGGCGATATCGCCGGCGGTGACGGCACTGGCCGGAGTTGTCATTTACGCGTACATCGCGTCGGGAATTGGGGTGCTGGGCACCGACCCGCTTGAGGTTGAGGCGCAGCGCAAAGTGCGGCCGGAAATGATGTATCTTTACATGCTGCTCGTTACGCTTTTTGCGTACGCTATTTACAGCGTTTCAGTCTGGAGCAAACTGGCGCAGCTCGTTTTGTCAGCGCTGCTGGCGTACGCGCTGTGGCAGAAAGTTCGCGACCGCGCTCCTTATATGCTGGATCCCACGCAGGAGCCGCCGCCGGACATTTCGCTGGCCGATGGGATGATTGCGGCGCTGGCGTTTTTCGTACTGCAGGGGTTAATCGGGCTGCTGTTGATGCAGACCGGCCTGCCGGTGGGCGCGCAACTGCTGATCGCTTTTGTCTCCGCGGGGCTGATTGTTGCGCTATTGACGCTGTATGTGTTCTGGCGAAAACAGGTGCCGAATATTCTTGCGGCCGTGGGATTTCGCGGGGCGGCGTGGGAACGGTTGTCCGTGCTGCGCGCGTTTTTATGGGGATTGCTCGCGGGACTGGCCGCCGCATCGTTTGCCGTGGTGTACTTGTGGTGTGTGACATGGATCGAGCCGCTGCGCGAGTTGAAAGAAGAGAGCGTGAAGCAGGCGCTGCAATGGGATGCGTCGTTTTACTGGTGGCTGGCCGGTCTGGCGGTGGTGGCCGGGCCGCTGTTCGAGGAGTACATTTTCAGGGGACTGGTCTACCGGGGGCTGCGCCGCTCGGTCCAGCTGTACGTGGCGGTGCTTGCAAGCGCGGGGGTTTTTGCGATTGTCCATCCACCGCTATCGGTGATCCCTGTGTTTGCATTAGGCGTCGTTGCGGCGATAAGTTTTGAGAAAACGCGGCTGCTGCTGGCTCCGATTGTGGCGCACATGGTCTACAACGGAATTCTCGTCGCGATGCAGTAACGCGGGAATGTTCGTCAAGGAGTGCGATGGCAAGCAAGGTTGTCGTCACGGATCTGGTGAAAACGTACGGATCGATGCAGGCGGTTCGCGGGGTCAGTTTCGAAATCTCCGACGGTGAAATTTTTGGACTGCTGGGACCCAATGGCGCGGGGAAGACGTCGACGCTTGAATGCGTGGTCGGGCTCCGCGATCCGGACGGCGGACGGGTTGAGATTTGCGGCGTCGATGCCATCCGCCAGCCGAAAGAAGTGCGGCAGCGCATCGGGGCGGTACTGCAACATACGGCGCTGCAGGACCAAATTACGCCTCGCGAAGCACTCCAGCTTTTCAGCAGTTTTTATCGCCGCACCGCGAAGATTGAAACGCTGCTCGAACGTTTTCAGCTCAACGACAAGGCAGATGTTTATTTTAATACGCTGTCCGGTGGCCAGCGGCAGCGCCTCGCGATTGCCCTGGCGGTGTTGAACGAGCCGGAATTTCTGCTGCTGGACGAACCAACGGCGGGGCTGGATCCGCAGTCGCGGCGCGACCTGCACAGCATCATCCAACAGATGCGCACGGAAGGGCGCGCCGTTCTGCTGACCACGCATTACATTGAAGAAGCGGAGCAGCTTTGCGACCGGATCGCGATCATCGATCATGGAAAAATTATTACGTGCGGAACGCCACGAGAACTGATATCGCGCGCGCAGGCGATGCCGCGCATCGTGTTGCATACGGCGCAACCGCTCGATGCGGGAAAGCTGGGACGGCTGTGCGGCGTGCAAGGGGTGGAGCAGGCAAGTGAGGGGTGTGTGATCAGCACATCGAAGGTGAGCGACAGCGTGATTGACCTGATAAAATATCTGGAATCAGACCGCAACGAATTACTGGACCTGCACATCAAAAAGCCCTCGCTTGAAGACGTCTTCATCGAATTGACTGGCCGCAAACTCCGAGATTAGAAGCGAACCATGAATGGTTTTTTAACTCATCTTTTGATCACGCTGAAGCTGAATATGCGAAATAAGGTGGCGCTGGCGATGGGCTATCTTGTGCCGATCTTTACGCTGCTCACGTTTGCGGCGCTTTACAGAACGAAGCCGACGCTCGTGCGGGAATTCGGACAGATCTTGGCGATTTGCGCACTGGGCGGCGCATGTTTCGGAATGCCCGTGGCGCTGGTGAGCGAGCGGGAACGCGGCGTGTGGAGGCGCTACCGGCTGATGCCGTTATCTCCGCTGTGGCTGATCGCAAGCACGATGGTGGCGCGGTATCTTATTGTTTTGAGCAGTGGAATTTTGCCATTTTTTATCGCGGTTTATGGCTACGGAATGCCGCTGCCGGAGAACCCGCTGATTCTGTTTCTGGGATTCAGCTTCGCGACGTTTGCGTTCCTGGGGCTGGGGCTGATAATCGCGGCGCTGGCGAACACGACCGCGGCGGTGCAGGGCATGGGGCAGGTTATTTTTCTACCGATGATCGGCATTGGCGGCATTGGCGTGTCGCTGAAAATGCTGCCTGCGTGGGCGCAGTATGTGGCCACGTTTCTGCCGGGCCGTTACGCGATCGAGGCGATGAACGCGGGCATGAGGGTGCTGAAGGAAGACAAGGACGGGTTGCAGACGCAGCGGTTGATTTTCAATTTTGCAGCGCTGGCGGTTCTGGGATTGGCCTCCACGCTAATCGGCGCGAAAATGTTTCGCTGGGAAGGCACTCAACGATTGCCGAAATCAGCGAAATGGTATGTGCTCGCCGGGATTATTCTATGGGGGTGTGTAGGCGCGGCGGCGATCAGTTGGAAAATGGCGCGGATTTACGGACTCAAGTGAACGGCAAGGGCCACGCAGAGAACGGCAACGGCTTGTCTCACGCAAAGCCGCAAAAAACGCAAAGAACGGCAACGGATAACGACAGGAACGACACGGGGTTTATCGCGCAAAGCCGCAAAGAACAGCAAAGGAAAGTGGAGGGATTACGAACGGCTAGGCGAATTACGCAGCCTTATCGTTCCCATCCGTTGCCGTTCTTTTTCTTTAGCTGTTCTTTGCGCCTTTGCGGCTTTGCGTGAGACACATTTTTGTTTGTTTATTTCTCATCGTAACCTTTGATCGGGCGAATCCAGATGTTGCGGAACTTCACGGGGTCGCCGTGGTCCTGCATCTTGATGGGGCCTTTTTCGCCGTGCGGTGAATACTTGCCGACGGTCTTGTGGCTCGAGCCGCCGATCATGTCTTTCTTGTTGTGGACGAGCACGCCGTTGTGGAAGGCGGTGACGCACGCGGGGGTTTCGAGTTTGCCGTCTTTGAAGCGCGGCGCGATGAAGATGATGTCGTAGACGTTCCAATCGCCGGGCTTGGAGCAGGCATTGACCAGCGGGGGACTCTGGCCGTACAGCGACGCGGCCTGTCCATCGGGATAGGTCTGGTTTTCGTAGCAATCGAGGACTTGGAATTCGTAGCGGCCCATGAAGAAGACGCCACTGTTGCCGCGGCCCTGGCCTTCGCCTTTGCCGGGACTGGGCGACATCCACTCGATGTGAAGCTGGCAATCGCCAAATTCGTCTTTCGTCGAAATCTCGCCGCCATTTTCAGTGCCTTTGGGCGGGACCATCATGTAACCGTTCTCAAGAATCCACCCAGATGATTTGCCGTTTCCCGCTTTCCACTTTTCCAGATTCGTGCCGTCGAAGAGGACCACGGCATCGGAGGGCGCGGCGCCTTGTTTTTCCTGCGTGCTGAAAGTTCCGGGTGTTACGACGGTCGGCTGGGGGCGCTCGCCGTCATG
>Ga0163144_10013550_pt1 | contig 17006 bp, 17 predicted proteins | sample OliLak19BULKMAT1_FD_123175 | JGI IMG/M metagenome (GOLD analysis project Ga0163144, IMG submission 123175) | Freshwater microbial mat bacterial communities from Lake Vanda, McMurdo Dry Valleys, Antarctica - Oligotrophic Lake LV.19.BULKMAT1 | ecosystem: Environmental > Aquatic > Freshwater >... | reverse complement strand
TATTCATATTCTCACCTCCTTTCTTTTTTATTTTTGATGTTCACGTGCTTTTATTCTACGTCATTTTTATTGACTGCGATAGTATTTCTGTCAATGCCCTAACAAGAGGGCTGATGGTACTCATGCTAGATTTGGCCAGCGATATTATAAATCGGGAGCAGGATACCGATGGTGAGAATACCCACTCCGATACCGAGGACGACGATGAGGATCGGTTCGATGAGCGAAGTGAGATTGCGCGTCATAACATCAACTTCTTGATTGTAAAACTTACCGATACCGGCCAAAACATGGGCCATCGTTCCGGTTTCCTCCCCGATCTTCACCATCTGGGAAACAATCGGCGGAATCTCATCTGGATAGCGTTCGAAGACACCGCTCATTGCTCCACCTGTCTTCACTTCTTCAGCTGCCTTCAGCATGATCTGGGCATAGACAGTATTGCCAATCACGTCACTCGTGATGACGAGCGCTCGGACCACTGGGATACCACCCGCCATGAGAGCAGAGAGGTTTTCGGAAAACCGAGTGATGAAGACATTTTTCGCGAGCGTCTTAAAGACCGGGAGGTACAAGATAATGATATCCCGCTCTCGCTTACCACTCTCCGAACTGAAGTGATAGTAAAGACCACCAGCTGCACCAAAGATGATGATAAGCGCCGCCCACCAATACTGGTTCATGAAATCACTAATACCGATGAGTATAGTCGTATACCAGGGTACTGCTGCCTCCATCTCTTTAATCATGCCGGTGATTTTTGGCAAGATGAACGTGATGACGAGAAAACCAATTGCACCAGCAACGATAATAACGAAAACTGGATAAAAAAGTGCTCCCTTGATTTTTGACGTGAGGTGATAGTTCTTCTCGATGCTATCCGCGACGAACTCGATCGAGCGCTGCAGGTTACCAGAAATTTCGCCGGCCCGGATGATATTGATAGTCATCGTATCGAAGACCTTCGGGTGTTTTTCGAGCGACTCAGAAAACGACATACCGTCTTCGATATTATCCTCGATCTCCTTCAGGATGAGCTTCAAGTAACGATTATCAATCTGCTCAGCAAGGGTCTTGAGTGAGGTGACAACCGGCACGCGCGCTTCAATCAGTGTCGAAAGTTGACGAAAAATAACCATGAGTTCTTTCGGCGAGACGCCTTCCCAGAGCTTCTGGAATTCCCGAAGGTACCCTTTAAGACTATTCTTCTCCTGGGTACCAACCTGGAGCGGGATGAGCCCGTTACGCTGAAGGATGTCAATGGCTGCTTCGCGCGAAATCGCCTCAACAAGGCCCTCCTTGAGATCACCAGCCTCGGTCTTAGCTTTAAAGTTGAATTTCATACTGTTGTCTGGAATGATTCACTGGTGCCAACTTCCTAGGCATACAGCAATCGCCTATTCATTCTCCTTTCTTACCAGCATCGTAAAGTAGTCCTTATTCTTGGAGTAGGCGATTGCATCATCGATGGATACGAGGCCGCGCCGAACAAGATCCGCGAGCGAGCGATCAAGCGAGACCATCCCCTCCTTCATACTCGTCTCAATGACTGAATCGAGCTGATGTACTTTGTTCTCGCGGATGAGATTCTCGACAGCATGATTCTTGAACATGATTTCGACAGCCGGTACCCGTCCACCAGAGAGCTGCGGAAGGAGTCGCTGCGAGACGACGCCGAGGAGCACATTGGCAAGCTGGAGCCGAATCTGGTTCTGCTGGTGTGATGGAAAAACGTCGATGATACGATCGATAGTCTGGGGAGCATCATTCGTATGGAGCGTAGCAAAGATAAGATGACCTGTTTCGGCCGCGGTCATCGCCGTCGAGATAGTATCGAGATCGCGGAGCTCACCGAGGAGCACCACGTTCACGTCTTCACGGAGGACGGCCCGGAGAGCGCCCGCGAACGATTTTGAGTCACGACCGACCTCGCGCTGATTGATGATGCATTGGTCTTGCTCATACACAAATTCGATCGGGTCTTCAATTGTCACAATATGCTTCTGTTGATGATGATTGATATAGTCCACCAAGGCTGCAAGAGTCGTCGATTTGCCATGACCGACCGGACCCGTCATGAGGACGAGACCCTGGGTGACATTGGTGAAATTGTAGAGCGACGTTGGGACATTGAGCTCTTCGAGAGGACGGATCTTGTTCATCACGAAACGCATCGTGATTGAAACATAGCCTTTCTGATAAAAGATGTTTACCCGAAAGCGCGCTTTGTCTTCGAAGTTGTATGAAAGGTCAGTCTGACCACTCTCGGTAAGCTCAAGCTTCTTGTCTTCCGTAAGAATAATATCCGACATCGCTTTGGTATCAGCCGGCGTCAAGATCTTTTCCTTGGTCAAGGGGTGTAGTTTTCCATTAATACGGAGTGTAGGGAAGCGACCAACGACGAAGTGAACATCCGATGCGCTTTGCTGTCCGACCGTTGCTAGAATCGCTTTCAGTTTCGCCTCGACTTCGAGTTGTTCCATAAGAAAATATTTCTTTTTGTTTCACGCTCTTCACTGTAGCACGCCCCACTTCACCAATCATTCTTCATCGATGAGCGAGCCCTCAGTAACACGCTCTACCTCGGCGATGGTAGTGATGCCCTTTAATACTTTTAGGACACCATCTTCCTTCATCATCATCATCCTCTGACGTACTGCCTCTTTCATGAGCTCATTCTCATTCGCTGCCTTGTCGGTGATAACAATCTTCGCCTCATCTGTTACTTCGAAAACTTCGTAGATGGCAATCCGACCCTTATATCCGGTACTGTTACACTGATCGCATCCTTTCCCCTGGTAAGCTTTCACTGGATCTATCTTGAGGAGCTCATACGCAGCAAGCTCATCATCCGCAATGGCAGCCCGAACAGCCTCAATCTTCTGGAGCATCCCCGGAGTCAAGATTGCTTCTTCCTTGCAGTGTTCACAAATCCGTCGGACGAGCCGCTGTGCAGCAAGTGCCTGAATTGAAGAAGCGAGGAGGAAAGGCTCCGCACCCATATCGATGAGCCGTGGCAAACCCTTGATTGCATCATTGGTATGGAGCGTCGAAAGCACTAGATGTCCTGTGAGTGCCGCATGGATAGCGAGCTCGCCCGTTTCCTCATCACGAATTTCACCGACCATAATAACATTCGGATCCTGGCGCAAGATAGAGCGGAGACCATCGGCAAAGTTGTAGCCAATTTCCGGGCGAATCTGACTCTGATTGATGCCGTCCATGAAGTACTCAACCGGGTCTTCGAGCGTAATAATGTTACGCTCCTCTTGATTTAAAATTTGGAGAAAGGCATAGAGCGTCGTGGACTTACCAGAACCGGTCGGTCCGGTGATGAGGATGATGCCATACGGCTCCAGAATTTTCGTCGTGAGTACATGCCGATTTCGTCCCCACAATCCGAGTTTGTCGAGATCGGCCATATTATTGGACTTGTCGAGGATACGCATGACCACTTTCTCACCATCGAGTACCGGCAACGATGAGACACGGAGGTCGACTGTTTTGCTCTCCGTCTCGACCCGGAAGCGTCCATCCTGCGGCTTACGTTTCTCGTCGATTTTCAGGTTGGCGAGGATCTTGATGCGGGAGATGACGGCACGGCCGACATCACTTGGGAAAACGAGAGACGACTTGAGCAGCCCGTCGATACGGAACCGGACCCGGAAGCTACCGTCTACCGGTTCGATATGAATATCGCTCGCCCGGCCATCAAGCGCATGCTTCACGATGACATCAACAAGCTTCGCAATAGGCGCGTCCTGTAGGATTTCCGGCGCCTTGCCGCTCACCTGCTTTTCATGCTGGACTTCGATTGCTGCCGCCTCATCCAACTTGAACGAACCAATCGCCTCTTCAAGCGCCTTATCGACACCGGAATACTCTTTCAATAAGTCACTGAACGCTCCCTGAGGGATCAGATAGACCTCGATACCAACTCGCTCCTTCTCAGCGATGAAGCGCAGTACATTGAGAGCATCAAAATCTTGTGGATCAACCATCGCAACCAAAAGAACACCGTCATGCCGATCAAAGGCGAGCATCTGATATTTCTTCGCCGTCTCTTCCGGAATGACTGAGAGAATGTGCTTATCAATCGTCTTTGGTAGTGGGTCAAGCAAAGGGACACCCAGGCGCTGCGCCAGCGCTGCCGGATCCTGGCCAGCTACTGCCGATGCAGCGGTCGTCGATATAGGAACGGAGGGTTCTTGAAGAGGCATGGGTCGCTATTCAAACGGATTAGCTTTTCCGACTTCATCCGACTGAACTGGCGGCAAGAGATTGGTGACAAATGTTTTTGCCTCTTCTGCGTCTTTGAAGTCAAAATCACTTGACTGAAACATAGGTATATTGAGTGCATTCGCGACACGTTTTTCTTTAATATAGTCAAAATCAACTACGACGGAGGCGCTTAAGAAGTTTGACTGTATACCCTGAGTAGCCTCTTTTTCTGCCTGCTCAACGTCAACCTCTCTTACCATAATTGAGAACTCCTTGGTGAAATGTAAACGATCAGATCGATATACGCGGGTGAAAAAATCTTTCAAATTCTGATAAGCACCAAGTACCGAAACGGTTACTTCATAGCTCTCTGCCGGTTCCTCTGGGGCCTCAGTCGCGACCACTGACACTCCCATTGTTTCATCCTCCACAACCGGCAGTGGCGATTCCACAGCAACCACTTGGGATTTTACGTTCTTTTTAATCTTCACTTCACTCACGACAATACCCGACTGTTGCGCGAGATAGTTGAACATGTCGACAACTCTCTCCTCGTCAAGTGACTTCGGATAGTAGCGATCAATAAAATTTACGATATCACTTCGATTTTCGAGAGCCTGATGGATTGCGCCAATATTCTCTGCAACTGAATCAACTCGCGAAAGAGCGTCTTTCTGAAGTGTAATCTCACTCTGCTTCGTCGTTATAGCATCATAATTCGGCTTGATGTAGCCAATGATAAACACCAGTTCTATGATTATGAAAAATGGAAGGATGAGTATTTTTAGCTTCATAGATGGCGACTATGGCATTATAGGGTAGGTTCGGACCCGCTGCTCACGAGGGTAAGGTTCAGTATAAACTCGATATTACTCGTCTTCTCGTTATACTTGATGCTTTCAGCATGCACCGACTGGACTCCTTCAAGCCGCTTGAAAGCAAACATTTGTTGTGCAAGATAGCGCAGATTGATAGTCATTCCTGCGATATCAACCGTCCCGAATGCATTCGATTGGGTATAGCCAGTGAGCGTGATGGCTGGGACTACGATGCGTTCAAGATCAGAGAAAACCAACTGTGGATTCATATTCCTCTTCTGATTCGCCACTATCGTCACGATACGATTACGGACATCGACTGAGCGATTGACCGTCGGCCCATTGAGGGTTGCTGTCTTATCTGCAGAACTGGTCTGAAGCGATAGGAGTTCGGCTTCGAGACGGCTCAAGTACCACTCCGATGTAGCATAGGCACTGACGATAAGCAGAAGAACCGTGGCATTAATGAAAAAACCCTTATCAAAAAACTTCCCCCGGGCGAGAGCTTGTTTTTCTTGGATGGATTGCGAGAGATTGATACTGCCCATGAATCCCTGTGTTTATTTTGATTTTTTTGGGTCTTCAACCACTACTCTTCTCCGCCAATCGGTTTTTTGAGCTGAGCGAAAACTCGTTCCAAGCGTGTGCCAACCGGAGGTGCTTCGGCCCTCTTCTTCTTTTTCTCTTTTTGGCGAGCATTCCGTGTCGCTCCCTGAAGCGCGAGGCCAAGTGCGACAGAAAACGACGTGCCCATGCGCCGAACCACACCCTCGAGCTCGGGCGGATACACGATACGCTGCCACGGATTCCCAACCATGACTGGCAAGCCGAGCAGTGACGAATAATATTGACTGAGTCCGGTCAGTCCGGCAGTCCCACCAGAGAGAATTATACCACCGATGGGAGCATCGGGATGCTTTGTTTGGTGAAGCGCTATTATCCGCTGCATCTCAGAACCAATCACCTCGAGTGCTGGGAAGATGAGTTTTGCCTGTTCGGAATTGAGGTAATCTTTATCACTTTTTTTCAGCGTCTCAGCCCGCTCAGGGGAAATATTGAGCCCCTCCATCAGAGTCCGGGTCACGTCTCGGCCGCCGACATCAAGATTGCGGCTGACTTTCACCAACCCATTCTCAACCAAGACGAGATTCGTCGCTCGCGAACCAATATCCGCAACGAGGAAAATGCCCGTATCACCATCCACGACTGAGCGGACGAGTGAAAACGTCTCGAGCTCAAGGAGTTGCATCGCGTACTCAATCGACTGAATGTAACTCTCGTAGCGCTCCACCTCCTTATTGAGGGCAGCAACAAGAAGCACTTCTACTTTCCCTTGAGTTGGTGATCCCACTGCGTCACTTGATTCCATCGTCTCACCAACGATCTCCCAAGAGAGCGCCACCTCTTCGAGGGGCGATGGGATATATTTGTGCGCTTCGAACTGGATTGCTTCTTCGAGCTCCTTCTCACTCATCTTGGGAAACTCAACGAGGGCGACCAGACCAATAAAAGCCGGCATCGCGACATAAGCCTCCTTTGTTTTCGGTTTGAGCCGCAGCAAAAGAGCTCGTAGATAACTCGTCACCCGCGAATCATACGTCCCCTGGGAATCCATCGCTTCCCGCTCGATGCCAGCGAGACTGATTTCAGCGTAATTTTCAAGAATAATCCGCTCCTTCTCGACACGGAGCTCGACCGCCTTTATTGATGACGTACCGAAATCGATGCCTAAAAAAGTCAGTTTATTGAATCCGAACATGAGTATTTTGTTTCTTCACTACTATAGCATATGAGGCAAGCCCATCGGAATGAGCTGAAATTAAGAAATTCCTCTCCCACAACGAAGCGGCGGGTGGTATACTTTGAGAAGAAAAAATAAACTCTATGCGGATCCCCCTCTTCTTTGTATCGCTCGGCAGTCTCGCGCTCTTCGCCGCCATATTTTTCGCGGTACCGTTACACATCGCCGAAGCTGGCGTCGTCCCCTGCGGACTCAGCGCCAACGACCCAGCAACAACCTTTGATGAGACCGAAAAATGTACTCTCTGCCACTTCATCGTCGGGATCAACGAGATCATCAAGCTCCTTCGGAACATCATGAGTGCAATCGCGATCGTCGTCGTGGTCGCGATGAGCTTCGTCTACATCACCTCGGCCGGCGATGAGGGGCGAATGCGCTTCGCCAAAGGCGGCATCACGGCCGCACTCGTCGGGTTTGCCATCGTCCTTTTGGCCTGGCTCATCGTCAACTTTGTCCTCACTCTCGATATCTTCTCCAGCTCTGGACTGATCAAAAATACATGGGACACCTTCGTCTGCGATACGAAATCAATGGCCGGTTAACCCGATCGATAGATTGAAAACTTCGGTGATACCCGGGTTCCCGCGTTGACAATAGCTGTTTTTGGCTCTACAATGTCCCTACTATGCTCGCCCCTTCCCTCGGAGACAAGCTGTCGCTCCATGCCCGCCATGCCCTGAAAGAGGCCCGGGATATCGCTCGCTATACCCGTTCCGAAGAGATTGAGCCGCGTCATCTCCTCCTCGCCCTTTCCCTCGAACAAGGAGGCCTTGGCGGCATCATCCTCGAAAACATCGGCTTCAAAAAAGATGCTGTTGGCAAGCTCTGCCTCAAGAAAATCGCTGGCGCGAAAAAGCAGCTAACCGCCGACTACTCGCCAGCTCTCTCGCCAGCCGTCCAGGCGATGGTGAAACGGAGCTATGTCCTTGCCAAGGAGCATGGTTACCCGTATGTCGGAACCGAGCACCTCGTCGCCGCACTCCTCGAGAGTGAAGACGACTCCCTTCTCTCTATCATCCAGACACTCGAGGTTGATGAGGAGAAGATTCGTTCCGCTCTCGATACTCACCTACGTTTCGAGCACTTTCCTGAACTTGCCAAAATGTTCGATCTGCCTGATTTCTCACTCGGCGAGCGGAGACCAGCCGCTCGAGAATCTCAATCATCGTTCCTCGAACAGTATACGCTCGACCTCGCCGAACGGGCTGAAACTGAAGAGGCCCGCTTCGTCGGCCGCGAACGCGAGCTCGAGCGGCTCATGCATATTCTTGGCCGTAAAGAGAAGAATAATGCTGTCCTCGTCGGTGACCCAGGCGTAGGAAAAACCGCGCTCGTGACCGCGCTCGCGCTCCGGATGGAACAAGGCCTCGCCGGGCCAATCCTTTCCGGCAAACGCATCCGCTCTCTCGACCTCGCTCTCCTCGTCGCCGGGACGAGCTTTCGTGGTGAATTTGAGAACCGGGTAAAAGAGCTCCTCGCTGAGACTCGGGAGCACCCGGAAATTATCCTCTTCATCGATGAAATCCACACCCTCATCGGTACCGGAAACACCCAGGGTGGCCTCGATGCCGCAAATATCCTGAAGCCAGCCTTGGCTCGCGGCGAGATCCAGGTCATCGGTGCCACCACATTTTCCGAATTCAAACGCCACTTTGAAAAAGACGCTGCCCTCGAGCGCCGCTTCCAACCTCTCACTTTGACTGAACCAACGGCCGAAGAGACACTCCATATCCTTGAACATGCCCGGCCAGCGTATGAGGCTTTTCATGTGCTCTCAATTGGTGATGATGCCATCCAGGCTGCTGTCGATTTGTCACTGCGTTATATTCCCGATCGGTTTCTCCCCGATAAAGCACTTGATCTCATCGACGAAGCCGCTTCACTCGTTCGCCACAAGACTGCATGGCATGGCCAGAAAGACTTCTCCACTCTACTTTCGCTCGAGCGTGAATTCGATCACTCCGCCGAAACCCAAGAACAGCTCATCGCCGAAGGAAAGTACGATGAAGCAGCTCGAGTGAAGCAAGCCTTGCTTGAAACAGAACGACGAATCGAAATACTCGGCCGCTCCGTCTCACGCGAACCACGAACCAAACGCCCGAAAGTGACACGAGACGATATCCTCCACGTCATTTCCAAAACGACCGGAATTCCTTTCTCCCGACTCTCCAAAGATACTCCCGGAGAACGGATTGAGCGAGCCCGTATCGCCCTTGGTCAACGAATTGTCGGACAAAAGGAAGCTCAAGAGAAAATCCTAACCACCTTGGCCCGCTCTGTTTCTGGAGTGAATGATCCGAACCGTCCACTTGGCTCCTTCCTCTTCCTGGGGCCAACCGGCGTCGGCAAGACCCATCTCGCCAAAGTCCTCGCAGAAGAATTCTTCGGCGATGAAAAAGCACTCATCCGGCTCGACATGAGCGAATTCATGGAGCGCCACTCCATCGCCCAAATTATCGGTGCTCCAGCCGGCTATGTCGGCTACGGTGATGGTGGAAAACTGACAGAAGCCGTCCGTCGTCGCCCTTATGCGGTTGTGCTTTTCGATGAAATTGAAAAGGCCCATCCTGATGTCTTCAATATCCTCCTCCAAATCCTCGACGATGGGATACTGACCGACGCTGAGGGTCGGCGAGTTTCCTTCAAACACACCCTCATTATCCTGACCTCAAACATCGGCACAGCGAGCTTCACGAGTTCGGCTAAAGTTGGATTTGCCGAAGCGGTCCCTGGCCGGGTGCTCCGGGCTGAATTCGAGGCAATCAAACGCGAAGTATTAGAAGAATTGAAGCGTGAACTGAGGCCCGAGCTCCTCGGCCGACTTGACCAGACCATCATCTTCGAAGCACTCGATCAAAAAGCAATCCAGCATATCGCAACTCTCGAACTCGACCGACTCAAGGCACGCCTCGCCCTTCAAAACATCGTGCTAACCGTTCCTGCAGCAATCATCAGCTGGATTGCCGAAAAAAGCTTCGCCCCGGAGCAGGGCGCGCGCCTCGTCCGAAAGAACGTCCAGGAATACGTCGAGGGTGCACTCGCCAAAAAACTTATCGCCAGACAGCTACCGAAGCGACTTGTTCTGTCCCTCCATCATGACACCGTCTCCGTCCGCTAAACTCCTCGAACGTCTCTGGCACTTCCTCATTGACCTCGTCTTTCCCGTTCATTGCCTCGGCTGCGAACGCGCTGGTACAATCGCCTGCCCAGCCTGTCTTCAGTCAATTCCTGATCGCGAATATCAAGAATGCCCCATTTGCCGTAAGCCCTATCAAAAAAATGGCTTCACTTGCCGAGAATGCCGGAAAATAACCGCACTCGATGGCCTTTTCATCGCTCGACCATACCGGCACCGTTTACTCCAAAAACTCATCTTCGCTCTGAAGTACCGCTTCATCGAGACGGCTGCTAATCCGCTCGCTACACTCCTCGCCGAAAGCATCGCTCATCACCCCTTTCCGCTCCCCGATCTCGTCATCCCTGTCCCGCTCCATACGAGACGGCTTCGCTTCCGTGGTTTCAATCAGGCCGAAGTCTTGGCCGAAAAACTTATGACACGCCTCCTCCCCGGCTCACCTATTCCGCTACGCACCGATCTCCTTCGGCGCATCCGCTTCACCAGGCCACAGATGAAAACCGACTCAAAGAAAGAGCGCACAGAAAACCTTCTTGACGCGTTTGAAGTAAAATTGGAAACAGCTGGCCCGCTGGTCGGAAAAAGCGTTTGGCTCATTGATGATGTTGCCACCACTGGCAGCACCCTCAATGAGTGTGCTCGGATCCTGAAGGCGGCTGGTGCCAAAACCGTCTGGGGTGTCGTCATCGCTCGCTAAATGCGTGCGTTACAATTGCTAATCCTCGATTCCAATCTTCTTTAGTCGAGCTCTCACCGCCCCCTCGGTACGTGAAAAAAGTGATGCCAGAGCGGCGATCTTTTTTCCGATTCCATACTCTCGTTTTAGTCGCTTGTCATCCTCCTCGCTCCAACCTTTGTAGGCCTGCGGACTTTTCTTTCGTAGCTTTTTAATGAAAGACTGAGAAACTGATTCGATATCTTTTTTCAACTCCTGTTTACCTCGCTTTGCTGGACCAGCAAAAGCGACCTGCTGCCGCAGGCGCTCATCTCTCGGCAAAGTAGTAAATTCCTCTCGAACCCGATGCGACTCTTGGCGCAATTCTCTGTCTCGTTCTTGTACGGTCGGATGTACCTGGAGTGCCTGCTTGTTGAGGCCGCGGATATAGAGTCCGGAGAGTCGTCGGACGCGTGACAAGGCGACATAGCCCATCCCGAACTCAAACGATTTCCGGAGATCAATTTCCGCCGCGTCGAGACTCATACCTTGACTCTTGTGTACCGTGACCGCCCAAGCGAGTCGCAGCGGCAACTGTTCGATCGAGGCAACGACTTCATCCCCGTCTGAAAGCTGCCACTCGGATGATGCCACTGCTACCAGGCGGCCAGAAAAAGTCTCAACGACAGGTAGCTTCGTCTCTTCATTGAAACTGGCGATCCGACCGAGCGTTCCGTTCACATATCCGTTCTCAAAATTGTTTTTCACGAACATCACCTGCGCGCCGATTTTGAGCACCAGCCGCTCAGGAGCGAGACAGTTCTTCTGGAGCGTCTCGACCAACTTCTTCTTCCCCCAGGCCTTCATGGTGTAGGCATAAGCCTGTCCTTCAATCCGGTGAAGGCGGTGATCATTGAGCACGTCGACATCAGTATTGTGTGTGAAGAGCTTTGCGACATCGTTTGAAAGCATTTCTTCAGACTGCAGTGCCTGGACGCGCTCCTCGAGGATGGCATATGTATCCTCAGTCACCTGGCCGCTCCGGATTGCATTCAGTAGGCTTTTCAGCCGGTCATCCTCATGCCGGTGCTGTTCCTCGAGGTAACAGATCTTGACACCCATCGCCTGCCAAGCCGCCGATTCGAAAGCGAAGCGAACCGTCTTTTTTCCTTTGCTCACTGGCGGCAGCTGAAAAAAATCGCCGCAGAGTACGACTTGCAATCCACCGAAAGGGAGAAATGGATCCTTGGTGGCTCGACAGACTTGCTCCACCGCATCCAGTCGATCTGCATCGAGCATCGATACTTCGTCGATAATGAGCACTTTTGTCTTCCGATAGCGTACGTGGAGCTCGCCATCCGTCGCGAGTTCCTTCGCCTCCTGCCAAGTAAGTCCTTCGCGGATCCCAATCCCCGACCAGGCATGGATCGTCTGACCGTTCATATGTGTCGCCGCGATCCCCGTCGAAGCCGTCACTGCCACCTCGACACCCTGTCGCCGCAGGTACTCGATATACTGGTTCAAGACGAATGTTTTTCCGCTCCCCGCCGGGCCAGTGAGAAAGACATTTTGGCCCATTTTGAGGATTTCAAGTGCGGTCTTCTGGGTCATATCAGGTAAAAATTCTAAGTCACACGTCATCTCACTGTAGACGAGCAGGACAAAAAAAGCCACTGCTACCATATGCTCTGGTCCTGAAAGCTGCCGGAGCGAAATCCATCTCGGGTATCGTCATCGCTCAATACTCGCTACAATAGAGACATGCATATTCTTTCTTGGATCGGTTTAATCCTCCTGCTCCTTGTCTCTGGCTACGGCATTTTTTCCTATATCCGTATCCAAGGACTCATCCGAAAAAGTATCGCTCTGGTCCAAACAGCTGTCCCCTATCAGCAAGCGGCATCAGAAGCCACATCAAAAGCACTCTTTATCGGTGACAGCACCGGTGTCGGGGTGGGTGCGACCGATGCCAAGCTTTCACTTGCCGGACGTTTCGGAGCGGATTTTCCAGACTGGAACATCGAGAACCTTTCCGTCTCGGGACGAAAAACAGCGGAACTTATCACTGTGTTGGAAGGACTACCAGCTAATTCCTATCAGCTCGTCATAGTACAGATTGGCGGCAATGACATTGTCCAGTTCTCTCGGCTCCCACAATTGAGAACCGACATCGGGACCGTCCTCAGCAAAGCTAAACATCTGTCGCCGAGAGTGATCCTCATCACCGCTGGCAATGTCGGCAATGCCCCACTTTTGCCACGGCCACTTGCCTTTCTCTGGACATGGCGCACCCTCGCCGTCCGCACCCTCTTTATGGCAGAGGCGAAGATAAATGACGTCATCTATGTTGATCTCTATAAAGATCGTTCCGACGATCCCTTTGCGCTTGACCCCTACCGCTACCATGCGGCCGACCTCTTCCATCCGAGTGCCGAAGGCTACGGCCTCTGGTACCAGGATTTCAAGAAAGCGCTCGAATAGGTGACTATCAGCTTACCGCTCTCAACATAGCAAGGGTGACGGCTACACCGTGATCATTTCACTTATAGGATGTAGCCATTATTCCTTGCTCGCGCAATTGAACATCCACTGGACACCGTATTTATCGGTGCAGGAACCAAAGTAATCGCCCCAGAACATCACTTGAAGTGGCATCTCAACCTTGCCACCCACCGAGAGCGACGTGAAGAGTCGTTCCGTCTCAGAGCGCGTGTCCGGTTCCAGATTGATATACACATTATTGCCCGGCTTTACGGTAAATCCCATCGACTCCGGTGCATCTGTTCCCATCAAGACGAAATCGCCGAGAAGCGGCAACGCTACGTGCATGACGAGATTCTTGTCCGTTTCTGCCAAGGGCGGCTGTCCTTCCTGTATTGGCACATCACCCATTCGCGCGACCGGTCCAGTGAACTCCGTTCCAAATATCGACTGATAGAAATTGAATGCCTCCTCCGTCGTGCGGTTGAAATTGAGATACATGCTGACCTTTGCCATAGAGAAAAAAGTGATTGAAAGACAATGAAATCTGCCCTAAGGCAGCGCCTCGGCCTCGCGTATATCCTGAAGAAAGTGAGATTCGAGATCGGAAACAAATTCCGGATTACTACTCACCACATTCAACTCGTAGTTCCACCACAGACTGAGGAGGTCAAAATTGCAGCTGCCGACAGTCGCCCAGTTACCATCGACTACCATGGTCTTCGCATGGAGAATCGCTTTCGTATAGAAATAAATTTTGATCCCTTGTTTGCTAAGTTTTTTATGAAAAAAATTAGCAAGAAAATCCGCCAGGCGATTATCTGATACCTTCGGAAAAAGGAAAATTACCTCAACTCCCTTCTGTCGCGCAAATCGGATTGCTCGCAAGAATTCATGATTCGGGAAAAAGTATGGAGTGGTGATATAGATATGATCCTTGGCGCCAGTAATTGCTTTTAGAAAAGCCCGATAGAGGTATTTGTCTCGAAGATAGAATGAGTTGCCAATTATGTAAAATTCCTTTCGCTCATTCTTCGACTTCACCTGCCCGACTGCCAAATTTCGAAGGGTTCGTTTCCACGCACTATCGAAAGCCTCCTGGAGATCTCTTACCACGGGACCCCTCAACCGAACAAACGTATCGCGCCACCCTCTCGCTCGCTCCTGGATAATAACACCACCGATATGCGCCTCGTTCCCATCGATCACGAGCAATTTTCTATGATCCCTCAAGACGAATGGAAGGATTCGTTTCAAGGGCGGTGGAAGAATAGCAAAGTGATAGTTTATTTCGACACCCGCCTCCATGAGCTTTTTGCAACCATCACTTCGGTAGAAACTGAAGCTTCCAATCACATCGAGCAAAAGTCGCACCCTAACCCCGTCCCTTGCTTTTCTCAGAAAGAGATCAATAAATTGCTCTTCGATCTTTCCGGGGTAGCCGAATACATATTGCTCCAAATCAATACTTGTCGTGGCCCGATTGCAGGCCACCAGAAGTTCCTGCCAGCATGTTTCGGAATTAAGAAAAAATTTCCATTGGTGATCGCTCATATGCTCTCTTTAGATTTTCGAATGTCCTCGTGCAATTCTTTTTTTTCTTTAAGTCCCACGCGAACCGCTACCACTTCTGCTCCAAAGAAGAGAATTTGCGAAGAATAGTAGACCCACAAAAGAATGAGGGTGACTGATTCCGCCGCTCCATACAACGAAGCGACTCCCGTCCGGCCGAGATAGAGGCCAATGGCTGTTTTCCCGAGTGTAAAGAGTACTGCGGTGACACCGGCTCCCCAGGCAATATCCCTCCATTTCAGACGGCAACTTGGAACATAGCGGAAAATAAGTGCGAAGATTCCCCATCCGAACCCAAAGGAAAGCACAAAATTACTGATTTCAAGGATCCATAAGCGACCTGCCTCATTCCCGGAAAAATAGGAAAAGAAAAGCGAGAGCACAACAGAGAGGATGAGAGATACGAGAAGCAAAAAGCCAGAAGCAAGCACCATACCAAACGCGAGAAAATTCTTCACAATGAATCCGACAATGCCCTGCCGCTTTGACGCTACCTCGAAAATATGATTGAGCGCGTCTTGGAGCTCTCGGAAAACGCTCGCTGCCCCAAACAACAGGAGAAAAAAGCCAGCGAGCGAGAGAGCGCTGCCTCGTTTTGTACCATCTGTCGCATTCATAAACCCCTTTACCGCTTCGCTGCCATCGGTTCCGAGCATGCTCGGAAGTGCCACAAATATTTTTTCTTCCGCTGCAGAAGAACCGAAAATAATCGACGCTATGCTAACTGCGATAACCAAAAGCGGAGCAAGCGAAAAGACAGAATAGTAGGCGAGCGAAGCACCAAACCTCGAGGCTTCATCCGCCCTAAAAGCCCAAATGGCTTGCTGCATGAATAGACCAATTTTCTTGAGTGAAGACATAGCTCATTTTATAATCCATCCTTTCATCATGGCAGCAATTTTGGCAATGGTCTTCGGGTTCAGTACCTACCAATGGGGTCGTTCTAGGGTATTTTAGTACTTTTTGATGGAGTTTGCTGGGGCACGAGAGTCACACTACTTCATCTCTTAATTCCAGGACAAATTCTCTTGCAACAGAAGATATCGTATAAAAGAGAACATCGTTTCCATAGTCCGCTGGCACATCAAAAATGGAATGCTTAATTAGTGGCCCCCAAGACCACTTAGAGATAACCGTATCCGCAGTGAGCATTACCCCAACATGACTGATACTTCCACTCAGAGTTCGATAGATAATCAAATCACCTTTTCCGGCCTTGTCTTTTTTCTGCAGCAAGCCATTTTCTATCAATTTTTCGAAGGCTCCTTCCAGTATACGCGTAAAATCCCAATTATCAGTCCCTAGAAAATCTGGGTTGCCCTGTAATTGAAGTGCATAAACAAAACAATTGTAGTTTATATTTTCAGCGGGCGGAGAAGTTATGATCTCGAGCTCATGAGGTAAACGGTTCCTCGTATTCTTTTCGAACAGCTCGGGTCGCCACCAATTATCCTCATTCTCTGAAGAAACAATGGTATCCAGATCGAGACGCAGTTCTTTATTCCCTTTCATGATGCCTTTTCAAAGGCTTTCTAGTAATTTCGTGTATGTTCCCTGAATATCTCCATCTACCGATTCAATGATCTTGGTACGAGGTCTTTGAGATACCGTAAGCATCATGTCGTCATGCATTTTCTCAAGCTTTTTTTCACGTCCGCCCAGATCGACGAGTCCTCCTGGTTTGAAGCCATCTAGGTATCCTTCACTTTGGCCTCTTTTGATAAATCTTTTGAGGGCGTCTTCTTTTGATATTGAGAGAAGAAACTCATGAAAATCGGCTCCGCTTTCTTGTGCAATATTTTCAAATTCCTGAAGTGGTTCCTGTTGGCAAAAGATTTGAGAAACAATGACATCGTATCCAGACTTCAGATGAACCCTCGCCATCTCACCAGCGATCTTCTTTGCGAGTGGTCCGGATTTTTCTTTTTCTTCTCGAAAGTGACTAATCCATCGCCTCACTTCATCAATATCTAAACTGAGAGTCAAAGGATATTCCTCAGCATACCTCTGAGCCAGAGTGGATTTTCCTACTCCCAAGGCTCCATTAAGGATAATGAGTTTCGGTTTCATTTGGTCACTTTTCTAAATAAAACATCGTACTTCGAGGCACTCGGGTCATCCGATACCAAATACTTTGTGCGGTGTACTCTGGACAAAATTCGAACTTTTTTTGAAATGAATCCTGACGAGGAAATCTGAAACAATGCGGACGAAGTTTTGGCAAAGCAATTTTTTGGGGAAAGGATTTGCCAAAACTTCGGCTCATTTGTTTTTGAATTTGGATGTCGCAAATGGAAAAGGAGGGGTTTGGGGAGGAATTTT
>Ga0163144_10013549_pt1 | contig 17006 bp, 23 predicted proteins | sample OliLak19BULKMAT1_FD_123175 | JGI IMG/M metagenome (GOLD analysis project Ga0163144, IMG submission 123175) | Freshwater microbial mat bacterial communities from Lake Vanda, McMurdo Dry Valleys, Antarctica - Oligotrophic Lake LV.19.BULKMAT1 | ecosystem: Environmental > Aquatic > Freshwater >... | reverse complement strand
GACGAATTTGATAGTAGTCGGCCCTGGCGCCAACCAAAATGATAGTTTTCGCCGCAACGCTGTGCAACAGCTTGTTTCTTACATAAAAACAAGTGCTTACCAGGCATGCCAGAGAGGCTAGTTGTCCGCGCAAGTGTTGACGCCGCCTAGGCTATCAAATTCGATGGATAAGCTATCAAATTAGATGGATAAGCTATCAAATTCGTTGGAGGTCGATATCTGCCAACGAAGCTCCGACAACGGATCTCACTTTGGCGAGGGGTTTAGCGCGTTCGTCGGGATTGCGTGGCTGACTTTTCGAAGCAACAATGCCCTGATGAAGTCAGATACTCGAAATCGATCTCATGTCGGTAGCCTTGCGTTGAATTCGCGGGCATCTTTGCGTTGGAACACGCGCGCCGCGGACACACACGCTATAGAGCGCGGTCGCCGTATTGAAGTGGATCATGCGGTCTCGCCAACGCCAATTTGTCGTTGATCGAGCTACGCGCGAGCAGGAACGGCGATTTGCGAGCTGCTTCGCCCAAGTGGAAGTCGAGACTCTTGTGCTCGCGTTTGAGCCGCAGGACCAGCGCGATAAACACTCTTGTCAGTTCTGGGTCGAAGTGTCGCCCCTGCAATGCATAGATTTCCGATAGCGCCGCATCGTCTGACCAGGCCGGCTTGTACGACCGCTTATGGGTTAGTGCATCAAAAACATCGGCCAGCGCCGTTATCCTCGCGGCCAGCGGAATTTCCTGCCCACCGATCTTAGCCGGATAGCCATTACCATCCCAGCGCTCGTGGTGGTGACGTGCGATCTCCTCGGCCATCTTGATGTGTGGGATCTCGCTTTTGGCCAACACGTCTGCCCCGATTTCCGAATGCGTTTCCATGACTGAGCGTTCGGCGGGGGTGAAAGCACTTGGCTTTAGCAGGATGCCATCAGGAATGCCGATCTTGCCGACGTCGTGAAGGCGTGCGGCAATATCGATCATCAGACTTGTTTCTTCGTCGCAACCCACTTCCTTGGCCAGCAGACAGGCCAAGCGGCCTACGCGGTAAGAGTGTTGGCCAGTTGCGTCGTCACGAAGTTCGGCAGCAACAGCCAGTCGCTCCATCGTCTCAACGCGCGCTCGAAACAACTCTTGGCGCTGCTTGAGCACCTCGGCTTTGGCGACGCGACCTTCGATCACTTCGACGTGGGTTTCAACCATACGGAGCGCCTCGCCGGCGTCCTCAACGCGTGACCCGACGCCATCGGAATGCAACTTTGCCAGATGCTGGCTGACGTGACGCAGGGCGTTGGTTTCAGCTGTGCGGCGTTGCACAGCCAACATTTCTTGGAGATACGTCAGCGCCTCGTCGTGGCGACCAGCGTGCTCCAACGCTTTGACAAGCGCCACCAGCAATTCGCGATACGCAATCTTTCGAGACTTGCAACGCTCCAAGGCGGACGTGAGGCGCGAAATACCAACGTCCAGATTACCGGAGAATGTCTCGGCCAGCCCCTCGGCCACCGAAGCCTGAATATCCGAGCGCGGAGAGTTTGACTTATTCGCGTAGAAGCGCGCTTGCGCCGCGCGCAGTGATGCCAAACTACAGTCGTGGACTTCGATCAGAAGTTGGGTGTAGATTTTTTCGGCAAGCACCCGGCTGTGCACTGCGATGGCGTCACCCGGTTCGCTCGACAACTGTATCGACTGTTGAATCGCCCACAGACCTTTCGAGGTCTCGCCGACGTTGAGCGCCAGGCCCGCCAAGGCAGCGTAGGCACCCGGCACAAGTTCTCTGGCGACCGGATCAAGGTCAGCTAACGATATCGCCTTTTCGTGGCACGCCATGCCTTCGCGATACAGCCCTGCGTATCCAAGGGCGGTGCCAGTGTTGGTCCACAGCTTGGCCTCGCGTCCGATATCACCAGCCCGAATCGCCAAATTGAGCCCTTCCGCATACGCCTCCATTGCGCGCGGTATGTCGCCCGTGTCTGCGGAGCACACGCCGATCAAAATGAGGGCGGCGATAGTTGGCCCGTCCTGGTGTGTTTGGATCGCGTACGTCTTTGCCAACTCGCCCGCTCTAATCCCGATCTCCGGGTCGCCGCACACATAAAAACACCTTGCCGCATCCAGCATCGCGCCGACTCGCGCTTCGCAGTTCTCCCGCGAGTGCGCCAGCAATCTAGCCGTCGTCTCCAAGGCGTATGGGCTGTCCATCGCCCCAGTTTTGAGTGTCCGCGCGACCAGCGCGATGGCCGAGTCGAGGAATTGCGGGTCGCTTTCGTCGATGGTGGTCATGCGGGAGGTGCCAAAAGATGGATTGAGAGGTATTTTCACACTGAAAACTCGGTTTTGCGCCAGCTTTCCACATTGTTGACAGACTACTCGGAATGGTTGACAATTCATTCCATCAGTCGTGCCTAGCCACGCAGCGCAAGCGGTTTTCTCGTTCTGAGAGAACCAACCTTCGGGAAAAGTCCGTCCTCTCCGAAGGCACTAAACCCAAACGCTATTCAAAAACAACGTCGCTCGAGGTGCTGCGCCATGCGTGCGCGCATTGCAGAGCGCATCGACGCTCGACGTTTTTCTGAGGCATTGCCTCAACACATCAGCATCACGCTGAATATCAAGCACGACACTTCTGGTGTCGCAATTCCGATGGGCAACCATCATCAACCCGAGCGGGCTTCACCGCAGGGTGATGCTCATTGGAGAGGACATGCAAACAAGCACCAACAGCAACGAAGCGCCGTCGGCAAGTGCCGCTGGCGTCAGCGGTGAGTCGCAATCTGCAATCGTACAGAGCGCAAAGCAGGCGATCATGGCCGCGTTAAAGACTGGCGCAGTCACCGTCGTACGCGTTCGCTACGAAGGCAGCGGCGACTCGGGGCAGGTTGAAGAAATAGACGCGCGAGACGAACACGGCGAAGTCGCCATCCCTGAGATTACGGTTAGCTGCGTCCAATGGCACACCGTTTGGAGTCGTGAGCGCGGCGAACACGCCGAAGAGGGTGTGGTCGATAGCCCGCTCAGTGAATTCATCGAGTATTTTGTCAACATGCTGGTCAGGCAACTGCACCCAGGTTGGGAGATCAACGAGGGCAGCTTCGGAGCCGTCACCTTCGACGTGGTCGACAACAAGGTCACCGTTGAGCACACCACCATTTCGTCCAACGACGAAACAACACACTGCTAAAACCACAACAAACAAAGGAGACCGCAATGGGTTGGACGTACACACGACGCCCTCAACACGTAAGCGTTACGAACTTCATCCAGAACAGGGTGCTCACTTGGACGCCTACAGCGCTAGAAGCACCTGTGTATCGGGTGCTAGCGATCGAGCTCGTCGGCGAGGCTGAAATCTACGCTGCCGTAGAGACCACGCAGCACAACGGCGACCGCAAGGTGTGGGCAGCCGTAGTGATCATCGACCAACTGGACGATGGCGAACACAACCTCGGGTACAAAGATCTCGAAGAAAGCATGTTGCCGTACTACTACAACTGTCCGAAGCACATCCTCGACATGTTGACCGAGACCGACAACCCGCAAGCCAATGAATGGCGCACGAAGTGTCGTGAAACGATTGACCGCCAGCCGGCGCTGTTTGCATAGCGCAGGTGGCGGATGAAAATCTTCTTCGACACAGAATTCGCGTGCCTAACGCGTCGGGATCCGGTATCAATCGGTCTCGTCGCTGAGGCAGGCGCAAGCTTCTACCGTGAAGTGACCCCTCTCCCGGTGTGTCACCCATGGACGCAAGAAAACGTCTTGCCGTTGCTCAACGCAACACCGGCGCAAGAAGGCACAGCGGAGCAGATCGTACGCGACTTGAATCGTTGGCTCGAAGCGCTGGCTGCATCAAGCACGACGCCATCAGTCATCTTCTATGACCACGAGTTCGACTTAGAGGTGTTGGTCAAGCTTGGCTACCAGTTCCAGCAAGTCGCGAGGTTTGAGCGTCTGCCGGAATCTGTCGAGTCAAGCCTCCCGTACAGGGAAGCCGCACATGACTACCTCAAAGGCAAAACGCAGCACCATGCTTTGGTAGATGCGTTTGCGATGCACGCAGGCTACAAGGCCTACGAGAAGCGCCAAGCTGAGACATTCGAATTTCTCGGGCTCTGACCCACGCAACAGTTGTAACGGGTAGCCCGTGAAATACCGTAGACAAGAAACGCCGCTCGAAATGAGCGGCGTTTCTTTGTCCACCTGAGTGTGTTCTTCAATCTAGCCGCTAACCGGATTGAAGAGCGCATTTGTGCTCAACGTAGTTATGAGGTTTACCTCAATCAGCCGCCAAGCGCGGCCTTTCACAAACCCAACGGGTTCACATCCCGTCCGGGGTGTGATCCTTCATTTAGGAGGTCACATGAGTAGCGAAGTTGCTACAAAGCCGCAACATGCGGCATTGCCCAAGCCGGTACAGCAAATAGCCACTGATCGTAAGATCGCGCTGGACTATCTTGCTCAAGGCGAAAAACTCTTCAGTGCATATCGCCACAAGTTTCGCGATTTGGCCGATGAGACGCGTTTCGACGCGATCGATTTGATGATTAAGCACGCAAAAACTGAGTTCGGTGGCGGTCTCGCACTGGATATCACACGCGACATGGTCATCAAGTTAGTCTGTCCGAACAAATACGGTGGTCCAGATATTCGTGAAGTATCGGTAGGCGACATCTGGCGTGCCATTGAAGCGGAATTCGGCGGAAACGCCGGCATCGACCGCGCCAAGCAGGAGTTGGCTATTGCGCTGATCAAGCATTTCGGAATCGCGCATGAGCCGCCGAAGTTCAAGAAGGATTGCCTGGTCATCAATGACTCGGTCTATCTTGACACCTACTACACGAAGCCAAAACTTAGCTACTCATCGCAGCAAGCGGTGGTCAATCTGTACCAAGCCTTGATCCAGTTTTGTGAGCTTCACGACAAAACGCAGTTGGCGCATCAGATCAAGACTGTGCTGGCGAAGTTCTCAAGCTGGAGCGATCACACGGTGGTGGTGTCGCGTGAGAAGTTCGAAGTCTGGGACGCGGACCTTAGCTACTGGCTCAAGGTAGTGACGTACGCGTCTAGGTTTGAATACACCTTTAGCCCAGCCCTTGCGGGAATTTTTCAGCAGTTCATCGCAGAGCATGGTGCTAGTTACCTTGCCGAGCGCCAATAGGGAGGCCTATGAAACTTTACGGTTTCGGAACGGCGCCCGACGCAAGGGCGGCCGGATACGGCCGCTTCCTCAAAGAGATCCGCGGCACAGAGGCGCACCTGACACGTGCGCTTTCGGACGTCGATGTCGCGGTCGTTGATGGAGGGGAGCTCTCGGTAAGTCCCAACCACCTCTACGGCGTATTTGAACGCGACGCGCCTGAAGTCAATAACGAATATGACGTGCACATTTTTGCAATCGTACGCGTCAAGTTTCGCGGCATCAAAGCCGCGTCAATGGAAAAGGCCATTCGCATTGCTGAACGCGAAGACCTTCACGCCCTGATTGACCGGCAGCACGCCGTCGATCAAGCCGACAAAGGCCTGTGCGCCCATGTCGAATACAACGACGAGAAGCACGGAGCCTTCGTCGACGTTGTCGGTGATGGCGACTATCTATTGTCGCAACACTTTCGCTTCGAAGACGATGCGATCCAAAAAACATAGGAGAGAACATGCGCTCATGGTACGAGCCGCTACGTCAAATCCAAAGCAAGGGAGCAACGGCCGAAAGGCCGGGCTCCTTGGCCGGATTACACGCCGCGCGAGCGGTACACGAAGGCCAGTTCTTCACTTCCGACGCACTTGCGGCTTGGGTGTGGAAGCTGGTCGAACAAGTGGTCGAGCGGGCGCTCGGAAACTGCGTCCGCCTCAATCGCGAAGCTGCGGCTCGCGTGGCCATTTACGACAACAGCATTGGTTCAGGCAGGCTCATCCAGTATGCCGATCCCCTGAAGTATGAGATTTATGGCTGTGACGTGGACACGGATGCTGTACAAGCGTTGTCCGCGGCACTCAAGGCCGCAGATTTCGTCTTTGACTTGGCCAATGCCAGCATGACGCAGGTGAGGGCGGAGTACATGACCGTCGCGGTCATCAACCCGCCTTTTAGCCTCACGTTCTCAGAGCCAGCGATGGAGTTGTTCGCCAGTTCCGCTTTCGGGCGCTACGGGCCGTACACGAGCGCGTTGAGTCACCAATACGCCGTCGAGCAAGCACTGTCGGCGTCCGAAGTGGTATTCGCCGTTGTCCCGGCAACCTACGCAGCAGAGTACGCTGCCTCGGCAGATCGCAGTCCGCGTTTGCGCGTGCTGTACGAGCTGCCGGCTGGTTTGTTCCGCTCTGAGGGAACAGACGTTCGTGTCTCGCTTTTAGGGTTCACGAACGTTCAGGATTACAAAAAGCAACCGCTCGCTGTTGTGAAGATCGAGTCGCTTGACGATCTCATCGGCGAAGTGCCGGTTAGCGTCAGCATCTTTGCCTCGAGGCCGCGTATCCGACAGTTGGGTGTCGACGCCTCCAAGCCTAGTATCACCCTGCCAGTCACGGGTGAGAACCTCGTTCGCGTCGTACATGATGGCCGTCGCATCAAACTCAAGTTCACTTGTGGACTTGTACAGGCCAAGGTGCTGAACGCGGTTTACAAAGGTGTTGCAGAAGAGAGCAAGCCAGAGGGCAGGCGACTGCCAAAGGGTGTTGAATTCGACGGACAGGGGCTTTTGGACGTTGAGCAGCACCTCGCGCAGCCAGATCCACTGCTGTCGTTCAATCAGTTGATAAGAACCATTCAGACGGCCGGTGCGACCCCAGAGGTCGATGCCGGGGTGTTTGGCTACATCAAACGCCGCGCCAAGGAAGTAGAGCGTGAGCGTGAGCCATTGCGCCATGTCGTGCGCGGAACCAACCCTAACAAGGTGACTTACGCAACCGGCATGGCGAAGCAGAACCATATGCTGGATAAGTCCTCATGGACGTCGCCAGTAATAAAGCGCGGAGACACGTTCGTCTTCACGCCCGACGCTGATGGCGCATTCACCTACATGGTCGCGGAGCAGCCGCAGACACTGACGCGTGATGAGTTGATCAGCCGCTTCGATGTCACATGGCCTAGCGTCAATGGCGATGACAGTGGCTGGTATGTCGGTCACGAAGGCCGCGCCGCGAAGTTTCCCGAAGTCGCTGAGTTCTGGCGGCAGCGGGCAACCCAACTCGGTATCGACAAGTGGCTCACATGGGACTTTCAGTTCGAAGATTTGATTGAACTGATGGTGTCGCCTTGCGGTGCCGTCGTCGCATGGGAGCAGGCCTGCGGAAAAGCGCGGCTTAGCATTGCGTTGTGCCTGCTCAGTTCTGACGGGCCGGGCTTGGTGGCGATGCCGGCTCATTTGACCCTAGAGACCGCTAAAGAGATTGCCAACAAGCTGCCGATTCTGACGGATGACTGGCAAATCATCGATAGTGCGGAAAAGTTGAAGTCGTTGAAGCGCATCAATTTAATTTCGCTCAGCCGCCTCAGACTTCCAATCGACCAGAAGCGACCGCGTGCAACATACGCCAAGCTACTGCGTCGTCGTATCAAGGTGATGGTCGGGGATGAGGGCGAGATGGTGGCCAACACCGATAGTAGCCAGACCCGCGCAATCGAACAGGTTAGTGCGAAGCGACTCTTCCTTCTTACCGGAACACCGCTAGCCAACTATCCGAGAAACATCCTGCCGCTGATTCAATCTTCAGGCGGTGACGGAACGGCAGCGCAGCGCTACGGACGGTTCAACGGGTTTATCGACCCGAACTTGATCCGCAATCAAGCGTACGCTCAACGCGGCGTCGACGTCTTTAGAGAGAGTTTCGTCACGACCGTCTGGAGTACCAACGAATTCAACGAAGACTTAAAATCGGGGGCTAAAAGAGAGATTCCCAAAATCGCCAATCTCAGCAAATATCGTGAGGCAATTTCACCCTTTGTGCTGCGCCGTTTAGTGGCAGAGCCGGAGGTCGCTAAGTTCGTGAACATTCCGGTGCCAACAAGTGTGGTCACAGAAGTCGAGTGGGATTCGAAGCACTTGGGGTTCTACTTAAAGACAGCGCATGAGTTTGCCAGTTGGTATCGCCACACTCGTGCGGCGGAAGGCAACAAGCTGAACCTCATCGCATTACTCGCCAGGATCGGAGCAGTCGTGATGGCCGGCAACAACCCCATGCGCGGCAACGCGTTTGGCGGTGTTCATCGGCTCACCAGCAAACAACGTGCGGTGTTGGCACGTCTCGAAGAGTGGACAGGTCAAGGACGCAAATCGATCATGTTCGCTCACAACCCCGATGTTATCGACTTGATGCATCGGGAGTTGAAGAACGTCGGCATAAACAGTGTGCCGATACACGGCGGCGTGACCATCAAGCAGCGCAGCAAGCAGCTGGATGAAGAGTTCCGCTACGGCGATACGCCAGTGCTCCTTGCAAGCTACGGAGTAGCGCAGGCAGGATACAATTTGCCGCAGGCAAGTAGAGTGGCAATGTATAGCCGAGACTGGCGTCACAAGGTCGAGGACCAAGCGATAAAGCGTGTACTGCGCCATGATCAGAAGCTGGATGTTCTCGTCGAGTATTTCCACCTCCGCGGTGGCATCGACGAATATCAAGCGCAAATGGTAGCGTTCAAGTCAGACGCAGCAGCAGCAGGCCTTGACTGGGCGACACCTCAAAACGACGATGTGGAATTTTTGCACATTGACACCTTGCTCGGCAGATTCGTAGAGGACCTCATCCCTCACGGTCTCGATCACAAAAGCTTCTACGAGGCGTTGTTAGCGCGTGGAGAAAATGTTGATGATGTTGTGAAGGTCGCTCATGCGTGACCACATGCCATCAATGACCGTCGCCATCGGTGACGCCAGTGTAGTGATCAAGTCCAATGTGCGCTCCAGCATTGTCACTGCCAACATACTAGGCGTTGATCGTGATGAGAGCGGCGAAGTCGAGACGGTTTACCTCGACAGACGCGTGCACTACAAGAACACCACGTTTCACGGCTGGGCAGCGTCGGGTGCCGTTTCAACGGTGCTTCACAAAATCCAACTGCAGAAAGGCGAAACGTAGCAGCAACCAACTCTCAGCCGCCCCTTAATCGGGGTGGCTTTTTTTTTGCTATCCGTCTGCGCCCGGCTCCCGCTCGAATGCGCCACACCGACCATTCGGAACGATTTGCAGAAGGCTGCAAAAGACGTGTGAAGTGCCGTGCGGCGACGCGTATCGACATGGCAGGCAGCCGATGGCGTCGATGCTCGATGCCTTCCATTGTGAGTGGTTGGCAGAGGGTGTGTTCGAGTCTGACATGGCTTGACGTATAGGGGAAGTTTGCTACTCTATGTGTATCAAATTCGGAACATACAGGAGCAAGTTCAGTGGCAACTAAAATTTCTGACACAGTCTCAGGCGCAGTTTATCGACAGACCGACGAACCCATCAAAGACGTTGGTCGCCCGCTTTGTGTGGGCATCATACGCGGAGACAAAATCATCCTTCGCCCAGTTGGTCTTCGCAACGCAAAACACATCAAGCGCATACCGATCGAATCGATTTGGAAAAACGCGGACATGCTTGCCTCTGACGCAGGAGCCGCACCAAAGCTTACCGCCACGACATCGGTGGAACTCCGAGATGGTTCCGCCAGTGGTCGGGTTGTGGTGACGCTTGAACACTCAGATACTCTGACCTTCCGGCTACAGGGGTCCCAGACCACGTTCGCGCTATCGATCGAGCAGGCGTATCGCGAGGCGGCAAAGAGACACGCCGATCGCGAAAAGCAAGAAAAAGCCTTACAAAAACGCCTCGCCAAGAAAGGATAGGCCATGCAAAATGATGATCTAGCCTTCATCCAAGGGATTGCTGAGGGGAATAACTTCAGGGCGGGGATGGATAGCGCGGGCGGCAGCCGTCAGGCTGAGGGCAGCGAGGATGTCAAGACGTTGCCCACGATATTGTGGGAATTGCCCGAAATCTCGACCGCAATGATGGCCCATTAAAGAATTCTTCCCATCCGCGGTTTGCTCGCCAGCACTGAACCAGTGCCCCTGTTGACAAGTCGGTCGCCAGGCCTTAAATTGCGAGTGCACACACGGATGGTCCCCCGCCTCAAGGGGGCAAGCGCAGAATATCCGCGCCTATCAAAGCAGCATCCCCAAGAGGGGTGCGTCCAAAAAAGGCAGTCATTTGCCTAGCGGAGAGTCTTCTGATTCTCGCCCAACGGATGATTCACCCGTCCCATTGCAGGTTCCCATGAAACGTCATTGCCATGCGCGCGCTCAGCTGCGTCCATTGCCATGCCGCTTCAACGTGGCTACCAGTGTATTTGAGGCCATTGGCTTCTAGCACCGGGCTTTAACGCCCAATTTCAAACCGCCACGGTTGTAGGACCGTGACGGCTCCTCAAGTGGCGTTTCATTTCTACTTAAGGAGAACATCACATGAGCTTCATGACCATCAAGATTTTTGCACCCGCATGGGTTGCAAACGCAACTGACGGCGCCCTCAAGCGCCGATTAGCAGAGCTGAAAATACACGAAAAGAGTTTAGACATTGACGCCCGTACACAGGCCAGAGCGTGTCGCCAGGAGCTGGTGATGCGCGCCATCCAGCGTGAGGAAATGGCAGAAGGCTCGTTGAGCTTCTCCTAACCCAAACGCGATCCCCTATGCACCGTGAGGTGCGTAGGGGGATGGTCCAACACTCAGTCTGCGTTTGCGATCTTTGCGCGCCGCGCAAGCTCGTCGAGAACCAGCCCGTTCATTGTCACTTCCTCATCAGGAATGGCGATGTATTTCTGGCTCTTGGCATTCTTGAGTTGCTCCCCGTGTTCCTCCAATGTGGTTTGGTACTCGTCTCGCAAGCGCCGCAAGTCATCCAAACTCATAGTCGTGATGTCTAACTCGACGTTGCCAATCAGGTTTGCGGTGGTGATGGTCATAAGGTCTGCCTGTGTGGGTAATGCAATCATCTTAGCGAAAGTCGATATTTGTGCAAGTCATTGTGCAAATCTGGATTTTTGCGTGTTGGCCAAGCCAACCGTTTGACGCCATGCGCGTCCTATCAAGCGTCCCTCACAGGACACTCAAGACCGAAAGGTCCAACACTCGACCACTACCGAGGAAAAACTGATGCCAGATTTCGGCTCATCCAGTGCAATGGTCGCACTGCAAGGGCTGGCACTCCTCTCCGGAGTCGTCGGCGCCATATTGAACGCGAAGTTGAAGGTCAGCGGATTCTACTTCTGGCTCATCAGTAACGCGGTTCTGCTCCTGCTCGCCATGCTTCATGGTTTGTACGGGGTCGCAATCCTGCAATTGTTCTATGCCGTGACCTGCATTTTTGGTATTCGGTACTGGCAGCAGCAGCCAAAAATCGCCCATCCTTCAGGGTGAGCGATGTCATCTTTTGTTCTGTGTACCGCACAGAGCTCACGAGGCAGAAATGATTCAACAAAAAACCGCGGACGACGTGTGACAATGACGCAATTGCCTACTTCCCTCGCTAGCGCCATGAACCACATACAGTTGTCGGATGAAGAACAGCAGCGTCACCAAATGGCCGAGCGCATTACGTACTATGCCAAGCTGTTGTTTCTGCCGAACCCGGCACTTGGGTTCATCATCATCAATGCGTATCGTGACGAACAGAAGAACGTCCGTCTCGAGCTGCAACCATCGATGATGATGCCAGAGCCGATGCTGTTGCCAACAGGCGAGAGCGTCATGCTTCCGGAGGGCGAGGGCCCAGATTCAACGGACTGGGCGCTGTCGATCGGTTTGCTGGCGGGCCAGAAGTATCAGCCGGTTCTGCAATCGGATCCGCTGATGGTCAAGGCCTGTTGGGCACTTGGGTTGGATACTGAACCGGGCAAACGCGCCGTTCTGATCGAGCTTGAGTTGCCACAGCTGCGAAAGCATCCGCTACAGACAACCGAAGACACGCCGGCCATCATCCGCACGTACATGATGGCCTAGTCTGGTCAATTCCATCTCCCGCCGGGACCACCGGCGGGTGGTTGCGGTGGTTCCGAAAGGAAATCACCATGAAGAGAGATCAGCCTGGTCTGGCGCTTGACGCGCCGATCGTTGCAAAGCCTGTTGTGATCAACGCCGATTTTGGCGATTCGAAAACACAGGCCGCGTTGGTGCAACAGCACCTCGCGCAGCTTTCAGCCGAACTATCTCGGTTGGCAAGCTACCTCAATCAGACGGTGCGTAACCCGCATCTAAAAACAAGTTCTCCGCAGGCAGTGCTCGCACGGCTCGCCGAGACAAATGAACAACTTACGAAGGTTCGTGTTGAATTGCGTCCCCACGCCATTCGCGCGACCGCTGGGTTGGCGTCTTAACTTGTTGGGCGGTCATCTCTTTTGAGATGGCTTCCTGATCGATATTTCCACGAGTGTCGAACAGGAAGTAGCCCGATGGGCACCCTGCAGGCTTAGCCCTGCATTTCAAGCGTCACCTTCCGGTGACATCCCAATGGGAGCATTTTTCCCATTCGGAAAAAATTGCTCCCTTTTTTGTTGCAAACAAAGGAGAGAGCAACCATGAACGTATCCATCGCGGGTTTCCGCCATCAAACCAGGTCTGACTTTTCGGCAGTTGTACGCACGCAATCCGGTGCGCGCTCTTTCGCCAACGATCCAGTCCTTAAAACACGCCATCCGCACCTCGCCAAGGTGGCACAACAGACGATCCGCGCTTCATCGGGTAACAACGGCAGCAACAAACCGCCAGTGCCAGCCCTGATGCGCCGATCGTCGACCAAAGTCATCCAAATGGAAGAAAAGGCATCGTACAACCCAGAGAAGTATGTGGGTTGGTTCTTTGTCGCACTCGCTGCGTTCTTCTTGTTGGCGCTGTACTCAGGCAACACAAACGCGCAGACGTATCCGACCTCTTGGGGTTCGGCGACGTACCAACCGTCTGCAGAAGCACGCCGTGTTCAGAATGTTCGCTACGCGACTGTTCTGGATATCCGCCGGGTGTCGCTCCGCGAGGAGCAACACAACTACGTCGCATCTGGCGTGGGCGGCGTCCTTGGGGGCCTTCTAGGCTCCCAAGTCGGCAAAGGCAATGGCACCACGGCAGCGCAGATTCTTTTGGCTGCAGCAGGCGCTTACGCAGGAAACAAGATGGTCAATGCCACGAAGGACGGCCTTGAGGTCATCGTAAAAATGGACGACGGAAAGATTCTTTCCATCGTCCAAGAGATCGACGGGACGCCATTTGATAAATGGCAACGCGTCAGAGTCATCGGCAGTGAGTGGGGCGGTGCAACGAGAGTTGTGCCAGCCCCAGAAGCACCGATGATTGAAAAAAGAGAAGAAAGCAAGGAAGAGAAGGGTGCCGCAGAAATGTGGAAACCAACTTCCCAACGCATCGCCGCCCGCTAGTCGGACGTCGACGTCAATGTACCGGGAGGGTCAACTACGAAAGTAGTTGGCCCTTTTCGTCATTCGGAGCAACCACATGGCAATGTCGGCCGATTTCAACGTGACCAGCCACGGCAGCGTTTGTATGCTGACGCCACTGACACCACGCGCCCACACATGGGTGGACAACAACCTCCAAGAAACGCGCATCACGATGGGCGCTTCAACGGCCATCGACGCCCGTTATGCGACTGACATCCTCGGCGCAATTGAGGACGATGGCATGCATCTCGCGCGTTAATGCGCGAATCGACTTATCGATACAGGCCGCGCTCGCGGCTTGTGTCTTTTCTGACCTCGGATGTTTGCGAAAGGGAACCCACCTTTTCGCAAACCTGCCGCAAGGCGTTTTTCGTGCAATCGCACGTCTTTCAATGGCCCAGTGCCAAGTCAACTAAGTGTTGACTCCTAACCAAGTGGAGCATGACGCAATGCAAATCAACTTTAGTAAAGCGCTGCCAAACGGCGCAATGGGCCGCAATGGGCTCATGAAAACTTTGGGCGTGACGGTGCATCCGATGACTAACCATTCCGGCGCAGTCGCACTCATTCAACCTGTCAACACCCGCACCATCGGTAACTGCTTTATTGAAGTGCCGGTGGGCGAGATCGATGCAGTCATTGCGGCGTTGACAAAGGTCAAAGCGGCAGCACGGCAATGAGCGAAGAACGCTACTGCTGCCAGAAGTGCAGCTTCACAACCACTGATCGCAATAAGCTTGCGTTCATTGACGACCTGTCCGAACGCGTGGACGGTGGTGAGCGCATGCCATATGGTCAGTGCCCTAAGCCTAAGTGCGGCGCACTCGTCCATTTGGAGGAGACGCCCGACGAACTCGAAGAAGCCTTGGTCATGAAAGTGATCGCGCATCTCCGTGCCGCTGGTTGGAGTTTGAAAAGTCCACAGCAACGCGTTTTGATTGACAACAAGCCGTATCGAGGCGCGGAAGCGTGGGAACAAGGCGGAGACGAACTGTTCCGCGAGCTTCAATCCACATCGAGCCTTGTCAGCATCCCGATCGCCGACGGCTTTGCCTACTACCTACCGCATAACGAGATGCCGCTTCGGCTGCAACTCGTACCCTACGGCGATGCCTACGCAGTGGTTGAATCGTACGGCGATGGTATGGATGCCGCACAAGTACGCAAGATGTGTGGTTTCGGCAACGAACCGCCCCAAGCGGCAGCAGCAACCTAAACCAAGCAAAGCGCATCTCGCTCTTTGCCAAATCAACGGCCGCCTTAGCGCGGCCGTTCTCAATCGCGCAAAGAGCGCAAGAAGGAGTTGCCATGAGGGCAAATCACATCAATCGCAATCGCGTGGTCGCAGCCCTGCCTGGTATCCGCACAACGGGTATCTGGGCATCTGCAATCGCACCGCTGGCCGCCATGCGAAACTTTATTCCAGCGCTCCTTAACTATGGTTACTTTCCAGCGCTGTGGATGTACATCGCACCAATAAGGAATGCTCAGGTACGCTGGCTACGCAATGAATACGACACGATGCGCGAGCGAACAGGCATCGAACGTCCGTCGATCGTGGCGCATAGCTTCGGCACGTGGCTGCTCGGTGAGTTGCTGCGTCGGTACGACGATGTCCAGTTTGATAAGGTCATCATCACTGGCAGCGTGCTCCCGCGTGACTATGACTGGGTACGCTTGTTGGAAAACAAGCGAGTCCTAGCAGTACATCATGAAGTCGCCACAGCAGATTCGTGGCCCAAATGGGCGGACTGGGTAAGTCGGGTGATTCGACCGCACGTTTTTGGTCAGGCCGGTGTGCATGGTTTCAATCAGACGCATCCGCTCATGACCCAATCAGTGCAGGACATCGATCACTCTGACATTTTTACGCAAGCACGGCTGACTACCTGGCTGAACTGGCTATCAGAACCGTCTATCCCGCCAGAGAACGTCGCGGCGTTGTCGGCCCAATTGGCCGCTTGCCAAGAAAGGTTCGCTGACGCGATGGGGCTAGAACTCAAAGAGCTGCGCATTGCGTTTCTCGCGCCGACGCCGAATCACAGCCTTATCATCCCGCACCCGGAATTGGCCAAAGGTCTTACCGACGCCGAGATGAACATGGAAATCCCCTTCGGTGATTTCCTAGCTGGTAAGGCGTACGTCAAAAACCGAGCCGAGGCCGCGGCAAGCCCGAAGCAAAAGCTCGTGCCAGAGGCACCGCAGCTGGCGTTCGTGGTCGCTGTACCAGTTAGGCACCCGGTCGACGGCAGGGTTTTGGGAGTGCTAGGGCTTGACAGCCCAAGCATTACCCCTAATATTAGTGATGTAAGCCAACTTAAATTGCACGCCACTCTTGCTGGGCGTGACTTTGGAGTCGCGTATGTCACCAAATCAAACGGAGTGTAACGACATGGATCAGCCAATACTGTCCATCCCAACCATGACGCCAGAGCAGCGTCGCCACGCGTTCCAGCTACGAGAGAACGGCATCAAGGACGGATCCATCCGACCCAACGCCTTCGATCCAGCGAACCGCAAACTTATCAAACCGAATCCGCAGCCGGTCTAATCGACCCCAAGCGCTTTGGCGTTTTACCTTCATCCGACGGCCTTGTCTTTATCGACAAGGCCGTTTTTTTTCGCCTAGAGGTCCAGCAGTACGCACATCGCCAACCCTTCGTTATGTACGTTGCGAAAAGTGGCGATCTCTTGACAGAGCGTCGGCCTGTGCTAAAACAAGTTCAGGCAAACAACAAACCACGAAAATGACCATCTCTGATTCCTTCACCATCGCTATGTGCATCGCCATCATCCTGCTCTTTCTGAACGCGTCCTGCGCGCTTGGACTCGGCCTCTATCTGGCCCGAAAAGGCGTCGAAGACCAGGTAATCGGGCGCTGGCGCTATTCGCCGGGCGCATGGGCGGCAACCGCGGCGCTGTTCGGGCCGATCACGGTGCTCGTCTTCCTTGCCTACCGCAAAGAGATCCTGCAGTTCGGCGAGTCTCGCCCTGTGCCGGCCCACAAGCTGCAGGGCATCGTCTTGTCGTCCGCCCTGCCGGCCGCACTCGCCGTCCTGATTTCGGTTCAAGTGCCGGTCGACCGCTGCGCACTCCCGGACTCAACCAGCGCGGTGACACGGCTCCTCAAGCAATCAAAAGGCATGCAAAGCGTTGAGCTCGTATCGACCCAGACCCAGGCGATCAACCTGTTCTCGCACGAGGTCCTGTGCCGGGCCGTGGTGAACATCCAATGGGCGAACGGCGAGACCGATAAGACGCGCGGCACGTGGTACCGCGTCTACTACGACAAAGGCACATGGATGAAGGAAGTCGGCGGCCCAGGCATGCAAAAGCGCGAGGCTGACTACCAATATCAACTATTAGCGGACTCGGTATAGCGATGGAAGCGACACGACAACTCCTCAGAGATCCACACGCCACTTGGCGTACCAAGGTGCTGGTGGCCGAGCACGTCTGCACCTGTTCCGCGCTGATAATCGCGCTTTTTCTCGCTTACAAGCACTATCCAGTGGAGCTGATGGCCCGCTTCTGGAATATGTGGGGCTACGACAACGCTTTCATGGCCATCCTCTCGGTGGCAACGATTGCTT
>Ga0163144_10013548_pt1 | contig 17007 bp, 17 predicted proteins | sample OliLak19BULKMAT1_FD_123175 | JGI IMG/M metagenome (GOLD analysis project Ga0163144, IMG submission 123175) | Freshwater microbial mat bacterial communities from Lake Vanda, McMurdo Dry Valleys, Antarctica - Oligotrophic Lake LV.19.BULKMAT1 | ecosystem: Environmental > Aquatic > Freshwater >... | reverse complement strand
CAAACATGAACGGGCTCCGCGCACTCGATTCCCAATCGTATTCGGTCTCGGCAACCAGCGGCAACCTTTACCTTTGGGATGCCAATACCGGACCTGTCGGCGGCATTTCGGGGTATGCCCTCATGGAATCCACCACCGATATCGCCGCCGAGCTCACAGACCTCATAGAAACGCAACGGGCATATTCGTCGAACGCGAAGATCGTCCAGACCGTTGATGAAATGCTCCAGGAAACGACGAACCTGAAGCGATAGTCGCTGACAAGGTAAGGCAGGCTTCGACGTGAGTGTCTCCAGCGCCATAAACGCCGCCAGGTCCGGCCTTCAGGTAAGCAGCCTGAGGGCCGAGATCGTGGCGACGAACGTCGCTAACGCGACGACGCCGGGCTACGTGCGCCGGTCGGTAACGCTGAGCGAGACGATCCTCGGTGGCAAGACCGTTGGTGTGCGGACGGATGGCATCGCGCGCATCAACGACACAGCGATCAAGGCCCAGCGCCGTGAACTGACCAGCGATCTGGCGCAGGCTAGCGTGCTCTCATCGACCTGGAAATCGCTTTCCGCCCGGATCGGTGATACTGCAGCCGGGACGGGCCTATTCAAGAATTACTCGGATTTCGAAACGGCGCTTGCGCGCTCGGTTTCAACGCCGGAATCCCTTCCGGCCGCAGCCGGGCTGCTTGAAGCCGCCCGCGGGATAACCCGCGAACTCAACGGTCTCTCCGAGATGGTCGAAATCCAGCGCGCCGAGGCGGACCGGGAAATTTCGGACGGCGTCAAGATCGTCAACGCCGCCCTGAAGGAAGTACAGGAACTGAACACGCGGCTGGCCGGGATCAACCGGACCTCAGGCGAAGCTGCAGCGCTGATCGACGAACGCCAGCGGGTGCTTGATACAATCGCGGAATACCTCCCGATCCAGACCGTCGACCGTGACAGCGGCACCATTGATGTGCTTACGGTCGAGGGCGTCTTCCTCCTCGCCGGCCGGGCCCGCGAAATCGAATTCACACCCTCGTCGGCCTTCGGCCCGGAGGTCTCGCTCGCGGATGGCGATCTTTCGGGCCTGTCGGTGGACGGCCTGGTCCTGACCCCTGGCGCGCCCGCTTTCGGCGCCGTCTCGGGCGGCCTTTTCGGCGCCCTGTTCACGCTGCGCGATACGGACTTGCCGAACTTCAGCGCTCAGCTCGATGCGATCGCGGGCAATCTCGTGGGCCGCCTGTCAAATGACGCAATCGATCCCACCAAGACACCGGGCGATCCGGGCCTTTTTGTGGACCCGGACGCAGCCGCAGGCCCCGGACTGGCGGGGCGGATATCCTTGAATGCGGCGGTCGATCCGGCGCAAGGCGGATTAGTTACGCGCCTGCGCGACGGGCTTGGCGCTGTCACCGCCGGGCCGCCGGGCAACAGCACGATCCTGCGTGGCCTGTTCGATGCCTTCACGGCCGTGCGGACTGTCACGGGCAATGGTTTCTCCGGCGCGTTCTCATCGGCCGAACTCGTTGCGCAGATGGCGTCAATGACTGGGCAGAAGCGGATCCAGCATGACGCCGTCCTATCTTCGACCCAGACCCAGCACGCCATCCTCGTCGAGGCAGAGCAGAACCAGACCGGCGTCGATATGGACTCCCAGCTTCAGGATCTGATGCTGATCGAGCAGGCTTACGCCGCAAACGCCCGTGTCATCGAGGTTGCCAGCCAGATGATCAAACTGTTGATGGAGCTCTAGGCCGATGCGCATCCCTCCCGCCAACAGCCTCATCTCGGCGCACTTCACGCAAAACATCACGGAGATTCGCCAGAACATCGCGCGGACAGCCGAAGAAGCAACAACCGGGCGCCACTCAGATCTCGCGGCGCACCTGTCCGGGCGGGTCGGCACGGCGATGATCAGCCAGAAAGCCCTCGAGGATATAGGTTTCCAGCGCGAGCAGCTCAGCCAGCGCGAGGCGAGGCTGGATGTCGCGCAGCGCAGCATGACATTCGTGCACGACCGTGCGCTCGGCATTGATATCAAAATGCAACAGTCGATCGGCTTCGGCGACCTCGTCGGCCAGGGCCTGGCTGCCCGCGATGCCAAGGCAGCGTTGACGGATGCATTCTCGGCTCTCAACGTCCGTTTCGGTGAACGCTACCTTTTCGCCGGTGATGCCACGGCTACCCAGCCGTTCCCAAACCCGGACGAACTGCTGGCCGACATCCGCCAGATCGCCGATGCGTCTGCGAGCCCGGCTGTGTTCACAGCTTCGCTAGAAACCTATTTCAATACGCCCGGCGGCGGATGGCAGCAGAACGTCTATGGCGGCACAGCGACGGCTTCGGATCCGGAGGGTGTCACAGGGGCGGACCCTGCCCTTGTTGCGGTGATCTCAAGCCTTGCCGTTCTCGCCCTCGCCGATCCTGCTGACAGCCCCGTGCTGATTTCGCAGAACCCGGACCTTGTCTTGACCGCGGCTCAGCAGCTAACGTCTGGCCTGACCTCTCTCACCAGCCTGCGCGGCGACCGCGGTGTTGCGCAGGAGCAGATCACGATGCGGCAGGAATCGCTCGACATCGAAGAAACGATATTCACCAGCGCGTTCAACGCGCTAACCGCCCGCGATCAGTTTGAAGCCGCTTCCGCCCTCAAGACACTCGAATCCACGCTGGAAGCGTCCTACCTGCTGACATCGCGCCTGGCCAATCTCTCCCTGCTGAATTTCCTGAGGTAATCGCATGAAGTGGTCCGTCGTACTGGTTGCCGCGCTCGCGCTCTCACCCTGGCTCGCGCCGATGCAGGCGGACGCACAGACCCGCATCCGGGATGTCGTCGATGTCGAAGGCGTCAGGGAGAACGACCTGGTCGGCTATGGCATCGTGGTCGGCCTGAATGGTACAGGCGACTCGGTGCGAAATTCGCCTTTTACAGAAGATTCCCTTACCCATCTCCTCGAACGCCTCGGCGTCAACGTCCAGGGTGAAGAAATCAAGCCCAAGAACGTCGCTGCCGTTCTGGTCACCGCCTCCTTGCCGGCCTTTGCCCGCAACGGTTCCAGCATTGATGTATCTGTCTCATCCATCGGAGATGCCAGCAACCTCGAAGGCGGCACACTTATCCTGACGCCGCTAAAGGGCGCCGACAATGAAGTTTACGCCGTCGCGCAAGGCAGTATCATCGTCAGCGGCATCGACGTGCAGGCCCAGGCCGCCCGCGAAACCCGCGGCACACCCACCGGCGGCTCCGTACCGAACGGTGCGCGTATCGAGCGCGAGGTGAACTACGACTTCAACCAGCGCAGCACCATCACCCTCGCCCTTCGCAATCCGGATTTCACGACTGCGGCGCGCATCGAAGACACGATCAACGCCGCACTGAAAATGCCGATCGCCTCGATGCGCGATCCAGGCACGATCGAACTTGACTTGCGCGGGACGCCGGACACCCCTTCCCGCCTCCTTGCGAGTATCGAGAACCTGCCCGTGAAGGTCACCTCGCCCGCCCGCATCGTCATCGACGAGAAATCCGGAACAATCGTTCTGGGCGAGGATGTGACGATCTCGAAAGTCGCGATCGCTCAAGGCAACATCTCGATCAAGGTGACCGAGTATCCTGTCGCCTCGCAGCCCAACCCGTTCTCGGACGGCGAGACCATCGTGCTGCCCCGTTCGGACATCCAGATCACCGAAACAGGCAGCCGCTCCATCGCGATGCTTGAGCCGAATGTCTCGCTGTCCCAGCTGATTGACGGCCTGAACGCCCTCGGCGTCTCGCCGCAGGAGATGGCAGACATCATCCGCGCCATGAAGACGGCCGGCGCAATCCATGCCGACCTCGTGATCCGCTAGCCGCCGCGCAAGACGGCGGCCGGGCCAAGCCTATTCCGGTTTGGCAGGTGGACGGACCATCGTGATCAGTCCGCGGCGCTTGAGATCCATAAGGGTCGTGAGGAAATCTCGCTGCACCGTATCGGACACTTCTGACGAAACGGGCGGCACGGTCTTGATCTCGTCACGCAGGGATTCGGCCATGCGTGACGAAATGTTTGCCAGAAGATAATCCGAAACCGGCGCATAGCTTTCACGCAGGCTGGCCAGCAAATTGATCATTATGCCATTGTCGATCTCGCGGAATACGACGGGCACGGAGTTGCGTGGCAAGATGTCCGGAAGGGAATCGACCGTGAACAAGCCTTTCTGGATGATCGGCAGCTGGGTCTCGTGCCGCTCGCGCAGGAAGCTGACAAGACTGTCACGCTTGCCGTCCGGAATGAGACTGAGCACTTCACCTATGGTTTCAAGGTACTCGTCCGCGGACTGGGCCACTTCTTCCTTGTTGTTCAGGAACTCGATCTCAATCATCCGCTCGACGGCATTGTCGATACCGGGATCAACATTCGTCGAGGTCACCATCTGCCCGAGGGTAGGACTGACCTTCTCGTCCGGCAGCAAGCAGAGGATGGTGGACGCCATGCCGGCATCAAGCTTGCGTAGGATCAAGGCAATGATGTTCGGCGGCAAACGGCCGAGGTATTCAGCGATCTGCTTGGGTTCACGCTCCCTGAACCGCGACCAGGTGTCGCCCGACTGTCCTTGGGCTGCCCCGGCATCCTGCGGATCGTTTCCGTAGAGCAGGCTGAGGCGCGAGGAATCCACGATCCCCGACAAAACGGCCCGCGCCCGGTCGCGGCCGCCCCGCATCGAGCCGGCGTTCTGGCGCAGCTGCGTCAGGAAATCGATCGCGATCTCGACCAGTTCTTCCCGCGCCAGCACCGAGATATCTTCCAGGGCGGTCACAACCTTGGCCAATGCCGCATCGTCAAGCTTTTCGACGATTGGCTTGGCCGCACTTTCGCCAAGCAGCGCAATGATCACTGCCGCCCGCTGGGAGGGGGTTATGTTGCTGCGTTTCGCAGCCCGGCCAACCGCCGCCTTCGGCAAGCCTGCGTCTCGCTTTATTGGCGCGGTCATGCTGCGTAACCTCTTAGAACAGCTTCAGTGATCTTCAGCCAGCCATCCGCCAACACAAAGAACCCCAGCTTGAAGGGAAGCGATACAACGGTCGGCGGCACCATCATCATGCCCACCGCCATCAGCACCGAGGCAACGACAAGGTCGATCACCATGAACGGCAGGAAGATGACGAACCCGATCTGGAAAGCATGCTTTATCTCGCTCAGCATGAAGGCCGTAGCGAGCAGCGAGAAGGAGGGCGGCTGGCCCTCGACGACCGGGCGGTTCACGGCGTCACCAAGGGTTATCAGTGCCTCGGGATCGGTGCGCCGCATCATGAATTCCCGGAACGGATCGGTCGTCAGTGTCCAAGCCTGCGCTTCGGTCAGTGAGCCGTCCATGTAGGGCGTGATACCATTCTGCCAGGCGGCCATGAATACCGGCTCCATGACGAAGAACGTGAGGAACATCGCCAGCGCCATGATCATCATGTTCGGCGGCGCCTGCTGCACGCCGATCGCTTGGCGCATAAAGGAGAAGACAATAACCATGAACGGAAGACAGGTCACCATCATGGCAATACCTGGCACGAGGCTCAGGACCGAGACGATCAGTAGAAGCTGGATGACCGATGTGCTGAGCCGGCCGTCGCCCGCTGGATTCATCAAACCTTCCAGCGCCGGAATCTGGCCCGGCGCAGCTTGCTGTGCATGCGCGGCGCCAGCCAGCAGGACCGTCAGCATGACAAGCAGGGCAAGCCGCAGGAAGGTGGAGAAACTAGCCATTATCGTCAGAGGCCCGCTCGATGATTTCGATGATCTTCACGGCAATCGTGCCGTCGCCGGTTTCTACCAGCTCGCCTTTGGCGATTAGCTTGTTGTCGATGCAGAGATCAACCGGGTCATCGATGCGCGATGTCAGCGCGACAATCGACTCTGGCTGTAGCTCAAGGACCTCCGATACGCTCAGGCGTTTGGATCCGATCGACACGGTGACCGTCACCGAAACGCTGTAGATCGAACGCTTGAAGATGTTGCGGCTGGAAGCGTCCCTCCGCTCTTCAGCTGCATCAACTGGCGCTTTTTCGGGAATGGCCATGCGTCTACTCCGTCGTCACAGTCTGGGTTGAATTCAGGTGCGACAGGCAAGCCTGCAGCAGCCCGTCGAAATCGAATGTCAGGCCGCCGGCCTGCCAGGAGACATCTACCCTGCCCTGACCATCGGCGGGCGCCGGCAAGACCGTGCACCGGTGCGCAAGCGCGGGCGAGCGTTCGACGATTTCGCGCAGTCTTTCGGCAAGTTCAGTTTCGGCCCGTATCTCGACGACCGCAGCGGACGCAGGAACCAGCATGGCAAGGTGATCACTGATCTCATTGGCGAGGAACCGGCGGGACAGTTCAGGAAACAGCTTTGCGGCAACCGACTGTATCGATTGCAGCGTCTGCGCCTGCGCTTCGCGCTCGAACTGGTCGAGCCTCGCATTGAGGACCGAAAGCGAGGCTTCGATCTTCCTGACGTCAAGCGGTTGGGCCGCAGGTTCAGCGGGCGCCGATTCGGGAGTAACTGCGGCACACTGGCCCTTCTCCGCCTGCGGAGCATCCTCTGCGGGCTCACCTATTATCTTGCCACCGAGTTCCCGGCGCCAGCTGCCCGGCGCACGCCCGGCCATCTGGCCAGCGGCGGAATCAAATCGCGGTAGGCCCGCAAGCACGCCATCACTCATTGACGGCGACCTTCTGGTCCTCATTCAGCCATTGCTGAAGCAATGCCGCTGTCTCATCCTGACGCTCCTTGGCGTAATCCTTCAGATAGTTGAACGGATCCGCCTCCGCCGGCATGCCGGCGATACCGGCAGCGGCGCCGCCCGCAGCACCTGTTGCGGCCCCCGCGCCCGGCTCCGGAACAGCGCCGTCTTCAAGATTTTTCGCTTTCGGCATGAGCATCGGGCGAACCACCCCGAACGCCAGCACGATCACTACGATCCCGAGCAGGAGAGCCTGCAGTCCCGACCAGAAATAGCGGTCCACCAGCTGCGCGGCCATGCCGGGCGCCGGCGTCATGTCGTCGGCGGCGACCTGCTGGAACGGCATCAGTTCCACGGAAATTGCGTCGCCCCGCTCAAGGTTCAAACCGGCACCGGACGTCACAAGGGCCTGCACGTCAGCGATCATCGCATCGCGCAGGGCCGCAGCATCCGTAGCCGCCGGATCAATCCCGAGAGCTTGCTCGTTCAGCAGAACTGCGATGGAAATACGTTCGACCTGTCCGGGGAGTTTTTCGATCTCGGTGCGGGTTTCATTTATTTCGTAAGCGATGCTTTCGGACGAGTTCTTCATCGCGTTCGTGCTGGTTGTGCCGCCGCCCGCGCCCTCTTCCTGCGGCAGGTTGCTCGCAACCGTCAGTGCACCCGAGTTACCACCGCTGCCGGTTTCGCTAGCATCATTGGTCGTCCGGTTACGGACGACTTTCGACTGCGGGTCAAACGAGACGGTGGATATCCGCTGGCGTTCGCGGTTGATGTCCATCGAGACCGACACGCGTGCATTGCCGATGCCGACGCGCGCCTCTAGCAGCTCTGCAATCTTCTGCTCGAGCGCAGCCGTCTGTTCTTCAGCACCCGCACCCGCTTCCACCGTATTCTCGGAGTTCGGGCCAGCGAGAATCCCCTTGGTCGGATCGATAACCGCTACATCCTCCGGCTTCAGGCCGGATACGGCCAGCGCGACCAGATACTGGATCGCCTCCGCTTGGCCCTTGGACAGGGTATGGGTTGTCGACAGGGTGACCGAAGCGGTCTGTGCAGCCTGCGACCGGGCAAATCCGGATCGCAGGCTCGCGCCGATGTGCACGCGGGCCGAGGAGATGCCGGGAATCGCGAGAATCGTACGCGTCAGCTCGCCTTCCTTGGCGCGCCAGTAGGACGCGTTGTACATTTCCGAGGTTACGGAGAAGCCGTTGACCTCATCAAGGAGCTCATATCCCTGCACCGACTGGCGAGGCAGGCCTTCTTTGGCCAGCGCAAAGCGTACCTCATCGCGATTGCCCTCCGGGATGAATATGGCTCCGCCCCTGATTTCATAGCGTATGCCGGTTTGCTCCAGTTCCTCGATGATCTCGCCGGCATATTGTGGCTCCAGCCCGGAATAGAGCAGCGCCATGGGTTCCTTGGTCGCGCCCTGGACCATGAAGTTCATGGCAAACACGATCCCGAGCACCGCAGCCCCGAGCAGGAGCTGACGCGGCAAGGGCAAGGCTCTTAGCGTCTCGATAAACTTCATGAACAAACGGCCCCGACCGGGTCTGATTCTGGTCTAATGATTAAGATTAGCTCCCAAATCGTTAAGGTTATCTTTACCCGGGATTGATCTAACCGGGGTTGCGCTGCGTGATGAAATCGGGGTTCTGATGGCGAAAAAGCCAGAGAAGAAGGCTGAGAAGAAGCCGGATGCGAAAACCAGCGGTGATCCATCCGAGGCCGCGCCGAAGGCGGCTAGCGGCCTGATCGGTCTGCTGATCCTTGGCGCCGCCTCGCTCGGCAGCTCCTTCGGCCTCGTTTACCTTCTGACACCCTCACCTGCCCCGGCAGCCGAAGCGTGCGTCGCCGGCGAACAGACGACTGCGGCCATCGAGCCAACCGCCAAAGCCGACCTCGCCTATGTCCAGATGCAGGAAATCCTGATCACCGTCGGAAGCGCACCGGCGACCCGGTACCTCAAAATGAATGTGTCGGTGATAACGGAAAACGGGAATGCCGAAGCCGTGAAAGCCGCCGAGCCTGTACTGATCGACGCATTCAACACCTATCTGCGCTCCCTGGAGATGAAGGATTTTGAAGACCCCGGCTTCTACCCGCGGATGCGCGAGCAGCTCGCCCGCCGGTCGGAGCTTGTGCTCGGTAGCGGAGTCTCCGATGGTGTCCTCATCACCGAGTTTCTCTTGAGGTAATGGAAATGGCTATCCAGCCCACGGACATTGCGATCTTCCTGGTGTCCTTCGCCGCCTGCATCTACTGTTTCGTGCTGAGCAAGCGCCTCAAGGCCCTGCAGAACACAAAAGACGGCCTTGGCGCCACGATTACGGCCCTGTCGACGTCTATCGCCCAGATGACCTCGACCACGCAGGACACCCGCGTGCGCGTCGAATCGATGGCGACGCGCCTCGCCCACCTCATTGCGGAAGCCGAAAAGACCTGCAAGAAACTTGAAGAGACCATCGCCTCGGTCGATGTCGCCAAGGCCAGCGCCACGGACGAAGTCCACACCGCGCAGATGGACCTCTATGTCATGATGCGCACTGTGCTCGACCAGTCCAAGGAGCGCGTTGCCGAGATGACCGGCATCATGCGCCAGATGCGGACCATGTCTGATGAAGCGTCCGCGTCACTCGAAACCGCCAGCGGGGGACTCGGGCTTCTGACTCGCTCCCGCTCGTCATGACCGCGTTCCAATGCGTAAAGGTTAGCACAAACCGCCCAAAAATTTACGAATAATTAGCCCGAACCGTGAAACCTTCTGGAAAGGTTTGCGTCCGGATTTTCCGTATGCCCGCCCGATCCTCCGAAGGCTGCGAAGAAATCCCCATGTCTTTCGTCAAGAACAACACCTCGCATGTGCTGCTGACGCTCGGCGTCCTGTTCACGATCGGCGGCGCCACCCGGTTCCTGCCGAACGGCCTCGCCTTCGCAGAGGACCTTGGCCTCAAGCCGGCGACCGAGACCGCCGCCACCAAAGGCGACGGTGCCGCCAATCCGGCAACTGCCTCCGCCGCTGACCTGCAGGAAGTGTGTTTCACGACCGAGTCCGCAGCCATGGTCGCCGAAGACCAATGGCTGTTTGAATCCCAGAAGGAAGAAATGAAGAACGAGAAACTCGCGCTTCAGACCTGGGAAAAGGAACTGGAGACGCAGACAGCGGAGCTGCAGGCCCTGCAAACCACACTGGAAGCCCGCTGGCAGGAGATCCAGGGCGCGTCCGATCAGGACATCAAGCACCTCGCGGGTATGTACAGCGCCATGAAGCCGGACGCTGCCGCTTCGATCTTCAACCAGATGGACCCGGCCTTCGCTGCCGGTTTCCTGCGCCTGATCCCCAGCGAACAGGCAGGCCTGATCCTCGCGAACATGGATTCGAAGAAAGCCTACGTGATCAGCGTGAAGCTGGCCACCATGAACGCCGACGTACGAAACGCGCCCGCAAGCCTGAACGAAGGCTGACCCCCTTTCCCGGCGGCATCTGACGCCACGTCGCGCCTTTGAGCTCCCCGCTTTCCGGTCTACCTTGCCTCCTTCGGACTAGGGATAGGCGCATGGACGGCCCCAAATCTTATCTTGGCTGGAAAGTCGACTACACGTCCCCCGCCGGCGAACCCGCCTTTGCAGGACCTGAATCGATTTCCTGGCAGGTCTTCAAGAACCCCGTCGCCCTCGCTGTTGGCGGGGTTTGCGCAGTTCTCCTCGAATTCGCCGATGCCCGCATCCGCTCGGGCGTCTGGGACCATTCGGTGTTCAAGACCGATCCCATCGGCCGCTCGAAGCGCACTGGCACCGCGGCCATGGTCGGCGTCTACGGCCCGCAGGCTGCGGCGCGCCGGGTTATCCAGGGCGTCACCAACATGCACGCGCGCGTCGGCGGCCAGACTCCCTCCGGCGAAGCCTACCGGGCCCTCGATGTGGAACTTCTCGACTGGGTCAGCGCCACCGCCAGCTTCGGCTTCCTGATGGGCTATCACCGGTTCGTCCGCCCGCTGAGCGAAGCCGATCAGTCCCGCTTCTTCGCCGAAGGTGAAACCGTTGCGGGGCTCTACGGCGTTCAGACCAGGATCCGTTCACTTGCGGACTTCGACACGATGATGCGCAAGCTCCTTCCCCGTTTCGAGCCGCATCAGATCAACACCGAATTTCTGGACATCATGCGCTCCGGCCGCGCAGCGCCCGGCGTGCCGAAGGGCCTGCAAAGCTCGCTTGTCAACGCAGCCGTCGGAATCCTTCCGCCTGTAGTGCGCGAAAAACTGGCCCTCGGGCCGGAATACGATCTCTCGCCTGCAGGTCGCTTCGCTGTGAAGACCATGGCGCGTATCGCCGAAAGCGTGCCCGATACCGCCGGGGCGCCCGCACAGGCCTGCGAACGTCTCGGCCTGCCCCGCAGTTTTCTGTGGAAAAGCGAAGCCGAACGCGCCCGCCTTCTCGAATCCGCCCGCAACCGCGCCCTCCCTCAGGAAGCCTCCGCATGAAACTTGCCTTCACCCGCGACGAAGAAGCCTTCCGCGAAGACGTCCGAGACTTCCTGGACAGGAACCTCAGCGCCGACCTGCGCGCCTATGCGAAGCGCATGACCAGCGTCTATTCGGCCAAGCCAATCTCGATGGAGTGGCAACGGATTCTGGTCAAACAAGGCTGGGCGGCGCCCTCCTGGCCGGTCCAATATGGCGGCACCGACTGGTCCGTCGCCCAACGCTACATTTTCGACGTCGAGATGGCCCGCGCCGGCGCCCCGCCGCTCTCGCCCATGGGCATCGGCATGTGCGGCCCTGCTCTGATTGGCCACGGCTCCAAGGCGCAAAAGGATCACTACCTTCCCCGCATCCTCTCCGGCGAAGACTTCTGGTGCCAGGGATATTCCGAACCCCACGCAGGGTCCGATCTCGCCGCCCTCACCATGTCCGCCGTCGAGGACGGTGATCACTATATCTGCAACGGCTCCAAGATCTGGACGACCCACGCCCACGAAGCCAATATGATGTTCTGCCTTGTACGGACGGACTCCTCAGGCAAGCTGCAGCAGGGCATCACCTTCATCCTGATCGACATGACGTCCCCCGGCGTGCGCGTTGATCCTATCCTGATGCTCTCCGGCGAGCATATCCAGAATGCGGTCTTCTTCTCAGATGTGCGCGTGCCGAAAGCCAACGTCATCGGCAAGGTCAACGAAGGCTGGACCGTCGCGAAATACCTGCTCGAGTTCGAGCGCGGCGGCTCGTCCTATGGCCCCCGCCTGCTCGCCCGACTGCGCAACCTCCGCCAGATCGCCGCCGAGGAAGGCCTCCTCGACGCCGACTTCGCCCGCAATCTCTCGCAAGCCGAAGCCGAAGCGCAGACGCTCGAAGCCGCCGAACTGCAGATGATGTCCGAACTCGCCGGCGGCGGCACGCCGGGCCTGAAGGCCTCTATGATGAAAATCCGCGGTACCGAGCTCAGCCAGCATCTCACCGAACTTGGCCTCGCACTCGCCGGCGTCTTCGCCGCCCCCTTCCAGCCGCACCACACCTCGCCTGGCGGCCCGGTTCCCGGCTTCGAGGGCGCCAACACGCCCCTCGTCGGCCCCGAGAGCGCGGTCACTGTGTCAGCGAAATACCTGAACGATAGGGCCGGCTCGATCTATGCAGGCTCGAACGAGATTCAGCGCGGCATTCTGTCAAAAGGCCAGCTTGGGCTATAAAGCGGCGTTCCGAAAAGTCGGAACCGGTTTTCGGCTAAACGCCGCGACCCTATTAGAATCCGCCACCCGTCTTGAAGCCACCACCCCGGCGCCCCCCGCCACCGCTGCGCCCTCCCCCGCTCGGGAAGGATCGTCCGCCTGAGGACGATGAGCGAGACGACCGTTTCGGTGGTCCCGGAAAGATCGGCCCGCTGCCATAGCCGCCGCTGCCGCGCGTGGTTTCCTTGATCACTTCCTCCAGCACTTCGCCGAGGATGCCGCCGATCACGCCGCCCATGATGTCCGGCAGGCCGATCGTGTCCTGCCGGCTGCGCCCGCCGAAATCCGGGTGCGCCTGCGCTTCTGCCCGGCGCACAGACCGGCTGAGGCCGCGCAGCGTATCGCGCACATCCATGCCGCCCTTCATCAGATTCGACATCATCTCGTCAAAATCCGCACGCGACATCAACGCATACGGACTATCAAACCGAGCTTCCTTGAACTGACGCCGCAGCGCCTCCATCCGCGCAAGATCTTCGCGCAGCACGCGCGGTCGCATGAGCCGTTTCCCGGCTTCGAGGTCGAGCGAAATTTCCTCGGCGCGAAGACGCACCAGCGCGTCCACAACTCTGTCGTCCTCGGTAGCGACCGTCTCCGCCGCCAGCACACGCAGGTCCGGAAAGCTCGCCTTGCGCAGCTGAGCGGCGAGCAGCTCGCGCGCTTCCACCGCCGGCCCGGCCTCTTCCTTCAGGGCCGCTTCATGACGCTTCGCCATTTCACGATGCACTTCCTCGGCCGCTGCAATATCCGTGTCGCACGTTTCAATGTCCGCCTTCAGACGATCCGCGCTCACTTTCAGCGCCTCGATGCCGGCCTCCCGCATCGCCTGCTGTTCGGCGTCTACCAGCGCCGCTTCGGATTTGTCCTCCAGCCCCGCGACAAACACTGCATGCTCAGCAATCCGGTCCGGCAATTCGGTCAGCCGCTGGTAGTTGAGGAAAGCCTGATCATACCGGCACAGCTTCGCCACCCAGCCATCCAGCATACGGATGATCCCGCCTGCCTTGTAGTCGGGCGACCTGAACTTCCGCTTCCAGAGATAATTGAACAACGCATCCTGCTCATACGGCGCGCCTTTCTCGGTACGGTCAGTGCGCGCCAGCTCGAGCTTTTGCTGCGCGCGAAGCGTCACCGCGCGCGCCTCCTCTGCGGCTTCAACCAGCGCCGCATAGGCCGCGCTGCCCTTGAGGCCTGCCTCGGCGTCCGCAACGCGCGTTTCGTAGGCCGCAATTGCCGCGTCATGCTGCGCAGCAAATTCAGACCGCTTTGTCTCCAGAGCGGCCAACGCGGCCTCTGCTGCTTCCAGTGCCGCTTTCTCCGCCGCGACAAAAGCTGAATGCCGCTCCGTCAGTGCGCGCGCCGAGGCTTCCAGCTTGCCGAATTCGGCGCCGCCCCCCCCCGCCTGCATCAGGTCCAGCCGCATCCCGGCCAGCGCGCCATAGGCGGCGGCCTGCTCACGCTGGATCGTGCCGCGCCGCGATTCCACGCCGTCCGCATCCGCAAGCGCCGCAGCCAGAGACTGGCGCAGCTTGCCCAGCTCTCCGTCGAGCAGCGCCAGTGCGTCGCGTCCGTTCAGAGCATTGCTCATGCCGTCACCATTCGAGAATCGCCCCGCCCGGCGTTTCCACCGTATACTGAGGACTTATGTATCCGGCTGTCTTTTGCCCGATCAAGGAATTCTGGATGATCTGATCATCGCCCTTGTCCGCCGCGACCCCGTTGAACACCGTCTCGCTCACCCGCTGTCCCCAGCGCGACACGCGGTCAGACCGCCGGTCTTCCTCGCTCGTCACCGGCACCTCGACAAGACGCCCGGACGGATCAACCGCTTCCACGATCAGGTAATAGTTGCGCGCGCCCGGCACATCGTCGGGAATCCGGAATACGCCTGTATACTCCTCCCCCGGACCATACACGACACGCACCTGGTAGATCGCCGCCAAGTCACCCTGCAAGGTTTCAAGTCCGTCCGCCGCGCCGCGCGCCGCCTTGGCATCGCCCGCCGCAACCGCCTTCTGTCCGTCCGCCAGCAAGCCATCCGCCTGCAGCTTCGCACTGTCCTCAAGCGCGGCCGCGCTCACGGCGCCGTGCAGGCGTGTCAGTTCCGCCGGCAAAGTTTGTGTCAGTTCAATCTGCGTCCGGGCCGCGTTCGCTTTCGCAGGCGCCACGACACCGATCTGATAAGCCCCGAACAGCGCAATCACCGCCAACAGCGCAAATGATAGCGGCGCCAGCCAGCGGTCCCGCGTGATGTAGAGCTTCGCGAGGCTCAGTCCCAGCGAAGGTTTTGGCGGCTCATACAGGAACCGCTTTTCTTCCAACGCCTTCACGCCTTCCTTCAGGATGCGTTCCGGCACATCAATGCCCTGCGCGGCATAGATGTCCTTCAGCCGCTCCAGCAGCGCCGCCTCACGTGCGCCGGCATCCAGCTCTGTCAGAACGAGTTGCTCGCGGTGACGCAGCGTATCGACGACATCCATCGCGAGGAGGACATCGTCGAGCTTGCTCTTGTCACGGACAGCCGGAACGGCGGTGTCGCTCACGGCTTGGGAAGCAACGCGAGTGTCGCGCCCTCCTGAACCAGTTTCGTCAGGCGGCGCTTGCCGTCTTCCACCGCTTCACGGATTTCCTCGGAGTTCTGGGTCGAAAGCTTGCGCATTTCGGCGATGATCGTCTGTGTACGTTCCTGATAGGACACGACCGAGTCGACCAGCATCTTGACCGACGCCGCCGACACCGTCGGGCCATAGCCTGCCTTGACAGCCGCTTCCTGTACCTTGCCGCCGATCTCGGCGAGCACTTCCAGGCTCTGGTTCACGCCCTTCTTCATCGCCTCCAGCGTCTGCGTGCTTTCGTGCAGGCCGTACATGCCGGTAAAGCTCGCGGTCAGCGCCGTCAGCACCACTTCATTGGTCGAGAAGAAGCTCACTGACTGCGCATAAACGCGGTCCTTCGCGGTCGTCGTCTGCACCAGCCGCGCCATCACGACTTCCGAAGTATTGTAGCCGATGGTGATATTCTCGGAGAGGTCCTTGGCGATCTGGTAGCGCTTCTCCTCGTTCTGAAGGAAGCGCAGTTTCTCGTCCCGGCTCAGCTCCAGCGTAGCGCGTTCAGCCGGCTCTGTGCCCGCGTAGGCGCCCAGCGTCGCCACGGCTTCGCCGACCGCCTTGCGCGCTTCATTGAGCTTGCCTTCGGCCGTCTTCAGCACTTCCAGCGCCAGCACTTCGGACTGTTTCATCGCGCCCCGGAAATCGAGATAGGCCTCGAGGATCTTCCGTTCACGGTCTATCTGGTTCGCCGTCTCGTCCTGCACTTCGAGGTACACGTCCTTGATCTTGCCGAACCGGCTGGCGATGTCGCCGCGCGTCATCTTCATCCACGCGGTGGAGACGCGCTCCATCGTGGAAATCTTGCCATCTGCATACTGGTCCACCAGCGATTTGGCATCGTCGCGGATCGTATTGAACGCCTTGGTGACGTCCTCATAACGCTCGCCCACGGTGATCCCTGCCACCTGCTCGCGCACTACGTCATTGAACAGGCTCGCCTGGTCCAGCGTGCGCGCGATCGCGGCCACCTTGTCGGGCTCGAGATCGGAAATCTGCTCCAGCAGCGCCACGATCGGCGCCGCCCCACTCTTGCCGCCGGGCACCAGGCCAAGCTGCTTCAGTCCGCCCATTGCCTTGTCGAGATACTGAAGCGCCGTCGGGCTCTTGGTCACTGCCGCCATGATCGAAATCTCCCTTGCCATCCGCGAGGCCTGCGGGGCGTAGCACTATACGTAGCAACGGCGCGCCGCCGCACAAGGGAGTTTTTATCGAAAAACGACAAACACCGGCCGCCGACAGCATTGAGCTGCATTCCAGACCCAAATGCGCTTCCGGGCCTTTCACACCCTTTTTTTGACGTCAGGTTCTATCAAATTTCACCAGCTTTCAAACCAGAGATTTACACCACTCTGGTAGAAATGCCGTGCGCTGCGGGGATAGGCAAAGGGTCCGATGACAAACGAGTCGTTCAAAGGAGGCCCGAAATGGCCACTTACTCTGGTTGGAGCTTCGCTGGGCATCGGCGTCATCATCGCCCTCATGGCCTTCGCGAACATCGCCGACCGTTCGGCGGTCCAGCGCGAACAGAACCTTTTGCAGAATGGCTTTAACGGCTTGCTGGACGAACACGCCCGCCGGCCGACAGCAGTCGCCTTGTGGGACGAAGCTGTCAAAAATCTTGATGTCTCCTTTGATCCCGAATGGACAGACTCGAACATCGGCGAATATTTGGCAGGCGTGCAGAACTTTGACCTGGCCATCGTTCTGGACCGAACGGATGCGCCTCTCTATGCAAAGTTGGGAGAAGATTCTGACGCTTTGCCCAAACTCGGCTCTGCGCTTGCCGCTGTAACGCATCTCGTTGAGCAGGTCCGCGCTGCAGAACGCCGCCGCGGACCGATTGACGATCACTTGCGGGACATGAAGGGCCAGCCGCCGAAAGTGATTTATGGCCGCCTCTAAAAATGTCCCTTTCCCCGGCGGTGCAAAACTGATTCAGTCCGGCTGAGGCATCGACAGGGAGCATGTCATGGGCCAGCCTGGTTTTTTCGATTT
>Ga0163144_10013547_pt1 | contig 17010 bp, 18 predicted proteins | sample OliLak19BULKMAT1_FD_123175 | JGI IMG/M metagenome (GOLD analysis project Ga0163144, IMG submission 123175) | Freshwater microbial mat bacterial communities from Lake Vanda, McMurdo Dry Valleys, Antarctica - Oligotrophic Lake LV.19.BULKMAT1 | ecosystem: Environmental > Aquatic > Freshwater >... | reverse complement strand
TGATGGAGCCAGCGTTCACCCCGGTGCCCACCCGAACGATGCCATCGTTGATGGCAGGGTTGGTTTGCATTTCTACACGCTGACGTGAGAAGCCCTTGGTGTTGGCGTTGGAAATGTTGTGCGAAGTTGTGGCCAAACCTTTTTGGTTGGCAGCGAGAGCGCCCTTGCTTTGATTCATAACTCGATTGATGCCCATACCGTCGAGTCCTTTCTCAAAGCTGCTTAGTCACGAGAGCTCCGGCTTTTTGAGGAGCCTTCTTCACTCGTGCTTTACCTGTGTAGGTTTGATGATGCGCGGGAATTTCTTCGCCATCGCGGTGGCCAATAGTTTCGGAAACTGTGCGAGCGAGACCTCTCAAGTTCTTTACGCTCTTATCAATAAAGCTTCCATTGCGTTCGATGCGGCGTTGGATTTCCCCAACATAACGTTCAATGCGCTCACGTTGTGCGAGCAAGCGAGCACCCAACTCAGCGTCGGGACCTCCATGATCGATTAACATTTCACCCAAAGAACGGAGTGTGATTTCAGCGGCGGGCTTGCCTGTGATGGCGATAAAGTGATCTTGAATGCGCAAACGTTCACGGTCGAACTTGCGAATCAAACTTAGGATTTCATCTTTTTCAGCAAGCTCGATGTAGAGACGCTCGTATTTCATTTCAACCAGCGAAAGACGCTCCTGATCGAGAAGAGGAATCACTCGAGCATAGAGGGACTCCATTTGCTCAAGAATACGATAGAGTTTTTGAATCCATTCGTGTGTCATTGTCCCCAACCCTTAAAAATTTAGCGAAGAATCCGACGGAGTTTTGTGCGAAGAACAGGACCCCTCAATCCTGAACTTCAACTCCGAAGAATTCAATTACCCATTACGTGTAAGAAGATCATCCTCAAGCGAGTGAGAAATCATTTTGTCTGCAAGCGACTTAGAATCGATTTGGTACGATCCACTTGCGATGGAAGCTTTAATTGCAGCAACACGATCAGCTCGAACATCGGGAGATGCTTTTGCTGTCGCAAGTGCTTCAGAAGCTAGCTTCGCCTCAGAAGACCATTTCACATCTTCTGCACGCTTTGCAGGAGCAGAACCTTCGGCTCCACCTGCACGAGCTTCCTCGCGCTTTTGCGCTGTCTGAGCTTTTTGGGATTGAGTCGTTTCCTGAGCTTGACGCTCCTGAATTCGATCTGAAGAAATTTTTGAAATATCCATAAGCCCTCCTGGCTTTCCCTAATAACTATTCTACCCGACCCTGTGTGCGAACTCCACCTTTTCCTTCGAGTTGTCGCACCACCATGTCGGAGATTCCTAAAAGATGGTTTTTTGACATCGCATCAAGCATCATATCGTCCCTCATCCCTTCAAATATCTTCTCCCCATTGGAGGGTGCAAAGATATTGCCAGGACTCGTGTCCGTTGGTGGCTTCATAACCGCATACATTTGTTTCAACAGAAGCCCTTCATAAGCGTCACCAATCTGACGGTAAACCTTATTCTCTGGCTGCTTAACAGGCGCCTTATTGAAACTGCTATCCAATGCAAATAAACCTCCCCCACTGATTAGACTCCCAGTGAGCAAAAGAAGGTTAATGATGCTGAGAACCCTAGGTCCCTCGGCGGGTCGTTCACTAGCACCATTGTTTTGGTAAAAAAGGTGGATCGAGGAGTTCCCGGTTGCGTGACGCATCCTGCGTTCACGGTCCGTTCGTTTCGGTAGTCCCTGGGAGGAATTCAAAAACATTTGATCTGGTCCAGAAACTCCACGATCCTTTTGCCCTAACACACATCCTGTGTGACAAAGCCATGTTCGGTGCTGCTCAAAAGTTTTACTCACAGAATTTCTAACTCCGCTTGTAAAGCTCCCTGAGCTTTTAGTGCCTGCAAGATTGAGATCAAATCTCTGGGCGTTACACCCAGTGCATTCAACCCGTTTACGACATCACCTAATGTCGCTCCTTTAGGCACAGTAATAAGTTTATCACCAGTCTCTCCAACTTGGATGCTGGTTTCTTTGACGGTTTGGGTGATGATGCCACCATTAATTTGACTGTCGGCTTCAACCCCCTCTTTCACCCCAGCTTCAGGTTGAATGTTGGAGTCGAGAGGACGAGTTGTTGTTGTTTCTTTGTTTGTCACTTCGAGAGTGAGATTTCCATGAGCGATCGCAACAGTGTTGATACGAACCGAATCACCCATAACAATAGTTCCAGTTCGTTCATTGATCACAATGCGCGCGCGGTTGTCGGCTTCGATACTCAATCGTTCGATAAGTGCGAGCATGTCCACAACTCCACCTTCAAAATCATAAGGAACCATGACGTCCACCGTTGCTGAGTCTCTCGCACGAGCGAACACGCCACCCAATTCGCGGTTCACTGTTTTGGCAACACGAGCCGCTGTGGTGAAATCGGGATTATGAAGAGCCAAACGGATTGCGTTTCTATTTGAGAAATCGATATTCACTTCTTTCTCAACCATAGCTCCGCTTGAAAGAATTCCTGCGGTGGGATGGTTCTTGCTGGCACTTCCGCCCCCACTCGATTCACCAAAGCCACCAACTAGGATGGGACCTTGTGCCACAGCGTAAACTGCTTTGTCACCACCACGAAGTGGAGTCATTAAGAGGTTGCCGCCTTGAAGAGATTTGGCGTCACCGATACTGGAGACAGTTACGTCGATCTTTTGCCCCACACGTGCGAAGGGAGGAAGAGTGGCGGTGACAATTACAGCCGCTACGTTTTTTGATTCGATCTGATCCGCCTGAATCGACACTCCCATTTGCTTAAGCATTTGGCTCATAGAGAGTCCCGTGTATTCCTTTTTAGAATCGCCCGTTCCCTTAAGACCCACAATAAGTCCGTAACCAATCAGTTGGTTTTCACGAACTCCTTTGATCGATACAATGTCCTTCAAGCGACTGCTCGCAGGACTCGACTCCACAATTAAAACTGTCGTGAGAATAGTGACTGCAAAAAGCACCCATTCCCACATTCGCGATACGGTTCTAGTACTCATTTTGTTAACTCCAACTTGGATTCAAGAACATTGCTCGCCATGATGGCTCCATTTTTTCCAATATCTTCGTGTCGCAGTTTCCCCGAAAAAACAACTTGGTAGGGAGCGTTGCGAATAAAGACTTGTTTGGTTCCACTCACATTGAAAATGCGATTGGGAAGCGACTCGGTGATGCGCACGGGAATTTCGTCGATATTGACATAACGTTCGTTGATGTCGAGAGCAGTTTCTACGCTACCACCAATGGCGCCACCAATGGCTCCGGCCAAACGATCGTTTTTGACAACTTTGTCGACTTCTTTGGAAACCTCATCTTTAACTGCGCCCGCGGCTTCTTCTGAAGCAATTTTTCGAACGCTCTTAGCCTTGTCACCCAAGAGAGCAAGAATCTTTGAGTTGAGAGCATCGTTCACATCGGTATCCACTTTGACCGTAATGAGATCGCCCACCTTGAAGAAGGTGTTCTGAGTGAAATAGAAATTGTCTTGAGTGTCTCCATTCCAAAGACTTCCTTCGTTTTCAGGACCGGTGCCATACCAAGGATTGTTTTTGCTGGTGCTGGAGACTCCAAATTCATTTTTTCCGAGATCGGCTCCGACAGGTGCCTGTGAAAAATTACCATCGAATTTGCCTTCGCGAATCACAATCGAACCGTTCTGCGATTTCGAAGCTGGAGATCTTTCAGATTCATCGGTGCCCCAAACACGAGCTCGCAAATCAGAAAGAGAAGCGCATCCTGATAAAAACGATCCCAATAATAAGAATAGGAAAAACTTAGTTTTCATTAGAGCTGCACCTCAACCTGTTTTTCGCCCGTCACAAGAGCCTGCAATAACTTGCGAGTGTCGGACTGCTCTACTTTGATGTAGTCACCCACTCGACCCTTTTGTTTAGCCACAGCTCTTGAACGAATCATGACTCCTGGACCAGATTGAACTGTGAGTTCGACAATATCTCCTGCTTTGACAGAAGGAGACTCCTCTAAAAGATCATTTGAGATGCTGGCACCACGACCGATAAAACGTTTTACCGAGCGGCCGACCATATCGTTTTTAGAAGTGAGGGCCACACCTGTGGCTAGGTTTTTCCAAGGCAAACGAATCAATGCGAGGTCGGAATCATCAATCACTTTTCCTCGATTGAGAATAGCTGAGCTCACCCAAACTGGACCCGTAACACTCATGATTCCTGAGATTTGGTGCTCAGAGATTTGATTCCGTATATTTTGCATGGTGGATGAAACCGTAAAGAGTCCATCAAAACGCTGCGAACCGCTCGAACCTAGTCCCATAATTTCGATGAGCTTAGCTCCATCACGACCTTCATTGATCTCAGGATAAATCACGAGATTCGCTACATTGACTTCAAATTCACTCGCGGAAACATTCATGCGGTCGGAAAAATAATGCTGCAATTTGTCTTCGAATTGCTCTTCGAGAGACTGGCCTGAAGACGCGCGAGCATCTCCCTTAGCAGCTTCCGCTGAGAAAGAACAAATTCCGAAAATTCCATAGAGCACTACCATCCCGAGCACTATCATCCAGTTAAACTTCATCCGCATTACCCTCTTTATCTAACGCTCGAAAGCGCACTCATCATTTGGTCCGCTGTCGAAATAACTTTTGAATTCAATTCATACATACGCTGAGCCTTGATCATGTCCGTCATTTCCACCGTGGGATTCACGTTGGAGGCTTCCAAGTAACCTTGAAACACACGTCCGTATCCGGCATCCATAGGCGTTCCAGGAGTCGGCGCTCCGCTCGCGGGGGTCGCACTGTAAAGGTTGCCCCCTTCGGCCATGAGTCCCGACACGTTGGCAAAGTTAGTAAGTTGAAGTTGGCCGATCTCTTCAACCTGATTCTGATCGTTGCGCACCTGTACCCGACCATCGAAAGAAATGCTCACATCGCGGCTCCCAGAAGGAACCTGAATTTCTGGAACCACAGGATAACCGCTTGCTGTTTCCACCCGTCCGTCGGGTCCGAGACGCAAGCTTCCGTCGCGCGTGTAGGCCAACTCACCGTTCGGTTTTTGAATGGCCAACATGCCATTGCCTTCAATAGCGATGTCCAAATCGCGTTGAGTAGGACGAAGTGTTCCGTCAGAATGGTCGCGCACGTTTCCTGCGACTTTCACACCCACACCTACCTGAATACCTGTGGGATTTTGTGTTGTGGCCGAAGTAGCGGCCCCTGGAGCTTGGAGGTTATGATAGAGCAAATCTTGAAAGTCGGTACGGCTCTTCTTAAAGGCCGTTGTGTCGGCGTTGGCGAGGTTATTAGAAACCGTTTCGATTTGGCGAGACTGTGCGCCCATTCCTGTCGCTGCTGTGTAGAGAGTATTAATCATCGTCTTTCACCCTTTCCTTAGAACTTACCCACTTCGGAGATTTGAGAATTCATTTGCCCTACGCTCTGCATGATTTTGAGATTCTGGTCATACAAACGGTGAGCTTCGATCAATCGGGTCATTTGCTGAACAGGGTTCACATTGGAGCCTTCCAACATTCCCTGATGAATTTTTGCGGGCACTTTGGTGGGACCCAACGGATTGAGCTTAAGAGGTGTTGGCTCTTGAACTTCGCCCTCAATTGAAGCCGGGCCGCGTCCTGCTTCAGGCGATTGAGCCACCGTGAAAGCATCTTCGCCCGCTTCAAAGAGATTGCCGCCGATGAGCTTCAACGCTGCGGGGTTCTCAACCTGCACAATGCTGATACGACCCACGTTCTGCTGCACACCTTCTTCGATGCGGTAGATGTTGCCCTCGATATCAATTTGCATGTGTTGAGTACCCACACGAATAGCGCGCAATGAGGGATCGGGCTGCGGAGCTGCGGGATCATTTTGCGCCGCGTTTTGAGCTCCTTGAGCCTTAGGTCCAAGGATCAAAAAACCGTCACGGGTGACGAGTCGACCCTCGGTGTCGAGAGACAGATTTCCGGCACGTGTCAGACGAATGCCGTTGGGAGAAAGCACTTCCAAAAAACCGTTGCCTTCGATAGCAAGGTCCAAGGTGTTGCCCGTTTGTCTCATGGGGCCTGCCCTCATGTTGGTGAAATCTGCGCCATAAAGCACAGGACGGGTTTCCTTGTGAGGACGGGCTAAGATTTCGGATTTGCTAAGAGGACCGGGTTCCATGTCGTTGCGATCATCGCGTTGATGCGCTGATTCAAGCATCTCTTCAAAGACGAGATCCCGCTCCTTGAACGCAGGTGTGTCGGCGTTGGCAATGTTGTTGGCGATCGTCTCGATACGACGACTTTGAGCCAATGCACCCGACAAAGATGTGACAAGTCCTGAATCCATATGTCTCCCCACGAATTAAGGTGCAACGCATGTGCCAAGCAAAAGTCGCCAGAGTTTTGCTTTCTTTCGTCGACCTTTTGACAGCGCGGGAGTGGCGATGATTTATAGAAGCATGCACCCAAAAATTCTGGATGGTCGCAAAGTTGCTAAAGAAGTCTGCGAAAGAATCAAAGCTGAAATCGCTCAGGAGAGGGCCCTGAAACCCTCCAAAGCAGTTCCTTGCTTGGCCATCGTGCAAGTTGGAGAGAATCTCGCCTCAGACACCTACATCCGACATAAAATCAAAGTAGGTGGCGAGGTGGGCATCGAAACACGCCACACACAACTCGCTGGCGATGCTTCAGAAGAAGCGATCGAAGAGTGTGTGCAGAGACTCAACAACGATCCGCTGGTGCATGGAATGATTGTTCAACTGCCATTGGATCAAAGTAAAAAATCTTCGGAAGTGTGGCTCAACTCACTGCTAGAAAAAATATCTCCCAAGAAAGACGCCGACGGTCTCTGCACCGCCAACCTTGGAAAACTTTTGGCAGGTGTGAGCACCGCCACGCGCTGGACCTCACCCCTACCCGCAACCGCACTGGGAGTGATGAGACTTCTTCAAAGCTATAAAGTTTCCCCTCAAGGGAAACGATGTCTTGTAGTGGGCAAGTCTCGCCTTGTGGGCAATCCGACTGCGCAGCTTCTTATGCAAGCGGGAGCAACTGTGAGCATTGTTCATTCTCAATCTGGTGATTGGAGCGACATGAGTCGCAACGCAGAAATCATCGTGATGGCGGCTGGAGTGAAGAACCTTCTCAAGGCTTCGCAAGTGCGCGAAGGTGCGGTGATTGTGGATGTCGGAATTCATCGCACTGAAAAAGGTTTGTGTGGTGATGTGAGTCCTGAATGTTACGAAGTGGCTTCTCTATATTCGCCAGTTCCCGGAGGAGTGGGTCCTTTGACGGTCGCTTGCCTTATGGAAAACGTAGCCGAACTCTGGAAACAATCCAATTAATTCATCACCCTAACGGATGGTATTGGATATTGATTCGATGCATCTATTGCCGAATCGCAACACTCAATTTTTTCTATATGTTTAAAGGTTGAAGATCTCTTAACCGAAAACAAATACATGACTCGTATAACCCACAGTCTAAAGCTTACATCGCTCGCGCTTCTTTTTGGGGCTTGCGGCGATCGGATCTTGCCTGATTTGAATCAGGGAGGCACGACCGAGCCCACACTGCAATCGGTCATTGATCCCAGCGATATCATTTTGGTAGCGGGCGGAAACACCACCCGAAGCACTTCCCCCTTTCCGTCACACACCATTGCCAGTTTTGACCAAAGCACTGGGGTGAGAAAAGAACTTCTCTACACAGCCGACAGCACCGAATACCTTTGGGGTGCACGTGTGAATACGGAAAAAAACAAACTTGTTTTTACCTTGGATGGTTCAAGCGACTACCTTGCTGCATTGGAACCGGTCACCCTAAGCAAAGGAGTCTTTTTAATTTCCGCTCTTTTGTCAGGAACCACGATGAGAGCCCTTGCTAAACTTTCTGATGATTCGTGGCTTATCGCTGAAGCCACCAACTCTGTTGAAAAATTTGATTCCTCGCTAACAAATGTGAGCGCAAACGGATTTAGAATTACAACGGGATTGACTCAGGCCAGCCGCATACGGCCCATTTCGGGCGATCGTTTTATGATTTTCCAACCCGCACACACCGATGACCGTCCGCGTGTTTACGCCAATGCCAATGCCGCCGGACCCACCTCGGTAGGCTTAGGCCTAAGCTGCGTCAACAACTGTGATATTCAAGATGGAGTTGAATTGCCGAACGGTAATTTTATTTTTAGTGTTACCAACGCCGCCTACAACAGTCTTCTCATCACCAACAGTGCGTTTGCTGTGATTGGTCAGTTCTTTAAGGATGAGTTGAATCTACCCGGTCCCGGAATCATGGCATTGCTTGACAATAATTATCTCCTTGTATGCACAACTCTCAACGGCAACTGCGAGCGGATTCTTATCAACGGAAACACTGGCACCCTAGCCAGCCCCAGCCCCTTTATCTTTCACCCTGTTTATTCACGAAACGTGACCGACATCGAAGTGATACCCGAGGATTTCAATGGGGATCAGTAGCTTCAAAACCTTATTGCTTTCGTGTCTCGCTATGGCTTCCATTCAAGAGCTAAGCGCTCAGCAGTCGCCGAGTAATAAAGAAACTTATCAAGACTTCAACATGCTTCTTGTGGTGGGCGCACGCGCGGGTTACTCGATCGGAAATTTGTTTGGAGGGGCTACTGTTCCTACCTTTCAAGGTCCTATGTATTCAGGTAGCGCCGAATATATTATTGGGCGTAGAAGATTCTCTGTCGCGCCATTTTTCGAATACCGCTGGATGAAACTTCAAAACAGTGCGAACACCTTAACTGAAACCGATACTTGGAAACAAAGTTTCATGGGTGGCGGATTGCGCGTTTACTCCTACGGGGCCTTTCTCAAAATCGGCTATGGAAAATCGGATGTCACCGAAACAATTGTTGAAGGTGTCACGGTTGTCAGGAGTGCTACTCCTTCTAGCATTCTTACCGGCGGCGGCATGAGCTGGGTTGCCGCAAGAAATTTAAGAATCGAGCTCGGACTCGATTTGATGCACACAAAAATTGCCACTGCTGATGGAACTTTTCCCAATCGACACGATCTTTTCAACTATGCCGCTCATCTAGGATTCAAATTCGTAATCGATTCTGGCTATAGCAAAGTGAAGAAGGAATGATGGATATCAAAAGCCTAATATCTAGAGTTTTTTGCACTTCTAAATTTCGTTCATTCGGAATTTTGTTCGCAATCATTATTGGATTTCAGGAGCCAGCTCATTCCGCCACTTCTGTAATTGGCTTCGGCTACAACTTTCAAGCGGGAGCCGAGGACAATAGCCTCGCAGGAATGACCTCTTTTACAGGATCCCTCGCATCAGAGACATCCAAGGGCAACTTACGAGGTGCTTTAATTTTTGGTGCGACCTACGGATCCGGCATAATAACTTATCAAGGTGAGCTGGTTGATATTGTGAGAATGGGTGCTGAAGTGAAAGTCGGCCCCTCTCTCCACATGTTCACTCGCGGAGTGCTGCTTCCCGTCATTAGCATTTATGGAGTCATAGCTGCCGATCTTATGCAATCCGACAATCCACCTACTGGAGCTTCTATTTCACATGTGGCTCTGGCCACGGGATATGAATTGGAGGCGGGCATGAGTCTCCCTTTTAGAAAATCATCAAGGCTTCGTATTTTAGGTGCGTATCGAAAACAAACTGCCAAATACGGTGCTGAAAAAATATCATTTGATTATGTCGCAGGGAGGTTGGCTGTTTCCTTTTAAGGGTTGCCGTCAGGAGGTTCGTTTTGTTGAAGTCTTGTTTTGTTCGCTCTATTCGATTCACCGTCTTGCTTGGTGTTCTATTTCTTGGCTCCGCCTGTCAGAACAAAAGAGCGGCGGGTGCCGAAAGCAGTTCAGAGGGTTCGTCCAATGTTTTCAATGCTGAAAAAGGCGACATTGTTGTTTCCAACGGTGGTAGCGATTCGGTTCTACTGCTCGACTCAGAGGGCAACTTTAAAGACATTCTCTTAAACGTCGACAACACTGCGGAATCTGTTTACGGAATCACCTACTCTGCTGACACCGATGAAGTTGTCGTTGCCGTCGATGGGTCCGATCGACTGCTTGCTGTGTCTCTCGATGATGGGTCACAAAGAAATCTTGTTACAAGTTCCCTCTTCTCTGGGATTCTTAGAGGAATCACTCAGCTCCTAGGTGGCGACTTTTTAGCTATCGAGGGCAACGCCCTTGAACGATTCAATTCTCTTGGGACTCGCATCACTGTTGGCGGATGGCCAAAGTCGTTGCAATCCAATCCGAGCGAAGTTTTTCCGTTGGCTGATGGAGGGTTTGGAATGTGTTCGTACGGCACACGCGTCGTGCGCACCTATGATGAGGACGGGACACAGACGGCGACCCGCGCCTCTGGCATCGCCGGCACCGTCAACTCGTATGGCTGCACCTCTCTGAGTACCGGACAAATTGCCGTTACTTGGAACGGCACAAGCGACACAGTTCAAATTCTAAGCAGCGACCTCACTACGGTGGATGCGAGTTTCTCGGATACTGGTCTCTTGGGCTCCCCTCAAGGGGTGAGCGAAGACATCAATGGGGACCTTTTGGTCGTAGATAGTTCTTATCATCATATTGTAAAGGTGAGCTCAGAAGGCGAATTCATCGGGACACTCGGCGGAGCTATTCTCAACATTCCGAGATCGATTCTCGTCATTCCTCAATAAGCTATTTAGAGATCGTGAGTCACGATAATTACAACACGACGGTTTTTAGATCGATTTGATTCAATCGGACTTCCAGAATCATCACGATTGGGAACTAAGGGTCGAGTTTCGCCATAACCTAATGCGCTCAACTTATCGGGCTTGAATCCCGACTCTTGAAAGATTTCGACGACGTTTCCTGCGCGTGCTCCACTCAGCTCCCAGTTTGAATTCCAACGATGAACAGTAGGAATGTCATCTGTATGCCCTTCGACTCGGACCTGATAAGCGCCCTTCGTATCATTGATAACTTGAATGAGGGCTTGCACTACTTCTTTGGCTCTGCGAGTGACCTGAGCTTCCCCCACCCCAAAGAGTGCGGTGCTTCGGAAAGCAATTTCCATTTTTTCAAGTTCGATATTGATTTCAACTTCGTCTTTAAGACCAAACTCTGTGAGTTTCTCTTTGAAGTCGGTCGTGAGTTTGTCAAAAGGATTGGTGTAGGCCTGCCCGAAATAGGCTGAAAGTTCTTTTCGCACCTTAACCATCCCTTCGGTGTCTTGGTTTTTTGCACTCGCAAAGCTGTACATCAAAACGAAAAAGCCAAAGAGCAGGGTCATTAAGTCAGCATAAGAGACAAGCCACGGTTCATCATGAGATTCCTCATGATGCTCAGTCTTCTTTCGTTGAGGAGCTTCGGATTCATCGCCACCCGAATGATCTGATCGGTCACCGCTCATTATTTTTTCTTCCTATCGATGCGTTCGCTAGGAAGTAGGAACGAATTGAGCTCTTCTTCAAGAATTGTCGGGTTGACCTTCTTCGCAATATGGCGAATCCCCTCGACCACAATTGTGTTTTTCCTTTTGTCGTCTTCAGCGAACTCTTTGAAGTTTTCACCAATGGGAATCACAAAAAGGTTGGCAACTGCAATGCCGTAAAGTGTAGCTACGAGTGCCACCGACATCGCAGGTCCAATGTTTTTCTCGGCACCAGGCTGTCCCAAGGTTCCTAAAAGGTTGATCATCCCTAGTACGGCGCCCAACAAACCCATCGCTGGCGGGAATTTGCCCATGGAAATGAACATTTTTGCCTCTTTCAGATACAAATCGAATTTAGTGTCAGCTCTTTCATAGAGAATTCGAATCAAACTTCCTTGGTCCAGAACTCCATCTGTAAGTGCTTTGAGCGCTTCTTTCATGAAGGGATCTTTTTGTTTCTCAACAAGCTGCGCCAATTCTGGGGAATCTTTACGATAGGACTCGGCGACCTCCATGAGATCTTTAATGACTTGAACGTAGTTGGGTTTTTCTGAACGCAACATTCTGCGGAAGAAAATCATGACCATTTTTCCCACTCGAGGAAGAGAATAGGCAACTCCCACACACGCCACGCTTCCAAAAACAACAATAAGGAATGCGTGGTAATCAACAAGTTTGCCTGGATTGTCATTTCCCCAAACCATAGATACAAATAGAACAACGACGGCGAAGATGATTCCGGCCAAGTTAGCAAAATTCATGAAATCCCCTTTTAAACATTATGCTTTCTTTAACCTGATCCGAAAACATGTCAGCATTTTGTCTTGCGCCAAAGACCATTGTTTCACTTGAAAGCTAGAGTTATCGTAGAGCCCATGAACAAGAAAATCGGTCTTCTCGTAGGAATTTTAATTGTTGTTGCATCCGTGAGTGCATTTTTTTTGACTCGCACCCGTGAGGCTACTTCGCCAGAAAGCGAAGAAAAACGCCAACAGCTGCTAGCTGTCAGCGATATAGATTCACTCAAAGATCCGAATTCGCCCCCGAGAGATCAAGCCTTGGCACTTTTACGGCTCGCCACTCAAGATCATCTGCTTGCGAAAGAAAAAGCACTGGAGTGGTCAAACTCATCAAATGTGCAACTGCGCCAAGCCGCCGCCGAATCACTCGCCATTATTTTTGATGAAAAATCAAAAGAGGCTCTCGCGACGCTGCTTAAAACTGAAAAGGACCCTACTCTCCTGTCTAGAATTGCAAAAGGAGTGGCTTATCGAAACAGTGAAGAACGTCTTCAATGGCTGAAAGAACATTCTAAGTTGGATCAACTCGAAGTTCAGTCAGGAATTATCAAGCTCTCTTCAGACCCTGCAGAAAAGAACAAAGCACTCGGAGAACTCATGAAACTCGCTCGTGAAACCAAAGATTCACGACTTTCGACGAGAGCCTACTCGCGCGTGATGAGTCTTGCTCCCCACAACAAAGAAGTGATTCAATTGATTCGAGAGCGCGTCTACAGCAGCAAAGACGAGCAAGAAAAAGCAATGAGCCTTCGTCATCTGGCACTCATCAAAGATCCCAAAGCACTCGAAGTGTTTGAGAAGTTCTCCAAAGACCCTTCCGCTGTGTTGAGGAAAACTGCTTTGCAGGTGATCCCCAGCCTCTGTCCCGAGACAAGATGGAATGTGCTCAATGATTTGATTCATTCAGAACGTGATCGCAGCGTTGTGGGTTTGGTTATCGAAATGCCCAAAATTCTGAGAGAAGAAAATACAAACAGCATTTACACCGAATGGTTGGCTCTTGAAGATTTGTCGGAATCTGAGAAAATTAAGATACGCGAAAATATCCAGTTTCTAAAAACGAGCGATCTCAATGTCGGACCCTGTACGGCTAAAGAAGTGTCCAGTCCAAGTACAACACCCAATTCACTATAAAGATCGCTAGATTCTATCGGGAGCAGGGATCGTGTTTCTTAAGATCACGAAGCAGGTCTCTAACAACTGTTTTGAGAGGCTCACCGTAATCTCTCATGACTTGAGCTAACAATTCTTCCCGATCCTTTCGACAGCGTAGCACCATGGCTCGAGAGAGTTGAATACGATTGTTATGGGGAAGAGAATTCATGAGAGATTTCATAAATTCTTTGCTGAGCAAGGTGTCTTTACGCGATTCAAGCATACGATATAAAGCCACTCTAAGTTCAGGTGCCGTTTTGTCACTCACAACTTGAGCATGGGCCAAAGCCAAAGCCTCTTTCGAAGTGTTGGGATCGGCCACCAATAACTTAAGAGCGCGAAGCACAAGCACTGAGTCTTTGCTCTCATGAATCGAATTGAGCAATTGTTTCGCGACTTCGGGGCCATCATTTCCTAACTCCACCAGAGTTAAAAGAACTCGCGGATTGTTCTTTTCGCTTGCGGGCATGTCCTCAAGGGTGCTTCGCGGATCAACCCTCAATCTAAGCTCTAGCCGCATTTCCTGAAGGCGAGCTGTGGAGGGTTTCGGAAGAAGTCGGTCTAAAATATGGAGAGCATTTTCTTTGTTCAGCTCGACACTCGTTAAAAGAAGCATCTCTTGAAGCTCTTTGTCATCGGGTCGACGCTCAAGCCATTTGCGACTCAAGCTCTTGGCATTTTCTGAATCAAGCTTCCACATTCGCCCCAACGAGGCACGCAAATCTGCTGAGCTTGGGTTGCCTGAGTTGAGGAGTTCCAAATCTGATGCGAGCTGTTGGGCTTCGTCCTTATTCTCATAAATGAGAGTGGTGTCTTTTTTAGACCAAAAATAAAATGCGGTGCCCGAAAGCAGCAATAAAAATAGAAGAATCCAGAGCTTCCTGATCATCCGTACAATATAGACTGATTCAGCCTAATTGTGTCAGTCTAATTGTGAAAGTGCGACGCTGCGCAAACCCGAATCCGTGAGCATCTCGAGCTTTTGTGAGGCAGCGTTGACGTTGAGCGATTTGATGTTCAACGAACCTAAGTCAACTTCTTTGATTTCCGAATCAGACGACATCACAAGCTTTGCTGCCTGACGACGGTTGGAATCAAACACAAAGAGGCTTGAGGATTGAGAATCCACAGCAAGCGCCGTTGGGGCTGGCACACTGGAAGCGCTCAAATCATAAACCTTAATGGGGTCAGGACTAAATTCAGCCCTCCCCGCATGATGCAAAGTGGCCATCTGGCGAAGAACAGTTATTTTAGATTGCGAACTATGCCCTAAATAGAGACGAGCTTGAACGGGGTCCAAGGCCAAACTATCGGCCCCTTTTAGGAAATCACCACGCACGATACGTCGCGGAGACTGATCGCCCGAACTTTTAAGTTGATAAACCAGCAACTGGGTGTTGCCTGACACATCCGAATCTAAAACATACAGCTCTTCTTTGGCAGAATCCGTAGCAACGGCTTTGATGTTTTCAAGTGAAGGGCTTTTGGCACGAATCACCTGAAACTCGCTCGCACCTGTGATGCTTTGTTTTTCGACGAAGATCATGTCTTTCCAAGCTACGACTGAATAACGTCCGTCATCGCTTTTTCTAAAAGTGTTGGCGGGTGCATGGCTTAAGGCTGATCGGAGACAACTTGCCACCAATGAATCTATCTTCGCCGCGCTTCGTAGGGCTTTGTCTTCAAAACCATCACATTCTTGCCCTGCTTGGGGAACTGAAGAAGGTGAACGAGTCCAGAGTTGATCTGCGTAAGCTGTAGTGGCCACAAATAGTTGAAGCGCAATAATAAATTTTGAAAATGGAATCATGGCAGTTTCTCCCCCTGTACCTGAATATTTCCTGAGAAGCTTCCTTCACCTGCAGCAATGCCGATACTCAATGTGGCATCTTTGCTTTCAGTTGTGGTGCCGACATTGTCGACATCAAACCCTATAGTGACCGTACAACTCGCAGCTCCTGCGAGAGTGGAGGTATCACAGTTTTCGGCGTTCACAACGAATCCGTTGCTACCGATGGAGTAACTAAAAGCCCCACCCAAGGCGATCGTGTCGGAAGTGACACAGCCTACGTTTTTAAAGTAGAAAGTTTCAGTCGGGTTCACACCATAAGGACTTGCGAAAGAACCGAAGTCATAAAGCATAGAGCCCAACTCAGTTCCGCCTACATCAGTGCGAGCGATACGAGCCAACTGCACGGTTACCGGCACATCAACACTTTGTCCGAGGGCGTCTGTTACACGAACCACATCGCGATTGTCAGGGCCCGAATTCTCAGCACAATATTGAGTTCCCGATGTGAAGGTGCGCGAAGCTCCGGCTCCTGCTAGACCTGCACCTAACGAATTGTCGGCTTGAACTGCAAATCCATAGGGAGTTTTTCCTCCACTTGCAGTAATGGTGTCATCTTCAGCAGGACCTACAATCGTTCCAACTCCCGCACTGGCCTGAAGCACTGGGAAAATTTCCAGATTCACCGTGTTTGCTGTGAGGCCAGCAGGTGAAGAGATCGCCACAGTTTTTACTTCAGCTGTAGCAGAATCAAATGTACAAGTGCTTTCTCCTGAGCCATCAGTCGCTGCACACGAAATATTCGCGATGCTCTGAGCAGAACTCAAAGACGGTGTCGTGGCTACGATTAGGTTATTTCCTTTGTCTTTAAGTGTGACAAGCACTTCTGCATCTGTGGTGCCATTTGGAGCATCACTATCAGCAGCTTCACTAACAAGACTGATACTTGAATTGGTCGTGTCCGCAGGTCCGACCGACATGGTGATCGATTCACATGAAGAATCGGTATAACCCGCAGCCGTAGCTTTAACATAGAGAGTGTTTGCTGTGAGGGAGGACATGAGCCCCACCCAATCTGTTCCAGCGAATGTCACATCTGTTGCGACAATATTGTCTATGTTGCTGTTGAGAGTTCCAACCGCGTTTGTACAGCCTGCATTGTCGTACGAGCTAACAGTGATACTACGAGAAGCATCGGTAATACTGTTGCCAAATTGATCTTCAAGAACCACATAAGGCTGACTTGCGAAATCTACTCCTACTTGTGCTGTAGATGAAGTCGCGAGTGTTAGAAGTTTCGAGTCCGCATCGGCTGCCACTGTGACAGATCCAACTGAGCCTGTTTTAGCTGTGAGTATGGAGTCACGAACTGTGACCGTGTGAGTTCCTTGAGTCTTAAGAACGATGTCGATGTCTTTCACACCCAAATCACCCACATCAAAGAGTCTTGACCCGGAGGCAGGGTTTGCAAAGAGAGGGTCTGTTGCGACCACGAACTCTACAGTTCCAGTATAGTCTTCGATGGTGTTGTTGAAGCTATCTTTAGGGCTAGCTCGCATTGTCCAGACATCGCCTGCTTCTGTGCCCGCAGATTGGACTGCGAGTGTGAAAGAATTAAGTGAAGCTGAGGAAATCGCGACGACACTCGTACAATCTGTAGTCAAAGCTCCAGTCGAGGCTTCGAAGTAGACATTACCTGCAATTTCATAACTAAGAGCTGTGAAAGTGGACACACCGCTCACTGCCGCTTTGGTGTTGTTATTGATATCGCCAGCCGTTCCAGTTGCCGTAGTACATGAGGCATCGCTAAATGCTGCGAGAGTGATCGTATCAGTGGCAGAGCTGCGCAAATTATCGAAGGTGTCGCGAATCTCA
>Ga0163144_10013546_pt1 | contig 17011 bp, 12 predicted proteins | sample OliLak19BULKMAT1_FD_123175 | JGI IMG/M metagenome (GOLD analysis project Ga0163144, IMG submission 123175) | Freshwater microbial mat bacterial communities from Lake Vanda, McMurdo Dry Valleys, Antarctica - Oligotrophic Lake LV.19.BULKMAT1 | ecosystem: Environmental > Aquatic > Freshwater >... | reverse complement strand
CGATTGACGCGGGGTCTCGGGCGCGCGCTCCGCGCGCGTCGCGCGCGGAGCGCGCGCCCGAGACCCCGCGTCAATCGGCGCCGCGTACCTGGTACCGTACGACGATTCGACGACCCCGAACCCGCTCCAGACGTTCGGATCCCGGACATCCAAAGCCTGTGGAACGGAGCGCGCTCGAATAGCGCGACGGAGCGTCGCAGCCCGTCTCGCGACAGACAGCAACCCGAAGGAACACGCTCCAACACTCCTGCCCCTTCCGACGTAGCGCTGCGTCCGAACAAGACCTGAGCGCCCGCTCCACGCGACGGCGAGCGCCCCCTCGCCCTTGTGGTCTCGGGCCGCATTCGGTATTCCCTTTGCCCCACACTTCCCTCTTCCCTAGCGAATCCGCCGCCACCAGGCCTAGCTGCCGGTGGCGCAGGCTTCCTACCGAAGCATCACTGCGATGATCGAGATCAGGAACCTGACCAAGCGTTTCGGCGCGGCGACCGCCGTGGACGACCTCTCCTTCAAGGTCGCCCCCGGTGAGGTCCTCGGCTTCCTCGGGCCGAACGGCGCCGGCAAGTCGACGACCATGAAGATGGTCACAGGCTTCTTGCCGCCGACTTCGGGCCAAGTGCTCGTCAACGGACATGACGTCGCCGTCGATCCGCTCGCGACGAAGTCGTTGATCGGCTACCTGCCCGAGGGCGCGCCGCTCTACCCCGACATGACCCCGCGCTCCCTGCTCGCGTTCGTCGCGGACGCGCGCGGGATCGCCTCCGGGCAACGCAAGAGCCTCATCGCAGAAGCCGTGCGGCGCGTCGAGCTCGAGCCGGTGCTCGACCAGCGCATCGACACCCTGTCGAAGGGTTTCAAGCGCCGCGTCGGCCTCGCGGCGGCGATCCTGCACGACCCGCCGGTGCTGATCCTCGACGAGCCGACCGACGGCCTCGACCCGAACCAAAAGGACCACGTCCGCGGCCTGATCCGCGAGATGGCCAAGGGCAAGGTGATCATCCTGTCGACGCACATCCTCGAAGAGGTCGAGGCGGTCTGCACACGCGCGATCATCATCGCGCGCGGGCGCATCCTGTTCGACGGCCTGCCGACCGAGCTGCGCAAGCGCTCGCGTTATCACGGCGCGGTCGAGCTCGCCGTGCGCGGCAACGTCGTGGGCGCGAACGAGCGCCTCGCTGGCCTCGCGGGTGTCGCGAAGGTCGAGGTCCTGGCCTCCGAGAGTGGCGTCACGCGCATCATGGTTCTGCCTAAAGAGGGCGCGCAGATCTTCCAAGTCGTGCGCGACGCTGCGCAAGCCGCTGACTGGGTGGTGACCGACTTCCACGTCGAACGCGGACGGATGGACGACGTCTTCCGTGAGATCACGCTCGGTGACTCGAGCGCCAAGCAGGCTTCGATGCAGGGGGTGGCGTGATGCGAGGCACTTGCACAGTCTTCAAGCGCGAGCTCAAGGGTTACTTCACGACCCCTGTGGCGTTCGTGTTCCTGATCATCTTCCTGATCCTCTCGGGCGTCTTCGCCTGGTCGATCGGGCGCTTCTACGACGGCGATCAGGCCGATCTCCAGGGCTTCTTCAACTTCCACCCGTGGCTGTACCTGGCGCTGATCCCCGCGCTCTCGATGCGCCTCTGGGCCGAAGAGCGCCGCGCCGGCACGATCGAATTGCTCCTGACCCTGCCGATCTCGATGGTCGGCGCGGTCGTGGGCAAGTTCCTCGCCGCCTGGGCCTTCTGCGGCGTCGCGCTCGTCCTGACGATGACCAACTGGTGGACCGTGAACTACCTCGGCAATCCCGACAACGGGGTCATCGCGGCGAGTTACATCGGCAGCTTTCTGATGGCTGGCGCGTACCTCGCGATCGGCAGCGCGGCCTCGGCGCTGTCGAAGAACCAGGTCACGGCCTTCGTGCTGTCGTTCTCGATGTGCTTCGTGTTCTTGCTGGCGGGGTACTCGCCGGTGATCGACACGCTGTCCAGTTGGGCGCCAGCATGGCTGATCGATCAAGTGCGCAACCTCTCGTTCCAGGCGCACTTCGAGCAGATCACGCGCGGTGTCCTCGCGGCGCGTGACGTCATCTTCTTCCTGACGCTGATCGCGTTTTTCCTGTTCGCCAACGCGTACATCGTCGACGCGCGCAAGGCCAGCTGACCCCGGAGTCACGAGTCTCATGAGCAATCAAGGCAAGAACCTCGCGCTCGGCCTCGGCGTCGGCGCAGTGCTGTTTCTCGGCATCAACGCGCTCGCGACGCCGCTGCTGCGGACCGTGCGCCTCGACCTGACCGAGCAAGAGCTGTACACCCTCTCCGACGGCACCCGGGCGCTCATGGGGCGCCTCGAGGAGCCGATCACGTTGCGCCTCTACTTCTCGAAGAGCCTGGTCGAGGACAACCCGGGCATCGTCAACTACGCGCGCCGCGTCGAGGAGATGCTGCGCGAGTTGGCGTCGGCGTCCAAGGGCAAGATCGACCTCGCGATCATCGACCCGCTGCCGTTCTCCGAGGACGAGGACCGGGCGAGCGCGTTCGGGATCCAGGGCGCGCCCGTGAACATCGCGGGTGACATGTTCTACTTCGGCCTCGTCGGCACCAACGCGACCGACGGGGAAGAGGTCATCGCAGGCCTCGACCCGAGCAAGGAGGCGCAGCTCGAGTACCAGCTCACCGAGCTGATCGATCGACTCGCGAACCCGACGAAGCCGGTGGTCGGCTTGATCTCGAGCTACCCGCTCTCCGGTGGCTCGCAGCCTGGCCAATTCGGCCAACCGCAGCAGACGCCGCCCTGGGCCATCCTCGACGTGCTGAACAAGCGCTTCGATGTGCGCACCCTCGAGCCCGCATCGCTCACCGAGATCCCGCACGAGGTCACCACGTTGGTGATGATCCACCCGAAGGGCTTGTCGGTCGCGGCGCAGTACGCCATCGACCAATGGTGCCTCGCGGGTGGCAAGGTCGTCGCCTTTGTCGACTCGTTCGCTGAGTTCGACCCCGAGCGTAGCGCAAGCCGCAGCGGGCAGAACCCCGCGGCGGCGTTCGAGGCCCAATTGGCCTCGGAGATCGACGAGCTGCTCAAGGCGTGGGGCGTAGAGTTGCGGCCCGGCGTCGTCGCGGGTGACCGCGCCCTCGCGCTGCAGATCCCGGACCGTAAACGTGTCCCGGTCGAGTTCCCGCCCTTCATCGAGCTCGGCGCGGATCAGCTCTCGAAGAGCGACATCCTCACGCAGTCGCTGACCAAGGTGCGCATGCTCGTCCCCGGCGCGCTCGCGGTTCGCGAGGACAAGCTCGCGGGCACTAAGGTCGAGACCCTTTTCGGCACCACCGTGACCGGCGGCACCATCGACACGATGGGCTTGCTGCCAGAGCCCGATCCGGTGGCGATCAACGCCTCGTTCCCGACCGGTGACACGGTCATCCCGCTCGCGATGCGCATCAGCGGGACGATCCGGAGCGCCTTCCCTAACGGGGCGCCCGAGAAGCCGATCGACCTCGAGGAGCCGATCGACTCCGAGAACCCCGAGGATCCGGCGACACCGGAGGCGGCCCACCTGTCCGAGTCGAGCGCGCCGTTCAACGCGATCGTAGTCGCCGACGCGGACATGCTCTACGACGCGCTCTGGTCGCGCCCGACGCAGGACCTCTTCGGCAACCGCGGCTACTACCCGACCGCCGACAACGCAGCGCTCTTGGTCAACGCCCTCGAGAACCTCTCTGGTTCGGACGAGCTGATCTCGCTGCGTTCGCGGGCGGACTACCGCCGGCCCTTCGAGCGCAAGGAGAAGCTCGCGGCCCTCGCCCAGGAGCGTTTCCGCGCCGAAGAAGAGCGGCTCGAGGGCGAGCTGCGCGCGACCGAGGCCGAGCTGCAAGAGCTGCAGAAGAAGAAAGACCCGAGCCAGGCGCTGTTCCTCTCGCCGGAGCAGGAAAAGAAGCTCGAGGAGTTCCGTGAGAAGCAGCTCGAGACCCGCAGGGAGCTGCGCAAGGTCAAGAGCGAGCTGCGCACCGACATCGACTCCCTCGGCTCGTGGCTCAAGTTCCTCAACACCCTTGCCGTGCCGCTCGCGTTGCTCTTGGGCGTCGGCACTTACTTCTTTGCACTCCGGAGGCGCTGATGAACTCCCGTACTCTGCAAGTGATCGGCCTCGTCGCCGTCGCGACCCTCGGCCTCGGTGTTTTCCTGTCGAGCCGCGACAAAGGCAGCGACACGGCCGCGAGCAAGGCGCTCCTGCCCGTGCTCGAAAAGCGCATCAACGACGTCGCGGCGGTCCGCATCGAAGGCGGTGACAGCCCGCTCACGCTGAAGAAGGACGGCGACAGCTGGAAGATCGAGGAGAAGTCGGGTTTCCCGGCGGATGGCGCCAAGGTGCGCCAGCTCCTGTTCGAGCTGCGCCTCGCGCGCAAGATCGAGCAGAAGACGGCCTCGGCGAGCGGCTTCGAGACGCTCGGCGTGCAGGAGCCCAACGCCGAGGGCTCCGAGTCGAAGGAGGTGATTCTGCTGGACGCCAAGGGCGCAGAGATCACGCGCCTGATCGTCGGCAAGCGCCGCTTCGGCAAGGGCTCGGCCACCGGTCCGGTGCGGGCGGACGACGAGACCTACGTGCGCGTCGCGGGCGACTCGAATGCGTGGCTCGCCGCGGGCAAACTGAACCTCGAGGCGAACGTACAGCGCTGGCTCGACGCGGCGCTGTTCGACGTCGCGCGCGATCGCCTCGCGGCGGTCGAATATCACCGCGCCGAGGGCGAAGACCTCGTCCTCGCGCGCGCGACGAAGGAGGCGACCGAGCTCGAGCCCGTGACCGCGGTCCCCGAAGGGCGCGAGCTCAAACAACCTTCGGCCACGGCCCAGGTCCTGAACGCGCTCGGATCGCTGCGTTTCGACGACGTGGCGGGCGCGGACAAGTTCGAGTGGCCCGCGACAGCCGACGTGACCACCAAGTTCTGGACCTTCGATGGCCTCGAGCTGACGGCCGAGACCGTCGAGCGCGACGGCAAGACCTGGGCGAAGTTCCACGCCGCGGTCGCGCCGAAGGACAGCCGCCCGCGCCTCCCCGGTGACACGGGGATGCTCGGACCGGTGCTGCCGCCGGAGGCCTTGCCGAACCTCGACGCCGCGGCGTTGGGCGAGGGCGATGAGGGCGTGACCGACACGGCGCCTGTCGAGCCGCCGAAGCCCGTCGGCCCGACTCCGGAAGAGCTCGCCGCCGAGGCGAAGAAGATCAACGACAAGGTCGAAGGCTGGATCTTCGCCGTGCCGTCGTGGAAGGCGAACTCCTTCAAGATGAAGGTCGAGGACATCCTCGCGCCGCTGCCCGAGCCGGTGCCTGTGATCGAAGAAGGCGGCGAAGGACCAGGGGGCGATGGCGGAGTCATCGAGGACGACGGCGAGCCCATCGAGCTGATCCCGCTCGAGATCCCTGGTGGCGCGCCCGGAAGCGGCCCCGTTGAGCCGCCAGTGGTTCCGCCCCCCGCGGGTGGTGGATCCGGCGACGGTGGCTGACACACCGACGACGCAGGCCCCCGCAGAAGCCCCCTCAGAAGCCAACGGAGAGGCCAACAGAGAGGCCGCCGCTGTCCCGACAGCGGCGGCCTCTCTGCGCTCGTCGCATCAGCATCCAGTCGACGGGCGCCGCGTCCTGCGCCTCTGGTTGCCGCTCGCCGCGAGCTGGCTGTTGATGGCCTGCGAGCCAGTCCTCGTCATCCGCGCCATCTCGGGCCTCGCGCAGCCGACGCTGCAGCTCGCCGCGTGGAGCTCGGTCGTGTTCCCGATCAGCCTCGTCGTCGAGTCCCCCATCATCATGATGTTGGCGGCCTCGACGTCGCTCTCGACCGACGCGCGCCGCTATCGGCAGGTCGGGCGTTGGACCGCGGGCCTCAGCATCGCGTTGACGTGTCTGCACGCGCTGATCGCCTTCACACCGCTCTACGATGTCGTCGCGGTCGGCCTGCTGGGCTCGCGGCCCGAGGTCGCCGAGGAAGCGCGACTCGGGCTGATGTTGATGCTGCCGTGGACGTTCGCGATCGGTTGGCGGCGCTACCAACAAGGGCTCTTGATCCGCTTCGAGCGCTCGGCGGACGTCGGGCGCGGCACGCTCGTGCGCCTCGTGGCCACGGCGACTGTGCTGTTCTCGTTCTCGGCGCTGGGCAGCTACTCCGGTGTCATCGTCGCCGCGCTCGGAGTGTGCGCGGGCGTGATCGCCGAGGCCTTGTTCGCGTCGTATTGTGCGCGCCGTGTGCGGCCCGCCCTCGAGCGCGAGCCCCTCGGCGAAGCGCTCACGCGGCTGGGCTTCCTGCAGTTCTACGTGCCGCTCGCGCTCACGCCGCTGATCACGCTGTTCCTCCAGCCGATCGGCGCGGCGGCGATGAACCGCATGCCGCGCGATCTGCAGTCCGTCGCGGCTTGGGGCCCGGTGCACGCCCTCGTGTTCCTCTCGCGCAGCGTCGGCATGGCGTTCAACGAGGTCGTCGTCTCGCTCGTCGGGAGGCCTGGTGGACCCGCTGCGTTGCGCCGCTTTGCGTGGCTGCTCGCAGGCGGCACCGTCGGCGCGCTCGCGCTCGTCGCAGCTACGCCCCTCGGCGCGCTGTGGTTCGATCACGTGCAGAAGTTGCCGCCGAACGTCGCCGAGCTCGCGCGCATCGGCGCGGTTCTGTCGCTGTTGCTGCCAGCCACGCAAGTCGCGCTGAGTTGGTACCAAGGCCTTCTCGTTCACCGTCGCAAGACACGCGCGATCACCGAGGCCGTGGCGCTGTACTTCCTCGTGTCTTGGGGCCTGTTGCAGCTCGGGATCACGCTGGCCGGTCGCGGCGACTATACGCTGCCGGGCCTCTACTGGACCGTCGCGACGTTCTCGCTCGCGGCCGTGATCCAGACCGTTTGGCTGCACTACCGGAGCCGCGGCGCGCGCAAGGAAAACTGAAGCGCCGCGGTGGTCGATGCGGCGCCAGTGCGCGGCCTCTGTGCCTCGGCTCAGCGCCCGCGGATGAGCCCCACGACGTCGCGCGCGATGTCGTTCGGGACCGTGAACGTCATGCTGTAGTGCACGAGGCTCCAACTGTCGTCCTTGCGGCGCAGCACGCCTGTCCCGCGCAGCTCGCCGTAACCCTCGCTCGCGAGCCGCTCGTCGAACCACGCGATGTCCACGCCCTCGGTGACGACGAGGCCGCGCTCGGAGGGCACGTAGACCCAGCCCTTGCCGGGCGACATATGGACCTCGACGTAGGCGCGGAACTGCGCGAGGTCCCAGCGCTCGGTCCCGTCGGTGCCGAGGAACACGGCGTCGTCGGACATGTGGCCGAGATAACGCACGGCGTCGCCAGTCGCGGCCGCGGCGTGCCAGTCGTCGACGACACGGTGCGCCTCGCGGCGCAAGGCAGAGAGGTTCGGCGCCACGGCAGTCGCGACGGCGGCGGCGGCAGCGGCGTCGGCGGCAGCGTCAACGGCGGTGGGCATCGCATCGGAGCCCGCGTCGGGGGGTACAGTCGAAGGCTCGGCCGTGGGACTCGCGGCCCGTTCCGGCTGCGGCCCGCGACGACTCGCGGCTTCGGCCGTCGGAGCCCCACCGTCCTCGACCGCGCGCGCCATCGCGCCCTGGGTCCGTGAGGGATCGAGACTCGAGCGTCCTCGGGTCGGCAGCGGCTGGCACGCCGTCGCGATGACACCGAGGAGCACACCGAGGAGCCGGCCGAGTGGCCGGGCGAGTGGCCGGACGAGCTCGGCGTCCGAGCGACGAACCGAAGGCGACTTCACGTGTTGCGGTACCATCCCGCGCGAGTCTACGGCGTCGACCCCGCGGCGCCGCATCCGCGCGCTCCACTCCATGCCCGACGCCCCGCGCCCCCCCCCGCGCCGACCCTGGCTCCGTAGGCCCGGCGCCGTGCGACTCGCCCTCGGGCTCCTGGCGCTCGTGGCGTTGGCGATCGCCCTGGCGCCCATGCTGCGGGTGCGCCTCCTCGGCCGGCGGGCGCCCGAGGTCGAGCCGCCGGCGCGCGCCGTGGCGGATCTCGTGCGCTCCGAGGAGGCCGCAGCGCGGCTCGAGGGCGCGCTCCTCACGGGTCTCGTCGGCCCGCTCGCCGGCGCTGAGATCGACGTGGCGCTGGAGCTCTTCGATAAGGACTTCGCGGGCGCCCTCTTCGGCACAGAGACCAACGCGGAAGGTTCAGCCGGCCGCGCCGCGCCCGTCTCGGATGGGCGCCTCGTCTGGACGCGGCTCGAACCAGGCGGCCCGACATTGGACGCGCGCGCGCTCCTCGAGCGGGTCGCCGACCACGTCGGCGGTTGGGATCGTTACGCCCGGCTCGAGGCCGAGGCCGACGCATTTCGACTCGACGCGGACGACCCGGAGCAGGCTTATGCGCGTGTCGAATTGCGTTGGGCCGGATGGCGCTCGATCACTCGAGCAGAGCCGCTGGACGGTGGCGTTGAAGCGCCTCTCGCGGGCGACGTCGACGCGGACACACGCACCGACGTGCGGCTCGTGTGCGAGCTCCGCGCGCGACTCACGGCCGATGTTTTGCAGGTCGAAGCGCTGCGCCTCGTGCGCGGCAGTGTGCTCGAGGGTGTCGCGCGCTTCCGCGATGTCGCGCGCGAGGTCGGTTTCACTTGGGCCGAGTCCGCGCGCAATCGCGCCCTCGCCCAGGACTTCATCGACGAGCACTTCACGCTGGCGCTCGGTGGTTTGTCGGTCGTCGACTTCAACCGAGACGGCGCGCCCGACATCCTCGCGACGCGCGCGGGCGCGACGAGCACATGTTTTTTGAACGACCAACGCGGCGGATTTCGCCCGGTAGCGCTGCCGCCCGCGAACGCAAACGAACACCCGGCATTGTTCCTCTACGTCGACCTCGACGGCGATGGACGCGAGGAGCTGGTCGGCTCGCGCCCCGCGGAGTACGAGGGCGCGTACGCGTACATCGGCCTCTGGACACGCCGCACGGAGGGCGGCCCATGGGAGTACGTACCGCGCGCGTTCGAGTTGCCGAACCCGGTCGGGCTGCGGCGCCTCGCGGTGCAAACGATCGTGCCATTCGACATGGAGCGCGACGGCGACCTCGACCTCTTCGTCGCGGTTTACGGCAGCTCGACTTCGCGCGGCGAGCGCTACAACACCGTCGACGCCGCGGACGGCGCGGACAACTTTCTGCTGGTGAATCACGGCGGGCTGCGCTTCACGGAAGAGTCCGATTCGCGCGGCATCACGGGCACGCGCTACACCTACATCGCGACGGCGTTCGACTTCGACGCGGATGGCGACGTCGATGTGTTCGAGGGCAATGATTTCGGTCCCAACGTGCTCTGGTCGAATGATGGCGAGGGGCACTTCACCGCGGACACGACCCTCGGTTTCGGGGGCGTGCCCGCCTACACCATGGGCGCGACGATCGCAGACTTCGACAACTCGGGGAAGTGGTCGCTGTATGTCTCGAACATGTCGTCCGAGCAAGGCGCGCGCATGGTCCCGATCGCGGGCGACCTCGGCGAGGCGATGCGCGCGGTCGTGGCGACGATCGCGCGCGGGAACATGCTGTACACGGAGGGCGAGCCGGGCGCACCCTGGCGCGAGCACGCCGTCGCGCTCGGCGTGAACGAAGGTGAATGGGCCTGGGGCTGCATCTTCGTCGACGCGGACAACGACGCCGATCGCGACCTCTTCGTGACGAACGGCTTCACGTCGCACCGCGAGCGCGCGCGCGGCGATTTCCAATCGCAGTACTGGCGCCAGGTCATCGCCGACGGCGCGGCGCTCGAGCGAGGAGAACGTGCGCCGAATCAGCTCACGCGCGAGGGCGCGACCTCGTTCAACGGTTACGAGCGCGATCGACTGTTCCTGAACCTCGGGCCGGGCGCCAAGCAGATGACTGCCGCGCCGCAGTTGCCGGACGCGGCCTTCGTGCTGGGCCTCGACGCAGACCACGATGGGCGCGCGGTGGTGCCGCTCGACATGGACGGGGACGGGGATCTGGACCTCGCATTGTGGTCGCTGCAAGGGCTCGTGTTGTTCGAGAACCTCGGGGACGACCCGCGCGCGACCTCGCCGCCGCGCGCGAACTGGGTGCGCCTCGAGCTCGTATCGAAGACGGGTCAAGGGCCCCCACTCGGCGCCGTCGCGACGGTGATCGCGGGCGGCGTGCGGCAGCGCGACTACGTCAAGCTGATCGATGGCTTCCAGTCCCAGGTGCTGCCGGAGTTGCACTTCGGTCTCGGCGCGGCGACACACATCGAGTCAGTGGAAGTGAGCTGGACCGACGGGAACAGCGAGATCTGGCGCGACCTCGCGGTCGGTCGTCGGCACGTGTTGGTGCAGGGCGCGAGCGCGACCTCGAGTGCGCCGCTATTGGGCACAGAGCTCGCGCGTTGGTCCGAGGCGTCGCGCCCAGAGGGCGGTACGCCGCGAGTGCAGACGCTGTTGCCGCGCGACGGCGGTGGATTCGAGGCGCCCGCGGCGCCGGGCCGCGTGCTCGTCGTGCGCGTCGCGCGCGCGGGCGCGAGCGCGTGGCCGCTCGCGGAAGCGCTCGCGCCGTCGCATGCGGAGGTTCGATTTGTGCGGGTCCTCATCGGCGGCACCTGGAACGGTGAGGCGGACTGCGCCGTGGTCGAGGCCAACCTGCTCGGCACCGATCCGTGGTTGCGCGAGGCGCTCGGACCGCGTTTCACGCGCGCCTACGCGAAGTCCGGCAGCGGCGGCGCGCTGGGGTCGAGCGCGACCCTCGTCTTCGACGCCGAGGGCGTGCTCGTGCGCACGTTCCGCGGCGAGCCCAGCGTGATCGATCTCGAAGCCGCCCTCGCCGCGGCCGCGGACGAACCTGCGGTGCCCTCCGTCCTCGTCGAACACGGTCGCCGCGCGCTGAGCGAGCACCGCTACCGCGAGGCCGCGGCGCTGTTCCAGGAGTCGCTCGCGCTCTATGACGGCGACTCCGCGGCGTGGGAAGGCCTCGGGCGCGCGCACGTGAATCTGGGGCGCCTCGACCTCGCGGAGGAGGCGTACGCAGCCTCGGTGCGCGTCGACCCCGACTACGGCATCGGGCATTTCAATCTCGGCGTAACACGCACGAACCGCGGACGCGCGGCGGAGGCGATCCCGGCGTTGCAGGAGTCGCTGCGGATCGAGGGCAAGCTGCGCCGCACGTTACTCGCGCTCGGCGAGGCAGCCGCCGCCGCCGACCAGCTCGAGCTCGCCCTCGCGACCTACGGCGACGTGCTCGCGCTCGACCCGCGCGACGCCGGCGCGGAGGTCGCGCGCGGCAAGCTGTTCGCGCGCCTCACACGTTTCCCCGAGGCCCGCGCTTCCCTACAGCGCGCGCTCGCGCTCGATCCCGCGAACGCAGAAGCTCGCGCGGCCCTCGCCAAGGTCGAACAACTCGACCCACATTAAGCCCACCACGATTGGTGTGCGGCACCATTGGGGTGCGACGGCCCACCGCGACCTGACACCGCAGCCGCTTCAGCGCCATCGCGACGCGAGTACGATGGGGACATGCGACAGTCGGTTGGACGTTTCAGCCGGGCGTGTGTCGCGCGACCTCTGGCTGTGCGCGGCGCTTTCGTGATCGTGGCTATCTTCGGGCTCGCGGCCGCGCGCGGCGCGCAGGAGCGCGAGCCGTACCTCGGCGCGCCGATCCGCTACGAGGACGCGGCGCGCAACGACATCGTCGCGCGCGTCCTGGGCGAATTGCAGAGCGACGGACGAGCGCTGCCGTTCGACGAGGCGCGCGGCTGGTTGCCGGCGCTGCTCGAGTTGCTGGACTTGCCCGTCGAGTCGCAAGTGCTCGTGTTCTCGAAGACGAGCCTCCAGAGCGATCGCATCTCGCCGGCGACGCCTCGCGCGATCTACTTCAACGACGACGCCGCGCTCGCCTGGATCCCGGGGTCGCCGGTGATGGAGCTCACGACGTTCGATCCGGTGCAGGGCCCGACGTTCTACGCGATCGAGCAGCGCCGCGGCGCGCCGGTCTTCGAACGCCGCGACGACAGCTGCCTCACCTGCCACGCGTCGCCGCGCACCCAAGGCTGGCCCGGGCACCTCGTGCGCTCCGTGCACCCCGACGCGCGTGGCTTCCCCATTCTGCGCGCGGGGACGTACCGCACGACGGACGCGAGCCCGCTCGAGGAGCGCTGGGGCGGTTGGTATGTGACGGGCACCAGCGGCGGTCAGCGCCACATGGGCAACGCGACGGTCGCTGAGGGAGTTGAGGGCACCGAGAGCGCTGAGCGCCTCGTTGAAGGCGTGGGTGTCGACGTGGTCGACCTCGCAGGGCGCTTCGATACGGCGCGGTATCCGAGCCCCCACAGCGACATCGTCGCGTTGATGGTGCTCGAGCACCAAAACGAGGTGCAGAACGTGCTCGCGCGGGCGAGCTACGAGGGCCGCCGCGCCCTCGACTACCAGCGCGTGTTGAACGAGGCCCTGGGTGAGGGCGAAAGGCACATCTCCGAATCGACTCATCGGCGCATTCAGCGCGCCGCCGAGGACGTCGTCGACGCGCTGCTGTTCAAGGACGCGGCGCCGCTGACGGGTCCGGTGCGCGGGACGTCCGGTTTCACCGAGGCCTTCCAGGCCCACGGCGTGCGCGACTCCGAGGGCCGCTCGCTGCGTGACCTCGATTTGGAGCGACGTCTGCTGCGCATCCCGTGCAGTTATCTGATTCACAGCCCAGCGATGCGGCAGCTCCCGGCGCTGGTGGACAGCGCGGTCTGGCGCGACCTCGGCGCGATCCTGCGCAAGGATGAGGGGGCGCGCGCGATGCCGAAGCTCAGTGGAGAGGACCGCGCAAACATCCGAGCGCATCTGCGCGAGACCTTGGATCCTGTGCCGCAGGACCTCTGACGGCCGCAGCACGACCTCTCGCCCAATCAGTCACGCTCCGCGACCCGCTCGACTCGAAGTCCGCTACCTGCGTGATAGAGGGTGCTCGGCGCGAAGGTCGAGTGCACTGCAGCTTGCTCCGCAGACCCACGCGGTAAGTACGACGCGTTAGCACACTCGAGCATCGCTCCGGCTTCGCCTTGACCGTTGTGCACCAACAACGCGCCGCCTGAATCGAGCGGGTCGAAATGCTTCAGGTCCTGGAGAGGCCTGAACCAGAAGACGGAGAGCGGGTCGAGGCTCAAGCGAAACAAGACCGAGTCCCACCCGCAGTCCGGCGCGGCCACGACAAGATCGGGCCAGGAATGTGCACGCAGCCCGGCGACAAAACCCAGCGCTCGCCCAAGACAGCAGCGCGCTGTCACATCTGCGTAGTTGAGTCGCCACGCTTCCGCGAACGGTTGGAGCGCGCGCCACTCCCGGGCACCCACGTTGCGCGCTCTGAGCTCGACCCGTCCCTCGCGTTGCATCCAGCTTGGGAGACCGAGCGCCAGCAGCTCTCCTACTGCGGGATCGCTCCAATAGGCGACCTCGAGCTCCTGCATGTCCGCTTCAGAGTGGAGCACGAGCTCGCCTGTGTCCCATCTGAATGACGCGGTGCCGGCGACACGACAGGCGCCGTCTTCAAAGCGCACGCGCGTCAGATGGCCCTCGTCCAAAGAGACGCCCGCGCCTTCGACATGGGCCGCATGCACGACTTGCGCGAGCCAATCGGTGGCGTCGGCGACGACCGCCGCGCCGAGCACGCGAGACTTGATGACTTCATCCGAGCGCACCAGGCTGCACACGCTCCAAGACCATGGATCTCGACCGAGGAGACCAGCGTCGACGTCTCGGACGGCAGCCGTCGGACGCAACAGCTGCAGGACGCCCTCGCAGTCGATGACGTAGATCCCCCAGCGTATGTCCTTGACCGAGTAGCCCACAAATCGCCCACCCTTGACGTCGAACGACTGGACGAGGCCGTCGCTTCCGAGCAGCATCAAACGGTCGTCGAGCGCCATCGCGAACACAAACCGCCTCACACTGATCAAGTCTGGTTCGACTGGCGCCGTCCCTGTCTGCTCGTGGTCGACAGCGGACGGCTGGAGCTCCCAGAGCAACGCCATTCGCGTCGAATGATCGAGTCGCGCGAGCTCATCCAGCAACGCGGCGTTCACTTCGTCGACCTCCGACACCACCCCGCCGGCACGCACCGGCTGGTTGCGCCCACGGCGGGTCGCGCTCTCGAGACGCAAGCTCCCCGCGCGACTCAATCGAATGCGGGCGAAGCCTGACGCGCTCGCCGCGGTGTGTCCTGGACCACAGACGACGTGGGGCACGCCGCTCAGGACGAGAAACCCTCGCCCGTCGTCGACCTGTACCGCCGCAACCGATGACTCCTGCGAGACGAGCGTTGTAGCCGGTTGAGAGATGGTCAGGGCCGCGCCGATCGCGAGCGCCAGATGTCGAATTGAATCGAGCATGCTCGTGTTCCGGATGCCCCAGTAGACTTCATGAAGCCTTCAGAGAGTGGCTCGACTACTTGGCTCGCAGCAGATTGGTCAGGTCTCGTACGTCGAACCGCTACTAAACTTGCCCGGCGGCGTCGATGTAGATCCGTTTGGTGGCGAGCTCTGACGTCACCATGGTCGGCGGCGATCCATCGACCCCGATCAGGACTCCATCGTGCGGTGCCGCGCTCCCGAGCGGAGTCGCGTGTTGGCCCCTCCACCGCAGGGACCTGGCTTCGACCGACCAAACCGGCTCGTTCGAGTCGCTCAGGAAGACATAGACGCCGCCATAAACCGGAGCGTGTGGGGCCCCTACAAGGCGCCATCTACCCACTTGAGATCGAAGAGCCCACGGACGTTCCGGATACGGAACTTCGAACGGGCAAAAGCCCCATTCGAAGCGCGTCCATAACTCACGATCTGGTCGTCCGGCAAACAGACAAAGAGCGAGAGCTCGCGGTCGACCACGATGGCCTGCCAGCCTGCAGGCCGGCTGGGGTGCGACGAGAACAGGGCGTCCATCGCGACCGAGTCCGTGAGCCAACCGACCAGTCGCGGCTCGGCGCCTAGGAGAACCGCCACGCGCCGGTCGAGCGCGCCGTCGACTTGCGGTCCTTGGCGCGACTGATTCTCACTGCGCCGCTCTGACACGGCGAGCGTCAGGAGCGCCCCTTCGTCGCCACCGGCGGCGAACTGCGCGCGCAACGGGCCGATGCGTACGTTGGACTCGGGATCTGTTTCCCGGGCCATTGGCGGGCGCGGTTTGGCCGACTCTATGGACCAGTTGTACGGCCCGACGATCAACCGTCTTAGACGAATGCCGTCCGAGACGAAGAGGTGCGAGTCGCTACCCAGGCGGCAGAACGCCCGGAGCGTCCAACGCGTGCCAGCCAAGGCGGGGCCTCCAGCCAGCGGCGGGAAGCTCCCGAGCTGAATGCGCAGGGGAAGTCCTCAGGCCACGGACGCTGAATTCAGCGTCGAGCGGTATAGAGCTGCCATTCGTGCAGGGTCAGTGGGCTGCGTCGCACGTAAGTATCTGCTCACGCCCAATTCACAGGGCACGAAGGTCCCGTCAGTAGAAAGGCAAAGCGTGGGATCGTCGCATTCGGTCCTCAACCCCGCGCAACGCCGCATCGCAGGCACACTCGGGCAACCGTCATGACCACCAACAGCACCATCATTTGGGTTTTCGATTCACACACTGAAGCCGAGACGTGTGTCAAGGAGCTTCAAAGCCGAGACCTCGACATGCAGAATTTGTCGATCGTCGGCGCCTTGGAGGGCGCCGTCGTGGTCGGCGGGCCGAGTGCCCTCGGCGCCGCGCTCTATGGACTTGGCATCCACGAGGACAGCATCGTGCAATACGAGACCGCGATCAAGGTCCACCCAGTGGCCACGCACGAGCTCGCCGATCAACCGAGCAAGGACAACCTGGTGACCTCCGCCGCGGCGAAGGGGAGGCGCTGATGCGCGCTCTCGTCTATCAGGGACCGGGCAAAAAAGCCCTCGTAGAGCACGCGAAGCCCGCCATCCAGAACGCCACGGACGCGATCGTCAAGATCACGAAGACGACCATCTGCGGCACGGATCTGCACATCCTCAAGGGCGACGTCGCCACCTGCACGGCCGGGCGGATCCTCGGTCACGAGGGCGTCGGAATCATCGAGTCCGTCGGCTCCGGTGTCACGACCTTTGCGCCCGGCGCCCGCGTGTTGATCTCGTGCATCACCGCCTGCGGTCGCTGCGATGCTTGTCGCAACTCCATGTATTCACACTGCTCGACCGGCGGCTGGATCCTGGGCAACACCATCGACGGCACCCAGGCCGAGTTCGTTCGCGTGCCGCACGCCGACACCAGCCTCTATGCGCTTCCGGACAACATCGACGAAGAAGACGCCGTGATGCTGAGCGACATCCTGCCAACGGGCTACGAGTGCGGCGTCTTGAACGGCCAAGTAGCGCCCGGCAGTACGATCGCCATCGTCGGATCGGGCCCAATCGGCCTCGCAGCGCTGCTGACGGCGCAGTTCTACACGCCAGTCCAAATCATCATGGTCGATCTCGACGACAACCGGCTCGAGGTCGCGCGCTCCTTCGGCGCGACCGATGTCGTGAACACGACCGACGGCAAGGCCCGCGACGCCATCCTCCAGCTCACGGGCGGTCGCGGCGTCGATACTGCGATCGAAGCCGTGGGCATCCCGGCGACGTTCCAGCTGTGCACGGAGATCGTCGCCCCCGGCGGCGTGGTCGCAAACATCGGCGTTCACGGCAAGAAGGTCGATCTGCACCTCGAGACGCTCTGGTCGCACAACGTGACGATCACCACGGGGCTCGTCGACACGGTCTCGACGCCGATGCTGCTGCGCACGGTGCAGTCCAAGCGCATCGATCCCAAGCGACTCATCACCCACCGCTTCAAGCTCACCGATGTCATCGCGGCCTACGAGACGTTTGGTCAGGCTGCTTCCACGAAGGCGCTCAAAGTGATCCTCGAAGCCTGAGAGAAGTACTGAGCCAGGGTCGTTTCTTCGCATTTAATCGGGTGGGCACCCGGGTCGCCCCGGGCACCTCCCACAGAACCGTACTTGTGCTGTTCACATACGGCTCTTCGAGACAGCGGGTTATGACCCCCGTTGTCGGCCGGTTTGCGACCTCAAGACATGCCGGG
>Ga0163144_10013545_pt1 | contig 17012 bp, 6 predicted proteins | sample OliLak19BULKMAT1_FD_123175 | JGI IMG/M metagenome (GOLD analysis project Ga0163144, IMG submission 123175) | Freshwater microbial mat bacterial communities from Lake Vanda, McMurdo Dry Valleys, Antarctica - Oligotrophic Lake LV.19.BULKMAT1 | ecosystem: Environmental > Aquatic > Freshwater > Lake... | reverse complement strand
TCAACAGCTCCTCCACCGCTACCCAAAGGCAGCACGGCAGAGTTTGAGCAGTACTGCTTAGATGAGATTCCAGATTACGACACGTTTTAAACCTTGAGTTTAGCCAGGGTAGGGGAGCTTGCGGCCTAGGATCAGCGTACTGGCACTAACATTTCCAGGCTTAAGTTGATTATTTTGCAGCGTGATAGGGGTTGATTCCGTATTGAAATGTACTAGAGTTGCTGCGGCCATGATGGCAATAAACATTGCGCTCAAGGCAATGATGATTGATATGCGTGAGCGCCCGTCATTAACCTTGATGACATTGAATGAACTGAATTGAGCTGTTGCGATTTGAGTCAAGTTTTATCACACCAGCTGCAATAAAAGAGAGTTTCTTTCACTAGAGATTGAAAATTTATTATTTGGCAACCTGAGTGTGCAATTCATTCTCAATTTCGTGGCTACTCCGAGTGTTGTGGTTGATTCCAATGTTTTTTGCAGATAATTCAACAGCCCGGGACATATCTGGCTTAGCTCTGTTTGCTTCGAAAGAAACTAACTCCAAAAAACATAGCAATTTTTCCGTGTTCGATTCTGCTTTGCTCTGCGCCTCTAAGTTCAAATTTCCCGTGTTTTTATCAATCCTCTATCTGATAGTACTTCAAATTGCATCATTAGGTATCTTGGTCACAGATGCAAATGCAGATAGCTGGCCAATGCTTAGCCGGGATATGAACCATACAGGTAGATCCGATTTTACAATTCCTCTTGATCGACTGAATGCAGGACTGTTTGATGAGATTATTTGGCAGACACAGGCACCTCTTGGTGGTGGTTCTAATCAATTGCAAGATGTCTCGCCTACTTTCTTTGACGGTGCAGGACCCGATGGTAGGGACATTTTAGTTTCTGGTTATCACTGGCCAAAGGGTGTGCAAGGAATGGATCGGCATACCGGGGAGGTCTTTTGGTTTGGAAATACAACGGGAGGTGAAGCTATTGGACATAGCGCGGCAGCCTTCTCTCCAGATGGCGCTACAGTATATGTAATAAATGATGATACTGTGAACGCGGCATTTCCTCTTGGACATCCATTGATGGCTTTCTTCACCGCTGTGGGGCCCGCAGCCTTTTGGCATAATGGAAGTAATAGTAATCCAGACCACCTAGCGTATTCTTCAGTAACAATCTCACCTGATGGGAAAATATTTTCCCATCAATGGACGCAGACTGCTGCAGCTGCAACTGACTTGGGCTCTACATTGCTTGAAACCTGGATTGCAAATGCTCCATTTTTTCAGCACATGGGCCATGGTCGGGGGACACTCTATGAGGATAACGGACTACTAAAGGTGTTTACACCCTCTCGTTCTGCCATCTTATATGCTTGGGATGGTGTTAGCGGTAGTCAGCTCTGGCAGCTTAATCTCGGCGCTACACTCGATGGGACACCAACAATAGATCCAGCTAATGGTAATATTTACCTAACCGGCTTTACCAATAATCCTCCAAATAGCACGGTAATAGTTGCAGGGCTTAATAAGAACGGATTGCCACTTTGGGGAACCTCAACTGTCGTAGTACAGGTTGGTACTCCCGGAGCCCAGTTACGAGCGCATGCAGGAGCACTTAGCTACGATGGAGCGAGTTATTATTTTCAAACTGTTGATGCGATCGGTGGTGGCGCGTTAATAAAGATTGATACAGCAACAGGAAGCATAAGGTGGATTTTACAAACAGGGAATAAAGCACAAGGCGAGGATGGCCGGTTTGCAAATCTCATTGTCACACCCAACGGCGTGATCATATTTGGGACTCACGAAGGTGGGACATACCTAGCTGTTCAGGATCTTGGGGACTCTGCAGTTACTTTCGCGCAGCTCAACGCTGGTGAGGGTACTAGAGCCAGCGCCTCACCAATACTCGCCGCAGACGGGACGTTTTATTTAGGTGGGCGACTCCCTTGGACACACAGTAATGGGAATGGTCAGGTTCCAACAGGGGGATATAAAAATGTATATACTGCGTTCAACTTTAATGGCACTGATCGAGAGCCACCAGATGAGATAACAGACTTATCAGTAAATTCGTTCGAATCGAGCATAGGCCTCTACTGGACCCCACCGCAAACACCAGACTTTGCCTGGACCCGTGTATATAAAAACGGCGTAAACGTTAGCGGCAATATTCCGGCGGGAATAAATAGTTACATCCTTAACGGCTTGCAACCTGCTACTGGATATACGATTAAGGTCACCACACTTGACCAATCCCTAAATGAGAGTCCTGGCATAACGTTGCAGTCGGCGACGCTACTTACTAACCCAAGCTCGGTTTCGGCAGAGGGACTTAACGAAAGTATCGCCGTGTCGTGGAACGCAGTTGTTCCAGCAGATCTAGTTGCTGGTTATCGAGTATATGTTGAGACCGCCCCCTACAGTACCGTTGCGGGATTAACTCCAAAGCAGATCGTGTCCGCAGCAACACTCAGCACCGCTGTCTCTGGCTTGCAAAACGGAGTGCAGTATTACGTTGCGGTAACAACGGTCAATATCTCTGGCGGAGAGAGTCTAGGCGTAATTCCTGTTACATCGATTCCGCAAGGCGATGTAGTCGGCCCGTCACTTAGCAATCCAACGTTCAATGGTAATGCAATTACCTCCGGCACAATTATCCCAGCTTCGGGAATACTAGCAATCAACGCGCAGGATTCAAGCAATATTAGTCGTGTAGAATTTTCCGTTAATGACGGAGTGAATATCACAGGTCTTGGCACCGCTGTTGGTGCTGGCCCAGTCTATACCGTTAACTGGAACCTAAATAATTTAACGGAGGGGAATTATACTTTAATCATCAAGGGCTTTGATACTCTTGAGAATCTGACCACTTTAGAGATTCCTGTGGTGATTAGTTTCGCGGCACCAGCAGCGCCGATATTTACAGTACCCGTCAACGGTTTGGTGACCAATCAATCCAATCTACAGATCTCTGGAACAGCAGCAGGAGATTCCGTTGTAAAGATATTTAATAATGGCGCGCAGCTGCCGGGAGATATTCCGGTTAGCAGTGTGGGATCTTTTGGTACGAATCTGACATTAGTCAGTGGCATAAATTCGATTACCGCAACAGCCACCAGTAACGGTAAAACTAGCTTACCGTCAGCGCCTGTTATTGTAACACTTGATACGACTCAGCCTGCAGCGCCGACAGGCTTGGTTTCGTACGCACAAGAGGCTGGGGCAATTAAGCTATCTTGGAATTCAGTATTACCAGCCGGAACGAAATATAATCTGTACCGCGCATCGATATCGTTTAGTGAAATCGCTGCCGCTACTAAGATTAATTCTACGCCGTTAACGGTCACTAACTATAACGATCTGCCGCCGAGTGACGGTACCTGGTACTACCGCGCGGTATCGGTCTCTGCCGCTGGCAATCTAAGCGCGCCATCGCAGCAAACCGCAGCGGTATCGGATCGCATAGCGCCTTTTGCAAGCTCCATTACCTACAGTTCGACCGGCGCAATCGGTGAAGAGGGTCAAATGGCGCCTGGACTAGTAACCGTAACTGTAACAACGAACGAACCATTATTGACTGCTCCGTTCCTAACATATGCATTTGATCAGGGGGCAGGAATCCCAGTTGCTCTAGTGGCTATGGGGAATAATCAATACAAGGGAAATTTTGTAATTACCAACCAAACCGCAAACGGTGCTGGTGTTGCAGTATTCTCGGCGCACGACCTGGTTAATAATCAGGGAGCGGCGGTACTAAACGGTGCCAATATTGCGATCGACTCGCATGGCCCGCGTGTCACAAGCATAGCTGTTACTCCAAGTGCCCCAATACAGAATGATGCTGCTAATCCTGTTTCGTTAACTGCGATATTTTATCTAGATGAAAAGCCGGTAGCTGATTCAGTGCCTGAGATCGGATTCAAACTTCTAGTCTCGCAACCAAACGCGACAGTAATTTCCGGAGTTATCGCCACTGACGAGACCAAGAAGATCTGGCAGGCGCAATTTATACTTCCTGCTTCGGCTGGCGAGAATGCGCCTGAAGGGTTGAGCTTTACCTGCAGCGCGCAGGATGAGTTAGGAAATATAGAAACCGCGATCGCAGTGCCAAACCTGTTTCAGATTTATCAGGGTGAGTTGCCACCACTTGCAGTTCCAACTGGATTAGTAGCCAAAGCGCTGCCACACGGTGATGTCGAGTTGACCTGGAATAGCGTAACAAACTCTGTCGGATATCAGCTTTTCCGCAAAGCCCCCGGCGATGCCGCAATAGCGCCGTACGGCGCTATTGTTCCAGCGCTTGAGTTTATAGATTCTACCTCAACTGATGGCGAGTACAGCTATGCCGTTGCATCGGTCCGGCTTGAAAATGGTCAGCAATCGTTAAGCGCGCCGTCGGCTGCGGTGATGGTGGTTGCTGATTCAGTAGCACCAACAGCACCTTCCGGATTAGCGTTACAGATGAGTGGACAAGGCGTTGCAGCAACCTGGGCGGCTGGGTCTGCGGAATCTGGAATTACCTACAGGCTTTACCGCGCCAACATTGCACAGGGTGTAGCAATCGATATCAGCGCGTTGACACCGGTAATTATTAATATTCTCAGCCTTGCCGCGCTCGACTCAACACCTTCGGAACTTGATCATGCGTATGGTGTTACGGCAGTGGACGCAGCAGGAAATGAATCAGTGGCGTCGAACACCGAGTATCTAAATTTTGCGCTGTTGCCAGTTGCCACACTCAGCGTAGTTCGCGCACCAGATGCATTGCCACAGATAAGCTGGAGTTATTCTGGAACTGCAGCGAGTAAGTTCAGACTGACGGAGAACAGCAGCGGAGCGTCAAACCTACTGTACGAAGGACCTGCGTTAACATTTACGGATACCGGTTATAACGGAAGCGCGCGTCTCTACACAGTCACAGCGATTGATGGTAACGGCGTAGCAGGAGTAGGGCGTACGATTTTACTTCCGAAGGTAACAGTCAATTTCCCAACAAGTTTTGTACTGCAACGCGGCGTTTTTAATCGACTTGATTTTGTCCTAACTAATCAACAGTCCGAGACGTTGGATAACGTAGTGCTAGTTGCGTTGGTGAACGGGATCGCACACAAATCCACGCCTCTAACCCTTGCACCAGGTGTTGCACAGGTAGTGCCGATTATTGTGGGTGGATATCCAACCTTAATTGATCCACAGGCGGTTGAAGCACGGCTTGAAATAACTCCACAGCCCGGCGCTAGCGTTAAGGTCTCAACGATCAATTCCGCTTCGGTAACTTCAACAACGTTACCGTTTACAATTGAGACCCAGAATTTCATTCAAGGTGCGACCGGACAGGTGCGTTTCACAGTAGAAAATACTAGCGCGGTTACTACTGAGCTTGTAATGGCACTGAATGGTGGTGGTTTGCCATCGGACCAGATCCGCTTTGTACTAAAGGATAGCAACGGTAATACCTACTCACAGAAAGCTGTATTCCAGTTTTTAGGCGAGTCGGTAATTACCTTAGCAAACGGAACCACGGTGGCTCGAGTTGCAGCTGGTACTACATTTACCTCGGACTGGATTTTAATCGATGTACCAGCAAATGTGCCAAACAGCGCCATCATAGTGCTTGAGGTAGATAAGTATCACTCGAAACTAGGCACGCCGGAGCATATTCAGATTCCGGGCCTGGGAACATCGCGGAGTGTGAGTTTGCAACCGCCACCATATGTTGGTGAGTTAATTTCAATTACTCCACAGTCAACGTTTAGTGAGCCCATTACGATTATGGGGCGCGCGCTGGGGAATAATACCAGCGAGGTTCAGGCTTTTGTTCCGCTGCAGTTAATTCTCAAAATCGCTGGGTTTAACTACACCATCAATGTTGTTACCGACAGTGTTGGCGAATTCACTAAGGTCATTGATCCGGCTAGCTATGTGGGAGGCACCTACAAAGTCTCGGTTGTTTATCCGGGCACGATAGAAAACCCAGAGCAGGGCAATTTTACTATCAATCGGATCTCTTTTGCGCCCACAAGTTACCAGGTCTCAACCCCAACCAACTATGTTCTGCCATTAAATGTGGCGGTAACAACTGGCGCAGGGACAGCAGCGACCGGCGTGAAATTCCAATATCTGGCGCAAGATCAGGGTGGCCAGGTATTACCTGAAGGAATGATCGTTCAGCTTCCTGAAGCGACCGAAATTGCGCCAGGAACTACAAAGAATATCACCATCAATCTTGCTGCTGAGAATAGCGCCACAATTCTTGGCTTGATCTATCTGCGACTCGTCAGTAATGAAACTGGCACTGAACCGATCGCATTACTGCCGATCTCCTATACGCTCTCATCGGCGGCCCCATCAATATCGTTCACACCGCCAGTATTTGAGATTGGAGTTACTCAGGGTAGTACATCATCCGGTTCGATTAAGATTAACAATAATGGATTAGCCCCTTTGCTTGATGCGCAGTTAACGCTGCTATTGCAAGACGAAGACGGCTTGGCTGCACCGTCGTGGGCTTACTCTTAGTCTGCGCTCTCAATTCCACGTCTTGAAATCGGTGAGCAGTATCAGGTGGATCTATTCTTTGCGCCGGACAGCGCGATCTCTCAAGGATTCCACGAGCTGATACTGCGGGTAAGTACCCCCGGTGAGCCCCCGCGCGACCTGCCGATCGTGGTTGGCGTAAGCCTGGATGGGATTGGTGGGTTGTTAGTACACACCGCTGACATCTATACCGCTACTCTGGATGCTAATAATCAACCGATACCGGGACTGGCTGGTGCCAACCTAATTCTGCAACATGAGCAGTTAAGTAACATTCAATTTACCGGTGTTACTGATGCTATTGGTGAATACCTTTTTAGTGATGTGCCCGCAGGGGGCTATATATTACGGGGCTCGTCATCAGGGCACAACGATGCTGTCAAGCACATCACTGTGTATCCATTAATGACCACAGCGCAGGAACTATTCCTACTAAACCAGATCATTACCATTGAGTGGTCCGTGGTTGAGATCGTGTTGCAGGATTTCTATCAGATCATTTTAACCCTGATCTTTGAAACAAACGTTCCGGTGGCAGTTGCAGTATTGGAGCCCCCTGGAATTCAGCTCCCATCAATGAAGGCTGGCGAAGTATTCCTTGGTGAGTTGACGCTCACCAACTACGGCTTCATCAATGCGGTGAATGTACAGGCACAGCTACCGGGCGGTGATGATCTGGCGCAATATGAGTTCATGGCAGAGATCCCATCTTTCTTGGCCCCCGGACAACGGGTGTATATCCCGTATCGAGTAACTGCGCTGAAGGATTTTGATCCAGCTGAGAGCGAGGGCGGTATTGCGGGTGGTTCTAGTGGCACCTGTTATACAAACAAATATTGCATCCTTTCGGCATCGATCTGTGCCAATGGCACCGTTATACCGGGAAATAGCTGCTCGACCTGGATGTATACTAGTGGTGCATGCGGTGGTGGCGGATTCTGGGGTGGAGCCTTTGGTGGCCCTAGCGGCGGTAGCGGTGGTGGCTATGTCCCAAGTGGCCAGATCCCACTTAACCTGAACTGTATTCCTGGTATTGATTGTTCACCAGAAGTTGGTGCACCGGATATGTAGCATGAGCGAACTATGAAGATAGGTAGTTACAACATACGGGTTTTACAACGGCTGATTTATGCCGCGACGATGCTCTGTGCACTGTGCTTAGCGGGTGGGGATCTTTATGCCCAACAGACCATCTGTGCAACGGTCAAGGTTGAGATTCAACAGACCTTTGCGTTTGAGCGCCAGGCCTTTGATGCCAAGATGTTGATCACTAACGGACTCTCAGAGCAGCCGGTAGAGAATGTAGCAATCGCTGTGAATTTTACCGATGAGTATGGCAACCCTGTCCTTGCTACCTCCGATCCAAATAACGAAACCGCAAAGTTTTTTATCGTTGTTTCATCGATGTCTGGAATCGCTGATGTTTCGGGATCCGGCACAATTGAGCCCGCTTCCGTTGCCGAGGTGCACTGGCTAATTATTCCCGCACCAAGTGCGGCAAACGGTATCTTGAGTGGCAAGCTATATTTTGTCGGTGCAACGGTTCAGTACACAATTAACGGCGAAGCCAAGGTATTTGAAGCTGCTGAGGATTTTATTATCGTTAAGCCGCAACCACAGCTTGAGCTGGACTATTTTATCCCTAAGGATGTGTACGGTGACGATCCGCTAACGCAGCCCATCGAGACACCGATTCCGTTCACACTTGGAGTTAGAGTAAAAAATGTCGGCATCGCCCCGGCCAATAACGCTACGATCGAATCAGCGCAACCTCAGATCGTAGAAAACCTGCAGGGATTACTGATCAGCTTCGAAATATTTTCGAGCTTTGTTGACAACGCCCCGGCTATGCCCACCTTGCTGCTAAACTTTGGCGATATCGCTGCTGCTAGTGCACGCGCTGGCCGCTGGCTAATGGAAACCACACTTTCCGGAAAATTCGTAAGTTTTGGCGCCACATTTACTCATGATGACGGGTTAGGTGGTGCGTTAACTTCGCTAGTAACGCAGGTGCACACCCATACCTTAATTAAGGACGTATTGGTTGATCTGCCCGGGCGTGATCCAGTTTTGGATTTTCTGGCGAACTCAAATGGAATCCTCAAGGTTTTTGAGTCGCACGGATTAGATTCGCTAGTGACTGACCAAAGTGCACTTGTAACCCTGGTGCCTAACGGCTCCAGTGGTGGCGTTGATCACTATTATATTGATGTTCCGAACACCGCAGGGATGCTCTATCTGACCGTGCCCGATCCGTACAACGGCAGCAAGGCAGTACAGGGCGCATCACGCGCCGATGGCAAAGTGTTGCCATTATCCAATGTCTGGTTTGGTCGTACTGGAATGACCCCGTCAATCGTCTATACCTTGCGACTGTTTGATGTGAATGGTGGTGGCCGATACTTTATAGATGTTGGTACACCAATCGTGCCGCCGGGGCCGCCTGTGGTTCTGTTTCTCCCGAATTACTCAATGCCCGCTGGAGGCCGCTTATCATTCCTTGTGTTTGGAAATAATCCTGCCGGACCATCGCCGCAGATGTCGGTTGATTCGTTGCCCCTTGGAGCAACCTTCACAAACTTTGCGCCGGGCGGCGTTGGGCTCTTTGACTGGCCGACGACTAAATCACAGGTCGGCAATTATCCGGTAACATTCCGTGCAACCGCAAATGGATTGTCCGGTGCGCGCACGCCAACTCTAAAAGTGACCGCCGGTTTGCCTGGCGATAGCGACAGTGATGGCATGCCGGATGATTGGGAGATCTCAAATTTTGGGACCTTGAATCGTGACGGAACGCTGGATCTAGATGGTGATGGCTTAACAGATCTTGAGGAGTATCAACTTGGCCTAGATCCAACCTCTCAGGCTAACGCTCCATCGGTGCCGGTAATCGCGTCGCCACTTGATGGCCAAACCGTGAGTGTCCTGCGCCCAACGTTGCTCTTAAAAAATTCAGCACACGGCGTACAGATTCCCAACTATCAGTTTCAGCTATCAACTGACCCGCACTTTGAAAATGTGCGCACTGCAACAGTGCCCGAATCAACAACGGGTGGTGTTAGCGGTTGGCAGCTAGCCGATGACCTAATTGAAAACGCCAGATATTACTGGCGCGCGCGTGCAAGCCTTGCAGTGGTTAGTAGCGAGTGGGTGTATGGCGAATTTCGTATCAGTCAGTTAAATGAACTTCCCCCCAACCCAGTTCAGGTCTATCCATTGGATGGTGAAGTGGTGGATTCAAACGAGACCCATTTAACGGTTGCCAATGTTGTTGATCCCGATGGCGATAAGTTGACCTATCAATTTGTAGTCTTGGATTCTAGCGAACCTACCCCACAAGTTCATAGCATTGGCGAAATACCAGGCGGAAGTAATGGGTTTACTTCAATCGTCACCACAATACCGCAGGGCTTTGTCGCACCATTTCGCTGGCGTGGGATAGCGGTAGATTCCAGTAATGTTCCGACCGCTGGACCTTATGTAACTTTCCGTGTTCTGCGCAAAGGCGAAGCTCCATCGCCGCCATTACCATTGAAACCGATTGCGGATTCGATAGTGATACAGGGTGAAACACAGAAGCTTAGTCTCGTAGCTAAGCACGCCTATGATCCTGACACAGCCCACCCTAGCCCCTATCTATTTGAACTCAGCAGTGACCCGCAGTTCAGTACAATTTTGCAGAGCACTACTGTGAAGGGTGGTAACACAATTACAAAATGTAAGGTGAACGACCTACTGCCGGAGAATAAACGCTATTACTGGAGAGTTCGTGCCGCCGATGATCTTTTCATCGGTAGGTGGGCCTACGCAAGTTTTATCGTGAATTCTGCAAATGAGGCGCCGGGCATTCCAGCGGCAACTAATCCTGAACTTGATGCGCGAGTTGATAGCCTTACGCCGAGCTTAAGCAATTTTGAAGGGGTCGATCCTGATCCGCGTGAGAGCGATTTGAAACCGTTAATGTATCAGTTTCAAGTATATGCTGATGTTGCGATGACACAGGTTATTGCCGAAGGAAACGCCGAAGTTCCTTTCTGGAAGGTCACACCCGCGCTGCAGAATCATACTACCTATTATTGGCGTTCGCGTACCCGTGATAGCGCCGGACTTACCTCTGAGTGGAGTACCGCCAGGTCCTTTTTTGTAAGTAAAGATCTTGTTGACGATCCGCCTACGGTGCAGATGCTTATTCCGAACTGCTTGAATGCGATCACAACTGATAGTGAGCTTTTGTTGCACTGGGCGGATGCGGATCCGGATAGTAATGCAGCGCTGAGTCTGATTCTAAATAGCACAACTGTACCGGCCTTTGAGTTCACAGAAGCTCTCGACGGTAAAAACGATTTTGCTACATTGCCACCGTTTACATTTGCGCCTGGTGTTTACAAGCTACGCATTCGAGCTAGTGATGACACCACCACAGTTGATGGGGATGGGGGGTGTGAATTTACCGTGCTGCCACAATCGCTCACTAAGGATTCCGATGGCGACAAGGTGCCTGATTACACCGATAACTGCCCATATATCGGCAACCCTGACCAACGCGACAGCGGCGGACTGCAATCCAGCGCTCGCGATGGAATTGGCGATCGGTGCCAGTGTGGTGATTTTAGTGGCGACGGCAGAGTGGATCAGCAGGATTTAAAGCTACTCGGGCTTGCGCTTAAGGCACGTACCAGGAATGGACTACCGCATCTGGAACTTTGTAATATGACCGGCAATATCGCTTGCGATGGCGCGGACTATTTAGAGATGCGTAAACATATGAAGCGTAAGCGCGCAACAAAAAGGAACGCCAGGTTGCCACAGGTTTGCGAGGCAGCACGTGGATAGAACGTAGAAGAACGTGGATAGATTGCGAAAAAGAATTATAGCGATTGCGGAGCAGTAATGAAGATCTCAGCTAAATTATCAAAGATGATATGCCGCGAGGTCCGTCGCGTAGTAAGCGTATTAACCGCAGCAGTGTATTTATACGCCAGCACCCCCGCATTTGCTCAAGGCGGCCCGCCACCAATACCAACCGTTGATCCTGCTAAAAAGCAGTTCGGATTCTACCACGAACTTGAACTCGACATGGAGGTCAAGGTTCAGTCGGGTAATATCCGGATCTATCGTAGTTGGGAGGGCGATAAAAAGCAGTGGTCAATAAATCCACAGCAAGAAAATTTAGATATCTCAGAAGAAACTGAAGGTGAAGCTTACGGTCATGCACTTGCCAAAGAGATAAGCCGCGGCCCTCGCAATTTTAAGCAGCAGGGGGGAAGTTGGATAAATACTGCAGTTGGCGGTGGGGGTGGCGGCGGAGGTGGAGCGAATCCTTCGCCACAGGTAATTGGCAAGATTCTCAGCGATCAGATCAATTACTGTACTAATGAAGGTGAAAAGCAGACCGAAAGCCTGCGTGTGGGTCAGGACGGCATCAAGTGGATTTCAGGTATTGGGCGACAGTGGGCGCAGTTTGGTTTCGATGGAATACTAAAATCGTGGGGATTAGGAAACTACCGTATTGGGCAAGTCGTACTAGACGCTAATAATAAGCCGAGCGGTTACAGCGATACCTTTGATAATCAGGTCATCACATTTACTCGTGATGAACAGGGTCGTATCACCAAGATTACCGACAGCGATGGGCGTGAAATTCGCTACACCTATAATACAGAAGGCCTGATTGAAGATTTCATAGATGCTGATGGCGTAACTACGCACTACCAGTATCTAAACGGAAATATTGTACTCAAAAAGATCGGCGACGCCACTGGAGCACCGCCAGGTGAAGAGGTTAACGATCAAACCACCCTGACCTTTACTTATTTCTCAACTGACGGCGAACTCAAATCGATTCAGACCTTAGATGGCACACAGATCGAGTTTCAATACGAGTATAATCAGGCAAATAAGCTCTACGTTACAACTGAATTTGCTAGTGGTAACCGCACAACGCGTACGACCAGGAAGGAAGATGACGGAATAATATCGGTCGAGCGGAATGGTGAATCTCAGATTCGAGTTGATCATCTCTGCGAAGATACTGCGATCACTGACGAGCATAACCGCGTTACGTATGTTGATCGCGATGCTCTCGGCTATATCCGCCAAGTAAGCTTCCCCGATGGGAGAAAAATGCTCTACGAGCATACCACCGCCAACTGGCCCGAGGTCGGACAATCTTGGAATGGTGCTACCGCGCCTTGGGGCTTGATTCGTCTTACATTGCCAAGTGGTCGACTCATTGAATATGAACGCGATGAGATGGGCCAGGTACGCAAAGCCATTGAGCACATGGAGGATGGAAGCGCTACGCGTTACTGGAGTTTTAAATATGACGCGGGTGGAAATGTAACTGAACAACGCTTACAGAAAGGGCCTACAGAGGATGACGAAAATGATCTGATTACCAGGTCGACCTACGATCTGCGCGGCAATGTTACCTCTTACAACATTGGAATCACATCTATTCCCTGGACATATACATATGATGGACGGGGCAATGTTACCAAAGCTACCTCGCCAAATGGCAAGAGTTGGTTTTATACCTACACCAAGCGTAACGATCTAAAATCGTACATCGACCCGCGCGGATACAAGCAGAATTTCGAATACTCTAAGCGCGGATTGCTGCGCGTAGTTAAAGAGACATTCGCGCCTGGTCAAGAAGCCATCACAAAATTCACTTATAACCACCGCGGTCTTGTCACCAAGGTTCAAGATCCGCTTGGAAACAACTGGCTCTATGAGTATGACGGTGCTGGTGAGCTACAGATTGCCACCGATCCGCAAGGTAACAAGGTTCAGTACTCTTACGACCCACGCGGACGGGTCAAATCAACGACCGACGGCAATGGTGTTTTAACAACGGTTGATTACTTTGATACCGCACCAGTCGGTCAAGCTCCCCAGACCTCATTTGCCTTTGCGCCCCGTGTACACATTCATTACCCGACCTACACCACGGAATTACAATACAACCTAGCCGACAATCCACTGTTCCAGATTATGCGCCCCAATAATGGTGCGCCTGAGCAGGTTAGCTATGAGTACGATACCGACGATCGTCCCACTGCTGTTGTGCGTCCGGATGGTCTCAGGATGGAGTACACCTGGGATCAACTAAGTCGCATGACATCAATGTCGGCGCCTGGCGTGGGAACTACAACTTTCGAATATCCAAACAATTCACAGGATTTTCTCTATCACGATGCAATTGGTGGAACTGTTGCTTATAAATTTAACGCACGAGGATTACTAAAGTCCGAGACCCGACCTGACGGTACACAGGTTAATTTCGAGTATAACGTCAATGGAGACATATCGAGTTATATAAATGCCAAGGGTCAGCGTATATCGTTTATCTATGACGATGCGCTTGAAGTTATCACCGTAGAACTTTACGCCACAGTTCAGGCGACTGAGCCGGTACGTTCCGTAAATTATACTCGCGACCTAAGTGGCGATATCATCAGTATGAGCGATGGGGAATTTACTCAGAGCTACACCCGTGATCCGCTTGGCCGCGTTGTCTCAGCCTCAACAAGCTACTCACCAACAATCACCAAGTCGCATAGTTATACCTATACACCAAATGGCTTGCCAGCTACACAGACTGCACCTGACGGCACACAGTATTCTTACTTGTGGGATGCCAACGATAATTTTCAGGGGCTAGTCATTCCGGAGGAAGGTTCAATAACGCTAGCCTACGATCAGCTAAACGGTGATCAACCAACTCAGATCCAGTTCCCCGGCGGTAGCAAACAGCTATTTAGCTACAACGATCTACGACAACTTAAACAGATTACATCGCAGGACGCGGCCGGAAACCCGATTCTAAATCGTAACTATTCATTTACAAGCGGCCCTGTATCAGGACCCGCAATTTCCGCCATAGCAACCGAACACGGCGATTACAGTTACAGTTACGATCCTGCCTACCGAGTTAAAGATACCGTGCGCCCCGATGGCGAGGAGCACTATACCTATGACGATCTGGGACGGCGACAGCCAGCAAGTGCCGAGCAATGGTCATATAGTAATCAAGGTGCCGTAACTAATACCGGAACTGCACAGTACAGCTACGATGCCGATGGGAATCGCACCACAAAGACCGATACCACTGGTGAGACTAAATTTGTTTATGACGAGAGTGATCGTTTAGTCCGTGTCGAAAAACCAGCAGGGACCGTGTTGGCAGAATATCACTACGACTTTTTCGGCCGTCGGATGTGGAAGGAAGTTGCTGGCGTCAAAACTTATTTTTACTATAACGAGGATGGACTTGCTGCTGAATTTGATTCTGCTGGTAACGTTACCAAAAGTTATATCTTTGCACCCGGCAGCGAATGGAGCACCGTTCCACTAGCACTGAAAGATGGCAGCACCTATCACTATGTTCATAGCGATCACCTAGGTGTTCCGCAAAAACTAGTCAAGAAAAACGGCGCTGTAACATGGGAGGCGCGTTATGACCTGTTTGGCAAAGCTAATGTAATTAACGAAGGTGTCATAAATCCACTGAGGTTGCCAGGACAGTATTATGATGCTGAGACCGGCCTGCATCAGAATCTACAACGTAACTATGATCCGGTGCTTGGCGCATATCTTGAACAGGATCCGTACGGAGTCTTGGTAACTGGCTCTAATCGATACCACTATGCAGGTGGCAATCCAGTAGAGATGTATGATCCGACAGGAGAGATTGTCCCATTGTTAATAGGCATTGGTCTTGTTGCGCTTTATATTCTCGATAAGGTCTGGACTGGCTTTGATGCATACAATTGCTTTAAGGCACTTCAAGATAACTGCGCAAACCTCTGGAGTAATGAAAGCTGTCAGAACCTTGCAATCGGTGCAGTAGTTGGAGCGGTGATTAGCAGAGTTGCGCTTCGGGTGTTTAGGATTGCTAAGCCGTACATGCGGCCTGTGGGGAGGTATGCGGGGGATGTGTTTAGGAGGTTGGTGCACGGGGACGACTTCTTTAAAGGCACTAAATACACAGAGAAAGTGTTAAATCAGATGGAGTTAGGAGATTTTCATTCATTTCCTGAAAGTGTACGAGCTTTTCAAGATGTGGGTAAGATTTCTAATCTGAAAGGTGGTGATAATATAAATCGAAAATTATTAGAAATTCCAGGGAGCTATAAGGGGCGCGATGGTTCTTTCCAGTTTATAAAAGAAAAGAATGGCTCGATAAACCACCGTCTATTTAAACCCGAATGAGCACATATCTCATGGAAATAAAAGCTGAAATTCAGTCCATTTTAGCAACTGGCCAATATCTTGGCCCATTCGGAATGAATGAATGGGCATTTTCAAGGGTAGTTGCTTTGCAAGTTATTGAAGCTTTATGTGCTATTAAAGTTCCAATATTAGGAGGAGATATATATAGAGTGATGAATGGGCGGCCATGCGCTACAGGCGATAGTTGGTTTTGTAGTTCAAGGGCTAGTGAATCGCTTGATGCGTTCATTGTACGCAGTTGTAATGAGTCGATGAAGTATCTTGAAGAGTATGATATTACATATTCCGATGATACTTTGATTGTTATTGTTCCAGGCCACTAACCTTGCTCTCCAACCTTGACTCTACCACCTTCCACCTTGCTTCCACCTTGCTGCTTCCACCTTGCTCCAACCCAACTATTTTGAACCGTCCAAATCACCGATAACTCGTGCCAACTTCGGCATTCTTTCGGTTCTGATCGCTTACTGCGTATATGATCCGATGCCTGTACGTTGTCTAACAGGTGGTATGGTGGGGTGAAAACTGGATACTAATAGGACAAAAAACTTGATTTTTCGACGTTTAGATACACTTCGCCGCTTCGGCATTTAATTTCCCGATTCTCACTGTCGTTCTGTTGTTGTCAAACCCGCATCACAGTTCGATCGGATTCATCAGAATAGGTGCTGGCGGAACAAACGCTCCCGGCGGCCATTCAATATTTTTGTGGCCAAGCTTCATTAACTCATAGCAATCGCGACACTCTTCGCAGAATGCTCTGAAATTTAGGATAAAATTGATTCGCCACTCGTTGATTGAGGTTAGTACAAATATCCGATGCCCCTTCTTAGTAGGGACATGATCAAACGAGATCCCTTCTGCTAGTAGCCGTGTATGTCCCATAACACCACGTCCAGTCTTTGCCCGTTCCTTAGCTAATTCTTCCTCCTTCTCCCTTACTCGCTCAATGATATTTGATCTGTATTCTTGAATCTCTTCTGGCTCAGTCACGCCGTATGCAGCTAGCCAGGCAAAGGGTGAGATAATCAGTGGGAATCGCTCCTGGTTGTTCTCGTCCTCTAAAATTATATGTAGAGCTCGATTCTCTTCATTCTTCGAGAATTGGGGGTTAGGGAGCTACTGTCAAATGTTGTGTATAGAGCCATCAAGCTGCGATAGCCTCATTTGTGTTAGTTAAATTAAATTCTTGAATACCATTGATGAATTTGACTCCTGTAATGAGCTGACCGAGCCGTT
>Ga0163144_10013544_pt1 | contig 17013 bp, 13 predicted proteins | sample OliLak19BULKMAT1_FD_123175 | JGI IMG/M metagenome (GOLD analysis project Ga0163144, IMG submission 123175) | Freshwater microbial mat bacterial communities from Lake Vanda, McMurdo Dry Valleys, Antarctica - Oligotrophic Lake LV.19.BULKMAT1 | ecosystem: Environmental > Aquatic > Freshwater >... | reverse complement strand
GATCGCGGCCCCATCCGGGGTCACGATGTTCGGGTCGATTGCGCCGGACTGGCCGCTCCACACCAGCGACGCCACCGCGTTCAATCGGGTGAAGACTACCGCGCGACCGAGCGCGGCCGCGGGTTGGCCATTGATCGGTGCTTCGAGCTGCGGCTTCGCCAAGGCCCGCCACGCGGCAAAGACGTCGGCTCTCAGCGAGAGCGCGGAACGCCCCCACACCGTCGAGAACCGTTCCCGCAGCTGGGCCCGTTCGGATTCCATCGCGTTGACCGCCAGCACCATCGACGAATCCACACCGGCCGCCGCGGACCCGCTGGCCAAGGCCGCGGTAAGGGCGTGAAGGTCCGACGGGCTGACCGCGGGTGCGCGGAACCACCCGAGCAACGCATCCCGAGCCTTTGAGTCTTGGCGCCACGACACTTCGCCGACCAGCGCGCCGATCGATTCGTAGACTCCGCGGCTTCCCGAGGGTTCCGCGGCGTCGACCATCAGGCCTTCCAAGGCCCGCAGCACGACGGTGTCGCGCTCGGCGGATGGCCCCCGCTCCACGGCGTCGACCACGCGGACCCAGGCCCTCCATCGTGCGCGGGCGGCCTCGGGCGCTGCCGCCGCGGAATCCGCACCCGCCGTGAGCCGGGGCACAAGCCGCGCGATCGCCCGCCTGGCGCCGGATTCGAACACCAGTTCTCGGGCCGAGAGTCCTTGGCCTGCGGAGCGGTCCAGTTCGGTGCGCACGCGGGCGAGGAGCGAAACCGGGAAATCGGTTTCGCGGGCCAAGCGGGCGAAGATGCCCGCCGCGAACGCCAAGCGCGGGATCTCTGTAGGACCGGGCGGTGATACCCCCGTCCACACCGCTCCGTCGGAGGCGAGGATCGCCACGAGTTTCTCAATCGATTCGGGCCTGTCTTTGAGCGTAAATACCAACTCAACGATCTTGTCGGTCGCGGCGATCAGTCCGGCGCGGTCGGCGTTCGTCCACCCGGAAGCCAGCGCCGGGAATACCGATGCAAACCGATCGACGCCCTCATCCGGCGAGGTCCGCGCCAGACGTCCCGCGGCGTCCAGTCCGCGCAAGAGATCGCTCCAAGCGAGGGGTTCGGCGGCCTGCTCCGACGGGACCGCCCGGGGTAAAGGGTTGCCGGGGGGCGTCTCGCCGGCCGGTGAACGATCGGCGATGCCGCCCACGGTCGGCGACGGCCTCTTTGCTGTCGCGCCACCGGAGGCGATCGGCGATTGCTCGACAGGGGCCGCAACCGGTGCCGGATTTTGGACCGGGGGCGTCGCTGCGTTCACTGGCCCGGCACCTACGACCGCCGGCGCAACCGGCTTGGAGAGCACCAATCCAACCACGATGAGCGCCGCCGCAAGTGCCGCGAGCCCGAGCCCACCGCCCACCACCGCCATCCTGAGTTTGCGGTTCCAACGATCCGCTTCGGCATCGGCGCGCGCGAACGGATCGACGTCCTGTATGAGGTTCGGCCCTTCGGGTGCCGCCGGCCCGGGTGATTGAGGTGCTGCTCGTGGGGGTATCGGATGGATCGTCGTCGCGCTCGGACGCTGGGCGGGCTGCGGGCTCGCGGTCACTGTTGCCGCCGCCGGTGAGCGGGACGAACCGGCGGCTTCGGACCGCGCGATCGAAATCACTTCGTCCACCGAGGAATCGTTCAGTTTCGCCAATTGCGCCAGCTTCATCTGGGCGAGCGGTGAGAAGCCGCCCTCGGCGGCGAGTATCTGGCGAGCCGCCTGCCTGAGAAGCCCGTCTCGATCGCCGCCCGTAGCGGGCGGCGGCTCAAGAGTGGAGGGGAGCGGGCCGGGGCTTTTCGGCGGGATCGCGGCCGACTGGTCGATGGCTGCGCTCAACAACTGGTCCGCCGCGGCGTGGAGACGCTCGCGCACGAGATCGAGCGTCTCGGTCGGAAACTCGCTGGCCGCGTTGACGACCGCGAGCCGCCGCCGCAACGCATCGACGATCGCCCCGTGGTTGTCGACCCCGGCGGGAAGCCCAAGCCACTCGTGCGAGGACGCCGACCCGCTGAGACCAAACAGGCGGGACCCGGCGACTTCGAGCGTGCCGGGGGTCATGTCGGCCCCTTGGTTGGCGGCGGCGGGGCTGGAGCGCCGGGGGGCCCGCTCGCGCCCAGCGTGCGCTCCAAGTCCTTGAAGCGTGCCCGCCCCTCCAGCGGACCAAGGTCGGGATAGAGGGCGCGGTATTGCTCGAACGCGACGATCGCGCCGGGGGCATCGCCCACGGACAAGAGTCGCAGCGAGTGGTAGCGGGCCTCGTGCCAAGCGTCCGAACCCTGCGGCAACCCGGCCAGCAGTTCGTTCCAGCGAGCCAGTGCCTCATCGGGCCGGCCCGCCGCCTCGACCAATTCCGCGAGCCGCCGGAGGGCCGCCGCCGTTCGGGCAACGGTCAGTTGCAGCGTATCGAGCCGGATCGCTTCATCCCGCATCGACACATCTGCGGTCTCGCGCCAGGCGCGGGCCGACGCCTCGGCCACCGACTCGCGGACGACACTCGCCTGCGGGTCGGTGACCGTGAAATGCACCAAGAGGGCGCGGCCGAAGCGGATCACCCCGGCCCTGGCGCGGATATCGCCGGGGTCGCGGGCCGACTCGTCCACCGCGTGCTTGTACATCCAGACGTCCGCCTCTCGTGCCCTGGGCCCGCCGAGCCCGTGCGACTGGTCGACGAGGCGATCGGCCTCCGCAAACGATTGCCGCAAGACCGCGATCTGGAGCCGGCGTAACAGCAGTTCCGGCTCGATTGAACCCAGATCGACCGCGTACAACGCCGCCACGTTGGTGAGTGCGGTGAGAGCCGCCTCGGCCCGGTCGGGGTCCGGCGTGGACGTTGTCAGGAACACCTCGGCGAGCCGGCGGGCCTGAAGGATCGCACGCTCGGCCGCTTCCTTGCCGCCTTCCGCGGGGGCGGCGATCGCCGCCTCCTGGTCAAATCGGAGCGATTCTTCGCCGACGGGCACGAACTTCATCGCCGCGAATGCCCGCCCTTCGGCGTCCCGACCGGCGCGAAAGCGGGTGTAAAGCAGCCGCGCGGCCTCGCGCCGGGCCGGGCCGTACAGCGGTGAATAGCGGTCCACCGCGAGCAGGACCTCGACCGACTTTTCGGCGGTCACGCCGTCAATCTTCAAGGAGTCGAGGAGCAGACGAACCGAGCGCTCATCGTCCGGGAAAGACTGGACAAAGAGCGCGGCCATCCGGTCGCGTTCGTCTTTGGCGCTGACCTTCCCGCCCTTCACGGCGTAGTCCAGCACGAAGATCGCGGACCCGAGCGCACGCTTGCGCTGCGGAGCTGCGCCTTCGGAGCCCGCCGCCTGTTGCAGTTCCACCGATGCGGCATCCAGATCGCCCGCATAGAACAGCGCCAGGCCGCGCGTGATGCGGGCGGTCAGTACGTCCGCCGCGAACTGGGCCGAGTCGCTGGTTTCGATCGCCCCTTTCAGGAGGGTTGCGGCCTCGCGGAACCGATTCGCGATCTCCGGTCGGGCGGACGGCTGATTTTCGGCTTCCCCCGCGGCGAGCCGGGCATCCTTGGCCCCTTCGTAGGCGTGCAACCCGCGTACAAACGACGAGATAAACCCTTGGCCAACGAGGCCCGACGTCCCGTACCTCTCCACCAAGTCGAGCACGTTCCCGGCTTCGCCCAAGGTCACCAGGTCTCCCATCGCCACCTGCGCGATCCCCCCGGCGAAGGTCCTGCTCCTGGGCGGTGTCGCGGGGTCGTTGTTCGCGTCGAGCGCCAAAACCGCCGCCAGCCGCGCTTCGGCGCTCGTGAGCAAGCCGGTCGTGTTGCCGTCTCTGGCGCGGTGCCGCCGCACGGCTACATCGATCTCCGCCCACCCGCTCCCTTCCGCCAGCACGCTCAATCGGTGCGCGAACAACTGCTCGCGAACCCCCGGATCGAGGGTGTCGCTGAGATCGACCGCGTCGATCCAACGCCGGGCCTCGGAATGGTTGCCCAACAGCGACGAGGCGAGCGCACACCCGATCGCGGCCCGCGCGACATGCGGTAACTCAAACCGCGACTCCTTCATCTTTTCCAGGGTCGCCGGACGGTTCGGCGCGGCGTTCAGCAGCACCCCGAACTGTTCCATGGCTCGCGTGGCCCCGCCCGGGTTCCCGGAAACATACGCGTGGTAATAGTTCGCCCACCCCGCGAAGTAGTTGGCGAGCGACCGCAGGTTGCGCGAACGCTCCAAGTCGCGCCTGACTTCGGCGGCGTCTTCCTCCCGCCCCTGGGCCTCGCGTCGTTCTACCAGCGACGTCTGCCGATTCAACTTCCCCACCAGGTCGTCGAATTGAGGGATCACGGTCCGCAATATGCGTTCCGCCTCTTCCCGCTGCCCTTCAACATCGCTCCGGCGGCGGTAGCGCTCGGCCAGCTGCTCACCTTCCTTGAAGGCCGCCACGGCCAACTCGATGCGGAGCGCGAAGGAATCTGACTCGGGCACCATCGACAACAGGTCTCGGGCTTGTCCATCGATTCGTTGCCGCTCCTGCGGGGTCGTTGCCTCCGCGATCTGGTGGACATAAATATCCCCCAGGGCCTCCGCCGCCGCGGCCTTCTCGGAAGGGGTCCCATGGCGGAGCCGATCGCGCAGGTGGGCGGCGGCGACGCGCCACAGCCTGCGATCGCCCAAGTACGCTCCGAGTGCCTCGCCCGGTGAAGCCGGAACCGGGTCGGACGGCGCCGGGACCTGCCCTTGGGCTGTCCCCGCCCACAGCGCCGCCATCGCGGCGAGCACCGGCGCAACCGGGTTTTTACGAGCGTGACGGAACATAACTGACTTTACTAAACCCCGCGTCCTTGGCGGCCTGGAGCGCGGCCGCCGCCGCCGCCACGGGCACGGTTGGGGCGACCTTGACGACCAGCCCGCTCTCTTTCGGCAGCGACTTCAAGACTTGTACCAGTTCGGTCCGGCTCTGGATGCGGCGATCCCCCAGCCGATACACCCACTCGGTTCCCGGCTGCGATCCCGGCTCCACCGACACTATCTGAGAAACCAGTGACGCCGACGCCGACATCGACCCGCCGGGCCGGCTCTCGGCTTTGAGGGTGCTCGCCAACGCCGAAGCTTCTCCGGAGAAATCGGTGGCGAGCATGAAATACATCAGCAGAAAGAGCACGACGTCGATCAGCGCCACCAGCGGCAGCCGCGGAATGCGGGTCACTCGCAACCGGCGCGGACGGAAATTCATTGCTGGCCCCCGGTGGTCGCGAGTTTCCAGTGCCGCACGCCCAATGTCGCGAGCTCGCCGGCGAGGGCGTTGAGGTGCGCGGCGGGCGCAGCGCGATCGGCCCGAACGATGACCTCCAGATCGGCCGATCCGCCGGCGCGACGAAGGTCGAGCGAGATGAGTTGCAACAGCCGGTCGCGCGGCATCGGCTCGGAATCGAGTTTCAGATCGCCGTTGGCCAAAAGGTCAATCGTGACCATCGAATCGCGACTGCCCGCGCTATCTCCGGCTTCCTTGGGCAGATCGATCGGGCCCAGCAGCGACTGGGCGAACTGCGCGGTGAGCATGAAGAAGACAATAAGCAGCATGACCACATCGATCATCGGTGTGAGATCGAACTGGGGTTCCTCGACCTGGTTGTCGTGACGGGTTTGCATGCTTGGGTGGATTTTCAGGCGGCCGGAGGACGGGCCGGTTGGGCGACTGGCCCCGCACCACCCGGCGGGCCGGCGTTAGCACGCTGAACCCCCGTCGCCGGGCGGGCGACAGGACGGGGGCCACCGGCGGGGTTGCCCGAGGGCGCCACCACGAGCCCCGCTAACTCCTCCACTAATTGCGCCACGTCGGTGGTCGCCGCATCGATCCGGCGACGAAAGAGCGAGAACGCGGCGGTGCACGGGATGGCCACCGCGAGCCCTTGGGCGGTGTTAATGAGGGCCAATGACATGAAGCGGGCGAGTTCGCTCGAGCGGGCTGCGCCTTCCAACGAACTGATTGAACCGAACGCCCCGATCATTCCGAAGACCGTTCCCAACAGCCCGAGCATGGGCCCCAGTGCCGCGATGAGGCCGATCAGGTCCGTCTGCCGGTAGAGCCGATCGGCCTCGCGTTGCCCGGCGTCTTCGAGCGCTGTCCGAAGTTCGAGCAGCCCGAGTGTCGATCGTGCGCAGCGCCGCAGCGCCGATCCGAACAGCCGCGCCAAGAACGATTCGTTCTCGGGCGCCGCTAAAAACCTGACCGCCCCGTCGGTGTCCCCTTCTCGCAGATACTTGGCGAGCCCTTCGATCACGTCGGGCGGCGCGAGCCGGGAGCGTCTGACAACGATGAAGTGGGCGACGATCAGCGAGACGGCGATCACCGAAAGGATGATCAGTACGAAGCCGACGAAACCGCTGTTCTGGATGTATTGCAGGAGCGTCGTCGCGGAGGGCGTGGGCGGGGTGTCTTGGAGCCCCAATACATGGATCAGGGTTGATGGAACTGGGGTGGTCAACGCGGATCTCCGGGAACGGACGGGGCGGACAAAGCGGGTTCGGGCAAAAGAGTATCGGGCACCTCGACGGGGACGGCGGCGGCCCCCGCCGGGGCATTTTTCAGCTCGGTCGTGATGGCCCGCAGTTGCGGCCAATCCAGCACCGGATGATCGGGCATTGTTTCCGCGACCTCGGTTCGCAGAAGGATCGCCGAGGTGGTATCGCCCAACCGATGCAGCGCCACCGCCGCTTCGGCGAGCGCCAGCCCGGTGAGATACGGCACATCGGCCGCGTACGACGCCGGAACGCGGAGCAACTGGGCGACTCCCAGGAGGCGGGTCTCGACGTCCTCTTCCATCACGAGCGACCGGCCCACAGCCGTGTGGCACCACGCGTACACCCACCCCGGTTGCACGGTGGAGAGCCGATCTTCCAACGCCGCGCGGGCGGTCGCTCGTTCTTGGAAAGTCCCCAGCCGCGACTTCACAATGTCTCGCACCAGCACGGTCCCGTCGTCCGACACCGCTCCGAATGGATGCCCCGAGATCGGCGCGAACTCGTGGATCAGCGCGGCGTCATAGAGCGTGTTGATGGCGGGCGACAGCGTGTTTGGCGCGGCCCGGTCGATGCGGTCGCGGGCCGCGGCTATCACCGCCGGAGTCGCCACAAAGATGGGCGGCAGGCCCGGGCACAGCATCGCGGCCTCATCGAGAATCGCGGCGTCCGGCAGCGAAGAAGGAGGACGGAACATCGAGGATTCCGGACCGGGGCGGGCCCGGAGACCCCGATACCGCGTGAACGGAACAATCGCAGACGGCACCCCACCCCGCAGCATCCGGCAGCGCAGAATGCCGGCCCAAAGAACGGGGCCGGTCTCGCCCCCCGCCTCACCAAACGCAGGGATCAGCGTCTCGAGCATGGCTTCCGACGACGCCACGTCACCCCGCTCGATCCGCGTTCGTGCTCGCCACAGCGTGAACGCCGCTTGGCGCAACTTCCCCCACTCGATTGTCAACGGGTCCGCCGGGTCCGCCGATATCCCGGCGACCCGGTCGAGAGAAACCGTGCGCACGCCGTCGGCCGAAGACAGCGACACCCCTGCCGCAGAAACCCCTGTCACTATTTCACCGGCGAAGACCGGTTCTCCGAACCTCAGCGTGGCAGTCTGTGCCACGACCACCGGGCCGCAGCCGCCGATGGCTGTCGCGGCGAGAACTCGCATCAAGGGCGTGAAGAGTTTGCTCATGGTTGCCTGGCTCATCGGATCGCGATGAACTTGTATGTGCCGCGGGACTGGCGCGAAATCTGCTTCATAATGCTCTCCGCCGAGTCGGGACCGCTCTGCCCCACACCCTCCTCACCGAAACGGATGCAGTGGATCGGAACCTTCACCTGGCGGTTGAGCAGCGCGATCTCCTCGAGCGTGCGATCCGGGAACGATTCGCCGTCGGTCATGAAGTAAATCGCGTCGGGCTTTGGGCGAACGGCGTAGGCGATCTGGAAGCCCGGCAGAGGCACGGTCCCCGCCAGCGCGTTCGCCAGTTCCGCCGCGACGGTGTTGCGGGCCCACACCTTGCCTTCCGGGCTGGCCTTGGTCCACGCGTTGCGGCCTCCCAAGGGGGCCGCGCTCGACGAAAACGGGACCACCAAGAACTCCGAAGATTCGAGCAATTCCGCGACCGACTTCACCACTTCTTGCCGAAGGGCTTCCAGCCGGCCGCCGGCCATCGAGCCCGACACGTCCACGATGTACGCGAAACGATTGCCGGAAGCCTCGATCCCGAAGAAACTCGCTCCACCGCCCCCGCCCGAGCCGCCGAAGCCAGCCCCGCTCATGTCGGTGATATCGCCCGAGCCGCCCGAGCCATCGATGCCGCCCAAGTCCGCGATGATCCCGCCCGCCTCGTCAGAGGGCAACGCTTCCAGAAGGTCTGACGATTCCGTCGTCTCCGACTTGATATCGGGGACCGCCGCCGACGACAGGTCGATGAATCCGGGGGGGGCTTCGGCCAGCTCCGCTTCCGTCACTATCGCCATCTCGATGGTGTCTTCGATCGGCGTCCCCGCCGCACCTCCGACGGTGCCAACCACCACAAACGCCGACGCGGCGAGGCCCAACGCGTGAACCAAGACTGAGATGACAAAGGCCGCGGCCGAGCCGCGCAGCAGCCATCGCAGCACACCATCGTGCCAGGGGCGGATCAAACGTGTCGCGGTTGAAAAAGATTCAGGATCATCGGCAGTCATAGGTTTGGCAACTCGACACCCTTCCGCTTCCGTATCGACGCTGGCGGGACAAATACATCGGAATCACTCCAGTCTATGGTTGTTCGGAAATCACCGCCCCTTGGGTTCCGCTTCTGCCCCCGAATTCCGGCTGGACCCAATCCGTCCGGGGCGGACCGCGTCGGTCCACTCTTCTCCATCCCTCCCTCATTCTGGACGCCCCGATGCCCGCCGACACCTCGAGCCTGACCCCCGCGATCTCGACGCCCCCTTCCCCGGCCCGGCCAACGAGTTTCAAGCGGGTGCTCCTTAAACTTTCCGGGGAGGCCTTCTGTCGTCCCGGCGGCTTCGGGATCGACGTCGAGGAACTCGAAGTCATCGGCCATGAACTCCAGGCCGCCATCAAGTACGGGGCTCAGATCGCGGTCGTCGTCGGGGGCGGCAACATCATCCGCGGGGCGGAACTCGCGAGCGGGGGGCACATTCATCAGGCCACCGCCGACCAGATGGGGATGCTCGGCACGGTCATCAACGCTCTCGCGCTGAAGGAAAAACTGGTGGCTCTCGGAACCGATTGCCGTGTTATGTCGGCCATCGAGATCAAGGCGGTCGCCGAGCCCTTCATCCGAAATCGGGCCCTCCGCCACATGGAGAAAGGCCGCGTTGTCATCCTTGCCGCCGGCACCGGCAACCCGTACTTCACCACCGACACGTGTGCCGCCCTCCGCGCCACCGAACTCGAGTGCGAAGTGCTGCTGAAAGCCACCAAAGTAGACGGGGTCTATTCGGCCGACCCCAAGAAAGACCCCACCGCCACCCGCTTCGATCACATCACCTTCGCCGAGGCGATGGCCCGCAAGCTCAAGATCATGGACATGACCGCCTTGGCCATGTGCGGCGAGCGCAAACTTCCGGTTCTGATCTTTGACTTCAAGAAACGCGGGAACATCGCCGCCGTCGTCCGCGGCGACCGCATCGGGACCTACCTGCACGTCGGCTGAGTGGCGGTTCGGATGGTGTCGTTGGTGCGCCTTGATGCCCCGATGCCTCCTTTGTCCCAACGCTTCCTGCCCCCCTGCGTTCTTCGTGATATCACCCGCTCTATACCTGAACCGGCGCCGAGCGGTTGCGGAGGTTCTGCCGGCGCCGGGTTCGCCCGTATCATCGCCGGTCAAGGATGCCCGGCCCGTTCCGGTTCCGTCCCGCTCGTTGCGAAAGCGGTCCCGGGCAATCCGATGGAGTTCCTCAGAGATGACCGATCCCGACACAATTCTCCTCCAGACCGAAGAGGGAATGACCAAGGCCATAGAGCATCTGAAGCATGAACTCAAGGGCATGCGAACGGGCCGCGCTTCCCCCGCTCTGGTCGAGTTCCTGAAGGTCGATTGCTACGGCTCGCAGACCGACCTCAAGTCGATCGCGGCCATCAGCGTCCCGGAGCCCACCCAGTTGCTCATCAAGCCCTTCGACGCTGGCTTGGTCTCGGCGATCAAGACCGCCATCGAGAAATCGGGCCTCGGCATCAATCCGATGGCTGAAGGCAAGCAAATCCGATTGAATCTCCCGTCGATGTCCAAGGAACGCCGCGAAAAAGACGCCGGTCGCGTCAAAAAGATGGGCGAAGAGAGCAAGGTCGTTATCCGTAACCACCGCCGCGACGGCAACAAGCACGCCGACGGTCTCAACAAGCAGCCCGGGGCCCACTTCCCGGAAGACGAGATCGAAACTCTCAAGGAAGAGATTCAGACCCTGCTCAAGAAGTACGAGGAAGATGTGGACAAGCGCGTCGCCGAGAAGGAAAAGGAAATCCTGACGGTCTGAATGCGGGCCTTCGCGTACGCACGCGGGTAGGAACTTTCGGCCGCAGGGCCCGTCGCGTCCCGGCCGCGTCGCAGGCCGTTTTTGCCTCCGATTTCGATCGCGACTCGGGTGGGGCGCAGCGGCTGGAGGATCGTTCCGGCTTTACCGGCTAACAGGCGATGAGTCGGACGGCCTGGCCGTGCCCCCGCCCAGCCCTACCAGTGCCACGACCCAGAGGAGCACAAATTGGAGCGGCAGTCGCAGCCAGAGGCTCCATTCAGGGAGTCGCGACTGGGGCGGTCGGTCGGGGTTGAGGGCCATGTACAGGTTGGCGGGAAAAACCGCGATGAGGAGCGCGATCAGCCCCCATGCCGCGAGCCGGCGGAGCCTCGGGACGAGCAGACCGACGCCCCCCGCGATCTCTGCTAATCCGCTGATGATCACGAGCAGTTCGGGCCGCGGAAACGTCGGCGGCACGATGCTCTTGTAGATCGCCGGCACCACAAAGTGATTCACCCCCGCCGCGATGAACAGCACCGCGATGAAAATGCGGCACGCGGCCATCAGCGGCCGCGAACGCGGGGTGTGGGCCGGTGGCTTGGTCGCGGCGGGGTCGAATCGGTCGGCGGGTTTCATCCGTTGTCCGTATCGTACGGAAGCGGTGGAACGCGCTCGGCAACTGGCCGCAAAAACCGCCTATATTCCCGTCCGAATCGACCACGGATGCGTCGATCGTCCGCCCGCAACGGTCCACCCACGCACGGAGGCTCTTTTGCCCCCTTCCGCCACAATCTCTCAGCCCTCCGTGAAGAAGCCCGCTTCCACCGCCGCACCCAAAGTGACGGCCGAGATGATGGCCGCCAAGCAGCGGGATATCTCCGTTTCGGAGTTTTTCGCGAAGAACCGTCACCTGTTGGGGTTCGACAATCCCCGGAAGGCCCTCCTGACGACCGTCAAGGAAGCCGTCGACAACTCGCTGGACGCGTGCGAAGAAGGCGGCATCCTGCCGGATATCACGATCGTCATCGAAGACCTGGACACGGGGACGAAAGAGGGCAAAGACGTTCCGGATGCCGGCGCCAAGAAGGGCAAGGCGGCCCAAGCCAGCCGCTACCGGGTGACGGTTATCGATAACGGGCCGGGGATCGTCCGCAAGCAGGTCGAGAACATCTTCGGACGCCTCCTCTATGGATCGAAGTTCCACCGCCTCAAGATGTCGCGCGGTCAGCAGGGGATCGGCATTTCCGCGGCGGGCATGTACGGCTTGATCACCACCGGCAAGCCGATGGTGATCCACACGAAGCCGAAGTCGACCCAGCCCGCCCACCACATCGAACTCGCGATGAACACCAAGACCAACCGGGCCGAGGTGACGGTTGATACGGAAACGGACGACTTCCCGCCGGCACGTTTCGGCGCTCTGACCTCGGGAACCCGGGAGCTGGCCCGCGAAGGCGTCTTCCTCGGATCACGCGAGTATCCGACGGGCACCTCGGTTTCGATCGACCTGGAAGGCCGGTATCAGAAGGGACGGGGAAGCGTTGATGAGTTCCTGGAGCTGACCGCGATCGCGAACCCGCACGCCCGCATCACGTTTGTTCCGCCCGGCAAGGTGAGCGCTGAGGATGAGCCGGAGATCGAGTTTGTGAAGGGCAAGCCCCGGGCGGCGGTCGAAGCCGACGAACCGCCGCCGTCTATCCAGCAGCCGGTCGAAACCACCGAAACCGGCGGTGTCATCCTCTTCCCGCGGGCGGTCAACGAACTGCCCCCCGAAACCAAGGAGATCCAGCCCCATCCCAAGGGCATCGAGCTGGGGATTCTCTTGCAGATGCTGAAGGAAGCCGAGATCGAGCGCCCGGGCTACACGATCTATCAGTTTTTGCAGGACAAGTTCTGCCGCGTCAGCGCTTCGAGCGCTGCGGACCTGTGCGCGGCGATCAAGGTTACCAGCCGGACGAAGGTCGGCGACATCGAATCGGACAAGGCCGAGCAGCTCTTCAAGGCGATTCAGGAAGCAAAGTTGCCCCCGCCGCCCACGGACTGCTTGGCCCCCATCGGCGTCCGTCAGCTGCTGGCGGGGATGCTGAAGGGAGTCAAGGCCGAGTTCTACGCGGCGAGTTCGCGCGAGGCGGCGATCTATCGGGGCCGCCCGTTCCAGATCGAGGCGGGTATCGCCTTCGGAGGAGACCTCCCGAGCGAGGACGCGGCCCGGGTGATCCGGTTTGCGAACCGGGTTCCGCTGCTCTTCCAGCAGTCGGCGTGCAGCAGCTTCAAGGCGGTGACGGAAACCGCCTGGCGGAACTACACGCTCGGCCAACCCAAGGGCAGCCTCCCGACCGGCCCGCTGGTCATCATGCTGCACATGGCGAGCGTGTGGGTGCCCTTCACCAGCGAGAGCAAGGAGGCGATCGCGGATTATGACGAGATTCGGAAGGAGATGAAACTCGCGCTGATGGAGTGCGGGCGGAAACTCGGGACGTACTTGCGAAAGCGGGCCAAGATGCGCCGCGAGAGCGAACGCCGCGACGTCTTCGAGCGCTACATCGGCGAGATCTCGAAAGCGGTCCACGCGATCAACGGCACGGACATGAAGAAGTTGTACGACGCCCTTCTTGAACAGGCCCGCAAACGAACCGCGGTGGCGGACTTGCAGCTGGATGAAGATGGGCGGGCGCTGAAGGATGAAGACCCCGCGGACCAGGAGGGTGTGGTGATTGTGGAGGCGGCCGCCGCGCCCGTCGTTGCGTCCGAAGGATTGCCCCTGACCCAGAGCAAAGCCGAAGCGGCAGCGCTCCAGGTCGCCGCGATGCAGGCGATGGACGAGGATGAGCCGCGTTTGATGGACGTCAAGCCCGTGAAGCGATCGGAGGCGGGCAGGAAGTCGCCCGCATCCACGGGGAAGGTACCGCCGTCCAAACCGATCGTGACGACCGACAAGAACGGCGGGCCCGTGCCGAAGGGGATGGCTCCCGCTTCCAAGCCCGCGATTCAGCAAACTCCGCCATCAAAGACGGCCAAGCCTCGGATGCGTCTGATCAACGGCAAATGGATACCGGTAGACGCCGAGCCCGGACTGTTCTGACGACACGCCAACGGGACCTGCGGGCGCAGGCATCAAACGACCCGCGCTCCCGATCTCTCCCTCGGGGCTCGCTCAGACATCTTTGCCCTTGATGGTGAGCCTCACCGGGTGGCCGAACCACGAATTGTCACCGTCGGGACCGGGGTACTTCTTCTCGATCGTTGCCGCAACCTCAGCCATCGTGCCGCCGTGGTGCGAGTGGGCGACCCAGCCCGCGTTCACATCGGGGAAGTCGATGGTGCAGTTGTCACACTTGGCCGTTGACGAGAAGCGGATGGGGCACCAGAAACTCTCGACGTTGCGCAGCATCTCGGAGGCCAGCGACCAGACACCCGTCATCCAGTCGCAGTAGAGGCACCAGATGAGGTCGTGACCGATCAGGCCGGTGAACTTCTGACGGCTGACCATCACCCAATCGGCGGTGCGATACTTTGGCAGTCGCACCAGCCACGTGAGCGGCGGGTAGACGATCAACTCGCCCAGCCGGACGAACGTGAAGATGGGCGCGGCGAGGGCCGTCCACCAGACGGCCGCGTGGTTTCTCGCTCTGCCGACACGCTTGTTGAGGCTGCCCACGATGCGCGGACCCTTTCGGAACTCCGGGTGCGCGGCCTCGTGCAGCCACCCCCACACCAGCACGGCGAGCACCTGTGAAACCACGGCCACGCCGAAGAAGGCCGTCCAGTGGTGAGCCTCGGAACGGGCCGCGACAACGCCCGCGGCCACCCATGGGCCGTGGACCATGAGAAAGACGATGGCATCGAGCCCGGGGGCGGCGCAGCAGAATCGCGATAACCCGGGCGAAAACTTCCCGATCAGGTGGAGCAGGCCCGCGAAAGCGAGCAAAGCAGCGAAAGACGCGCCCCCGAACCACACGAGTTCCATCATGGCCGGAGAGTAGTCTTACAGTGTCGGTCTTTGGACGAGGCAAGGCCGGGCACACGCAAGGAATGCTTGACGATGGCGAAGAAATCAGCGGCGGCGAAGTCGGCACCGGCCCCGAGCGCCGGCATGGCCCTCGTGAACAAACGGATCAAGGAACGCGACAAGGCGACGGTCGGCAAGATCACGAACCTCGCGGACGTTCTGGCGACGGCGACGTTCAAGGGCAAGGAGCCGACGATTGAGGTGCCGACGCGCTCCAAGAGCAACACCATCTGGAACAAGAAGAAGCGGATTCTGGAGATGGGCGACGGTTCGCAGGACCGCATGCTTTTCAACCTCAATCAGGCGAAGCAGTTCATGCAGACGATGCTGCACGCGAGCAGCATCAAGGAACTGATCGAGCGGGAAAAAACCCTGAGCCTTCGCGGTATGTTCTACAAGGCGAAGCACACGGTGGCGGGCACGAAGGAGAGCACGTTCGACGTGCAGGACGAGTCGGACCCGATCCTGGAAGACCTGGAGGTCTCGCTCGGTTCGCTGCGCGAAGAGCTGCACATCTTCGCGAAGAAGGCGGGGACGATCGTCGGGCCGCTCACCATCATCGATCGGGGGGCCGGTTCGGCGGACGAGATTGACTGCCGGCGGATGGGGTCGGGCGGGTACGCGATCCCCAGCATCGTGGAGCCGGACATCATCGAGTTCAAGAAGTGCGAGGCCAAGTTCGTGCTGCACGTCGAAAAGAACACGGTGTGGAGCCGCTTCAACGAGGACCGGTTCTGGGAGAAGCACAATTGCATTCTGACGGAGGGGGGCGGGCAGCCGCCGCGGGGTGTGCGGCGGATGCTGCGGCGCCTGAACCAGGAACTGAAGTTGCCGGTGTACTGCCTGCTGGACTGCGACCCGTGGGGGCATTACATCTATTCGGTCATCAAGCAGGGCTCGATATCGCTCGCCTTTGAGTCGGAGCGTCTGGCGATACCGGATGCAAAGTTCATCGGCGTCCGGGCGCAGGACTACATCGACTGCGAACTGTCGGACGATGTCAAGATCGACCTCACGGACACCGACATCAAGCGGGCCAAGGAAATCGCGGCGTACCCGTGGTTCGAGGGGCACAAGGGTTGGCAGAAGGAAATCACGGGGCTGCTGCGGAACGGGTTCAAGATGGAAGTGGAAGCCCTGATCACCAAGGACATCTCGTATGTGACGGAGGAGTACGTGCCGATGAAGTTGAAGCAGAAGGACTGGCTGGAGTAAACCGGACGCCGATCAATCGCCGAAACTGGCGCCCACGGCGCGGGCGGCCTGGATGACGGGGTCCGCGGGGGTGACGAGGCGTTGCTTGTTGGCGAGCAGCTCGAGCGGCACGCTGGTCAGTTTGCCGTTCTGCACCGCGACCATCCGGCCCGCGTTGCCTTCGCGGAGCAGGGTCATGGCGTGATTGCCGAGAAGGGTTGAGAGCACGCGGTCGCCGGGCACCGGGGTTCCGCCGCGCTGCACATGGCCGAGGACGGTGTAGCGGCTCTCCACACCGGTACGGACTTCGATCTCATCCGCAAGATACTTGGCGATGCCGCCCAGGCGGATGGGGTCGGTGCTTGTGAGATCGACTCTGGAGACCAGTTGCTTGCCCCCGACGGGCTTGGCGCCTTCGCTGACGCACACCAGTGTTGAGTGCTTGCCCCGACCGCTGCGGGCGCGAACGACGTCGCACACCGCGTCGACCGTGAAGGGAACTTCCGGCAGCAAGATAACGTCTGCGGCCCCCGCCACGCCCGAGTGCAGGGCGATCCAACCCGCGTTGCGGCCCATGACTTCGACGACCATGGCGCGGTGATGGCTGTCGGCGGTGGTCCGGACCTTATCGAGGGCATCCGTGGCCGTATTCACGGCCGTCGCGAACCCGAACGTGATCTCGGTGCCTTCGATGTCGTTATCGATGGTCTTGGGCACGCCCACGATGGGGACGCCCATCTTGTGGAAGTCGTTGGCGATCGTGAGCGTGCCGTCGCCGCCGATGACGACCATGGCCTCGATTCCGAGTTGCTTGAGGTTCGCGAAACAGACGTCGCGGACGTCCTTGAACGCCGGTGTGCCGTCGGCGTTCTTTCCCACCACATGCCGGGCGGGGTTGGCCTTGTTGTTCGACCCTAAGATCGTGCCGCCGCGATTGATGAGGCCTGAAAGGTCGCTCTCCATCAATTGCTTCGATCGGTTCTCGATCAGACCCAGGAAGCCGTCCTCGATGCCGACGACCTCGATGCCGCAGAAGAAGGCATCGCGCGCGACAGCCCGGATAACGGCGTTAAGGCCGGGGCAGTCACCGCCTCCGGTGAGAACACCAAGGCGACGGATGATGGGGCACGACATGGCGTGGTCAGGCATGAGATAAGTCACAAAACGTCACAAGAAGTCAGAAAGGAAACGGTGCGAAGTCACCCGGCACCCGGCACCCGGCACCCAGCACCCACTCCTAGCCATATCGGTCATTTTCCCGACCGCCGTCAACCCCTCAGCATCCATATGACGCCGAGCGTGGCCCCCGCCACCAGCACCCACAACACCGTG
>Ga0163144_10013543_pt1 | contig 17015 bp, 22 predicted proteins | sample OliLak19BULKMAT1_FD_123175 | JGI IMG/M metagenome (GOLD analysis project Ga0163144, IMG submission 123175) | Freshwater microbial mat bacterial communities from Lake Vanda, McMurdo Dry Valleys, Antarctica - Oligotrophic Lake LV.19.BULKMAT1 | ecosystem: Environmental > Aquatic > Freshwater >... | reverse complement strand
AGCAGGACTATTCATTCCAGCAAAAGGGTCGCACCATAAACCATCAGTTACTTCCTCTTTGAGCAATTCAGCAATCGGTTTAATTATGAATGTCCATTTGTTTGGCATTGCCCACTTGCGTTCTATTTTCATGTAGTTACTCCTTATAGGTTATTAAACTAACTCGTAATAATCTTCCGTCTTTTTAGCTCTTGGGTAGCTGCGAGGTGACATGCTTCTGTTGTACCCTCAACCGTGCAGTACGAGTACATGCCGTCGATGATCTCCACCGAAACAATGCTGGCACTACAGCACTCATACCTGCGTATCCCCCTCAAATTACGATGATCTCCACCGGTGTCTATCTGCGTCTGTAGTGGCAAGCGGAATTGTAGTTATGAAAGTTGGAGTTGACATGTGAGACATTATACAAGCATGGATAACTCGATCCTAATTTCGGTTTATTTTTCGCATCATGTACGAGGACCATTTTTCGTCTGTTAATCCTATCAATTCAGTTAATTTATTGGATGTGAATTCTAGCACAGCCCTGATAACTCCAAATCCCCATTGTCCACCGTCCTGATGCTCTTTTGCCCAAGTGAAGTCATGACCTAAAATCAAACCACCCAACTTTACTTTTTGATAGTAATAATGTAAATCTCTTGAAACATTATCGTAACTATGATTTCCATCGATGTATATCCAATCAAAGTAATTGTCTGGAAATTCCTGCGATGCTTCGTAAGATAGCATACGATGTATTTTTATTGACTCAAAATCAGGATGATTGTGAAACTTTGTTGTTGCAACATTGTAGATGTGTTCAAAATCCGAATTCATAAATATATCGTTATATGAATAATTTGACTTTTCCCAAGGATCAATAAGGTGCAACGATTTGGGCTTGGCAACGTCTAGTATGTCGATGGCGTTGTCACCTAAATAAACTCCTATTTCGGCTACTGTGCCTCCTTTTGGGCAATCGTCATACATCACACGACGATTTTGATATATTTTTATGTTTTTGAATACTTTCATCATATCAGTTGTTATAATTATATCAATTGTGACTATTTTTCCAAAACTATTAAAATCCATCTCAGCTTGCTAAATACTACACAAAGCGAGGAATCTTATGCCTAAATTTAATACATGGAATGAATATCTTGATGGACGTGGCAAACTTGTGGAAAAACCTAAAGTTGACGATGTTCCTGATTACAGCGGACCTAATCCATTTGCTCCCGATAAGGGTGAGACTATCGGCACAGATGTAAAGGCCAACAAGTACAAGCCTGCTCCTTACAGAGCACCGGGCAAGCCCGTTGATTCTGCAAAGGGTGAAAAGGGAGGATTTGCCGACTCCGGCGATTCCAAACTAATCTACAATCCAGACACGACGGTAAAAGATGGCAAAGAAATTTCCACATGGCCAAAATCAAAAACAGAATCATTCCATAACAAAACAAAGGGAATGGAAATTCCAGAATTTGTTAAATACATGAAAAACAATTGCGGATATCATCCATTAGATGAAACCACACCTTCTGTAACGGCATATAACGCTGGAAAGTTCTATCCAAATCCTCACGAAGCTACCCGATATTTGGCTGCTATCAGTAACAAAGATAATAACGTTCTTGAAAATTTCGTACATGAAATCAAAAACAGAAATGCCCTCCACAAATTAATCGAAACTCTTACGGAACACAATGAATTCTTTGATGTTCTGGCAGACATGCTGGAATCTGACAGTAAACATTGCCGATCTCTAGCCCGTTCGATGAATAGATCGTACCAAGAAGCAGTTGCTCCACCAATTGGTTTAGATAAGCTAATGAATAAGCCAAAAATAGGTGCTCCACCAGAAGGAGAAGAAGAAGAACGCCCAACAGATGAACTGCCAAATGATGAAGAAGGTGGTGAAGAAGATATGGGCGATGAAGAAGATATGGGTGGTGAAGAAGGTGATGAAGGTGAAGGTAATGAAATGGGCGATGAAGCCCCAGAAGATGAAGAAAATACGGACTTGTCATCCCCACCAAAAAAATTCGGACATGACAACATGATTGATGCCATGAAAAACTATCACCAAATGTTATCTAAAATGAAGAGTGTATAATTATCAGTGTCATTGACCAAAACTAAGATAGACCCGCCCTTGGGCGGGTCTTTTTTCATTCAACAATAACAATTTTTGCTTCAACTATATCGTATTCTTCTGGGTGCATATTCCAAACGCTCATTTCAAACGTTAATGAATTTTTGTCTTTTGATATTAAAACACCTTCTGCCGTTGAGGCAACAATTTCTGTGTCTTTTAAAACAACCACGTATAGATTTTGATTTAATTTCATATTTCACCAAGACGACCAAGACTCTCTTGCTGGATCGAATATTTTTGCGACACCTTCACTAGTATTGTGTTCATCACACAAAGCAATTGTTTGACATCCTATCTCTGCGAAATTCTGAGTCCACTCTCCGCATTCTTTACATTTAGTTTGTTGGCTCGATGATTTTGAAAATCTCAAATTATGATCTAAAAGATGTTGTTTATAACATTCTTCAGCTTCTTCTCTAGTTTCATGTCCACAAACATGATATTTGCTTTTATTTGCCGTATGTTTTTCTTTTTGAGATTCGCTAAACCATTTATCATCTGGCTCCACATACTGTCTGCAATATCCAGCAGGACTGCCATTGCGGGTGTAATCCCACTTCATATCACTTTGTCTTTGTTTTGCTGTATAATAATTCATAATTTATAATTTAAACCTTATTACTGCAAGTTCTTGTGAGGTTAGCTTGCTAATGATGCTTTCTTTTAAAATAGTTACTTCTTGTTTTCTTGTTTCTCGTCTTTGTTTTTCATTTTGTTTTTTTAATCGCATGTTAACTTTTCGCATATTTCTATAAATCTGTTGTTTATTTTAGAAATTATTTGATCGTATTGTTTCTTGGTGATTTCTCCACTAAACAAATAATTATATTGTTCTATTGTAATCATCGTTCTGTTTTAATCATTGAACTGGATCAATTGAAAATCTCAATTTAATTTGACGACCACCACGAGCAGGGCTTAAGAATCTAGAAAATAGAAGATTGTGTTTAATTGGATCAACATCCGTGATTCCCAAGCAATAGCAAACTAACGATCCTACTGCGGAACCTCTGCCGGGTCCAACGGCTTCAACTCCATTTCCCCACCCTAACAAGCTTGGACAAATTCTTCTTGCTTCATCTGTCATCATCTTTTGAATCAGGAAATAAGATGCAAATCCCTTCTCGCAAATAAGCTCATATTCCTCTTTTATTCTGCTAAGATAGCCTTCTGTTCTTGGCAATCCTCTCTTTTTAAAACCATTGATAATTGCTTCCTTAAATCTTAAATCTGCATCTGGAAATATCGGCAATTTGAGCGACCTATCCAGCGTTACTCCTTTTGCTCTTTCGCATATTTCAACAGTGTTTAATTTAGCTTGCTTTAAGAAATCATATTCAATTACATCGCTATAGTCAGAAAGCCACTTCTCGTTGATTTCTTCTTCCGACTTCATCCATAAGTTTTGATCTTGCAATTCGAACATATCTGCCATGTCATTCTCTTGCAATGCTTTTTCAATGTCTTGAATGGTTTTCTTTGTTTGAACCATAATCATCTTGCGTTGCATTTCGCTATCTTCTTTTAAGCAATAATGACAATCTTGAGTCAAAATTGTTTTAAGTCCAAACTTCTGACTTGCTTCGATTATGAATTGGTCGTATGGTTTTTGCTTTTTAAAATCTAAAAGCATAATTTCAAGATAGAAATTAGGAGCAAACATGGAGACGTATTTAGCCACCATATCCATCGCTGCGTCTTTGCCATAATTTTCAAAAGCCTGACCTATTTCACTATTGTAGCAACAACTAGTGAATATCAGCCCTTCTTTATTTTCTTGGAGAATCTGATGATTTACTCTTGGGCGATAGTAATAACCTTTGGTCCAAGCCCAACTTGACAGCTTCACCAAATTAGCATATCCAGTTTCGTTATATGCTATCGCTAACAAATGATTTGATTTTCTAATTTTCTTCTTTTCTTCTTCGTTGAAGTCTTTAGCAAAATCACTCATTGTCAAGCCATCTTTTAATTCTGGCTGCAAAGGGTTAACATATAACTCAACAGCAAAAATTGGAGATATGTTGTTTTCATCACATGCTCTAATTTGACGTGGAACCGCTCCCATCATTCCATGATCGGATACACAGAGAAATTTTTGATTTATCTCTTTGGCTCTTGAGGCATACTCTTCAACGGTGCCATAACCGTCAAGAAGACTGAAATCAGAATAACTAGTGCAAGTGAAGATGTTCATAACCAACAATCCCCACTTGCGACGAGTCTCCCTTCTTTGTTGTAAACATTTTACACCTCTACTTTTTTTCAGGTTTTCAACAGCATTCGGCTATCCCTCTCGTTCCGAGAGTTATTAGCATTATATCAAACATGTTTCGTCAAACAATGGTGAAATCTGAATTTTAATTAATTCCATTTCATTTCGTAAAAAGTAATTTCTTTACCAGATTCGAAAATATCTACATTCAAAAAAGCTAGAACTTTTGGAGTTCCGCTATATTTGTCACGATGATATCTGAATTCGCATCCGGGATATGTGGCCGAATAGAAATGTAGTTTGTAATCACAAGCAGCCCACTCTTCATCCATGCCCTTGATTACACGTCTCAAAGCCTCTGTCGTCACGGCTCGAATGGTTTTTTTGTCTCTTGACAAGCAAACATAAACCTCGTATTTTCCCACATGATCTCTACCGGGTTTTGTTCTCTCATCAATAGCTCCGTTGCTTTTGAAGAACGGTTCGTATCGATCATACAAAATATCATCTCCGCTTACACGACCCTTGATTTGTATTGGCGTTCTTTTATCGTTTTTGCCAATTATAAATCGATCTATTTTTTTCTTGGTGTCGTCATGAAAACTAGCTTCTTCTAGTGTCCATTTATAATGATGAGTCAAGCAATTGGCAATAGCGTCTTCTAGTTCTTTTCCCTTTTGCACTCTTTCATTAGTCGGTAAAAAATTCATACCATCTGTTAACATATCTGCTCCTTATATTTTCTGCCAACTCTAATCTTGGAAATGCTTTCAAACCCTTTCTGTCCTAATATCCCATCTGCAAATCCATAATTAACAGCTTCTTCGGCAGTCATGTACCAATCTGAGTATTCTTTAATCTTTTTATCAATAAAGTCTACTACCTTTTCATGGTCATAATTTTTATTTTTAAAATACGGTCCCATTATAGCTTTTTTTGCGAATATTTGCAACATAAGTTTACAATAATGTTCATTCATTTCTACGGCCGATTTAACTGCTAAAGAATTAGCATTTAAAAATATAGAACCATGATGAATCATAAATTCACAGTTAGGCATTAAAACACGCCTATCTGCACACTGAAGAAATATTCCGCTCATAGATGAGGCCATTGAATAAGCTAATATAGTAAATGCCGACTTAGAAAAAATAACAGTATCAAACATAGCCATGCCATCGGTCCAGTTGCCTCCAGTGGTATGCATATGCACTAAAACATTAGAACGAGATTCCTCATCTAATATGTGAATGTTCTTAATGAATTTTGTAGCCATTCGATATTCTACGCCCGGCTCTTCATCATCTACAGAAGTGTTGTATGAACTATGAAGATACAATTCTCGTGTCTGTGGACTAATAGAGTATTCATGAATGTTCTGTATGGTCTGGTCTATGCCAGTTCTCTTCCGCCTCAAAGGAGTGTTCGACATTGTGCCTCCCAACAGATAAAAAAAAAATAGGTGTATCAAGGACAATCCTTGATACACCTATTTACTGTTAGTATACGTCTTTCTGGTTTTTTCATTTAAGTGATTGTTTCACAAGCACTTAGTGTTTTCTTTCATATTCTTCTCTGGTCATCGAAATTACTGAATCATCCGTTTTTCCAGAACACCAATATATGATTTCGCCTCCATTTGCATCTCTTGTTGCTAGAAAAATATCATTTTTCCAAAGCACATACAATGATTGCATTACCGCTTTCACATAGTTGGGAAGCAATGTGCGACCTTCCCAAGAATGCTGAAGAAACATATATCCCTTGCCCTGATGGTTTGGATCAACCATCTTAATTTGCGGAAGTCCACCATTAAGATATCGTTGAACTAATTTCTTTTTGATGACTTTGTAATCTCTACTGGCAATTTTATATTCGCCATTAGGAAACTTTTCCCATTCAAAAAATTCATACTTATTACAGAATTCTTCTGTAAAGAATTCATTGAGAGCGGTGAGGTCATCGTAATACTTTCTTACTTCAAAAATCTTTTCTTTTCCCAAGCCAAGATTCTTGTCCCATTTTTCTTTTTCAACAATATCCTGACAGTTTTCCCACTCATCGCCGAATTGACCTTTGTTCCACCGCTCTTCAATATCTTTGAGAAGTGTAAACCCAAGCTTGTAAGGATTCATGGAATATTTGCCGCCAAGCACGCCCATCTTGTGTTGAGCATATTCGATAATGCCACTGTCATCTGATAATTGTCCTAAACCGCAAAATCCTTGATTACACATAACCTCATAATCGCCACGAGAAGCCCATCCTTCATTCAACATTTTAGTTAAACGTTGAGGAGCAAAATACATGCTCTCTTCATAAAGCATAGCTACAATATCTGCTTCCCAAGGTTTAAGAGGAGCTTTGTCACGAATAAAACCCAGAATATCTTTAGTGCTATCTTCGTATACCCCTAATGATTCTGCTGTTTCTTTTCGTTCAATTTTATCCCGCTGTTTATCGATCCATGATTTTGGATTAACATAGCCTTCCATATAATCACGATCTTCATCAACATGTAGTCTTTTTGGATTATGATAATGCCTGACATCTCTTATGATGGGGTCTTTTATAACCTTTTTATTCCACATCTTAGAGTGATCGATCAACGTTTCAATTCTCAAAACATAATCAATAAACTCAGTTACCTTTTCACGTCCCCATCGTTGCATATATTTTCTGATCCGTGTTCCATGATTGGCCAACTGATTCATCATGTTTTGGGATGTTGGGGAAAAATAAATATTGTTCTTGAAAAAATCATTATGAAACAATGCGTGCGCAACAACTGTAACATTGTCGATTAACGTATTGCTATCAAGACAATAGATGTAACATGGATTTGTATTTATAACCATTTCGTAAATACGATGCATTCCATGCTCGTATCCACGCTGAAGTTCTTCGTATTCCATGCCCCATTTCCAGTGAGGAAATCTCACTGGAAATCCACCATAAGCCGCAACTTCGCTGATTTCGTCGTAGGTCAACATCTGAACCACAGTTGGATAAAAATCACATCCAAAATCACGCACAGCTTTGAAAATCTTAGGCATTAACGCAGCCAATTCATCTGGAATCCTAACGCCGGGAACGGTGTTGTCTCCCAACAAAATCGGAGAACCAAGTAAAAACTTTGATGACATTTTTTCGCCCTTTTTATGCTGTCCCCAATTGGGGTAATTCAATCCGAAGTATTTTCATCTGCATCATTTGGAACTGGCAATGCTCCAAGCAACTGAATGATCGATCTTTTGAGTTGTTCGTTACGCTGTTCTTCTGGCAATTCGTCCGCTGCTCCCCATCCCGCCGTTGACTTTGGCGATTCGTTTCCAATGCTAGTAGTTCGAACATTAGGATGCTTAGCCTCATCCACCGATGCTTTTAAACTTCCAGAATAATCATAAGCCAAAATCTGTGTTACGCCAACTAAATTTACAGTTTCAGGAGGGAATTTCTTTTTAATAATGTCATTAAAAACGTCATTATCATTATTCCAGTTTTCGCCATCAGAAAAATAGATCACATAAATGTTCCATTTTTCAGGCGGAAATCTATTTTCAAATTGCTTGGAAATTAACTTCAAAGCAGACGAACAGGTTGTTCCGCCGCCATAACGATAACGATAAAACTTGTTTTCATCTACCTCTTCAGCAACTGTATCATGCCAAACATACACACGTTCAACCCGACGATAAAACTGTCTAATCCAAACATCGATCCACCAAGCCATGTCTGAAACAATGTCGCACTTATATTGATCCATCGATCCAGAACCATCTCGTGCGAAGAAAATCACAGCATTGCTGGAAGGTATTTTAATTTCTTTGTACTGACGATACCTTCTGTCGCTGTTGATAGGAGTAATTAACGGAACCTTATTCTTAAATCCGGGAATTTGATAGGTTTTATTCAACTCTCCAGATGCGGCCAGTCGCTTCATTGCTTGCGTCATGGTTCGCTTCATGTGCCTTAACGACTCAGGGCCTTGCAAAGAAATATCATTATATTTAATCTTTATTTCTTCGTAAGTTTCTGTCGATTTTGGCTTCATATCAGGAAGTTTCAATTCATCTTTAAGAAACTTCAAAATATCTTCCATATCAATTGATATGGTAAGCCCTTCAACATGATCTTCGCCAGCGTTATTACCATTGCCTTTACCTTTTGGGTCTTTACCAACTACATCGCCATCGTTGCCTTCGCCACGTCCTATGCCGCTATTTGAGTCACCGTAAACAATATGCGGAATTTCAATTCTTGGTATAGTGATATTAATCTTTTTGCCATCACCTCGTTGGCGAAAGATTTGCCCATTTTTGATGAATTTCTTTAACTCTTTGCGGATGCGACCAGAATAGACATCCCTGAAATCTTTATGATCTTCTTCGATTCGTCGTGGAATAGCACACCTGCCTTTCTTTTCCTTGATATTCTACATTTCAACAACTTCAACCCACAGAGGATTCATAAAATAGACCACCCTGACAAAAGTCAGGGTGGTCCAGTCACGAACAACACCCGACAATAAAATCAATCATCGCTATCGTTGATATCACCACGAGCAAAAATCGATCCTACATAATCCAGCACGTCAGAAGCAGATTGCTGATTATAACCATACTGTTTAATCATGCGATGCTTGATAGCATCAATCTTTTCCTGAATGTCTTTATCAACAACAGTTGCACCAGACACATTCAGAGCCGAAAGCTTAATGTGATCTTTCGTATCCTCAAACAATTTAGCTTCCAGAGCCTTCTTCAATTTAGGATTCGAATCCCAAGCAAACTTCTTGTTGCCATGACTCAAATTGCCAATGAATGCTGCAATTGATCGACGGAAATCATCTGCGCCTTGTTCTGGCACATCAATTTTTTCTTCAATGCTTCTCATCAGCCGTTCATCTGGCTCTTGCTCTTGTTCTGTGTAAGGGTTGGTAACCTTGGACTTATTGATATAAGCCATCAAGTTATCAATGTAATTCGTGCAAAGACGGATTACAGCATCCTCATCACCAACAAGCGCTCGTTGGACTTCAGTTTTTAGAATTTCGTCCAATTCTTTCATTGTTGAGTCACAGCAAGTTCTATACTTTCCACGTTCTTCCTCGTTTGAAATTAACGAAGAATCATCCAATCCATCTTTTATTTCATTCAACACCATGAATGGATTGATATAATCAAGATGCGAGCTAAGGCAGTTAGAAATTTTATCCTGCACATATCGAGCGGAAATTCCCGTTGTCATGCCTTCATTTGGGTATTTATCTTTCAACTCTTTGACACGATCTTCAGTCCAACCGGGCAATGACTTGCCGTCGTACAGCTTAGCTTTTTCAACAATCGTGATCTTGTTATCTTTGTCAGGAGCAAGACGAGTCAATACTGCCCAAAGAGCCGCAATTTCAAGCGTGTGAGGAGCCACATGTTGACGCACCCGCTTCGGGCTATAATCCTGCTCCAACACTCTTAATTCCTGACTCCATTGAAGAAGATAAGGAACATCAATTTTGACGGTTCTATCTCGCAAAGCTTCCATAGTTTGATCGTTTTTCAGCTTTTCGTATTCTGGATTATTGGTGTGTCCAATTAATACTTCGTCAATAGAAATTTGAGCGAATTTTTTCGGCTTAATGCTTCTTTCTTGAGAAGCACCAAGAAGATCATACAGGAATTCTTTTGCCAGCTTAAGAACTTCAATGAATTCCACAACACCACGATTGCCTACACAAAACTCACCATCAAAGTTGAATGCACGAGGATCAGAATCTGATCCAAAGTGAGGCAACTTCGCATAGTTAATATCACCAGTCAATTCGGTGGCATCTTGATTTTTTTCGTCTTTGGGCTGGAAGGTGGCAATGCCCATTCTATCAGCTTCTGAGTAGCACTTTCTAACTACACGAATATGATTAGTTACGACCTTTTGCCAATCGCCGCCGTTACGTACAAGCAATTCTTCCATGAATTTCTTGCAACGTGGATTCAATTCGCCATCGCACTTAAGCGTGTAAAGACTTAATTGTTCTTCTTCCGTGTGTTGGTTTTGCCAAACATCGTTTAATTCGACCAACATTTTGTTTCTAATGTTTGGAGGAATCAACTTAATCGGGTCTTCATGCATAGGGCAATCGTCCTCGGTGTGAGTATAAATGCCATCTGCACCTGTAGGTAAATTGACCCACTTATAGCTGTACCATCGCCCTTCTTGTGTCAGCGAATATCTTTCCATGCCACGCTTTAATAAGCGGCAAATTGTTGATTTAGAAGAACCGACTGGTCCATGCAAAATAAGTACACGACGTTCGGTGCCATAATGTCCAGCAGCACCTTTTATAAATTTCACAAGGCGGTTAAGTGTTTGTTCCAATCCAAAAATCGGAATTTCTGAATCATCGAAAAAGTTATAATGAGTGTAGGTTTTCCTGTATCTCTTAAAAGAGGAAGTGCCAGCACTCAAAATCATGTCATAGATACGTTGGTATGCCGTTCTAACCAGCATCGGTTCTTTGTATATCGAATCGATATACTCTGCAAAACTAATTTCTTCGTGCAACGATTTAAAACGTTCAACGTTAAATTGAGATGCAATAAAATCCAGTTTGCTTGAAGCGGGGTTTGTCAAATCGGAGTCCATCTTCTCTGTTCCTTATACAAAAGGTGTTGCGGGTTCGTGACTGTGGTTAATCCACATTTCTACGCCGAGTATAAGGTAAAAAAGTTTTCCAATCAAGTCTTTATTTGACTTCTCCGAAATATTTTCCAGTTCCAACGTCATCGATCTTTCTATAAGGCTGTTTTCCAACCTTCGATGCTCTTTCAGCAGCCTCTCTTTGTTTTAAAACATTTGGTAAATTGTGCTTAAATCGATAATCGTGACTATTTTGCCACTTATCTGTTCCCACAGGATTTCCAAACTGGAAAGCAAAATTGGAAATCAGTTTTTCACTTTTAGTCGATCCGCATGATGGGCATAACACCCCTTTGCAGTCTTCATTGTTAATACTGACCAGTTCATCGAATTGTTCTCCGCACTCACATTCAAATTCATAAATTGGCATCTATTCATCCTTATCAGTTATTGTTTCCCATAAATTATGGAATACTTTTTTCAAAATCTTAATTTTACTTGCAGGTGATTTAAATTTCCAAAAAAATGATTTCTCGCAAATTCGTGTCGCTATCTCTAAAACTCTGAAATCGTCTTCGTTTTCTCCTCTTGAAATTCGAGACAAATCCATTTCAAACCACGAATCGTCATCGTCATCATAGTCTTCAAAAAAACCATCAACTTCTTCTTGATAATCCTCGTTTTCATCATAATCCCAAAAACGCATATCATCCCCCTTCATTTGACTTCCCTGTAAATATTAAAAGATTTCTCCCATAATTTCAAAATTCTCAGTTCATTTGTAGTCATGATTTCCATAGAAAATTTCTTAACTGCATTAGCGAGAGGAATCCCTCCTTTATCTATCCATTCGTTCAACACAAACTTTCCGCAACCTTCAAAGTAACTTACAAAAGTAGAAACTAATTCTTCCTTTACGCTAATAACATTATTGTTTGCGTATTCACGAATCGCCATTATGTGGGGTTCTATTTCTAAAGTACTCTCAATAAGTTGTTTTTTCAATCCTTTATATTGAGAAAAAACAACATTGCATCTTTTTGGCCAATTGAACAATTGCGTTTCTGTATTGTTTCTTAAACATCTAATTGAAAATTTTGCATCTGGAAGATTTTTAGAAACTGAATACCAAGAAACAAAAGACATCCAATCGTGATGTGGTAAATATTCACACGATAAAACAATTTCTAGTCCATTTCCTGTGTTTGATATATCTCTCATTCTTCTCTACGCAATAAATATTCTTTTTCCAATCCTTCTGGGAGTTCTTTGCCTTTTGGGAAACATAATAAATTTCTAGATGCAATATTTGTTTTTCCACCATCAAACACAAAGTGATTCACCAAGTTAGAATCATAGTTTACAGCATAATACAACATTGGTTCATGAGCTAAATAATCATATCCCAATGATTTTATTTTTTCTTTTAAACTTTCAGATTTTTTTTCACGATCATCTTCAACATAAATATAAGGCTTGTGTTTTTTAATGGTTTCTACGCATCCTCCCAAAACAACTTCTTCCATTCCCTCAACATCAATTTTTATAAAATCGCATTTAGGTAAATCTAAACTATCAATTGTTACCATTGGCACTTTATAAGTTTTTGCTTCTCTGTGATCTACATTCAGTTCCACTCCACCAAAATTACCGAATGTATTATAATTCAAATCAGGAACATCAATCTCTCCATTCTCTGTGCCTGCTGCTGCACATATACATTCAACCCAAGTCTTGCTATTAATTGCAACGTTTCCACACAACATATAAAACATAAATTTTTGCGGCTCTAAAGCATAAACTTTTCCTTGCATACCTACAAACTTAGCAAAAGCCAATGTGTGTGCTCCAATATTAGCCCCTACATCTACAACACAACCATGTCTTGGAATAAGTTTTTTGAATAGAACGCATTCGTTTTCAGAAAACTCTCCATATAACAAAAGCGATCTGCCAATCCATGCATCTAATGGACTGAAACACATCATGCCATACCGACAAGATTTAACTAAATTTCCCATTACATCTCCTTGTTTGTTTCAACATCTATAACAACGAAGTTGCCTTTTTCATCCTGCATTCCAACGGATTCTACATATTCATGGCAAGCATAAAGCAAGTCAACAGCTTCTTCTAAATTTGGAGTAAACCACAATCCTACTTGAGGATGAATCAGTTGCTTGTTTGTTTTTTTGTTAAAAAGGGTATACATTACATTCGCCAATTGTTGACGTTTGTAATATAGTTAAAACTTTGAAGTCTTCACGGAAGATTTAGACGAAGGGTTGAAAACCCCAAGACCAGCAGGAGACAAAGAGCCGACTGGATTTTTAGGATAAACACCTTTCAAATATGTTTGTGCTTTAGATTTTACATTGAAAGGACTTAATGAAATTCCGCTTTTTTTACTCTTGTCTTTGTCATCGGGACTTTGAGTTATTGCTTTTTCTGGAGTAGCTTGAGATTGACCAGCACGACCACCAGCACCAAAGCCAGTCATGCTAAATTTTGTACCTTGTTCTAAAAAATCACGAAAGGTCATTTTTTCTTCATTTTCTTTTTCATACCAGCTTTTGAGTCTTGAGGAATCATAGATGTGGCGTCTTTGATGAATTGCGGATCAGGATTGGCCTGTATAGCTTTTGAAACAACACTTTTTACAACATCAGATGGTTCACCGCTAGTTTGCTTTGATAAGGCGGCTGATATTTGAGCCGCCAATGGTTGCATTGCTTTGTTGTTGTTTGGAGCAAGCCCAGCAGCAACGCCCATTTCTAACCATGTTTTAAATGAAAAATATGACATATGATGTATTTAGGATGTTAAACCCATTTTTCCACACCATCTTCAATGAAGTGCAAAACATAACCCGGATAAAGCGGATGTTTTCCTATGATTTCAATGTTTCCAGCATGACATTTACGATGACAATTAGAACAAGTGGTAATTGTATTGTAATCCGTATATTTTCCGCCATTTTCTCCCGGATTAATCCTATGGCAGTCTAGTAAGCTGTAATTTGTCTCTTGACAAAAATAACATTTACCATCTTTCATTTTCTTGATCTTTTTGTCAATCAACTTAGGCTTCATAACAAATATATACGAGTGTGGGCATTCAGTTTTTAAGGAGTAAAATGGGTGGCAGGAAGAAACGAAATGTAAAACCAATGTTTGAAAAGACGAACCCTAAAACAGACGCAACGTTACACCAAGTGATCTTGCCTGATTTAAAAGTCAGTCAAACTGTTAAATCTACAGGGGTGTCATCTTTAGCACAAATGTTCGGATACCAAATATCTGATTACAACATTCCTGACTTATGGACCGACACAGAAGGAGAAGGAGTTTTGGTTGCTGTGTTAGATACTGGAGTACAATTAGATCACATTGATTTATTAGGCTCTTTTGTAAAACATACAAACAATGTCAGCGATGGTCATGGGCATGGAACACATTGCATAGGTATTATTTCAGCAAATAACAACGATACTGGAATAGTTGGCATTGCTCCAAAAGCAAGTATTTTAGCTGTAAAAGTATTAGCAGATAATGGGTCAGGAAACGATTTATATACAGCCAATGGAATATATGAAGCAATCGAAAGAGGAGCAGATGTAATCAGCATGTCCCTTGGTGGTCCTTATAATATGCCCAGAGTACATCAAGCTTGCAAGGTTGCTTATAAAAAAGGAATACCAATAATTGCTGCTGCTGGCAATTCTGGAAATACAGGCATGATTGGATATCCGGGAAATTACGCAGAGACAATTTCAATTGGCGCATTAGATGTAAACAAACTAAGAGCAGGATTCAGCCAAACTGGACTTCATTTAGACTTTATGGCACCCGGAGTAAACATTCTCTCAACTGTGCCTAAAAACAACTATGCATACATGAGCGGCACAAGCATGGCAACACCTTGGGTTGCTGGATTGGTTGCTCTGATGATTGCCAAGCACAGAATTCATGGCGGCAGCACGCCATTAAATGGCGTAGAAGATATAAGAAAACATTTAAAAAGAACAGCAATCGATCTTGGCGATTTTGGAAGAGACAACAGAACAGGATGGGGCTTGATAGATGTCAAAAAAGCAATAGAAGAATTAGGCACAAAAAAAGTCATTATTGTGCCACCTTCAAAACCTGTTGTTATTACCCCAATTGAAGAACCTAAACCTGTAGCAAAACCAGAACCAAGACAAATTCCAAAGCCAGCCAATCAATCTCCTCAACCGAGACAAAAAAAAAAGATGATTATAAGATTTTTAAAGAATCAGCGAAAACGCAATCGCAAGAAGATGTGACTTCTGAAATAATCATCGTATCTATCAAGCAAAGAAAAAATGCAATTGTGATAAAAAACAAAACAAAAACACCACAAGATATGAATGGTTGGTCGATAGCCCAATCAATGACTGGTTTAGTTTTCAACTTTCCAAAAGATTTTGTCTTAGGAAGTTATGGAGTGGTTACCATATACAGCAAAGAAGGCAACAACAACAAAGGCAATCTATACTGGAACCTCAATCAAAAAGTGTGGGACGAAATACATGATACGGCAATGCTTAAATATAATAATAGTATAAAATCTGTATTTGCATACTAAAAAGAAAAACCCGCTAGGCGGGTTTTTCTTTTATCTTTTATCTTTTATCTTTTATCTTTTATCTTTTATCTTTTATCTTTTATCTTTCACATAATCATCCATGCCAATGGATCGGAAATATGGATCGCCATAAATTTGAAAATTATCTTGTAATGGCTGTCCTGATTTAATAGAATCTTTCAGAATTTTTTCAACCATACCATTTCTGCTAGAGATATAATCCATTCTACTAAGAATTCCAGCTTCCACCGATTGGATGACTTTCACCGAACCCCATTCTGGAAGTCCGTGGTGAGATGCGATCAAGTGCAACACTTCGTCTATCCATCTTTTCGAAACACCACAATCATTTTTTTCAAACACACTTTGCACCATATACATGCCATAAAACAAATGCCCTATAGTCTTTTCGTTGGAAACAGATTCTGCCACTCCAACTTCATTTATTCTGTAAGTTTCTACTTTTCCAATGTCATGCAATATAGCACCACAATACAACGAATCAGCATTCATGAAGCCATACTTTGAGTCACATACTTCAACAATTCCTTTACATAACGAAAGAACTTCTGCTGTGTGTACGATCAAGCCGCCGTTATAAGCATGATGCACATTTGTAGCTGCTGGAGATTCCATCAATTTTACTTTATCTACTGAGTTAAGACAAGTCATCATGAAATCGTGATGTTTTTTATCATTCCAAAAACTTGAATCAGCAATTAATGACCATGCAGATTCTAAATCTTTTTTACTTGCTTTATCTATTTCTAAAATTGACTTGGCACTATCTGGCAATTCTTTTTTGTCTATCTTATAAAAGCCTTTAATTACAATCGACCCTCTTTCTGCGACCTGATCTTCAAAACCTGTAATTTCAAGTACATCTCCTTTGTGAGGAAACTTAGGATCGTCTTCGACGTTTGAACTGGCATTCCACATCACAGCTTTTATGATGCCAATTTCTGTTTTAACAGACATCTGCCAGAAGAATCGACCGTCTTTCGTTGATCGTTTTTCTTCTTGCGTTACAAGAGCATACAATGGAAGGGGTAAATTAGTCATTGGTAATTTTCAAGTGGCTGTAAAGCCAAGTAGCAACAGCCTCTTCTTCTTCTCCAGTTACAATCCAGTTATTGAACATATTTTCCAACATAAAATCAACCATATCATCTTCATTAAAATACTGAATCGCAAGTCCTAAAATTTCTTTCTTGTTTTGAATAATCTCAAAAGACACTTTGTCGCCATTGAACTTATACTCAAATTCAACCGAATCATCAACATGGCATAACATAATAGAATTGTTTGATCCTGATCCCATGACAATATTGCCATAGTTTATAACATCAGCACTTTCTATTTCTAAAATTTCTTCTGGAGATAAGTAGAAATAAGGTCCGTTACTTCCCTGTT
>Ga0163144_10013542_pt1 | contig 17015 bp, 15 predicted proteins | sample OliLak19BULKMAT1_FD_123175 | JGI IMG/M metagenome (GOLD analysis project Ga0163144, IMG submission 123175) | Freshwater microbial mat bacterial communities from Lake Vanda, McMurdo Dry Valleys, Antarctica - Oligotrophic Lake LV.19.BULKMAT1 | ecosystem: Environmental > Aquatic > Freshwater >... | reverse complement strand
GGTAGCGATCGACTCACGCAGATAATTCGCTGTCGCCGGATTGATGACACCGTCGAAGACGATGAGGTGCACCGTCTTGCCGGCACCCGAGTTGTCGCTCGCCGCTGCGTCGCTGGCCGAGCGCTCGGTGCCAGCTTCCGGCTCCGGCGAGGCGGCCGGCGTGACAACCGAAGACGCGAGCGCCGATACGGCACCCAGCGCGATGAGGCCGAGGTGAAACGCGAGTACCCCGGTGCGCGCGCGGGTGCGGCGCCGCGCCGACCGCCGCGTACGCCTCATGCCAGCATCCCCAATTCGCGCATGACCATTTGAATGTCTTCCCACACCAACCTTTTATCTGCTGGATTGCGTAAAAGGTAGGCCGGGTGGAGGGTCGGCATCAACTTGATGCCACGGTACTCGTGCCAGCGTCCGCGCAGCCGGAAGATCGGCGTCGTCACCTCCAACATCGCGTGCGCGGCGATGCGGCCGAGCGCAACCACAACCTTCGGCTGGACGAGCTCGATCTGGCGCTCGACAAAGGGCCGACACGTGGCGACCTCGTCGGGCTCCGGATCGCGGTTGTTCGGCGGTCGGCATTTGACGACATTGACGATGTAAACGTCTTCGCGCCGCAGCTTCATTCCCTTGGTGATGATATCGGTGAGGAGCTGCCCGGCGAGGCCGACGAAGGGCTCGCCGGCGAGATCCTCGTCGCGGCCCGGGCCCTCGCCGACGAACATCAACGCCGCGTGCGGGTTGCCGACGCCGAAGACGATGTTCTTCCGCCCACCGCTGAGCTTGCAGCGCTCGCAGTCGCCGAGCGCTGCGCGGATCGCTTCGAGCGAGGTGGCGCCGGAGAGGTCGGGCGGCGCCGCGGGCGCGGGACGCTCCAAATGCGCCTCTACCGGTTCCGCCTCGATACGGGGTGTCGGTCGCCTCGTCGCCGGCGGTTGCGGCGCGTTCCGCGCCGGCGGCAGCGGCTGATTCGCGTCGCGCGTGAACCCATCGATCCCGGTCGACAGCGCGAATTCGACGTAGGCGCGCAACTCGGCAACGACTTCTCCGAAGGCGGGTTGAGAGGCGTGGTCAGCCGGGGTAGCATCAGTAGTCATGTTGGTAACGGCTCTCGTAGCAGTTGTACTGGTTCTGCTGACTCCGGGCGAGGCATGGGCTTGGGGTCCGATCACTCACCTGACGCACGGCGTCGGTGCACTTGCGAGCCTTACCATCGCTTCGGCGACGCTTCAACGTATCCTCCGTCGGCATCGGCTCGAGTACCTCTATGGATGTGTTGGTGCCGACATCACCCAGGCCAAGAAGTACACCCGGGCGCAGCAGGCGCACTGCCACTCCTGGGAGGTCGGCTGGGAACTGCTGAGCCGGGCGCATAGCGACGGCCAGCGCGCATTCGCGTGGGGCTATCTGACTCACCTTGCCGGCGACGTCTATTCGCACAACCATTACGTGCCGACCCAGATGATCGTCAGCTTCCGCGGGCGGGCGCTGCGTCACATCTATTGGGAGGCGCGCTTCGACATCATGCAGCCGAATCAGCCGCGCGACGTGATCCGCGAGCTACGCGAACACGAATTCCCCGAGTGCGACCGGTTGGTCGAGGAAGTGGTCGCCCGCACGCTGTTCTCGTTCCGGATGGACAAGCGCATCTTCAACTCGTTCATCGCGGTCCACGATCTCGACCAGTGGCACAAAATCCTCGGGCGGATCACCGAGCGCTCACGCTTCGGGCTGCCGCTTTCTCTGCTCGAGAAGTACAACGGCGCCTGCAACGCGAGCGTGCTCGAACTATTCCTCCGCGGCAAGGATTCGTCCTGTCAGCAGTCCGACCCGACCGGCTTTCACGCATTGGAGCAAGCGAAACACATTCGCGCGACCCTGCGCACGCTGCTGCGCAAGGGCAACATCAGCGCGGCCTTGGATGCGAAAGTGAAGGCCCTCGACGACAACCGCAACCTGGATCTCCCCTGCTGCAGCCCGCTGCACGAAGGGGAGAAGAAGGGCTGAGGCGGAGCGCCACGCAGCCCGTCGCGAATCGAGACTCGCCGCGAGGCGGACGGCGCGCGCCCGTTGGCAGCCCGTTGAAAACGTGGAACGCCCCCTTCGACGCAACTCGGGGCAGGCTTCGAGACGGCGCTTCGCGCCTCCTCAGGGCGAAAGGAAAAGCCTGGTCTGCATAGGGAAAACCGCTCGTGCGGAGGAGGGCCGGTAGGCGCGTCTCGAAGCACGTCCGGATTTTCAACGGCCCGTCAGACGAGATCCCCCGACTCGCGCTGCCGCTGGAACTCCACTGCCGCGTCGAGAATGCGGTCGGCGATGGCGTCCTTGCTCATCAACGGGACGATCTCGCGCCCGCCCTTGCGATTGAAAATCGTCACCGCGTTGGTGTCGACGCCGAAGCCGGTGTCGCTGCCAGCGACGTCGTTGGCGACGATCAGGTCGATGCCCTTCTCGCGCAGTTTGCGCTGCGCGTTGGCGAGGACACTCTCGGTTTCCGCGGCAAAGCCGACCAGCAACTGTTCGTCGCGCTGTGCGGCGATCTCGCCGAGAATGTCGACCGTGCGCTCCAACTCGAGCGTGAGTCCCCCGGGACCCTTTTTTATCTTCTCCGCAGCCTGGTTCGGTACGCGGAAATCGGCGACGGCCGCGGCCATGAAGACCATCGACGCGTGCGGGAACTTCTCGGTGATCGCTTCGCGCATGTCCTCCGCGGTGACGACATCGACGCGATCGACGCCGGGCGGCGTCGGCAGCGATGACGGACCCGCAACCAACGTCACCCGCGCCCCGCGCCGCCACGCGGCGGCAGCGAGCGCGAAGCCCATCTTTCCGGTCGAGCGGTTCGAGATGAAGCGAACCGGGTCGATCGGCTCGCGGTTCGGGCCGGCGCTGACGAGGACGTGCTCGCCGCCGAGGTCGTGGGTGCTCAGCGCGCGGGCGATCTCGGCGACGAGCACGTCGGTGTCGGCGAGGCGACCCTTGCCTTCGTAACCGCATGCCAACGACCCTTCGCCCGGTTCGATGATCGTGATCTCCTGGTCGCGCAGCTTCTCGATGTTCGCCCGTACCAGCGGGTTCTCGTACATATGGACGTTCATCGCCGGCGCCACGAGGATCGGCGCTTGGGTCGCCAGGAGCACCGTCGTCAGCAGGTCGTCGGCGATGCCGTGGGCGATCTTGGCGATGACATTGGCGGTGGCCGGCGCCACGACGAGTGCGTCCGCCGAGTCCGCCAGCTCGATATGGCCGATCTGCGACTCGCGCGTCAGGTCGAAGGTGCTGCGGCCGACCGGGTTGCCGGACAGGGTCTGCATCGTCAGTGGCGTGATGAACTGCTCGGCTGCTGCGGTCATGATCACCCGCACCGTGGCGCCGCTGCGGGTGAGCGCGCGCACCAGATCGGCCGCCTTGTAGCAGGCGATCCCGCCGCTCAGCCCGACGACGATGGCCTTGCCTTCAAGGGATCTTGGCATCGGACTCCGCGACCTCTCCGGCCTGCTTCAGGCTCAATCCCTGCTGCGCGAGCGAATAGAGCCCCGCGCCGATGATGGCGACGAATTGGGTCGCATGGAGCGCGAGCGAATAGGCGACGGCGTCGCCCTTGGGAATCCCGAGAATTTCGTCGAAGGCGATCACACACCCGAGTTGAAACGCTCCGATGAAACCGGGGGCCGACGGCGCCGACACCGCGACTGCGACGACCACCGTCACGACGATCTGGCCGATGAAAAACGGCGCTGGCAGGTCGAACATCATGATGCCGAGGCCGAAGATGCACGACACGACGAGCCACAGAAAGATCGACCAGGCGATCAACTGCAGGAATGCGCGCGGACTGTCGAGGATCTTCAACGCGTCGAGGAAGCCCTCGAAGAAATTCCGGATCGGTTCGGCGAGCTTGCCGGGGAAGGGAGATAGCACGAAGTCGAGAAGGCGCAGGGCGAGCGCCGAGCGCCAGCGCACGAAGGCGATTCCGCCGGCCACCACCAGCGCCAATCCCAAGAGGCGGAAGCCCCAAGTCTGTACCGTTTCGGAAACCGGCAGTAGCACTGCGGTCAGACCGAAAAGCAGCAGGATCGTGAACATGTCGAAGATCCGCTCGAGCGCGATCGTCGCCAGCACCCCGCCGAGCGGCAGGCTCTCCTTGCGACTGAGTAGCACGGGCCTGATGATCTCGCCCGCCCGCAGCGGCAGCAGGAAATTGGCCATCCAGCCGATGTTGGTCGCTGCAACCAAGGTCGACATCGGCGGCTCGCCCATCCGCCGGAGCAGGAGCTGCCAGCGCTGGGCGCGGATGTAGAGCTGCCACACGGTGACACCGATTATCGGGATGACGTAGAGGTACTGCGCCTCGGCGAAGGCCTTGTAGGTCTTGTCCCACTCGATGCCGCGCAGCGCGAGATAGAGGAAGAGAGCGGAGATCGCGATGCTGAAACCGATCCTTAGAGCGCGCTGCCTCATCGCTGCTCTCCGCGAAACGGGGCCAACGTTCGCGCTGCGCGCCGGCCGATGAGTGCGCCCCAGAGCCACACGGCGGACGCGACCGCCAGTACCCCGCCGCCCACTGCGAGGTTCGCCGTATCGAGCATGATTCCCGCACCGATCATGAACCAGAAGAACCCCATGACCCGTTGCGGCTTGCCAGCCAATTCGTCCACGCTGTTACCCTCCCAATTGCCGATCGACGTGGATGATGCGCTGGATCGCGCTCACGTTGGTCATCACCGCTAGCACCACCAGCACGACGATCAGAAGCCCGTCCTCGGGCAATCCGGTCCAGCGTCCGACGATCCTGTCGAGCAACACGCTGAACATGGTTCCGAAGCCGAGCACCACCGTTCGCTCCGGTCGCTGGAAGGATCCGACCTTCGCTTCGGCGGACAGCGCTTCCGCCCGTGCCCGGGCGTAGCTGACCATTGACGTTCCCAGCAGCGTGAGCAACACGACCCACAGAACGCTGGAGTTGTCGCGGAAGTACACGGCGAGTCCGATGTAGGCGAAGGTGTCGGCATAGCGATCGAAGACCGAGTCCAAAAAGGCGCCACGGTCGCTGGCCGTGCCGGTGCGGCGCGCGATCCGCCCGTCGATGATGTCGAGGCTGCCGATCGCGAGCACCAGCCAGCCGGCGAGAAACAGCCAGCCCCACGAGTACAACAGCGCGATCCCGGCGCTGAGGACCACCTGCGCTGCGGTCACCCAGGTCGCCGAGATCGAGCGGGCGACGAGGGCGTCTTCGAGCGGCTGCAGGTTTTCGAAGTACCAGGCGCGCACGTCGGCGCCGAGCATCGTCGAGCCGCTCACGCCCGACGTGTCCGGGTGCCGCCGCTGAAAGGCGCGGAAGCCGGTCGTCGCGGTGAATACGATCGCGGCGAGAACCGCGGCGGCGAATACCGACTCCATTTGCGGGTTCACTGGGGTCGCTCCGGCCGGCTCGCGCCGCTCAGTCGATGATCGTCGGCGGCGCAGAGTCCGCGCGGGCCGCCTCGACGGCGACGACGATGGTTTGGGCGAGTTCGCGGAAGATCGCGCTCGTCGGATGTTCGGGCTTGGCGGCGACGATCGGTCGGCCGCTGTCGCCACCCATGCGGATTTCCTCTTGCAGTGGAATCCGGGCCACCAGGGCAATACCGTGCTTCTCGGCGATGCGCGCGGCGCCGCCTGTGCCGAAGATGTCGTCGTGCTTGCCGCAAGCCGGACATTCGAAATCACTCATGTTTTCGACGATTCCGAGCAGCGGCGTATGCACCCGCTCGAACATCGCGATGCCACGCTCGACGTCGAGGGTGGCGACGTCTTGCGGAGTGGTGACGACGATTCCGCCCGCAAGGGGCACCTGCTGCACGAGTGTCAGCTGGGTGTCACCCGTGCCGGGAGGCAGGTCGATGAGGAGGAAGTCGAGTTCGCCCCATTCGACATCCTGCAAGAACTGACGCACCAGGCCCATGACCATCGGCCCGCGCCAGATGACGGGTGAGCTGTCGTCCAAAAAGAAGCCGATCGACATCACCCGAATCCCCTCCATCTCCAGGGGAAGGATGCGTTTGTCCTCGCGGACCTCCGGGCGTCCCGACATTCCCATCATCGTCGGCACGCTCGGCCCGTAGACGTCGGCGTCGAGCAGTCCGACGCGGTGGCCGGCGCGCGCCAGAGCGATGGCGAGGTTGGTGGCGACGGTGGACTTGCCGACGCCGCCCTTTGCGCTCGAAACCGCGATGATGTAGCGCACGCCCGGCAGGCCCGGTGCGGATGCCGGTGCGCCAGGCGGCGCTAGCCGCACCTCGACCTCAGCGACGCCGTCGAAGGCGCCGATGGCGCGTTTGATGTCGGTGAGGATTACGTCGCGCGCGGGCGGCGGCATTTCCGGGAGGCGGAGATCGATGACGACGCGTCCGTCGCGGAAGGCGACCTCTTCTACGGCCCCGAGGGAAACGAGGTCGCGCCCTGCACCGGGCGGGCGGATTTCGGTCAATCTTTCGCGGATGTCGGCGATCGTCGGCATGGATCAGGGATCTCCGGGGGTGGCGCACTCGTCGCAGGGGCAGAGCGAGCGCAGGGTTTCGTAACTGTAGATCCCCGCGTCGTGCCCGTCGCTCCAATGAACCCCGAGGGCGTAACGGCCGACGGCGGAGATTTGCAGCGGATGGAGCCCATCGTCGCTGCGGACGGGCAGGGTGTAGCGCGGCCGCGTTTCACGGCACATGGCGCACGGGCAATTGTCGCGTAGGTAGCGATTGGGGAAGCGACTGGCGTGGCCGTCACTCCAGGTGATTCCGACGCCATCCGAGCCGAGCTGGCGGATTTCCCGTGGAAAAACCTCGGGAGCGAGGGTTTGGGTCATGCCTCGGAAGCTATCGAGTCGTGCCCATGAAAGCAATTCGTCGGTGCCCGGGTTGCGGTCGAGCTGAGCCCTGGGACCGCGGCCGTCGCGGCCGCACCCGTTCGTTTGGAGCAAGCCGTCCACGCCGATTCCAAGCCTGCGGGCGGGACGCCCGCGGTCCCAGGGTGATGCTGGAAGCCGATGGATACACCCCGCGTCCCACTTCCGGACTTGACTCGATTTTTGCTTTCGCCATTAATCGAGGGGATAAGCGCCAGAACAGATCGAGGTATTTCGTGAAGAAGAGTCCGGCAAGCGTAAATCCGATGGCCGCCGACCCGTCGCTTGCTGAGGCGCTCGACATGGTCGAGCTGCGTCTCGCCGAGCGGCTCGGGTCCGACGAGCCGCGCTTGACGGAGATCGCCTCCTACCTGGTGGATTCCGGCGGCAAGCGGGTGCGGCCGACGGTGACGCTGGTCATCTTCCGCGCCTGCGGCGGGGGGGACGTCCGCGACATCGTCGACGTGGCGGCGGCGCTCGAACTGATCCACTCGGCGACGCTGCTGCACGACGACATCATCGACCGCAGCGAAACCCGACGGGGGAGGGACTCGGCGTACCGGCGCTACGGGCTCGGCGACACCCTGGTCACCGGCGACTTCGTTTTCAGCAAGGCATTCCAGTTGTGCGCGCGGTTCGAGGAGAAGCTGATCAACTGGGCTGCCGAGGCCTGCATCAAGCTGACCGAGGGCGAGGTGATGCAGGCGCGTTTCCGCAAGAACCCGGCAGTCACGGTCGCGGACTATCTGCAGATCATCTACCGCAAGACGGCGAGCATCTTCGAGCAGGGAGCACGCACGGCGGCCTATCTGGCGCGTGCGCCGCAGGCGACCATCGATGCGATGGCCGAGTGTGGGATGAACGTGGGCATGACGTTTCAGATCGTCGACGACCTCCTCGACGTCGACGGCGACGCGGCGCTTACGGGTAAGCCGGTGGGGATCGACTTGCGCGAGGGCAATCCATCGCTTCCGATCGTGCTGGCGCTCGCCAAGGCACCCGAGGTCGCCCGGGTCTTCCAGCTACCGGCGCCGACCGACGCCGACGTCGACTCTGCGCTAGCGGCGTTGCGGGCGAGCGGCGTGATCGACGAGGTCCGCCGCATGGCCCTCGACTACGGCCGCCGCGCCCGCGCCGGCATCGCCGACCTCGCCCCGTCATCGGACCGCGAGCAGCTGCTCGAGATGGTCGACCAACTCATCGACCGGGCGTCCTAGAATCACTCTGGGTGTAGTGCGCCGTGGTATCGGTCCGGCGCCTACGATCGTGTGACCAGCGTGGTTGAGGGATGCGACTGCTTGGGGTAGGCGTCGCAGCCATGAGAGCAGACGCGAATCTCCATTTCAGTCGACGCGCCTTTCTCGGCAGCCTCGGCGCGGGGGCGGGCATGCTGCTCGCGGGCGGATTGCCTGGAGCGCCGCGCTGGCTCGGCGGGCGCGCCTATGCCGAGCTCGATCATGGCGCTTGCCTGGCGCGGCTCGATGCCAGCTTGTCGCCACTGCAGCGCGCACTCACCGTGCATCCCTGGGACGAGCCGTCGCGCCAGATCACCAACACCAGCACCATCTTCAAGAGGCCCCATATCGATACCCTGTTCGACGCCGATCAGGTGGCACTGGTGCGACGGCTCTATGAGACCATGCTCTCGGAGCAGGGGCAGGCCTGGCTCGAAAACACCGTGACCCTCGAAGGCAAGCTCGGCGGTTGCGTGCTGGCCATCTTCAGTGACGCCGCTCCGGGCGAGTTGGCCGCGGCCGCCGCGCAGGGTCACGCCCAAACCATGATCACCGGCGGGCACCTGATGTTGCGCGAGGGCGGAGCTGCCCGGAGTGGCTACGCCTTCGGCGGGCCGATCGCCTACGGACAGCAGATTGGCAATGGTGAGTTCCGCGTACGCGGCAACGCCTTCGCCGCTCACGGCGACGCGCTCAATCGCTTCTACGCGTCGCTGGCTCCGGGCGAACGTACCGTCAGCATCGTCGCGGCAGTGCCCCACGAATTGATGGTGCAACCGCAGGGTGCTGCGGGTGTCTTCGAGGGCGTCTCCCTCGGTTCCGTTGCGCCCGCCGCCCGTGAACGGGCGCGGGAACTGCTCGACGTCGTGCTCGCAACCTACAAGCGCGACGCCCGGACCGACGCGCTGGCGGCGATCGACGGGAATGGCGGCATCGGAGCGCTCCGCGTCGCCGTCTACGCCGACTACGGCTTCTATGCCGATGGCAGCCGCTACAACGATCTCACCGCTGCGGATCGTGCGAAGCGCGAGTTACCCTACTGGCAGGTTTGGCGGATCGAGGGGCCCGGCTGCGTCGTCCACTTCAAGGGCTACCCACACGTCCACGCGTACATCAACATCGTGAGCGATCCGACGCGGCAGAACATCGGCGAGGTGCTGACGCGTGCCGCGGCACCGCTCGGCCCGGCCGCGGTTCGCCGGATCTTGACCGCCGCGATGCGCCAGGAGACCGAACTGCCGCTCGCCTACTATGCGCAGGATGTGCCTGCGCGGATCGGCGCTGGCGACGTCACCGTCGGCTTGGTGCGTGCAATCGATCCGTTCGCCGAAAGCATCGTCGTCGCAAGTATCCGTGGCGCCGAAATGGCGGACGACATGCGGGAACAGGCGGCAGTGCAGGGCGTCGCGGTCGACCCCGGGCGCGACTACCGGGTCGCGACCGCAGCGTATTGGTCCAGGCAGGAGGGCGTTTTCGGACGGCCCCATCGTGTCGATCCCTGGGATCGCTCGCTGCACGAGGCGCTGGTGACGTATCTGCGCGATCGCAACTTGAGAGAGTTCCATGCAGCGATCGGTTGACGAATCGTTCAGTGCCGGTTGGCTGCTGCTCGCGTCGGGAAGCTCACTGGTGGCGATCGCCGCAGTCCTATTGTCGTTCCGGGTACCATTCCCCGCGATCGATATCGCGCTGCACGCGAATGCGAGCCGCATGCTCGCTGCGGCTGCGGCGGGGATGTCGTTCGCGGCCGCGGCAGTACTGCGTGGCGGTTCAGGCCGCGCGCTGCGGGAGGCGTACATATTCGCGCTCTCGATCGGTGCGGCGGGTGGAATCGCCGTGGGTTTGAAGTTCGTCGGCGGCACGTTCGCCGGTTGCGTTTTCGGCGGCGTGGGTGCCGTCGTAGCAATGGGACTGGTCCGCCTGTTCGATGGGCGGCACCGGGGGTTGAATCTCGGACTTGCGCTCGTGCTGATGGGGTTGTTCGGTGCTGGGATCGTCGCCTACCTCGCTGTCTCGACCGAGCATCTCGGGATGGGCAGCGTGGGGCTTTGGTTGCTCGGCGATGTCTCGCGCGCACACGGGACGGGTGCGGTGCTGGTATTCGCGCTGGTCGTGATCGGCATTGGCTGGGCGGCACGGAGTACGGGTGAGCGTGGCTCCGAAACGGCGGCGATCCTTCTCGTCGGCTTGGGTGTGGGTGTCGCGGGGCCGGTGGCTTTCATCGGCTGGGCGGCGGCATCGCTCGCCCAACTCGCGGGGGGAACATCGGTATCCGAATCGAAGCGGCTCGTGCTTGCGGCTATCGTGGGCGGCGCGTTGATGATGCTCGCTGATGCCGTGGCGCGTTTGCTGGTAGGCGGCTACGCGCCGCCACTCAATCTGACGATCGGGTTCGTCGCGATTCCGGCATTCCTCTGGTGGAATCGCCGCCGCCTGCGCTGCGCGGCGCGCGTGCCCGGCGGCTGGGTCTTCGCGGGCTTCGAAGCGCTGGTGCTGCTGTTGCTCGCCGCCGGCCTCCTGATGTTTGCCGATGCGTTCACCAACTTCGTGCGGATGTCGACCTGAATCGGACGACCATTTCGGAGGAGAATTCCCACATAAGCGAACGATGGTTGGCTTCACGCGGCGTCGCTGCGTTCCCGGTCACTTGTACTTCGCCAACTCCAGCCGTGCGACCATGCCCCGGTGCACTTCGTCGGGGCCGTCGGCCAGGCGCAGCGCGCGGGCCGTGCCGGCCAGGCGGGTGAGTTCCGGGTCGGCCATGCCCTCGCCGCCGTGGATCTGAATCGCGGCGTCGACCACCATCTGCAACACGTTCGGCGCCACCACCTTGATCGCCGAGATGTCCGTCAGCGCACCGAAGGTGCCGTGCTTGTCGAGCGCCCACGCGGCGTGCAGGGTGAGCAATCGCGCCTGGTCGATGGCGATGCGGCAGTTGGCGATGATGTCGCGGTTGCCGCCTAGATTCGCCAGGGTCTTGCCAAACGCCACCCGGCCCACCGCCCGCTGGCAGAGACGCTCGAGCGCCCGCTCGGCCGCGCCGATCGTCCGCATGCAGTGATGGATGCGGCCCGGGCCGAGCCTTCCCTGGGCGATCTCGAAGCCCTTGCCGGGCCCGACGATGAAATGATCGAGGGGGACGCGGGCCTCGTCGAAGAGGATCTCGGCGTGACCGTGCGGCTCGCCGAGATGGCCGAAGACCGGCAGCATCCGGAGGATCTTCACCCCCGGAGTATCGATCGGCACGAGCACCATCGAGTGGCGTTGGTGCCGGTCGGCATCCGGGTCGGTGACCCCCATGAAGATCAGAAACTTGCAGCGCGGGTCGCCGGCACCGCTCGTCCACCACTTCTGGCCGTTCAGAACGATCTGATCGCCGTCGATCGCGGCCGTGGCCTTCATGTTGGTCGCGTCGCTCGACGCGACCGCAGGCTCGGTCATCGAGAAGCCGGAGCGGATCTCGCCGTCGAGCAGCGGCTGCAGCCAGCGCTTCTTCTGCGCTTCGGAGCCGTAGCGGGCGAGCACCTCCATGTTGCCGGTGTCGGGCGCACTGCAGTTGAAGACCTCGGGCGCGAGGAAGCTGCGGCCGGTGATCTCGGCCACCGGCGCATAGTCGCGGTTGTCGAGACCGGCACCGTACTCCGGCTCGGGAAGGAAGAGATTCCACAGCCCGAGCGCCTTCGCTTCGGCCTTCAGCTCTTCGAGGACCGGCGGGATGCGCCAGCGACGCCAGTCGTCGGTGTGGACGAGCTGGTCGATGTAGGTCTGCTCGTTCGGCACGATCAGGTCACGCACGAAGCGATCGACCTGGGCGACGTATTGCTGCGCGCGTTGTGAGTGTTCGAAGTCCATGCGGCCTCCACGCGGCCCGCAGGCCGGCGTTCGCGAGTTCGGGTGGAATCAGCCGCCGGCAGCGGCTTTGACGAAGGCGACCGTATCGCCGGGAGCGAGCTTCGTCTTCATCCCTTTGCGGTAGTTGACGAGCATGCCGTTGACGGCGACGGCAGCCACCCGTGACAGCTTGGCGAACTCTTCGCCCTTGTCGCCGAACTTCGCCCGCGTCGCGGCGACGACGTCGGCAACGGTGGGCACATCGTCGACCTCGAAGGTCTCGATGCCGAGCGCCTTGCTCATGTCGTAAGTCAGCTCGACGGTGATCATGACGATTGCTCCTGGCAGGCGCTGGACATCAGACTCGCACCTGCAGCTTTTCCAGCGTCTTCGCCAGCGGTACGCCGTCCGTGTCCCAGCCGCGGTTGCGGTAATAGCGCGGCAGCAGCTGGTCGAGCGGGTGTCCGGAAGTCATGCCCTTGAAGGTCGGTTCGTGCAGGATGCGGTGGGGCAGGGTGTCGTCGGCCCCGGTCATGCCCTCGCGCAGGTTGTACATGCGCTCGAGGTTGAAGATGCGCGCGCCGATCTCCTGTAGGTGGCCGCCGGAGAAGGTCGTGCCGGTGATGTAGGTGAGCCACTTCTCGAACCACATCATCGGCTTGCCTTTGATGCCCATCAGGATCCGGAACAACGGTCCGCTGTTCTCGAAGGCGGTGGTGATCGCTTTGTAGGTGAACGAGTTCGGGTCCATCTCGTGGATCTGCTTTGGAATCATGCCGTAGGTGGTGAAGATGCACAGCACCATCGAGTTGATCGCGCAGGCGAGGTTCTGCTGGATCACCGGGATGTCGGCTTTCAGCTTGAGATTCTGCGGGTTGATCGTCAGCGGCCCGACCGACTCCATGTACATGCTAGCGCCCTGAACGTGGCAACCGCCGCGGTTCGTGGTCGCGTACTCGACGCCTTGGGCGTAGGAGCCGCGCGGGTCGTACGCCGACAGCTCGAGGCCTTTGACGTGCGGGGCGAAGTCGGCGCCGCCGTACTTCTCGCTCATCCGTTTGACGCCCTCGGCGAGGTCGTTGCCGATGCCGCGACGGTGGCCGACGTCTTTGATCAGCTCGGTGATGCCGCTCGGGTCGCCGAACTCGATGTCGATGCTGAGCATCCCCCGTTCGCGCAACTCCATCGCGAAGCCGAGCGAGGCGCCGAGGCTGATGCTGTCCATGCCGAGATCGTCGGCGTGGTAGTTCCACTCGTTGACCCGCTTGAGGTCGCCGATATCGAGGTTGCTGCCCATCAGCGCGAGCGTCTCGTACTCGGGGCCTTTGACCCGGCCGATGCCCTCGAGTTCGACGTCGCGCCCGCAGGTGACCGGGCAGTGGATGCAACTCGACTTCACGCCCTTGAGCTCGTGGTCCTCCATGTACTGGCCGGAGATCTTCATGGCGTCCTTGAAGTGGCCGTACTTGAAGTTGTGCGTCGGGATGATGTTGCGGGCGTTGGTCGTGGGGACGATGCCGCCGGTGCCGAAGCGCTTGAGCGATTCGCCGAGCACGGGGTGGTCGCGGAAGTGCTCGCGCACCCAGGAGGTGTACTCTTTGAACGCGTCGGGATCGTCCATCTCGAGCTTGCGCGAGCCGCCGACGGTGATCGCCTTGAGCTTCTTCGAGCCCATCACGGCGCCGACGCCGGTACGGCCTGCAATGCGCTCGTTGGAGACGATGCCGGCGTAGCGAACGAGGTTCTCGCCGGCCGGGCCGATGACGGCGTGGTACTTCTTCTTGCCGAGGATCTGCTGGGTCTCGTAGGTGCCCTTGCCCCAGAGGTCTGTGGCGTCGATGAACCGGACCTCGCTCTTGTCGCCGTCGATCTCGAGGCGGACGGGCGACTCCGACTGGTGTTTGAGGACGATGACGTCAATGCCGCCGCGCTTCATGCCGTAGGCGAACGAGCCGCCGCAGGCGGCGTTGCCGATGCCGCCGGTGAGCGGGCTCTTGCAAACGACGGCGAAGCGGTTCGACTGCGGCGCGACCGAACCGTTGAGCGGGCCGGTGGCGAAGATGAGCGGGTTCTCCGGGCCGAGCGGGTCGATGCCGGCGGGGGTCATGTCGTACAGCAGCCGCGTGCCGTAGCCCTTGCCGCCGATGTAGAGCCGGGCGATGTCCTCGTCGAGCGGTTGGAACACGAACGTCCGGTTGGCGAGATCGATCTCCAAAACCCGCCCGGCGTATCCTTTGATCATCAATCAGCTCCTCGCAGGTCCTCGGCGAAAGAAATTCCACCCCTACTTATCCGGCTCGCGCGATTGGGACCAGAGGCATGCAGCACGTCTGCGTATTCACCTTGGGACCGCGGGCGTCTCGCCCGCAAGCTCGATCTCTGCCACGAGAGATTGGGGCCGGTTCACGGAGCGCTCGGGACGCGCCCGGTAGCAGGGCCGAAAACGATCCCAGCTTGCCCGCAGTCCGCGCCTGGGCTAGCGCTTGAGAGCAATCTCAACCAGGAGGCCCGCATGCACGACTTGGTCATTCGCAACGCGAAGATCGTCGACGGAACCGGAGCGCCCGCATTCGCCGGCGACGTCGGCGTCGATGGCGAGCGCATCAGCGCCGTCGGCAGCACGGTCGACGCGGGCAAACGCGAGATCGATGCCGCCGGCCGCCTCCTGGCCCCCGGTTGGGTCGACATCCACACCCACTACGACGGCCAGGTCACCTGGGACCCCGAACTGACGCCCTCGTGCTGGCACGGCGTGACCACCGTCGTCATGGGCAACTGCGGCGTCGGCTTCGCCCCGGTGAAACCGGATCGCCACGCCTGGCTCATCGGCTTGATGGAGGGCGTCGAGGATATCCCCGGCACCGCACTCTCCGAGGGCATTCGCTGGGAGTGGGAGACGTTCCCCGAGTACCTCGACGCGCTCGACCGCGGTCGCCGGGTTCTCGACGTCGGCACCCAGGTGCCCCACGGTGCGGTGCGCGCCTATGTCATGGGCGAACGCGGTGCCAAGAACGAAGTCGCTACCGCGGAAGACATCGCCGCGATGGCACACATCGTCGGCGAGGCGGTGGCGGCGGGCGCGCTCGGCTTCAGCACATCGCGCACCATGCTGCACCGCGCCATCGACGGCGAGCCCGTGCCGGGTACGTTCGCCGCGGCGGAGGAGGTGCTCGGTATCGGTGCGGCGCTCGGCCGCTTGCGTGCCGGCGTCTTCGAGATGGCCTCCGACCTGATGCCCGAGGATCGCGAATTTGCCTGGATGAAGGAATTCGCTTTGCAGACCGGGCGGCCGCTCACCTTTGCGCTGCTCCAGAGTGACTTCGATCCGTCGCAATGGCGCCGCCTGCTGACACTGACGGAAGAGGCCGTTGCCGAAGGCGCGCGCATCACCGCGCAGATCGCGGTACGGCCGACGGGGCTGCTGCTCGGTTGGGACAGCAACGTCCACCCGTTTCTCTTTCATTCGGTCTACAAGGAGGTCGCGGCACTTCCGCTCGCGGAGCGGCTCGTGCATCTGCGCGAACCCGGCTTTCGCGACCGCCTGCTCGCCGAATCGCCGCAGTTCACCAATCCGTTCGCCGGCTACGTCGCAACCGCCTTCCACAAGATGTTCCCGCTCGGCGATCCGCCGAACTACGAGCCGGCACCCGATGCGAGCGTTGCGGCCATCGCGGCGCGCGAGGGGCGCACGCCGCAGGCGGTCGTCTACGACATGATGTTGCAGCGCGACGGCCGTGAGTTGCTCTACCTGCCGATCCTCAACTACGCCGACGGCAACTTCGAGCCGATCCACGAGATGCTGTTGCACCCGAACACGGTTATCAGCCTGAGTGACGGCGGCGCGCATTGTGGCGTCATCTGCGATGCCGGTTCGCCGACGTATCTATTGACCCACTGGGTGCGCGATCGCAGCCGCGGACCGCGTCTGCCGCTCGAGTTCGCGGTGCGTCGCCAGACCGCCGAAACCGCAGCTCTCTACGGCCTCCACGATCGCGGCATGATCCGTCCGGGACTGCTCGCCGACCTCAACGTGATCGACTTCGACCGCCTCGGCGTCGAGCTACCGGCGTTGCACTTCGACTTGCCGGCAAACGGCAAGCGCCTGCTGCAGCGCGCCCGCGGCTACGACTACACGATCAAGAGCGGCCAGGTGACCTTCGAATCGGGGAATGCGACCGGCGCCCGTCCGGGTGCGCTGGTGCGCGGCGCGCGCAACGCGTGAGGATCGGAAGCTCCTTGGTGCGGGATTCTGGGTGCGGGATTCTGGGCCCCCGCGTACGGGGGTCCTTTACCCAACGCCAGGGGCTTGCACCCCTGGCTGGCGCGAGCCGCCCCACGGGGCTCACGGGCTGGAGGCTCCGCGGTTCGGGTCGGATGATGATTGGTGTACGGTTCTTGGTAGCGAATACGGCATCGCCACCCGGGCAGTTTGCAGGACGCGCCATGGATTCCTCTCGCCCGCATTTCGGCGGGAGAGGGTGCAGGGTGAGGGATCATTCTCTCGAGAACCAACATGCACGGTTGGTCCGAGGCACCGCCTTTGGCTCCGAAGCGCGGGCGAATGCGCCGCGCAACGACGCTGCGCGTCTTGAGTAGGGTGTGGGTCACGCGCGCAGCGCCGATAATGAGGCGCGCAGACGGGATTTTCGTTCGCAAAGTGCCCGTTCTTTCCGCACGCGGGAGGAATTCTCCCCGAAAACCGGAGTTGCGGACCTTGAGTACGGTGTGGGGCATGGAATAAACGGCGGCGACAGTCTTGGGTAGGGTGTGGAGCGCGGATCTTGGAGGCCACCGCGGGCAAGTGTCTCGCGTATTCCCGCCCCCCGTCGTCCCCGCGCACGCGGGGACCCACCCCCGCCGCCTCCAGCACCGACCCACGCAGCCACTGCCGACCGATGCGCCCCCCGGCCGCGCGCCGCCGGAAAACAGGGCGAGGTAGGGACACCCAACGATCAGCGCCCGATGTTGAGGCGTCGCAGGTTTCTCGCGTATGCCCGCCCCCCGTCGTCCCCGCGCACGCGGGGACCCACCCCCGCCGCCTCCAGCACCGACCCACGCAGCCACTGCCGACCGAT
>Ga0163144_10013541_pt1 | contig 17018 bp, 15 predicted proteins | sample OliLak19BULKMAT1_FD_123175 | JGI IMG/M metagenome (GOLD analysis project Ga0163144, IMG submission 123175) | Freshwater microbial mat bacterial communities from Lake Vanda, McMurdo Dry Valleys, Antarctica - Oligotrophic Lake LV.19.BULKMAT1 | ecosystem: Environmental > Aquatic > Freshwater >... | reverse complement strand
GGAAGCGTCGCATGAAGACGTGAAGCTAAGATTCCACGATGAGGACCTGCAGGATGAGATGGCTGAAAAGGTGGTTCTATCATTTTCCGTTCTTGCAAGGATGAATGGACTCTCATGCCGTATAGATACAAAAAACAGTTTACAGCAAAGTATTGAAATCCATGAATGTCAAAAGACAAGTATGGATCAGATGCTGAAGATGTTGAACTTTTGGTTCCTATAGGGACATTAATCAAAGATGCACATACGTGAATTGTGCTTGCTCATTTATTCGAAGATAATCAGATATGGGTTGGAGCAAAATGATGAAAAGGATGACTTGGAAATATACACTTCAAAAATTCACATAATCAGTTCCCTACAATGTGACTCTATGGTGAGCCTGGTGAGAATAAAGAGTTGATGCTAGAACTTCAGCTCTTGGCAGATGTTGCTTTGATTGGCACTCCTAGCGTGTGAAAATCAACTTTGATCAATGCTGTATCTGGCGTAAAAGCAAAAACTGCTGAGTATCACTTTACCACCTTAGTACCCAATATTGGAGTTGTAGAGCACAAATGAAGTAGTTTCACTATGATCGATGTTCCATGATTGATAGAGGGAGCGTGATCAGGAAAATGATTGGGAAATGAATTTCTGAGACATATCCTCAAGGCGCGTGTGTTTATTATTTTCATAGACGCAACCAAAGATATCCCAGGGATGGAAGAGGTTTGATTACTTATGGATGAGATTATCACATATGTACAACAAAGACTAGTAGGTTCAAACGAACGATGATATACGATAGAAAATATACACCAAGAATTAGTTATGCAAAATGAGAAGTTGCGATATCGCGTAACCACAAAGGTAAATAATCAAACTGTAATATTGCTTCAAAAGGCAATCTTTTTCGTTGTAAATAAAATTGACACACTACCAGATGAAGACCTTCGCAACGAATTCTTGGAACAACTAGAAATACACGTCAACGACTACCTCAAAAAACAGACCAATAAGATATCTCTAGATATCAAAAATCATAGTATGCTGTTGTCAGCTCTAACAAGAGAAGGAATCGATGCATTACTAAATAAGCTTATAAGTCTCCTTCAAGATACCAATTTCCGCACTATCGGTGATCAAGAGATTATAGCACCTGAAAATGAACTTATGGTTCCAACTGTTACTAATATTTCTGAAAGCGATATTAAGTTACTCTTGGAACGTGGATACATTCAAGAGAAACAAGCAGGGAAAGTTCAAGTACGAGAAGTTATACATCCAGAGATCTCTTTCCTTTCTTCTGTGCTACCTCGATGAAACGAGGAGGCTCACATGCGATACCGAGAAAAATTAGGAAATGAGTGACATCTCAACCGACTAATAAGAGCTGGTGCAAAAAAAGGTGATATTCTTAAAATCATATCAGTATATCCATGACATGAACCCAAATATATTTCACGAGAGTAGCAACTTTGTGAAATAAAGGATAATGATTAAATTTACTTACTCTTCCGTGCATCTATGGCACAAATGAGATACCATAAGTTTTTGAGACATAGCACCTATCGAAGATATGGGATTTTTCTTATAACTATCTTTTTCAGCTTATACAGTATTCAAGTTTATGTAAATAATATTTGAATTGACGCACAGATAGCACAAGTAAAAGAAGATATTATTGATTTAGAAGAAGAGAGTGCGTTTATGGAAAAGTTCTATAAAGGATATTTAGAGTCAGATTATGCGTCATTTTTTCTTGGGCATGAAAATGGAACAATCTATTTAGAAGAAAGAATCGTAAGATTGTCATACCAAGTACCTCAAGAAAAGGGTGAAATTATACTACCTACTCAATCTGAAATTGCTCCAATTACTATTTCTACACCTCAACAAGCACGAAATCACTTCGTAAAAAACAAACTTTCTTTCTTAGAAAGTCGATGATTTATCAAATAAGACATGCTATCTTAGTTATATTCAGGAGTACTAGTTTGACAAAGAAAACTTTCCTATTGAGCTCCTATGAAGCGCAGTCAATATCCCTCCAACTCATAACTGCGATCATAACCAGTGAGCTATTGATCTAATATACGTGCCAGATCCTACATGCAATTCCACAGTAAGTAATGGAAATACATACTCTTTGATGGTAAAATCGATTACTTGCATAGGAGAATCAATAAAAATAGGCTCTCCATTTCTGGCATACTCATAGAGCTTTTTTCCTTTCCATTTTTTCGCACTAAAAGGAGTAAGTGGTAATAGATGAGTTCAAAGTATCGAACTTAATTTTTCTTGTATGCTAGTAAGTGGAGGAGCAGCCACAAATGCTCAATCTTTTATGATGCCAGCTCGCTCAACCGGAAATATTGTATGGCTAGATCGGAAATCGGTATCTCGTGTATCAGAATCTTGTGAGAAATCAATTGTGGCTTGATATATCTTATCTAAACCCACCAGTTGATCAATTTTCTTTGTGTCCTTCCCAATTGCTACCAATAAAAGCCCTGTCGCAAGAGGGTCTAGTGTTCATGCATGACCAATTTTCTCTCCCGCGTAGAGTTTTTTAAGCTTTTTTACTACATCAAAACTAGTGAATCCAGTTGGTTTATCTATGAGAACAAGCATTCAACGGTCGATATGTTTTATAAAAAGATATAACTCATAAATAATAGTAATAATACCATAGTAATGTGTAAAAACAATCTATAAACTTCTAACCTCAACCAATTGCATTTCCCTAGTTCTTAGCTATATACAAAGATATATACAAGCGTTTTACGTTGTCTAGTATTCTCATTTCACATGCGTTATTCAAATAACCTACTCAAACGTTACATCTCTCTAAATGTCCAGCCTGATCAAATCGCGCGTGAACTTACCCTAAAAGTATGCGAGGTTGAGGAGATGCATATTAGAACAATTCCTGATGATGTGGTAATTGGTAAAATCACTGCGATTAAACCTCACCCAAATGCGGATAAACTTACTGTATGTCAGCTAGATTGCGGATCAAGATGAACCTATCAAATATGTACTTGAGGAGAAAATGTGGTTGTTAATAGTTATGTTCCAGTCGCACTTCCTGGATGTTTCTTACCAGTCATTAACCTCAAAATTGAGCCTCGTGAGATGAGAGGAGAAGCAAGCAATGGAATGATCTGTTCTAAACAAGAGATAGGAATTCCTGAAAATCTAGAAGATCATTGGATTCGAACATTACAGTATAGCGAATGAATGGATCTAACTACAGTTCCTCAGCAACCTGACATGGACGATATTACGGATAAGGACTTGTGAAGAGCTTTGGGAGATAAATATCCTTGGTTGAACAACCGAATGGCTGATGTAGAAAATAAAACAATTACCCATAGACCAGATCTTTTTGGGCATTTTGGTATGAGTGTAGAGCTTGATGCAATTTTCCCCTGACACGCGTCATTTTCAAATGGGAAGAAATATATGGAGCAAATTACCAAAGGGAACATCTTTGAAACGCTAGGTAACGCAACGGTAAGTAAGAGGAAAATTGCTATTCATTCAGACAATGTGCTTACATATACGGCACTAGAATTAACCAATATTCAGGTAAAACAAAGTGATCTCTTGCTAAGAGTCCATTTGTACGATCTGGGATTACAACCAAAAAATAATTGGGTAGATCTATCAAATTTATTCATGTACCTTACTGGACAACCAGTTCACTTTTTTGATGCAAAAAAAGTTGATGGGGATATTATTGTAAGACAAGCTAAAGCATGAGAGTTATTTGTAGATTTGTTGGGGAAAGAACATACACTAATCGCAGAAGACCTTGTGATTGCTGATAAATCTAAACTTCTAGCACTTGCAGGAGTAATGTGAGGTATCAACTCAGCAATTGATGATACTACTACGGACATTATAGTAGAAATTGCCAATTTCGATTCGGTGGTAGTGAGAAAAACTTGAACAAGACTCGCTTTAAGAACTGATGCTGAGCTTAGATTTGAAAAAAACATAAACCCATTATACAGTTTGCATGCCACAACTATGTTTTTGGATGAGATGCATTATTTCGCCAAAAGCCTTGGAATCTATACTATTGGATGAGTTAGTCGACGAGCATCTTCAAGTGCATCTACTAAAGTAGTTAATAAAATTTCTTTGGACACACTTATGGTTGAACGCCTTCTCTTCGGACAAAGCGATAATCAGTCCGATATTAGAATTACAGATGATGCTATTTTGAAAATTCTTCTGTCTTTGTGATGTACAGTAAACCCTGAACGAGAAGTAACAATCCCTGCTCGAAGATGACCTGAGGATATTACACAAGAAATCGACCTTGTCGAAGAGATAGCTAGAATCTATGGGTTTGAAGCTATACTCCCGGTAGAATATAAGGATCAAAGTCGCTTCATCGCATTTAATCAGGCTATTACACGAAATAGACAAATTGAACACTTATTGAGTCATGATTATAAGTACGATCAGGTTGAAACATATCCATGGATTAATCGACACTGGATTGATACTTTCAATATCCCAACCAATAATTTATATTCCATGGAAAATCCTCTCACTCCTGAACAACGTTTTGTTAGAAATACCATGTTGTGGAGTTTGTTGGAGATCATAGAAAAAAACGCACCTTTCTTCGATGAAATTAAATTGTTCGATATTTGAAAGACACGAGAAGTTGATCGTGAACACACAGAACAAGAATGTACTGGTATAGCACATTGGCAAAAGAGTAGTGATGATCGATCTCAGGATGGGCTTTTACAGACCAAAGGTGTAATCGCATGAATTATATCCTCCTTGGGAATCAAAGGGAAATTAGAGTATATGCCTACCAACAACCATCTCTTCCATTTAAAACAACAAGGCACTATTACCCTCAACCAACAGCCTATTTGATCTATACAGACCGTGCACCCTTATCAACTCCAAAAGTCTAAGATTCCTGCTCAAGGGAAACTAGTGCTTGCTGAAATTTCTTTGAGTTCACTTTCACTAATTGCTGCAAACCAAAATAGATCCTTGTCACAACCATATGAAACAATACAAGATCAAATCGTTCGAAGAGATCTAAACTTTGTAATTGATACTTCCACTACGTACTGAGTCGTCACACAAGCAATTCAAAAAGTTAAAGAGATAAAAAGTATTGAGCTTTTTGATCTTTATGCATGAGAGCGCTTACCCGCAGGCAAAAAAAGTATTGGATTGCGTGTGAAGTTAGCGGGAAAAGGGGAACTACAAACTCAACAGATAAATGATATAGTACAACTCGCAGTGAAAGCAGTTGAAGCAATTGGAGGGGAGTTGAGAAAATAAGAAATAGTTCTAATTCGATAAATTTAAAAACATTCTCCCGCGAGAATGTTTTTTGTATCTAAAGTAAATTATACTGGCCTTACGTTTTGTTCTTTACCTACAGGGCATAGCTCAATAGATTCTCCTGGTTGATTCCAAAAACTTGTAGGAAGAAGACTTTGATGATATTGTGTCATAGCATACAAATGAGCTTGGAAGAGTGATTCTCACTTACTAAACGACTCTACAAAGTACGTACTATATGTACCATACGATACCTGGTCTGACGAACTCATAATGATATTTCACAATAGTTTATTTGTTTTTTTTGCGCTTCGACAACTCATAATAAGTAGTTGTACATTGGGATAACTACTTGCTAAGTCAAATAGTGTTTGAAACCCCTCTTTATAAAATGAGCCTCCTTCATAAATTGCTGATCAGTCCTGTTGACCATGCAATCAGATAGTAATTAGACATTTTTTATCTGGAAAATTTTTAATATATCAGATTATCTCGTGTAGTATATCAATTGCCTTAGGAAGGGCGGTTAAGCTATCAGGAGAGTAGTCGGTAAACTCCGCATATCTTGAACGAAACAATGGTCTCAACTGTTGATAGTAAGTACTAAACGCATGGTCGTGTTGATCTGCAAGCGCATTACTTACAAAAAATACTTTATCAAACGCATCATCTTGCTCTAGATAGCTGTTCAAATATGATTGATAAATTTTTACTGTATCTCCTCGTGTGTGTCCAGTTGCTTCTTGAAGTTTCAATATACCTCTCGTAAGGTGAATGTTGCTAAACTCATTTTTTATCTCCACCTGATATGCTCAAATAGTAAATGTAACATTATGGTATTTGAGATAGTTGCGTCGTTCAGGGAGTTTTACTTCACTAATATAAATCTCTTCCAATGCCTCATTTCATCGTAAATTAAGATGATCTGTAAAGAGTTGTTTGTTAGCAGATAGTGTGGGAAATGCATTCCATGAGTGAATAATAATATCGCACGCAGGATAAGCCAATGTGTACTCTTCATGTTTGTGGAGATTTTCAATATTATCTTCATCCCATGAGATGATCAACTTATCATCTTGAACCGCAAACACACCACCTACTAAATGTTCTTTGTTGGAAAGAGAAAGCGATACACTGTGTTTATCATAATATCTGTTTTTAATATACGTAATAAGGTGTAAGACATGCATCATTTCAACGATAGTTGCCGGCTGTAATCAGTCTGGAAGATCTTCAATCGTATTGGTTAGAATATTAAATTTTGGCCAAAACTGGTTACGTTCAAAAGCTTGAAATTTGATAGGATGAAGAAAATGACAGTGCGTATATCAAATTACTTTTGTTAACGGTTCAAAAATACCTCAAAAGGTATGAGGATAGGACTGTTCATAAAAAGCGAGCAGTAATTGCTCGAGTAATTTCAATGAACTAATACTATCCGGTGTAGTGATGCAAAGGGCTTGTAATTCTACACATGCAGCAGATAACTCTGCGACCGTTACATCAGCTCTGTTTGCAATCAATAACTGATAAGATGACATGTCGCGATAGTTTTGCATTGTTTATAAGTTATTTAGAAAGTCAAAGATATGAAGAAAGAGTAGTATAAATATTTGCTATAGAAGAGATCGAGGTTGTTTCTTGGTTTGTGTGATAACCAATAGTGGGTATTTGTAGACTAGCACCACTATACTTTCCTTGCGTATGTGATATCAGTTGACCTAATTCAGTAATCCCTAAACCTTTTAATGGTTGCTTATACTGTTCATGCAATCTATTTTCTTCTATAATAAGCTCATCGATTTTTACGTAAGGTATACGCTGATTTATAAGAATTTGTTCAATTTTAGCTACCATTTCTGCATTGAATTTTGCTAGAGCATCTTTGTTTCTTAATACTACAGCACCTTGATTCAGTAAGTTGTCTTGATCCAAGGGGCAAGTATCCAAAATCAAAATATTCTGTAAATCAGTAGTTGATTTTTCAAGATGGTACAAAATATAAGACCAGCTTTGTCCAACCTCTTCTTCAGGGGTAAACAGAATACTTCACTGATACCCATGCAAACACAACTGATACATTATAGCAACGGAGAGAAGATTATCTATTTGTGCAGAAAATCTTTCATTTGTTTCTTTATGTTTTATCGAGTAACTCAAAGGCGTTCCAATTGGTACATTTTCTGTTCCAGCAACGCTAAAATCGAGATTATTTGTCTGCCCATTTATAACCGCGTCCAATATAACTCCATCTGCAATCGTCTCTCAAGTCACATAATCATAAGCAACGACTGGCTGACCTAAATAGCCCGCACTCAATGAGTGAAGGAAGTCAGGATGTTTGAAGTAGTCAACATTAAACCAATCCTTTTCTACAACAAATCATGCATACGTATACTTATTGATTCATGTTTTGATCAATCAATGTCTATCGATATGAACACTAACCAAAGGGCTTAATGGATCATGTCCATGAACCAAAAGGGAGTTATTGATAAGTGAAGTATGATATCCTAACTGCTCATACTCCTTTTGAAGATGTTTGACAAAAGGAAGTTCATATCCTACAACTGAAGGAATGTTGCAATACTCTATAGCTTTTTGAACAATTGCTTGTGCAGCAAGAAGTGAAGACATGGGCTTCTAGTTAGCGGTTATCAAAATAAATAAACTATGGAGTTATTTTGCTTTCTTTTTCCTTTTTACCGGTTGTGTATGACGTTCAAGAAATACTGAACTTGCTGTTATTGTATCGAATTTAGGACTAAATGAGTTTGCACGATTTTCCTCTATCAACTGACTCATATAATCCGCAAGATCTTGGAAAAAAGCATATTGATAGTGTTTATCTTCATTAGGAAATCGAATACCAGGAGCAGAGTTTAACTCTATTAGATACCATCTTGCATCATCTGTACAGTACGCAAAATCTAACGAGTAAATATCAGCTGAATCGATTTTGAGATCTCTTTGAGCTAGCTCACATATTTCCAAAACTTCTGTAGGAATATTTTCTATAGGAAGGCTAAACTGACTTCCTCCATCCGCGATATTGCTTTTTAGGCTTCCTTTTTTAGGAACTCTTACAATACTGAATGTGGGTCTCTTTCATAAAAACACGACTCTTAGATCGTGATTTCCATCAGTAATTCAAGGAGCTCCCTTGCTAAAATTTTGATAGTTTTGAACTATATGCAATCCTTCTGTTCCAGCATATTTTTTAAAAATTTCCATAGAAGTTAATTCCGGTTTTGTATAGAATTCAATCCCATATCCACCACTTCCTGCAATAGGCTTCACAACTACTTTATCAGTAAACTCTTCTTGTAACCAAGGATAGAAATAGAAAGTCGAAAGAAGAGTACTTTGTGGTTGATATGGTTTGAGGTATTGATACATCTGATACTTATTTGAGTCAATGTGTTTCAGTCTCATTGTAGGAGCACAAAGAAAATCTGCATCATCAAACATCTCTTCAAGATGGTGAAGCGCATGACCCATTCTAGTCCACAAGAGGTCTGGCTTATATGGAGCATCAATTACTTCCATATCTTCTTTTCAGATTACTACATGTTGCGTAAACTCTTTTTTTTCTGCATCATAATAATGAGGGCTAACATAGTGTATTTCTAAATCATTATCATTGAAAATCTTTTTGAGAAGCTGCTCACTTGGGAAATAGAACTCATACTTTACATAATCTTTTAGGTATGCAGTAAGTATTGCTACATTTTTCATTAGATAAGTTTTTTGTTTGAGTAAAGTAAATAGGAAGGTCTTTAGGTGTTACAATGACTATAATCGTGGCATTTCAAGAATGCAACTTTCTATTTTATTTCACGAGTTCGACAATGGACATTATTGATATTTTCTATGAAATAGGCACTTCATGGACCGTACGAACAACTCTTGCAACTACTTTGTAAGGGTCTGCATTTGCAGCCACTCTTCTGTCTTCTAGACGACCTTTTCGACCATTTTGTACGGTCGCTAGAGGTATTCTAATAGATGCTCATCTATCACTTATACCGTAACTAAACTGGTGAATACTCTGCGTCTCATGAGCTCAGGTGAGTCTTTGGTCGTTGTCAGACCCATATACCGCAATGTGTTCTTCACGGTATTTGCCAAACATTTCACACACTGCTGTAAAATATTTTTCATCTCACTTTTCTCTCATATAGCTATTCGAAAAATTACAGTGCATTCATGTTCCATTCCAATCACCTTTGACTGGCTTAGGGTGGATCACTAAGTCGATTCAATATTTTTCACCTAATTTCATCATAATATAACGAGCAAGCCGTACATCATCTCATGCAGCTTTTGCTCATTTAGATAAAACTCCATACTCTCGTTGACCTTTCAACACTTCTGCATTTATACAGGTAATATTTATTCCAACTGCTAGGCAAAAATCAAGATGTTCTTCAACAAGCTGCCTTGCTTGACCTCACATTGTTGCGTAGCCCACACCACAGTAATGTTTTCATTGTGGTTCAGGGTATCATTCAGCTGGCCAATCAATCGGTCTTCCGTGTTGCGTAAGAAGATATTCTTGTTCAAAACCAAACCAAAAATCGTCAGTGTTGGTTTCATCAATTGTTGCTCTAACATTTGTCACATGAGGAGTTCCGTCTGCGTTATAAACTTCACACAGTACGATCCATGCATTGGATCTACTAATATCCGTAATTGCTCTTACTGGTTTGAGAACACAATCAGAACTGTGTCCTTCAGCTTGTTTGGTTGAGCTTCCGTCATATGACCGTTCAGGTAACTTTGTAACGTCTCCATCAAAAGAGTCCATTTCAATAATATTAGTCTTTCCTCTTAAATTTGGCTCTGGAGTGTATCAATCTAACCAAATGTATTCAAATTTAATAGCTGGCATCTCAAAATAATCATCTAATAAAAGCATTTAAATAAGTATATTGGACATCATTAAATTTGCAAAAAATATAGCTAGCTCGTTATCAACCCATTGCTATTCCTGTGCAATTATGTATACAATGGCTAATTTTGTTAGCTTCAACGATCTATGAAAGTAGTTGGTCTTCTCTTCGTAATTATAGGACTGATAGTCTTTGGCACTCTGATCTGAGATAAATTTAACGATGGACGAGAAAGTATGGAGGGGAGTGTCCAAAATTTGAGTGATTGCAATAAATTTACAGAGTTTGAATGTATTGCAAAAAGTGGGTGTTCTCCAGTATACGCAGAAAATAGCAACCGCGCATTAGCGCAAGGATTACCTACTCGCGAACAAGGAAAATGATTGAACAAAGTAACTATTTGAGGAGTATATTTAAGTTGCGAAACTGATACGATTGCCAATAACTCCTAATTCTCTCTACGCATATGGTCACAATCCATCATAACTCATTCAGTCCGCATGAAATTGCAGCCAATACTTCATCGCACATGATTGATATCTTTTCTCATTGAGGAGAAGAAAGAGTAATTAGAGTACAGGAAAGTTCCACTCTTAGATACTTATTTATAGCTACCGGAGAGTGCAAGATTAATCTCTCACTTGTAGCTTCGTGAACATCAGCAAGCTTAGAAGTATGGTGACTTTGTCTGGCTACTTCATCTAGTGATCTCGAAGTAACTATTAAGACCGCATTAGAGAATGATTTTTGTAAAGCTAATGTTCATATTGTTTCATTTATCAGTGAAGGAGGAAAATGTAAAGTCGACGGTTGACTTACTATGAAAAAAGGAATACATCAGTGAGAAGGCCGTCTTTTAGAAGAAAATATTTTGTTAGGTAAAAATATTCAAATCAAAACACTTCCTATGTTAGATATACAATCAAACGATGTAAAAGCGTCTCATGGTGCAACTATTCAACGTTTAGATGAAGAAAAACTATTTTACTTAACCTCCAAATGAATCTCTCTACCAGAAGCAAAAAAACTTATGATTACAGGATATTTTGATAAACTATTTGAAGCGTTTTGAGAAGATCAAGAAGTTGCTAATATCAAAGAAAACTATCTGCAGCAGTTACTAGTTACACTCTAAATTTTATAACAATTTATGATGGAAGAGTTGATGTATCAATGAGGCGGAGAAAGAATAGATAGTCGACTTACGACACAATTTTCATATAGCAGAAATTTTTTTCAACACATTATTGCCTCTGGACGTTTACAAGTAAAATCTACTCAGCGTGATTGGTTTGCTCCTAAAAAATCTTACTCACTTCAATGATGAGATATTGTACGCATAGAAAATTTGGAAAGATTTTTGGATGGAGGTATTTTGGATGAATGTCCTGTGCTTGAAATTAGTCGCGAAAAAGAACTAGTAAAATATGGTGATTTAACCAAATCATGACACGAGCCTTTCCTCCTAATTATGCAAGAAACTCTGGACTATATGGTCATTTATAAGCCAAAAGGTATCTTATCACATCCTAGCAGTATCTGGGACGTACATAAACCAAGCGTGGTAGGATGACTGTATCACTACTTTCAAAAAGAGTGACTTCCTACTATGGGTTCATTTATTAGAGCCGGCCTCATTCACAGGCTAGATAAGGATACTGATGGTCTCATGATTGTTGCAAAGTCAGAAAAATGACTGGCTCATTTCAAACACCTATTTCAAGAAAAATCATGAGCGACTACCTTAGAAGCAAAAGATGCTGTCCCTCTTAAGAAATTTTATCGTGCTCGCTGTACTCTTAGTCTCCTCTGAGAGACATTTTTAAGCACTATTACGAACAACTTACCTCGATATATAGATGAGTTAGTTGTAGCAAAACTTCCTCATGCAAAAGCTCCAAAACAAGGAATTACCAAGATACTTGCAGTTGAGCATACCTTTTCTGGTGATGAAGTAGAACTATCGCTAGAAATTCTAACATGAAGAACTCATCAGATTAGATATCATTTAAGCAATCACTGACTTCCAATTGTTGGAGATTATTTGTATGGTAAGGAAAGTGAACATGAATCAATGCAACTAACGGCACGGAAACTGATCTTCAAAGACATTGAATGAAACACACAAATTATAGAAATATAGAAACTATCTTGTTCTAAAATTTTTCGCTTCCTTATCCATCATCTTCTTAGTCTCTTTTTCCTTGAGTGCTTGTTTCTTCTGGATATTTTTCTTGCGTTTTGCTAATGCGATAGTTAGTTTAAATTTATGATGTTTCGACTCTCGTAACTGTGTAGGTATAATAACAAGTCAACTCTTTTGTGTTTTAGACCACAATTTGGTTAATTGTAATTTTGTCAAAAGTAATTTTCTTCTCGCTTTTGGTTGGTAGGTCGGAAGAGTAACTGGAGCAGCCTTTTTGTACAATGGAATGTTCATATTTACGATCCATGCTTCTGCTCCTGATATTGTAACAATGGCGTCTTGTAAGGAACAGCCTTGTGTTCTGACTGATTTAACTTCATGTCACTGCAAAACTATACCGACATCAAGTGTATCGATAATTTCATGATCAAAGGTGGCCCTTTTATTTTTTGTGACAATTTTCATGCTTTTTACATTATATTGAAATTTGGGCAATAAAACATATATATTTCTCACTTTATTTTTATAGAAATTGTATTATGAAATTACCTCTTATTGCAGGATTTGTTCTTGCTAGTATTCTTTTGGTAGGATGCAACAAAGCAAAAGTTCCTGCAAATGGTGCAGATGCAAATCTTGAAGCTGGTGCTAATGCAGCACTCGCACAATGTCTTACTGATAACGGAGTAAAAATGTATGGTACAGAGTGGTGTAGTCATTGTAAGAACCAAAAAAGTTTGTTCGGTACAGACTTTGCTCAAGTTACTTACATCGACTGTGACGCTCAAAAACAAGTTTGTGTGGACAACGGTATCCAAGGATATCCAACACGAAAAGATGCAACAGGAAACTTCTTCCCAGGTGTTCAATCACTCGAGAAGTTAGCTGAAATTGGAGGATGCCAAATGTGAGCTCCAGCACCCGCTCCTCAGCCAGAAGAGGTAGTTCCAACTGAAGAAGTTCCAGTAGATGAAAGTGGAGCAGTTGTTCCTAGTGAAGTTGTTGAATAAGCAATAACTAATGAAATAATTTATATCAAACTTCTTGGGAAACCGAGAAGTTTTTTTTGTATATTGAAAAGGCCTCCGGGACGGAGGCCTTTCGTGTGAATTAATATTTTTTGTTGTTGCGTAACCTTACGGCTTAGCATCAATTTTTTTGATCGGCCGGTAATTGGACTTACCAACAACTTTACGACTTTTTGAAGAAGCTTTTTTAGTTGTTGATTTTCGTACTCGCTGTCTTTTCTTTGCGAATGCGATTTCCACAGTTTCTGTAATAACTGCCACTATTTGATAGGGATCTGCGTTTGAAGCAGGCCTCCGATCTTCAAGATAGGCATTCTTGTAGTTGTTAATAATATTTGCAATCGGGATCCTGATTGAGGCTCCGCGATCCGACACTCCATAGGAAAAGCTATGAATCGATTGAGTTTCATGTTTTCCAGTAAGCCGCTGATCATTGTCAGATCCATAGGCACGAATATTTTTTTTAATTCGAGCTTTTGGTCGAAATGCTTCGCAGATTTTATCTAGCAGCTGTTTGCTTCCATTCTCTCGCATCGTTTTATTCGAGAAGTTGGCATGCATACCGCTACCATTCCAGTTAGGTCCCATCGCTTTGGGATGTAGTTCTACAATAATCCCATACCGCTCAGCAGTTGTTTCCAACAAATAACGAGCAATGATGAGATCATCAGCAGCGACTTTAGCTCCATGTCCCTTAATTTGGCACTCACATTGGGAAGGCGCAACCTCATGGTTGATACCTTCATGTTCAATACCGCACGCAAGACATGCGATCGCATGTTCGTCTGCAATCGCTCTGGCATGTGGGTGGATGTTCTTCGCCCCAATACCACAGTAGTAATCAAATTGCGGAGGTCCACCAAAAGTCTGGCTCGCTTTTTGATACATCTCACTGAGTATCGGTTGCGAATCTTTGTTGAACAGAAAGTATTCCTGTTCAAAAGCAAAGATGTATTCCTGAGCATCATCTTCTTTCACTTTTGCTCTTGTGTTTTTTGGGTGCGGAGTTCCGTCTGCATTTAAAACTTCACACAGAACAAGGTATGAATTAATCTTCCTTGTTTGTGTCCTGTAGTGGTCATAATAAACGCGCACGGGTTGCAAAATACAGTCAGATTTATCACCTGTTGCTTGCCCGGTGCTGCTTCCATCAAAAGACCAGTTGCGAATGAATCCTTTGACCATATCCGCTTGTATATTCTCCCCTAAATTGGGGAGTTGTCGGTACTCATCATCCGGCAAAACCAAATTACGGGTTTTGCTTCTGATACCCGGTTCAAGAGCTCCAAACCATGGGCCCTTTTTGCTTACTGTGTTTCCATCAAGCCATATATACTCGACGAAGACACAGTTTTTACCAGTTGTTAGTCTCATTGTTGTTTGATGTTTACATGCATGAGTTGGAAATATTTCCGTTATTAATTGCTGTAAATGACCACTGTCAATGATTTGATACGAATACATAATTTTATGTCAAGTTGAAGTTGACATGGTATAGTGAAAGGATATAAGCAAGTAATTTATCCATAAATGGTGTATCGAATGAAATATCAAGAACAATACGGTAGAGGCGATCCATATCTCAAGTTCCATGGGGCAATTGAAAATGATGTCACTGGAACCATGCATGTATACACTACCTTTGTCGATGATACGCCGTTCCGTGTGAGTTTGGACGCATGAATACAACAGTGATGGGGAATTAACCCACTTGATCAGAAAAAAAGCTGACTTACATCGCTGCCTGATAGCATTCTTATGACCCATAGTCATTTAGATCACTGTGGAAATTTACCATTATTGGTGAAAGAAGGTTTTTCAGGAGAAATTCTGGGTACAGAAGAAACATTAAAATGAATTCATATCGCATTGATTGACAGCCTGGTAATTATGAGAAAACGAACTGATAATACACACTGAAAGAATATGAGTAATCTAAAAACAACCTTGAGAGAGTATCAAAGATTTGTAAAAGAATCTGGCCCTGATATATTAAAAGGTAAGCATTTATATTGGCCTCACGTTACTGACAATATCAAATATAATTGATCTAAGGATCATTTTAAATGAATCAAACATTCAGACGATGTGTTAGACTATCATGAGTTATATCTTAAGTATGTTTATGAACTAAAGAAGTACAATATTACCTGTTCTGCCGATATTGATAATTTAGAACTTGCAAACAACTACCTTCCTTTTGACACGCAAGATATCGCAAATACTGTATCTCGCTTTAAACCTATTCAATTAGAGAAAGAGATAGTGCTCAAAGAGTGAAGAGACAATAGAATTTCAACGGTGTTTATCAATGCAGGGCATATTTTAGGCTCTGCGCAGATTATGCTTAAAGACAAACTTCATGGAAATATTTGGTTTACATGAGATTTATGAAGATTAAAAGAAACATTATATTTGAGACCACCAGTCTTACCGGGCAAAAAATATGGTAAAATAGACACTCTTATAAGTGAGTCTACTTATGGGAATAAGCTCCACCCACCTAGGATTCCTGAACAAAAACACATTATGGACCTTATCACGAAAGCACAATGAAATGTTTTGGTTGCAGCATTTTCTAACAATAGGCATCAAGATTTCCAACAATTTTTTGCAGATACGCGAGACAGCAAAGAGTATGAAAGATTCGCCAGCGTTATCCTATGCGATTGATATACTTCTGAGAAATTCACCTATCTTTTCAATAAACACGCAAAGAATTTATATACGAACCTAAACCATTCTGCATTTACTCGAGCAGAGGGAAAATGAACAGAAAGATCTGAAAAATATCTAACCTCAGATCAAAAAACCATTGTAATTACTTCTAGTGGTATGATGAATGGAGGCGCTGTAGAGGCATATATGCATAGGGTTCTTTCAGATCCTAAAAGTTTATTGCTAATTACTGGATATCAATCATCTTGATCACGTGGGGAACAGATACTAAATACAGGTAAGTATAAGCTTAATGGAATTTTTCATGAGGTTAAATGCCAAGTCTACCAGTGTAGCACTTTTTCTTCTCATGCAGATCAGTGAGAGTTAAAATCACTTATTCGTTCAGTAGAACCTCAGATGACCTATCTTGTACATGGGGAAATGATTTCAAAACAGGTACTACAAGAAATAATATTGAATGAAGGGCTGAGTAAAGAGGTCTGCATCCCAACTGTAAAATGACTGAAACATTTCCGTTTAGGTGGTTAAACCCATTGCACCCACTTCCTAAATCAGTATAGAATAGGCAAATGCAAACCTTGTTTATTTTTCGTTTTCCAAAATGAGTGAACAGCTCAATGAACATCAAGTAAGAATACAAAAACTTCATGCGCTAAGAGCGGCATGAATCAATACGTACATAACCAAGTTTGAAAGATCTCATTCGACCAAAGAGTTGCATGTTCTGGTAGTTGGCAAAGAGCTTCCCAAAAGCGAAGAGCTTATGGAAAGAGGTGCTAACAATCTCTACAGTATTGCGGGAAGATTGATGATGTATCGCACACATGGGAGATTAAGTTTTGCAACATTACAGGACGGTACAGGTCAGATACAAATCGCATGGATCAAAGATTTGTGTAAACTTGCGAGTGGAAAAGAGCTTTTGTCTTCTCTTACTATAGATGGACAAGAAGT
>Ga0163144_10013540_pt1 | contig 17018 bp, 14 predicted proteins | sample OliLak19BULKMAT1_FD_123175 | JGI IMG/M metagenome (GOLD analysis project Ga0163144, IMG submission 123175) | Freshwater microbial mat bacterial communities from Lake Vanda, McMurdo Dry Valleys, Antarctica - Oligotrophic Lake LV.19.BULKMAT1 | ecosystem: Environmental > Aquatic > Freshwater >... | reverse complement strand
GCGCCAATTGCCCACAAGCTCCACAGCCACGACGACGACGGGTATAGATACGGTTGCTTTTCCAGCTCAGAATAGTACGTCAGAATGCGACACCCTTCAGTGTAACTGAACGCTGGCGCGGGCGAGCTCTACCTGTTTGCGCCCTGTCTTGGTCAGGTAGCGGCGCAGGAGTTGAACGAAACGCTGCTGGTCGTCCGAGGGGATGGTTGTCGGCATGGTCGTCAGCGGGAAATGCCCAAGTTGCACCCATCAAGGCATTCAAGCATATTCAAGTGGGTCACCGGTCAACTGCGCCCGGCCACCCTTAGTTTTACAGCCAATAGGCCCTATCAATCAAGCGGTTTCGGCACTCCTTCAAGAGCATTCCAGCCCATTCAAGCCGAAAGTTGGTAGATTGCTGGCAAGCTGATGAACGAAGTACCGCGACGGGAGCCAAATTGATGTTTACTCAACCACCGAATGGCAGTTTGCAAGAAAAGTTTCAAGTTGGTCCTAAAGCCCGGGTCCTATTTGAAGCGCTTATGCGCCCGTCGCCGTTACCTGTTCCAATAAGCGATGCCGAGCGTGAAGCGCTGGTGTTGGCGCAGTGCTTTTCGCTGGCACGATCCAGGGCACGTGAAATGCGTAAAACGAACGCCCGAGATTGACTTTTAGCGCGGAGGCCGAATCGGGCAGCGCTACTGCAATTGACTCTTTCGAACCGGAGCACGGAGATTATGTCGTCCCGTGACAGTACTCGCCAACCATTGCCTAACCCACTTTTGCGAGGGTTTACAAGCTATGCAACTCGCGCCGCCAATAGGCTGCGCGGGTTGGGCACGGCCGCGGGCGGTGCGCCCTTTTGATGCACGGCCCAGATCATCAGTCGCGCCACCACCGAGACGGGCCTGTAATAGCGGCGTGCACGAACAATTATTGGCGAGCCGCGCCTGACGTCGACCTTGATCGCATGGCTTGCCTGTCGCGCCCAACAACAGAAACGCTAGGGGCTGCCAGCCGTGAGGGGGGCACGGCCGCAGCCCCTAGCAAAACGAAGTCTACTCTTGTTCGACGAACCTTACCAACCTAATACAGTACACGTGATGGTTGCACAACCCGTGGTCAGGCATAGAATCGGGTGCGGGAGTGACCGAAAATGGCAGATTGGATTACGACAGGCGAAGCTGCCCTACTTACGGGCTACACGGCTGAGAACGTTAGGCAACTCGTCAAAGCCGGCAAGGTCAAGGGCCAGCGGTGGGGGCGCGACTGGCAGATTGACCGCAGTTCGGTGCTGGCGTACGTTCAGATGGTCGCGAAACTAGGAAAGAAGCGCGGACCAAAACCCAAGAATTAGCAGTCCATGTTATAATTTTGTCTAGGCAAAATTTAATGCTCCGGAAACGGGCCACGTACGTGCTATCAACACTCACGAGGCCCTGACCCAACCCACCGGGTAAGCGGCGGGCAAGGCTGACCCGATTCTACCAGACGCGGGCGACCTGCCAGACCAACGGCGGGCCGCCCGTTTTGCATTTGCGGACCAGGCGCGGCCCAGGCCCATCGGCAGATGGTCCCGAGCACCTGTCCAAAATGCGGCAATCCGATGACCAGTGTTTCAAGGGCAATTGAGGACCATAGCGGCCCAACGCAGAAAGTGAGCGACCATGAGCAAGATAGCGATCGCGTATGCCAGGGTGAGCACCGATGAACAGGCCAAAGGCTACAGCCTGCCAACACAGTTGGATGCTGTCCGGAAGTATGCGGCGAGCTGCGGCTACCAGTTGGTCGCGGAGTTTCAAGACGATTACACCGGCGCCAGCCTGGACCGTCCAGACCTGGACCGGTTGCGGGAGTATGTCGCGCACAACCGCGTTGACCGGTTAATTGTGTATGACATTGACCGGCTGGCCCGCAAGAGCGTTTACCAGATGCTCATCGAGGAAGAGTTGGCCCGGCATGGGACGTTGGTTGATTATGTCATCGGGCAGTATCAAAACAACGACGAAGGCCGGCTGCAGAAACAGATACGGGCCAGCATTGCAGAATACGAGAAGGCGAAGATTTTGGAGCGCATGAAGCGCGGCAAGCGCGGCAAAGCCCAAAGCGGCTTCGCCGTGGTGGCAGCTCGGCCGCCCTATGGTTATGCGGTGAAAAGCGAGCCCCATAAGTCTTGGCTGGTCATGGACGAGGCCGAGGCCAGGATCGTACGCCTCGTCTATCAATGGTTTCTCTATGGCGAGGCACAGGCCCGAGCCATCGACCGCAAGCCCCTATCACTCCGCGCTATCGCAAGCAAGTTGAGCGCGGACCATGTGCCAACGCGCGGCGACACAATGGCCCATGTTGCCAAGCGCATTGGCCGAGGAACGTGGTCAAGTGCAACGGTGCGCCACATCCTGGCCAACGAGACTTACATCGGCACGTGGCACTACGGCAAAACGCGGATGATGGATGAAACTGAATTGTCAGGCCTGGGCGACGACAAGCGGCTAAAGACGCTCCGGGACGCCGACCGCCGGAAGCGTATACAACAGGCCAGCAGCGGCAAATCGAGTATTGACAAGCTACAGGCGCCTGCGCCACGCGAAAATTGGTTGGCGGTCGCTGTGCCGGCCATTGTTGATCTCTACGCATTCAAGTTCGCCCAAGAGCGCTTGGCGCTGAACAAGGAACAGTCCAACCGCAACGTCCGGCGTGAGTACCTACTGGGCCGGCGACTAAAGTGTGCCAAGTGCGGCTATTCGATGGTGGGTCGCACTCGCCGAGAAAAGCACCAGTATTACTACTGCAACGGTCGTGAGAAATTGGGCGGGCAATGCGACATAATGCCTGTGCGCTGCGACACTGTAGATAACGCCGTTTGGGCCTGGGTAAAGGATACGATGCAACACCCGGAGAAACTAGCCGCAGGTTTGCGCGGTGAGAAGGCCGAGGACGAGCGCGCCAACCGGTCTATTCAAGACCGGTTGCAGTTGGTAGTCAACATGCTGGCCGACACGAACCAACAACTCACCAAACTGCTTGACTTGTACCTGGCGAGCGGCTTTCCGCAGGAGCTACTATCCGCGCGCCGGACGGACCTGGACAAGCGCAAGTCCGACCTTGAACACGAGCGGGCGGGGCTCCAGGCGCAACTTAGCCAGCAAGTTTGGACTGATGATAAGATACAAGAAGTCGAAGTTGCCATACGAGAGATTGCCGAGGGCCTGGACGGAGCTACATTTGAAGACAAGCGACGCTATCTTGACCTGTTGGACGTTCGCGCCACGTTCGCACTGGAGGACGGCACCAAAGTCGTGTATATCAAATGCCGACTAGGCAAGCAACGGCTGTCAGTTGTGCAAATATTGCCTTCATCAAGTATTGGGGCAACACCGACGAAGCCCTGCGCCTGCCCGCCAACGCCTCGCTCTCGATGAACCTGGCCGGTCTGGAGACCGAGACCACCGTCGAGTTCAACGACAGCCGCACCGCCGATGAGGTCGTGATCGGCGGCGAGGTGCAGACCGGCCTGCCGCACGACCGCGTGGTGGCCCAACTCAACGTCATCCGCGCGCGCGCCGGGCTGGGGCACTTCGCGCGCGTCGAGTCCAAGAACAACTTTCCGTCGGGCGCGGGCATCGCCTCATCGGCCTCGGCCTTCGCCGCGCTGACCGTGGCCGCCGCCGCCGCCGCCGGGCTGACCCTGCCGGAGCACGCGCTGTCAGCCCTGGCGCGACAAGGCTCCGGCTCAGCGGCCCGCAGCGTGCCGAGCGGCTTCGTCGAGTGGGGGCCGGGCGCGCCGGGCCGGCCGGATACCTCGTTTGGCGTGACCATCGCCCCGCCCGAGCACTGGGACCTGGTGGACGTCATCGCCGTCGTCAGCCAGAAGCACAAGGCTATAGGCAGCACCGGCGGGCACGCCCTGGCCGGCACCAGCCCGCTGCAAGCCGCACGCGTGGCGGCGGCACCCGCGCGGCTGGCGGTCTGCCGCGAGGCGCTGCTCACCCGCGACTTTGCCCGCTTCATCGAGGTGGTCGAGGCCGACTCCAACCTCATGCACGCCGTGATGATGACCTCCGCTCCGCCCCTGTTCTATTGGGAACCGATCACCCTCGCCATCATCAAATCCATCCGGCGCTGGCGGGCGGAGGGCCTGCCGGTGGGCTACACCATAGACGCCGGCCCCAACGTACACTGCCTGTGCCTGCCCGACGCCGCGCGCGAAGTCGAGCGCCGCCTGCGCGAAAACCTGGACGTGGGCCGCCTGCTGGTGGCCCGGCCGGGCGGCCCGGCCCGATTATTGGCCTAAATGGCTGATTTTCGGCGAGCGCTAATGTTTTTCCTACTTGTCCGGCCTCCTTCGGGATTGTATAATTTTGGAAAGTGACGGGCTCAGAAGTACCGGGTGATTTCGACACAAACAGCAGACCAAAAGTGGTGGCCTGTGTGTGCAAATAATCGGGGTGCAGCCGCAGCCCGGACACGCTGTAATTTGGGTTGGTTAGACTCGATTGGACTGTGAGGTTGGTATGTCGTTATCCGCGATCGGCAGTTTCTTCGTATTCGTCCTGGTGCTCAGCGTCCTGGTCTTCATCCACGAGCTGGGGCACTTTCTAACGGCCAAGCGCCTGGGCATTCACATTGAGGAGTTCGGCCTTGGCTTTCCGCCGCGCCTGTTCGGCATCGTGCGTGGGGCCGACGGCAAGTGGCACCGCGTCCTCGGCCAGAAAGCCCCCTCGCGCGAGGTGCTAGGCGGCCCGCGCACCATCTATTCCATCAACGCCATCCCGCTCGGCGGCTTCGTGCGCCCGCAAGGCGAGGATGACCCCGGCGTGGCGGGCGGGCTGTCGGCCGCGCCCAAGCGCGTGCGCATCGCGGTGCTGGTGGCCGGCTCGGCCGCCAACTTGCTCTTTGCCTTCCTGATCTTTATCGTCGGATTCCGCCTGGGCTGGCCCGACCGTGTGGTCGTCAACACCGTCGTCGCCGGCACGCCGGCCGAACAGGCCGGCCTCAAGCCGGAAGACATCGTGCTCACCGCCGACGGCCAAGACATTCACTACGCCGGCCAGTTGAGCGACGCGGTCTACCGCCACCTGGGCAAGCCGCTGGAGATCGAAATCCAGCGCGGCACCGAGAACCAGGTACTAACACTCACCGTCACCCCGCGCCAGGTGTGGCCCAAGGGCGAAGGGCCAACCGGCATCGAGATGCGGGCCGACATCGTCACCAACTACAGTTGGCCGCAGTCCATCGTGCGCGCCGGGCAAGAGATTCTGTACCAGTTCCAGGTGCTCATCGAGCTGCCCGGCCGCGTGCTGCGCCAGGAAATACCGCTGGAGGTCGTGCGCCCCATCGGCATCGTCGGCCTGAATGACCTCACGCGCGAAGCCGTGACCACCGCCACGCAGATCAACCAGTGGTTCCCGATCTTGCAATTGATCGGCCTGGTGAGCGTGGCGCTGGCGACCACCAACCTGCTGCCCCTGCCCGCCCTGGACGGCGGCCGGATCGTCTTCGTGCTGCTGGAGGCCATTCGCGGCAAGCGGCTCGACCCGGCGCGTGAGGGCATGGTCCACCTGGTGGGCATGGCCATGCTGCTGGTGCTGATGGTCTTCATCACCTACCAAGACATCTTCAACCCTATCATCCCGCGTTAAACCTAAACCATGCCTACTACTCCCGAATTTAGCCTGGTGCTGGAACGGCTGCGCGACCTTGAGCAGCCCGTCGCCATGGCCAACCTATATCATCTCTCGGACCTGGCGGGCGCAGACCTGGCGGCGCTGGAGCGCACCTGGGCCGAGCTGCCCACCGAGCGCCGGCAAAACATCCTGCAAGACCTAAACGAGATCGGCGAGGCCAACTTTGAAGTCACCTTCGAGGCCGTCTTTCGCCTGGGGCTGGACGACGAAGACCCCGAAGTGCGCGCCACCGCCATCCGCGCGCTGTGGGAGTCGGAAGACCCCACCCTCATCGCGCCGCTGATTGACTTCCTCAACACCGATGTGGACGTGCATGTGCGCGCCGCCGCCGCCAGCGCCCTGGGCCGGTTTGTCTACCTGGGCGAGGTCGAAGAACTGCCCGCCGCGCAGGCCCGCCGCGTGGAAGAGGCTCTGCTGGCCGTCATCGGCGGCACCGAGGCGCTGGAGGTGCAGCGGCGCGCGCTCGAAGCCGTGGCCTACGCCGTCCGGCCCGAGATCACCCCGCTGATCAAGGCCGCCTATGCCTCGCCCGAACCGCTGCTGCGCATCAGCGCGGTCTTCGCCATGGGCCGCACCGCCGAGGCGCAATGGGCGGCGCTGGTGCTGGCCGAGTTGAAGAGCGCCGAGCCTGAAATGCGCTTTGAGGCCGCCCGCGCCGCCGGCGAACTGGAACTCGGCCCAGCGGCCGGCGAACTGGCCCACTTGACCGGCGACCCCGACACGCAGGTGAAAGAGGCCGCCATCTGGAGCCTGGGCCAAATCGGCAGCGACTTTGCGCGCGACACCCTCAAGCGCCTGCTCAAGCGCACCACCGACGAGGACGAGCACGACTTCATCGCGGAGGCCATCGAGAACCTGGCTTTCAGCGATGAGGTGCGCGCCTTTAGCGTCTTCGACCAGGCCGAGGACGGCAGCGACACCGACCTGAACTCGCTCGACGGCCTGATTGGCCTGCTGGACATTGACGACGACGAGGAGGGCGACCCAGACGACGAGGACACCGACCTCGACGACCTGGACGCCCAGGACGCTGACACCGGCGACGACGACGCCTAACCCGAGCGCCGCTGGTGGAGACCGTCGCGCTCTACTGGACTATCTTTTACAGCAACATCGTGCCCACGCTGCTGGCGGCCGGCACCGGCTACGTGCTGGGGCGGCGCTTGCGGCCCGATGTGCGCAGCGTCTCCCGGCTGGCGTTTTACATCTTCAGCCCCTGCCTGGTCTTTGTCTCGCTCACCCAATCGCAACTGGCCGGCGCGGAGTTGGGGCAGATCGCGCTGGTGGCCTGGGGCAGCATCCTCACGGTGGTGCTGGCGGCCTTTGCGATTGGCCGGCTAGCCCGGCTAGACACCCGGGCCATCGCGGCCCTGGCGCTGGTGGCGGCCTTCGGCAACGCCGGCAACTTCGGCCTGGCCGTCACCCGCTTCGCCTTTGGAGAAGCGGCCCTCGCGCCGGCCACACTGTTCTTTGCCTTTAGCAGCCTGGCCGTCTACACCCTGGGCATCGGCCTGGCCTCGGCCGGCCGCCGCCCGTGGCCTGAGGTGCTGCGCCACGGCCTGACCCTGCCGACGACCTATGCCCTGGTGCTCGGCCTTATCTTTCAGCTTACGCGCTGGCCGGTGCCCACACCCATTGAGCGGGCCACCACGCTGCTCAGCCAAGGCTCGATCCCGGTGATGCTGTGCCTGCTGGGGATGCAGATGGCGCTGGTCACCACCTGGCCGCGCTCGCGGCTGGCGCTAGTGGTGGTGGCGGCCGCTTTGCAGCTTGGCTTGTCGCCGCTGGTGGCGACGCTGTTGGCGGCGGGGCTGGGGCTGGAGGGCGTGGCGCGCCAGGCGGTCATTTTGCAGTCGGCCATGCCCACCGCCGTCATCGTCACCATCCTGGCAACTGAATACGACCTGGACCCGGCGCTGGCGAGCGCCGCCGTGCTGGTGTCTACCCTGCTCAGCCCGTTCACCCTGACACCCATCATCGCCTACCTGCAACGCTGATCATGCCAACCTTCCGCCCGACCACTGCCCGCTGGCCGCTGATCGCCGCCCTGGTGCGGCTTGTTGCCGGCGGGCTGCTGCTGGCCGCGCCGGCCCTGGCGGCCTCGGCCCAGGTCGGCATCACCATCACCAACGCCCCGCCGCCGACTTACGAGTTTGGTCAGACCATCGCGTTTGACGTGGCGGCCGAGAGCACCGCCACCATCAGCAGCCTGGTGCTGTTCATCCAAGAGCCGGACGGCACCCAGGTGCAGTGGACCGACGTGGACTTTGAGCGCGGCAAGCAGGTCGCCACCACGGCTACCTTCGACCTGGCCCAATACTCGCTGCCGCCGTTTGCCGAACTGACCTACTGGTGGGCGGTGGAAGACGTCACCGGCCAGCGGGCCACGTCCACGCCGGCCACGTTCTATTACGAGGACAACCGCTTCGCCTGGCAGCGCGTGGGCAGCGGCACCCTGAAGGTACATTGGTACAGCGGCACGGCCGATTTCGGCCAGGCCGCGCTGGAGGTCGCCGCCGGCGCGATGGCGCGCATCAACCAAGACATCCGCGCGCCGCTGCCGCCGCATTTGGATATCTACCTGTACGCGCAGAACGAAGATGCGCAGGCTGCCTTGCAGCGCGTGGGCCGCGCCTGGGCCAACGGCCACGCCGACCCGGAGTTGGGCGTGATCGTGGTGGTCGTGCCGGATGACCTGCGGGCCGAGGTGACCTTGCAGCGCGAGATCCCGCACGAGATGACGCATGTGCTGATCTCCAAGGCCGCCGGTGCGCAACTGGCCGACGTGCCAACGTGGCTCAACGAGGGCCTGGCCGTCATGAACCAGGGCGAGCGCGACAGCCAGTTCCCGGCGCTGCTAGCCGCCGCCCGCGATGCCCGCAGCTTCTTGCCGCTGGCGAGCCTGTGCGGCGCGTTCCCAACCGAGAGCAACGCGGCGCTGCTGGCCTACGCCCAAAGCGAGTCGGTCGTGCGCTACCTGCGCGGGCGCTTCGGCTCGGAGGGCGTCTACAAGCTGCTCAACGCCTATGGCCGGGGCGCGGAGTGCGACGCCGGCCTGCAAACCAGCCTGGGCTTAACCCAGGCCGAGCTAGAGACCGACTGGCTGCGCGAGGCCGTTTACGCCCCCGAAACGGCGGGCGGCTGGCCGGCGCTGGCCCCCTGGCTGGTGCTCACCGGGCTGGTGCTGTTAGGGCCGTTCCTGTTCTTCCTGCTGACCGCCCGCGCCCGGCCGGCGCCGCGCCCGCCGAAACCCGCGTGATATAATCGCGCCAAGCCGGGCCACGGGGCGGCCGGGCGCAACTTTTAGCATGGTTACCGACTTTCACCAACTCCACGCTGTCGTGCACGGGCGCGTCCAGGGCGTCAACTTTCGGGCCGCCACCCAGCGCGAGGCCCAGCGGCTGCGGCTGGCCGGCTGGGTACGCAACCGGCCGGACGGCAGCGTGGAAGTGTTAGCCGAAGGCCCGCGCGCGGCGCTCGACCAGTTGGCCGCCTACCTGCACTCCGGCCCGCCCGCCGCAGCCGTTTCTGGTGTGACGGCTAAATGGCTGGCCGGGGCCGGCGCGGGGCCGGGCTTCGAGGTCCGGTGGTAACCTCCACCTACTCTGGCAACCCCGAACGCACCGGCTGGACGGTGCTGCTGAGCGCCTTCAGCGTGTTTGTGCTGGCGGTGAGCGGCGTAGTTTTTGGCGGCCAGTGGTGGCTGCAAAACGCCAGCCGCGCACAATCCATCGGCATCGTCGCCACCGGCACGGTGCTGGTCACCCGGCCCGGCCGTGATGCGCCGGAAGTCAACCTCACCAGCTTCCCAGTCGGGTCCTCCATCTCCACCGTCGCCAACGCGCAGGCCAGCGTCACCTTTACCTCACCCGACGGCGAGAACGTGCTCGCCACCTTGCGCATCTTCGGCAACACCAGCGTTGAAGTCACCCAGGCCGACAGCCCGCGCTACAGCAGCGGTCTGCAACCCCATACCATCATCTTCCGCGTCGCCAGTGGGCGCGTGCGCGTCACGGTCGGCGTGGATGTTGACCGCCCGGTGCATGTTGAGATTCTCTCCGACCCCGGCGCGACCACGGTGCTCGGCCAGCCGGGCAGCAATACCACGGTCGAGGCGACCTTTACCGAGTCTATGGTGACGGTGCGCGAAGGCGTGGCGCGGGTGACGGCCGAGGGCCAAACGGTGGAGCTGATTAAGGACCAGCGGGCCGAGGTCGCGCCGGGGGCTGGGCCGCAGGGGCCGAAGCCGGCCGAGCAAAACCTGATCAGCAACGGCGACTTTGTGATGCCCAACGACGATGCCTGGCAGCAGACGATCGCCGCCCCGGCCGTGCCGTCGGAAGACCCCGGCAAGATTGACTTTCCGCTGATCGGCGGGCGGCGCGTGGTGCGGCTGGTGCGCTCCGGGGGTGACTGGGGCCGGGTGGGCGTCACGCAAGAACTCAACCGCGATGTGCAGGGCTATACCTCGCTGCGCCTAAACCTCGACCTGCTGATTGCGGCGCAAGACGTGAAGAACTGCGGCGCGCAGGGCACTGAGTGTCCGTTGATGGTCAAGATTAACTACATTGACGTGGGCGGCGGCGCGCGCGAGTGGCTGCAAGGCTTCTATTATTTCTTTGACCCGAGCTTTGGCTACGACTACTGCGTGCCCTGCTCGGTGCGCTTTACCCACCAGCAAGTGCCGGTGGGCAAGTGGCAGCCCTACACCTCCGACAACTTGCTCGACATCTTCGCCGCGCAGGGCAACCCGGCGGCGCAGATTCAATCCATCACCATCTACGCCGAGGGACACACGTTTACCAGCATGGCGGCTGACGTACAACTGCTGGCGAACGAGTAGCGGAGAAATTTAGGACGGCGGCGACGGCGGGGCCAGGCTCCGCCGTTTTCGTTTAAGCGGGCGGCGGGGGCGGCAGTGGGCTGACGACATCGCGGCGCGCGCCCACCAACGCGGGGATCTCGCTGACCGGCCCGTTCTCGGCGCGCCAGGTCTCGGTGTCGAAGCCGGAGGACGACGAGAGCACAAAACAGAAGGCCGCGCCCAGGCCGGGGATCGAGCGCAGGTGCTGGTAGTAGCGCACATACTGCTGGCCCTTGGTGGCCTTGTCGGTGGTGGGGGTTGGGCTGCTGAACTCGGTGATGAACAGCAGCTTGTCGGGGAAGCGGCGGCGGTATTCCACGTAGCCCAGCCCGCCCGCCGCCGAGTTGAACTCCGGCTCCGACACCCAATAGCAGTGCAGGCCGATCCAGTCGGCGGCGCGGGCGCCCTCGTCGGCGGCGGTGAGAAAGTCGAGCGCGTTCTGGCGCAGGTTGGGCGCATCGCCTCCGGGCGAGAGGCCGGGGAAGCCCAGCAGCGCGTCGGGGTAGTGCTGCTTGAGGCGGTTGCGCACATCAATGAACCAGGCGGCGAACTGCTGGCCGTCGGCCCAGCTTTGGGTCCAGCCCTCCGGCCGCAAGTTAGGCTCGTTGTGAACTTCAAAGTGGCGAATGCCCCGGTCGTAGAACGGGGCCATGTCGCCGATCATCCACTGCGCAAACTCGTCCGAACGCACCACGCGGCCGTCAAACGAGGCGAACAACCGCACCAGCAGGAACACGCGCGGGTTGTCCGCCTTCAGCCGGTCCACGTTTTGGGCCTGGGCGCTGGTCAAGAGCTTGACCGCCTCGATCCGCGCCGTGTTGATCGGGCCGAAGTCGGCCTCTTGCAGCGGGCCGTCGGCGCGGCCGTGTACGCCCACCAGGCACATGCCCGGCGGCCAGGGATAGCTGACGGCGGCGGTCGCGCCCTCGTCCGTGCCGGGCCAGATCAGAAAGGGCGTGGGGTCAATGATGTCACGCGGGAAGGTAGTCTGCCCGGCGGCGGTCGCGCCAGCCTTCTTGAGCGTCAGGTGCAAATGGCTGCCCGACGAGTTGCCGGTGGAGTCGGCCAGGCCGATGACCTGCCCGGCCGTGACCGTGTCGCCGACCGCGACCCGCGCCTCGTGGAAGTGGGCGTAGACCGTCTCGTAGCCGCCGGCGTGGCGCACCCGCACACTATTGCCATAGGGCATGGTGCTCGAGTTGCCGCTATACACGTCCACGCGCGACACGGTGCCGTCGGCGCAGGCGTAGACTTTGGAGTCGAGCGGGGCAAAGATGTCTACCCCTTCATGGCCGGGCAAACCCCAGCGCCGGTACAGCTCGGGGTTCTCGCCAAAGCCCTGGTTGATGCGGGCGAAGTCGGTGGGCCAGCGCAGACGAAAGCCATCGCCGAGGGTGAGGAAGCGGTTGTTGGCGGCCAGCCGCGCCTGTAGGGCGGTGCTCAGGTCGGCCGGGGTAGCGCAAGTGATGAGGTCTACACGCAGGCGCGGGTAGTTCTGGCGGAACCAGGTCTGAATGTCGCCCTGGGCCGGGTAGCCCCCCGGCACGCCCGCGATGGTGATGGTCTGAAGCGGCGTCATGTAGCGCGCGGCGGCGTCGGGGTCGGTGGTGAGGTGGACGTTAAAGCGCGCGGCGTAGGCCTTGGCGGCCTCAACCCAGGCCCAATAGTTGGCGGTGGGCAGCAGCAGGATTTGATAGTCGGGCATGCTAGGTCCCTGGCGGGGCGCCGTCGAAGATAAAGGGGCGGCGGCCGACGGCGGCGGCGATGCCCACATCCTGCCCGGACTCGGTGCGCCAGCCCCAGCGCGGCGACTCGACCGGGTCGGAGGTCGAAACGACATAGGCGAACGCGCCGCCCAGCCCCGGCACCTTGCGCAGCAGGCCGTAGTAGCGGGCATACTGCTCGGCCACCACGGCCTTGCTCTGGTTGGGGTTGCCGAACTCGGTGATGAACAGCAGCTTCTCCGGAAACAGCCGGCGGTATTCGGTAAAGCTCAGGCCCACCGAGCCGTCGGACAGCTCGCGCTCGCTGACCCAGTAGGCGTGCAGGCCGATCCAATCGGCTTGCTGGGCGGCGAAGGCGGCATCGGCCAGGAAGGTCTTGGCGGCCAGCCGGCCCTGGCTGGTGGAAGTCGGGCCGGGGGAGAGGCCCGGAAAGCCGAATTGCAGGCCGGGGTAACGCTGCCGATAGCGGGCCAGCACCTCGAGGAACCACAGGCCGAACTCGCGGCCGTTGTTCCAACTGCCTCCCCAGCCTTCGATGGTGATGTTAGGCTCGTTGTGTATCTCGACGTAGCGGATGGTGGCGTCGTAGGCCAGCAGCCGGTCGAGGTCGAGGATGGTCCAGTCGAAAAACTCCTGCGGCGACACATGGCGCGGCACGCCGTTAGTGTTGAAGGCCACCAGCGGGCGCACCAGGATGAAGACGTTGGGGTTGATGGCCTTGAGCAGTTTGACCGTGGCGGGCGTGGCGTGCGAGGTGAGCTTGACGGCCTCGACGCGGGCGGTGCGCACGATGTCGTAGTCCGCGCCTTGCAACTCGCCGTTGCTGCGGCCGTGCAGCCCGATCAGGCTCTTGCCGTACGGCCACAACTGCCCCCATTGGAACTCGGTCTGCGGGCCGTAGCGCCAGCCGTAGTAGACGCGCACGTTGAGGATGATTTGCAGCGCCTCGGGCGTATCCACCGGAATGCGATCAATCACGATCTCAGGGTTGGCCTGCTTGATGATGAGCGGCAGGTCGTCCGGCCAGTAGCTGGGGCGTACCAGGGTGACGTGCTGATAGCCGCGCCAATCCACCGTGGCCGGGTCGCGCGCGAACTGCACGACCTCAAACGCGGCGGCGTATTCCATGATGACCGCGCCCCAGGCCGAGGCCTCAGCCGCATCGGCGGCGGGGAGCAGGAAAAGCTGTTGTTCGGGCGGGCCGCCGAGGCTCATGCTGCGCCAAACCCCAGGCCGCGCTCCTTGAGCGAGACGAAGCGGTAACGGCCGATGACCAGGTGATCGAGCACGTCAATATCGAGCAACTTTCCAGCTTCGACCAGCGCGCGCGTCACGGCCACGTCCTCAATACTTATATGGACAATGTTGTAGCGTCTCATAGGTGTCTTTCCAGACCTTGGTTTGGGTCTTCCAAGCACACTCATATATATCCCGTCGTCGTCGAGGCTGTGGGAATGTGGGCAACTGGGCTCTTGCTCTTCCAGTTGTCCACATTTCCACAGCCCTGGGACCAGCGGCCGGGTATAGTGCCTTCCCTGCGACCGTGGCACGAGACAGGCCCGCCGCGGTCGCGTTCGCCGTAGTAGAAAGGAGCAGCAGCATGCCTCGCTCGACCCCGCCTCATTTCACCTTCGTGCGTCAGGACGGCCGGCTCACCGATTGCACGACGACCTCGCCTGAGCTGAACCATTTCCTGGAGGTGATCAAGCTCAGCCGGGCCTACCACACGTGGGTGAACTATGCCCACGACTTGAAGGTCTTCTTCGAGGTCGTCCCCAAAGCCCCAACGGCGATTGACCGCCGCGACTGTCTGGCCTTCATGAAGCACCAACACCAAGCTGGGCTGGCGGACGCGACCATCAACCGGCGGCTGGCCGCCCTTTCTGCCCTCTTCCACGAGCTGCAACTTCTCGACCCCTCCGGCACACTCGCTAATCCGATCCAGCCCCGTCCGGATGGACGCGGGCGCCCTCAGCGCAGTCAGAGCCTGTATCGGCGCCAGCCCCAACGGCTGCCAGATACGATTGCCGACGAACACTTGCGGAGCCTATTTGCGGCTTTGCCCACCTGGCGCGATCGCGCCCTGGTGCTGTTGATGTGGATCAGTTGTCTGCGCGTCAGCGAAGCGGTGGCCCTGCGGTTTGAGGACATCGAGTGCAGCCGGCGCAGCCTGCGCATCGTCGCGCCCAAAGGCGGCCATCCGCGGGTCGTGTTCATGGATCGCTTCACCTTTGAAGCCCTCAACCGCTACCTGGACGAAGAACGGGGCCACCTCTTCCCAGATGAGCCAAGCCTGTTCGTGGCCATGAAGGGCAAGGCGCGTGGCCGGCCCCTCAGCGTCAACGCGGTCCAGAAGTTGCTGCGCTACTATGCGCGGAAAGCGGGCCTGCCGCATGTGCATCCGCATCTCTTCCGCCATACCGGCATTACCCAGCTCGTTCAGCAACATATGCCCGAGCCGGCCATCCGGAAGATGGTTGGGCACCGCCGCCCCGAATCGCTGCTCCCGTACCTGCATCTGGGCGACGACTTCGTGGCGACCGAGTTCGAGCGCGCCCAGGGTGCCCTGAACGCCGCCAGCCGGTTCCAGTTGTCTGCCCCAGGAGGTGTCTCATGATCCTGGGCCACGGCCCCGCTCGCAGCGAGAGGACCATCGTTGCCGAATACCAGCGCTTCTTGGATGAGGACGATGACCTCGAGAACGCGACCATTCGAGGGCGGCTCCAGGACGCCCCCCGCACCCTGAGCCGCCGGATCGGCAAGCCCCTGGGCCAATGGCAGGATGAGGACTTGCTGGCCGTGTATCGGGAGCGCAGCAAGACCGTGCGCTATGCCTACAGCGCCTTCCTGGCCTTCCTGTTCTTCCGCGGCTACCGCCAGGCCAGCCTGCGTCTGGTGGCCGCCTTTCCCCTCGGCTTCGCGCGCTATCATCGGCGCGCCTTGCGGCCGCTTCGGCAAAAACTCGAGGAAACCCAGAAGAAATTGGGCTATCGTGCGGCCAACGTCGGATCGGAGCTGAACTTGCTGATTGCGCTGTTGGCGGTGGCTTACAAACCCCTGGCCCAGTTGACCCGGCTCGATTTCGAGGCCTTCCGCCAGGATTACCAGCAGTGGTACCGCTCGACGGAGCAGCAACGGACGGGTCGCCCCAATTCGCGCCTCACCCGCCTGGAGTATTACCTGGTGGCCTGGGGCAGCCTCCCACCCGCCAAGATCATCTTTCGCCACGAAGAACACTTTGCCCGGCTGCGCCCACCGGCCATCCGCAAAGCCATCCTGGCCTTTCTGCAATGGGGCGACGCCAAGTACCAGCCGTCCACCATTCACAGCCGGCGGGCGGCCTTGCTTCACTTCTTTCTCTGGTTCCAAGAGCAGCATCCCACCCGCATTCGCCTCGCCGACGTCACCCGCCCGATCGCCCTGGCGTATGCGCAGCACCTGAAGACCCTGCGCGACGCGGGCCGCTATTCGCTCATCTACTGCAACGACCTGCACCGCAGCCTGCGGTTGTTTTACGAGTTCGCCATCCGCGAACGTCTGCCGACCGCCCCACCGCGTAATCCGTTCGCCTTGGGCGACACGCCCCGCAACCCGGATCCGGTGCCGCGCTATCTGGCCGATCACGAGGTGCGCGCCATCCTGGCTTACTGCCAGCACGACGCCTCGTTGAAAGAACGCACACTGGTGATGCTTTTGTTGCAGACCGGTATCCGCGCGGCGGAGCTGGCGGATCTGAAAGGCACCGACCTGGTGGAGGTGCAAGGTCAGTGGAAGCTGCATATCCACGAAGGCAAAGGTCTCAAAGATCGGCTCATTCCACTCACGCATCAATGTCTGGAAGCGCTGCGCACCTGGCAGGCGAGCGGCTGGGAGCAAGCCAGTGACCAACTCTTTACCCGCTACGGTCGCCCCTGGCACAGTGCGACCGTCTCGACCATCATCCGTGAACTCGGGTTGAAGATCGGCTTGCAGGGGGTGACCCCGCATCGCTTTCGCCACACCTTTGCCGTGGCGCTGCTCAACTACGGGATGCGCGAGTCGGCCCTGCAAAAGATCATGGGGCACGCGACGTTGAACATGACCCTGGAGTACGCTCGGATCTTGGACCAGACGGTGGAACAGGCCTTCACCACGGCGGTGGCGCAGATGCAGGCTGGGCCCATCCAGTGGGTGCCCAGCTTCTTTGCCACTGAAGACTACGTGGTGTTCGCCGCAGGCGATGCGGTCAGCTGGATCCGCTTGCCGCATGGCTACTGCCGGCGCAATCCGAAGCTGCACTGCGAGAGCGACGTCAAATGCCTCTTGTGTGATCGGTTTGCGGCTTCGGCCGCGGACCTGCCGCGCTTCAAAGAAATGCATGAGCGGTTTCAATCGCTTGGCTTGCAGGTCAAAGCGGACGTCGTCGCTGCGCAGATCCGCCGTCTGGAGGCGCCCTCCGATGCCGGCTTTATTCCCCTGAACGAAGTGTTCACGAGCGCCATCTCCGGACCGCGATAACCAATCCCACTCATACCAAGGTGGCTCGAGGTGTTTGGTCCAGGCCGTTTGATCTGGACCAAACACCTCGTTGCTCCCGACAGCCCCCAAGAAACGCGTTTACCCCTTGACATTTTTGTCCATATAACCGGGCTGGGCGACGGATCGCGTAGAGTAGGGGCAGGGACGCCATGCGGCGCTTTCACACCGTGGATTTCCCCACCCCTCTCACCGAACCGGACATGAAACTTTCGCTTCATCCGGCTCTCCATCAAGTGGTTCTTTCTG
>Ga0163144_10013537_pt1 | contig 17019 bp, 10 predicted proteins | sample OliLak19BULKMAT1_FD_123175 | JGI IMG/M metagenome (GOLD analysis project Ga0163144, IMG submission 123175) | Freshwater microbial mat bacterial communities from Lake Vanda, McMurdo Dry Valleys, Antarctica - Oligotrophic Lake LV.19.BULKMAT1 | ecosystem: Environmental > Aquatic > Freshwater >... | reverse complement strand
GGTTTCTCGTCCCCTTCTTTGTCGGACGCTGCTTTTTTAGCAGGTCCATTCTTCGCGGCTCCTGCGTTCTTTCCCGCAACTTTCTTGGCAGTGAATTGAATCGCTTTGCCCATCTTGCCATCCACAACAGCCCCTCCCTCCAACGTGCCGTTGTTTCGGTATGTCGAAAAATCCCGTGCTGTGCCATCGTCAAAGGTGACAACCAGCCTTGGATCACTTCCCAACTCAGAGCCATTCTTAAATCGCTCTGCAATCGCTTCGTCGTCAGTCGCGTTCAAATAAAATCGCACTTCGTCTATAATCCCAGCAAACGAATTGGGCGTTTCGTATTCGCCAACGGCCGAGGCGGCATCAGCGCCAATCTCCATCCCTTGGGCTGGGTCTTTGGTGAGCAGTCCGCTCGCCATGGCCTCTCCAACTCGCTCGCCATCCACGAACAAACGCATCTGTTTGTTCTCGGCAAGCACACCCACAACATGATGCCAACCACCCACGATCCGGTTTGGACCTTTGACCTTTGTCAATTTCGATGCGGAACGAACCAGAAACGTCGGTGTCCCTTCGTCCAGAATGAGTGCGAACCCTTCTGCTGGCCCGCCTCTGGCAACGATGACTCCGTTGGGCTTCGTCGCCGTAACCCAAGCTTCAATCGTAAGAGCTTTGTCAGTTGGATTCAGGCTCGGTGCTTTCTGGAACTGTGCATAGGAGCTGGCCGCTGCAGCATTGGCATTCTGGCCTTTGCCAAAATCAGCTGGGATCTCGGGCGGATTCGGGTCCGCTTTAAATAGCTGATGCTCCATCGTCGTCGTCCAACGCAGATACTCTGGCTTGCGTCCGTATCCATAAACGTATCCATTGCCGTTGACCATGATACGTCCCGATGGAGCGAAACGACCGGCTTGATAGTAACCACCATGTCCGCCTGCGAAACTCTGCCCGAGCACCCAGTACGATCGATGGAACCACGAGTCGTCTAAGAAACCCATCGGTGCAAACAAGTGTGCATTCTCACCCCGTTGAACAGATGCTTGGGCCACAAAATCACCCGAATTCGGCCCTATCTCAAGCCGGTTTCCTTCCAGGTCAAACTTCTGGGACTTCATATAGATGTGCCTTCCGTCCGACGAAAGAATGTCGGGTAGCCCAACCGGCATTTGCAGCACCTTTATCTTTTCCTGCATGTTGTTTCCCGTTTCGGGATTGGTTTCGTCCATGATGTTCTCGGTCAGCTTCTTGCCGGTTGCCAAATCCAAGCGAATCAATCGCAGACCGCCATCCAAAAAGTTCGAACGCCCCGAAACGCAATTCACGATGTCATCTTGAATCAAAACGCTACCGTGAACAGGCCATAACGATTCCAGCTGTTCATACGTCATCGTCCGGCGATCCATGGGTGCGGCGCGATATCGCCAAGCCAATTGTCCATCCGTTGCTTGCAAGCAATAGACCCAACCATCCGCCCCACCGAACACAACCTTGCCCCGGTGTACCGAGGGGGGCGAGTCGATTCTCGCGCCTGCGGTGAACGACCATCTTTCTTTGCCGCTCTGTTCATCAAACGCGTACAAAGTATGAGCATCCATCTTGGCCACATAAACGCTTCCGCTAGCGATCACTGGCGATGTCAAACGACCACCCAGTTGAATGCTCCACTTTCGCTCGACCACCGGCGAAATCAATTCCGAAGCGGAACCACTGCGCGAAGCGTCATGGCGGAATGTAGGCCAGTCACCTCGTTTCGCGATAGCCGCATCCTCGAGGGGAGTCAGGAACGCAGGTCCCTTTTGCAGTCGGCCTTCTTCCGGTACGGTCGTTGGAATCGGGCGAGTCGGAGCTAGCGGTGCGAGCGCGTTAAAACCAAACAACTTCGCTTCGGGATAGCAAGCGCAGTTATGCGGTGGCGCGTAGGTCAATCCGTTACAAGGCATCACACCATAGAGGCAGCCGCCGCGCACCCAATGGTTTATATCCCAATGCTTGGTGTCTGGGCTTACAAACTCGGTACCCGTTCGAGATGGAATCAGAAAATTGTCGGTCGCTTTGGCAATGTAGCAACGATGATGAAACCAATACGTATCCACATCCGGAGCAAATTCCTTTTTGATCTCGCCGGTCTTTGGATCGCGTCCCGTGTAAACGCCCGTATCCTTTCCTGAGGTGGTGGGCGCGACCCAGACTAAGCCATCCATCACCAATAAATCTTGGGGCGATTGATATCCTGAATTGGGATGGACGGACTCCCACAGTTTCTCGCCGTTCGCCTTTGAGACACTTATCATTTTACCGTCGCCACCCGCATACAGTACGACCTCATCATGAACAACCAATCGCGGGCCAAAGTTGAATGTAAATTGATTCCGCCGACTGACTGGCTTCGTCTCCCAAGCGATCTTGCCAGTTCGATGTTCGACACTAATCAGTTTTTCCCCATCGTGAAAATAGACACATGATTGGTCTGCGGCCAATGTAAGTGGCGAAATCTTAGTCTGCTTGGCCCAAAGCGTCCGCCCTGTTTTTGCTTCGACAGCCATCAGAATGCGAGGATCTTCGTTCCAGAACATTTCGCGAGCGACGGCTTGATCGCCGACCGTTCCGTTTAGTGGTGCGTAGTCCGCGAGTTCGCGTTTTCCTTTCCGAACAACCAGGAACAAGAGCCCTTCGGTAGTGATAATCTCTTCGGTGCCGTCTGTCCCTTGGTATGTTTGCGTTGTTTTGCCGGTGGCTGCGTCGATCGCAGTCAGGGGCGCGTCCGCACCCATCGTTGCATAAACGGTGTCGTCTGTTGATACCAACCGCCGTGAGAGCTGAGTTGGTCCACTCTTGAGCGGCCAGAGGTGGCTCTGCCAGTTATCGATATCCCGCTTCCACAAGATAGTCCCGTTGAATGCGTCGCGAGCGATCAGTTTCCATTTCGACGGAAGTTGAATTGAGATGCGGCTGCCCTCGTCCATGATGTAAAACATGCGTCCACCGGTCGAAACCAGCGCGCTCATGCTGGCCATACGATCGTGGTGTCGCGAGTAGCGAGGACTTCCAACCCACTGCAGATGCCGAGGTGGCGCCACCACATCGTCGTGGGCCACTGAGTTGCCGCTTGCATCGTGAAGGTAGTGCGACCATTCGTCGATGTTGCTGGGACGAGGCTTAACCGTCTTCGTCCATTTGCCAGTGCTGTCCTTGAGATAGGCCACTCCGTTTGGCACGAGAACTCGAAGCACTTCTTCTTGGGCGATACCACTTGCGTCTTCGATCACCATGAGGTTGACCAAATTATCGATGTAGGGCAATTGCGAACCATCCAGCACATCGACGGCCACATCACCGTATACACCCATCGAACGAATATGCTCTCGGGCTCGCTGTACAGCCTCAACATTCCGGTCCAGCCCTTGGACTTGGATGCCCTCTCCCTGCCGGAGCGCAGCAGTCAGCTCGCCGGTTCCAACGCCGAGATGAACGATGAACCCGCCGGTTACCCCTGTTTGCTTTAGGATTTGGGCAGCATCTTGATTTGCGTCACCCAAAAGGGAGCTCGCGTAAATCAAGGACATACAGAAACACAGGGGAAATCGCAATGCGGGGAATGAGCGATGCCACATGGAAGGGGCCTCTGATCGAGAATGGGAGGGGGCACATTCCATGAAAAGGTTCATGGTTTGCGACAGTGGCCCCCATTCTATCTGCGCCGAGGCCAGAATGCACGTGCGAAAGGAGAGTGAGTACTCGTTCTTGCATACAACTCTACTTCGACCGTGAAACGTACGAGACGTGGGATAGGCTTCCAGCCTGTCGCATTGAAAATGACAGGCTGGAAGCCTATCCCACTTCTAGTTGCCTAACAGTTCCGAGTTGTGGCTCAAGGCCATGGGGATCGAACCTCACCGGCCAAGTCACAAATCCCTTAAAATCGTCAAACCTGTTTAGGTCTGCGCACTATTTAACTTTTAGGCGATCTTCTCCGATCTTCTCTTAAGCGATACCTGCAATCCTCGGTAATGATTCGCCAACAGGAACGGCGAGTCTTCATTCAAGCTAGGTTGCGAACCATGGAAATTTCTCATCTCTACGAGCTTGGTACCCTCGAGAGTAGCTACTGGTGGCATGTTGCGAAGCGACAGATGATTACCAGTATGCTCAAATCGCAAGTTCCTCCCCCCAATTTGTTGGTCGAGGGTGGCATCGGGGCGGCGGGGAATCTTCGACGTTGGCAATCGATCGGATACACTGTCCAAGGATTGGATTGCCTCGACGAATCCATAGCGTTTGCTAGGGAACAAGGGATTGAAAACGTCTCCGTTCATGATCTTCATCAGCCCTGGCCTGTCCAGGAAAATTCCGCAGGTGCCGTCGTGTTGTTGGACGTGTTGGAGCATTTGGCTGACCCAGTTATCGCCCTCGAACATGCCGCACGAAGTCTGACACCCAACGGAAAGATCTTCTTTACGGTTCCGGCTTACCCCTGGCTGTTCTCGGATTGGGATAAACGGCTTGGGCATTTCCGACGTTACACACGAAGCATGATGCAGGATCAAGTGAAGCAGGCAGGTCTAAAGCTTGAGACGCTCCGGCATTGGAATGCATTTACCCTCCCGGCAGCTATTGTTTTGCGAATCATTCGTCGGCTTCGTCCGTCCAGTCGCGGAACCGAATTCCCTCGTGTAAGCCGATTGATGAACCATGCACTTTTGGGTGCCGCCGCTTTAGAACGAAAAGTTGGACCGGTGATGGGAATGCCCTGCGGACTCTCTTTGGTAGGAGTGATCACCAGATGACGAGCCGCGATCGAAATCGTTCGACTGTTAGTGTCGTATTGCCGGTGCTCAATGAAGAGAACATTCTGCGCCAGCTGATCGAGCATATTTCGAATGAGCTCGACAGATCGCGTGTTTGCTGGAGCATTGTTCTCGTCAACGATGGGTCAACGGATTCCAGCGGACAGATCATGGACGAGCTTGCGCACGTGGATTCCCGTATTCATGTCCTGCATTTGGCACGCAACTTTGGCCATCAAGCGGCTGTTCACGCCGGTGTCTGCTTTGCCAACGGCGATGCAGTAGTCGTCATGGATAGCGACGGGCAAGATGCCCCGGAAGCCATATCGAAGATGATCGACTATTGGATCGATGGAGATGACGTGGTCTACGCCGTCCGGTTTGGCCGCAAGGAGAGCTTGCCAAAACGCTTTCTTTTCAACGCATTTTATCGTGTCTTGTCCTCAGTCGCATCGATTCGTATTCCAAAAGACGCAGGCAACTTTGGATTGATGGATAGGGCAGTTGTTGACCAAATTCGCTTGCTGAGCGAAAACGATCGCTACTTTCCGGGACTTCGCAGCTGGGTTGGCTACCGCCAGAGAGCTCTCCAAGTCGAACGACTCGCTCGCCATGACGACCAACCCAGAGTGCGGTTGAAGGGATTGATCTCGCTTGCCAAGACGGCCTTATTCAGTTTTTCGCGAGTGCCGCTTCACGTGTTCTATGTGCTCGCTGCCATCTCAGCAACGGTCTCGGTGGGCTGTATTGTGTTTGCCATGTTTCACAAAATCTTTACTGGTCTGGCTATCCCAGGCTGGGCTAGCACGACCAGCGCCATCGCGTTCTTCGGTTCGATCCAATCACTCGGCATCGCAATCTTGGGTGAGTACATCGCACGGATCTATGATCAAGTGCGAAACAGACCGATGTACATCGTCGCAAGAAGTGTCAACGCGCAAAGACACCGAAACGAAACGAGCCAAAATGATATCGAGTCAATTTTGCTCCAACAGATCGAGGATCTGAAAAGAGAACTTAATGAGGTCAGTGGTGGTAGGGATACCCCTGTCAAATCAGAAATCGCAGATCGCGAAAGCGGCAACAGGACAGGTCGATGATTTGCGAAGCCCACGTCGGCCTAACGCCTCGGCGACCATCAATGTGTGCTTGGTTGCTTCATCCGGGATGGCAAAGTACTTTCCTAGTTTGCTTTAGTCTGATGATAGCCTTGCCGTTGTTGTTGACAACGCTGGCCCCTTATGACGACGAGGGATACGTCATGATGACCCTCAAGTCGTTTTCAGAGAATCATCCACTGTACGAAGAAACCTATACGCAGTACGGTCCCTCTTTTTATCTTCTCACGTCACCTTTGCATAGCGTTCTTGGGTTGCCGTTGACACATCATGCAGTAAGGCTGAAAACTGCATTGCTCTGGGCAATTACCGTGCTATTGACCATGGGCATCATGTTGAAGCTAAGCGGGAATCGATTGCTATCGCTGACGACTAGTTGCATGGTGGCGATTCATCTCGGTCGGTTGGCTCTTGAGCCCGGACACCCGCAGGAGATTTCCCTGCTCATGAGCATGCTTGGTCTTTGGTTGTTATGCAATAGTTCGCCGCGACGATGGTGGATGGCGGGTTGTTGTGCAGCGATCTGCGGAATGTGTAAGCTGAACGTCGGGTTCGTCATGACCACTTCACTCTTGCTGGCCGCTTGCATTGCAATACCTGAAGTCAAGTACGTCCGTAGAGCGATCGTGTTTGCTGTTTGGGCGTTGGCCTCACTCGCCGTGGGTGCGACCATGCTGAAAGCCAACAATGGCAGCGTCGGGCTTGTGTATCCAATCGTGATGCTCACTTCCTGGCTTGCCATTGCACTACTTGCAACCAGAAAACGCGAAACTGCAGTTCTCATCGCGAAGCTCCGAGGATTCAGTCCGTTGATGAGCACTTTGGCCTCTGGCCTGATTGTTGCTGTATTCATTGCACTATGGGCCAGACTTAACGGGACGTCTTGGTCGATGCTAGTGTGGGGGATCGCTGGGCAACACCATGCACATGCAAAGTACTTTTTTCACCCGATACCGCTAAGTGCCTTTACTGTACTGGGTGCATTGGCGGTTGCGGCTAGTTATCGCAATCAGTTTTCGCTAGGAATTGCTGGCATGATCTGCTTCGCTATTGCCATTGCAAAAGCTGCCGGAAACGCAATATTGCCATTAAACTACAACTGCCAGGAGGGTGCAGAGTGGTTGGCAATCATCGGACCGATCTTTGCGCCGGGGCTCTTGCTCTTTCGACGCAGGATGACGCGAGGGCGAGTTATGTTGGCTGGACTGACAGCCCTCGGACCTTGGATAGCCTATCCGATAGCGGGTACCCAACTGATGCTCGGGGCACTACCAGGTTGGTTGACGATTGGCGTCGTAATTAGTGACGCGTTGCAGGCTGCAACCGTCGCGATGAAAAGCAAATTCGAGACCGCTTCCGCTAAGGTAATCGACTGGACACCCTATGCTCGAATTCTTTTGGTCGGAGCTTTTGTCGCAGGCTTCGCTTCGTCCATTGTTTCGACGAAGAATTGGATTTCTGGAACTTCACTGGGACTTCGAGGTAGCGAATGGATTCACGTCGCGCCAAACGAGGCAGCGACGGAGCAACAGCTTGTTCAAGGGATCATCGAATCCGGCGCGAGCCATTTGGTCTTCGACGGACATACCGTCAATCGTTTCTATTTTTGGACCGGGCTAAAGCCGCTGACAAATGGGAATGCTACCCTCTGGCCATTTATGTTGTCGTCCAATGAGCTTGCGAAGCTGCGTGAATCGGTAAAACGAAGCCGTTCGCTCTGCGTCGTTGTTCCTTCGGACGTGCCGCTGCCACTTTCAGAAGCAAAAGGCGAAATCGCCGACACGCGAAAAATCCTTTACGAAGAAACACTCTTTGATTCCAAACATCCAAGCGGCTGGTCGATTGGATTTCGAAACGGGAAAGAATAGGAATGCAATCCGAGGCTCAATTCAGATTCTGCGGGCAATCGCCTTAATGCATGCTGAAGTAGATTGGATTGTTTGCTGTGTTGCGTTCTTGCGTTTTTAGCCCAACGGGCTTAAACATAGCAGCCCAGGGCAAAGCGAAGCGCCGCCCGGGCAAAGCGAAACGCCGCCCTGGGTATACAACTCATTGCAGGAACGCAAAACTAAGAAAACGAATTGTAAAAAATAGTCAAACTGGCCTTTGTCGCACAGTCGAGGGCTTGGCACCTGTCTACCGCACCTGTCTACCTCCGTTCGATCCGCACTTTATTTCGTTAAGTATCCTCTGGCTCACCTACATCCACATTCGACCAATCGATTTCGCTTTTCTCTTCCTCGATTGTGGCAAGAATTTCCAACGCTCTCGGCAAATCTTTGTGCCGTACGATGACGGAAACGTCACCGGGCGTCTCCGTGCGAAATCCAGTCGTGAATGAACCGGTCGTGGTTCCTTGAATGCCACTCTCTGCCAACGCAGATAGAATTGCGACCGCTTCTATCTCGCTTAAAAAGCGACTTAGCACGCTAGGGCTGTTGGAATCGGAAGTATTGGTGTTGCTCATTTTTTCAATTTTCCGGCGTGTAAGTGCAAGGCTCTATCCCAACTGGAGCGAATCGGAACAGATTGTACCTTGGGCTAAGTCGCTTCGCCATGTCCGGCGGATTCCGTTTCCTACGCAGCTCGACGAATGTTGGCGTTTTTGGTTATTGGGATCGTGTTACTTTCCATTGCGATCGACGAGCTAGCCAGCTCCAACCGATTTTGAATGGCTTGAACAAACGTTCTGTCACGAATCCCGATGACCCAGCCCAGTCGCTCTGCCACCGACTTGGGGCTCATGAGACCACCTGCTAAGTGTCCGAGCCGTTTTGCGAGTGAATCGATGACGACGCCGCTTTCTTCAACAGATGCATAAGCACACGCCAACTGACCACAGGCGCGGCCTATTTCGTAACCGGCTTCCTGGCCTGCTGCGACGCGCTTCGGAGCTCGTATCGTCACTTGCTGTGCGATTTCGGTTCGCATATCCAAAGCTGAAATCATCAGCGCAAAGTCGACTTCAGCAATCTCGCGCTGACAAGGTTCCAACCATCCGCAGATGTTCTTGAGAGTTCCTTTGCGAAACATACCACCGCATAGCAATGGCCCAACCACATTGTGCGATGAACCGGTAACACGTCGGTGTGGTAGCGAATCTCCCGCCAGTCCCAGATAGACTTCATTCGTGAATGCATCCGCTACCGGCAGGCACACCGCAGACACGGTTTTGTCTTTCATGAGGTAGAGGGCTTCGTCGCACCAATGCTGTTCCACAACACAACCAGGCAGCAGGACTTGGACAACTGGCGAACATGCCGATGCAACTGCCAAATTGAGTTGTTCCGAGAAGCTTGCGCCAGACCCCGATTCGATCAAAATCGCTTCGTCTTGATCGAGCGAGTACGGGTCTAGGTATTGGCCATCGTGGGCAATCAAAATTTCAAAATCACGCTCTCTATTCTCAAGAATTGAGAGGAGAGTGAGTTCGAGGGCGGAATCATCGTGGCGGTGAGGAACAACGATTGAGAGACGGGGCACTTCAATGGACTCCAGCAAATCGCGATTTGGCGAACTGAATCAAATGGACAGAATGATCGATCGGCCAGATTGGAACCCAAGTTCAGCCATTTGAACGTTTGCTAGTTAGTGAAGCTTGGAGAACTTTGCCGTTTGCGCAAACTCATCGTTGCCGGTTCATTGAAGCGGTGGGGCTTTTGGTTTTTCTGCTAAGGTCGGAGTCTTCTTCCAGCTTTCGGACTTCGATGCAGGGCGCGCGTGTTGGACCAATTGCCCGACCGCTTTCTCGACCCATTTGTCGCAGGATTTGCATTTCGTTGGCGGACGATCGATTTCAGCCCCGCAGAATGAGCATTTGAACGCAACTCCAGGCTTACCTGCAGCTTGCCACAGACCATTCACTTGACAGGCCAAAACCCATTGCGAATCATCCTTTCGCACTTCGGTTTCGCCATCCACTTCGCCACTGCGAATCAACTCAAGAAGTTCGCTTGACGGTACGGGCCCTAATGTTCGTTTCTCTCGATTTCGATAGTACCAATTCGCCATAGTGTCACCTGCGTTAAATGACTTAAAGACCTCCCGTCTGCACGGATGCCTATTGTGGGCGGATTGTTGAAAAAAACGCAAACACTATTTTTTGCGGATGCCGAAGCCAAACATTCAAATTAATCTACTCCGATTCACCATTTCGATCGCTGACACACCCAGGTCTATTCATGCACTCCGTTTTAGCATTATTCGCCCATCCAGATGACATTGAGTTCGTTGCGGCTGGCACGCTTCTATTGCTCAAGGACTTGGGATGGCAAGTACACTATTGCAACCTTGCAAATGGCTGTTGTGGATCAACGACAACAGACCGGACCGAAACCGCTGCGATTCGGCTCGCCGAATCAGAACGCTCGGCACAACTCCTTGGTGCGACGTACTATCCACCCATTTGCGACGACTTAAATATTTTTTACAACCCAGACTCTTTGGCTAAGGTCGCGTCAATCGTTCGTCAAGCTAAGCCGTCAATTGTCCTAACGCATGCGGCGATCGACTACATGGAAGACCACATGGAAACGTGCCGGTTAGCCGTTTCAGCGACGTTTGCAAAAGGGGTTCGCAACTTTGCTTGCACTCCCGAGCGACCCAGTTTCGAAGGTGATGTTGCCATATATCATGCACAGCCGCACGGCAACCGGACCCCCTTGAATGAAATCGTTCGACCAAGCATCGCGATTCCGATCGACACGGTTATGCAACGCAAGATTGCTATGCTTGAATGCCACCAATCCCAACAGCTATGGCTACAAACAACGCAAGGCATGAATTCGTACCTGCAGACCATGCTGGAACTCGGGGAGGAGGTTGCCCGATTGTCAGCGATAAAAAAAACAGAATGCCAATACGCCGAGGGGTGGCATAAGCACCTTCATTTAGGATTCGGCTCGCATGACTTTGATCCGTTGGCTCAGTTGATTAGCGTTGAATAGGTGGTGCTCATCAATCCGAAACGCCCCTCACCAAGGTGCCGCGACAGGTGCCAGGCACTTGTGGTGCCTCGACAGGTGCCAGGCACCTGTCAGCACCTGTCAGCACCAGGAAAACGCCGACAGGTGCCAGGCACCTGTCGGCACCGGCACCTGTCGGCACCAAAAACCGGCAGTTCCTTCCGGTTTCAAACACTTCAGTTTGCTATTCGACCCCCATGGCCTTTGGCCATGGGTGAAGGAGCTTAGTAGCTAAAGCAAAGGCCCCACCGCTCCCCCCATTCCCGCATCCCGCCTCCGGCGGGATGCGGGAATGGGGGATCTTTCAACCACGCATTTGGCTACCAAGCTTATTCACCAACCAGACAAGCGGGCTTGGGTCTCAATCGCGGACAGTGCCATTGGGCGCCCTGCCACCCGCAAATCAAGATCCCCAAAAACGGAAGGGACTTCCGGTTACTGGCACTAGGGCTCGATTAAGGGGTTAGAAACCAACCCTTGTGCCGAAGTGTTAGCCAGGCGACGAATCTCATCGACGTTTCGGGGCAGTCCTCTTTTCCATGAGGCCGATGGCAATTTCCCGGGTTGAGGCGACCGGTCGCATTCGATCTGTTGATTCGTCTCAGATTGCGACGTGAAACTTGCCCGGAAACGATTATCATGGGGTTCCCCTCAAAAGAGCTCCTGTACCAATCCAGCCAATCGGGCGTCCCTCGCGTCCCATGATCCATCCAATGACCAATGAACCTACCACATCCGTTGAATCCGCCGAATCCTCCGAAAAGAGTGAAAAACGATCGATTCTCGAACAGTCCGAGCATTCGCTAGTCCGGTGGTTCGTCGATCGGGATCTGCCAAAATATCGGGCCAAACAGGTTCTCAGTGCCATTTATCAACGCAGAATCGATAGTTTCTCGGATATGACCGAGTTGCCAAAGGATTTGCGGGCCAAATTAGATGAACAATTCTGCATCTTCAAATCCAAGACTGCGGAATCGCAGCAATCCGAGGACGGGACCGAAAAACTCTTGCTCGAGTTGCCAGATGGCGGTCGGATCGAGTGTGTTCTATTGCGAGACGGGCCGCGACGATCTGTGTGCTTGAGCAGCCAAGTGGGTTGCGCTATGGGCTGCGTGTTCTGTGCAAGCGGCCTCGATGGTGTTGATCGCAATCTGACTCGCGGCGAAATCCTTGAGCAAGCCCTTAAGTTGCAGCGATTGCTTGAGCCGGAGGAGCGACTAAGCCATATTGTTATGATGGGAATGGGCGAACCGCTTGCCAATCTTCGCAACGTGCTCGATGCCCTCGACGTGGCTCGCGATAGCGAATATGGACTTGGCATCAGCCCGCGTCGCATCACCATTAGCACCGTCGGCTTGCCACCCGCCATCGACAAACTGGCCGAGGCGCACTCACCCTTTCAACTTGCAATTAGTCTTCATGCGCCCAACGACGAACTTCGTACGCGACTGGTGCCCGTCAACAAGAACATCGGTATCGAAGCCATCATGGCAGCGACCGAACGCTATTTCGCTGTAACCAGCCGGAGGCTAACATTCGAGTATGTCTTGCTCAAAGATCTAAACGACACGCCGCAGTGTGCGGAACAGTTGGTGAAGCTGCTTCGGCGACGAACGGCTATGTTGAATGTTATTCCTTACAACCCAGTACCGGGCTTGCCTTATGAAACCCCATCCTCCGAAACCATTCTTGAATTTCGGCGCATTCTGATGGAGGGTGGGATTAACGTCATGTTCCGTCAACGCAAAGGGAACGACATCCAAGCCGCATGCGGTCAATTGCGTCGACTCCGAGAGCGTGAACCACAAATCGTTACGCTAAGTACCGATGTCTAAGAACCCCGGCAGCGTCTTGCAATCAAACATTCTCAAAACTGTTTTGAGCTCACTCGTCTTGATATTAATCGTGCTCGGGGTCGGTGCGGCGATTGGTTACACGAAATACTTGATGATAACAGCCCCACCCCCCTTCGTTCCCGAGCATCCCGAGATCGTTATTTTTGCAACGCCGGAGATCGTCACATTGCGAAACACGACAACATCAGTTGGAACCATTCTGGCTTCACGATCCATTCAACTTAGGACCGAAGTCGTGGGAACTGTTTCGAAAATGTCGTTCCATCCTGGTGAAATGGTTGAAGCAAAGCAAGTCTTACTTACGCTGGATGCAAGCGTAGAAGAAGCGCAATTGCAAGGAGCACAAGCAATGTTGGACATCGCCACCTCCACACTAGAGAGAACAAAGCAAGCCGCAAAACTGCGGGCCATCAGTGAACTTGAATTGGACCAAGCCTTAGCAACGATGTCGCAAGCCAATGCAGATGTATTGCGACTCAAGTCCATTATTAGCAAGAAAACATTACTTGCACCTTTTCGTGCTCAGGCTGGATTGTTTGAGATTCAGGTCGGCCAATACTTGCCTGAAGGCACACAGATCACCATGTTGCAGGGCATCGACAGCTATGTATACATCGACTTTATGATGTCGCAGCAAGCGGCAGACGACCTACATGTCGGTGACGAGATCAAACTCGCAGGCCAGCCTAACCCATGTCCCGCCAAAATCATTGCAGTGGATTCGCAAGCCGATCGAGTTACTCGCAACGTGATGGCACGCGCAAGACTTGACAATCCACCCGCTTCGATGCAACCGAATGACTCCGTTCGAATTGAATTAGAGTATGGTGCCCCCGTCGATGCGTTAGCAATTCCCGCTACGGCTCTTCGGCGTTCGCCAAAGGGTGCTTTTGTTTGGGTTGTTGAGCCCGATCCAGACGAACCTGAAAAGCTAAAAGTAAGTAATCGCAGCGTTGAGCCAAGCAGAACGATTGGCCAGAAGGTTGCAATTTTATCGGGCTTGAGCGCAGATCAGACAGTCGTCTCGGTTGGTTCCTTTAAGCTTCGAGAGGACCTTTGGGTAATAAATGCTCCATCACAAACCGAATCCAATGAGGATGGGTCTGAATCGATCAAGCTAAAGGAGCCTGTACCTGAGGCGGCGAAGCCATGAAGTCGTTCACCGACATTTTCATCAAGCATCCTGTATTGGCTATAGTCGTGAATTTGATGCTGTTGCTCGTCGGCATCCGAGCCGCGCAGCTGTTGCCAATCCAACAGTTTCCCAAGTTGGAGAGCACCTCGATCCAGATCACGACGGTTTATATCGGCGCCAGTGCCGAATCGACGCGCGGCTTTTTGACGACACCAATTGAGAAGGCCGTATCATCGATTGCCGGTATCGATTTCTTGGACTCCGTCAGTGTAGCCGGGATCAGCACCATCACGATCCACTTGAAACTGAATTACAGCGCCACAGCAGCCCTGGCCGAAATCAACGCCAGATTGCAACAGGTCCGGCGCGAATTACCTGCAGAGTCCGAACCCTCTGTCGTAACGATTCAGCGAGCGGACAGGCCATATGCCTCGTTCTACTTGAGCTTTACGTCGACCCAGTTTGACATAGCCGGCATGACCGATTTTCTGAATCGCGATGTTCAGCCACAGTTGACAACGATCGAGGGGGTTCAGCGAGTCGGGGTCGAGGGTGGTCGTACGCCTGCCATGCGGGTTTGGATTTCGCCGGAACGACTCTCCGAACTAAATCTTACACCGGGGGATGTGACCGGGGCGTTGCGACGCAATAACTACTTGGCTGCAATTGGTAAAGTAAAGACCGATACGGTACAAGTCGATTTGTTGACGGATACGGATTTAAAGACGGTCGACGAGTTCAATGAACTGATTGTTTGGCAAAAAGATGGCGCAATTATTCGATTGGGCGATGTTGCGAAAGTTGAGATGGGTTCGGAAGAATCGCAGATGGTGGCCATGTACCGAGGTCGAGAAGCGGTGTACGTCTCGGTCTGGCCTTTGCCCGGAACGAATGAAATCGCGGTTGCGGCGAGGCTTCAAGAAGCGATGGCAAAATTGCGACCCAATTTGCCGGCCCACGTCGACATGCAATTGGCATACGACGCTACCAAGTTTATGCGAGATGCGTTGCAAGAGATAACGAAGACGCTGATCGAGACGATTGCGATCGTTGGAATTGTTGTCTTTTTGTTTATGGGATCGCTTCGGACGGCAATTGTACCGTTGGTTGCGATGCCGGTGTCGTTGGTTGGTGCCACGATTTGCATGTACCTGATGGGCTTTTCGCTGAACCTGCTAACGCTGCTGGCCATTGTGCTGTCCGTTGGCCTAGTCGTCGATGATGCGATCGTCGTAGTGGAAAATGTGCAGCGACACATACGCGAGGGGCATTCCAAGATCCAAGCGGCGTTGATCGGTGCACGCGAATTGTTCGGGCCAATCATAGCCATGACCATTACCTTGGCAGTCGTTTATGCTCCGATTGGCTTCCAAGGTGGGTTGACGGGCATGCTCTTTCGCGAGTTTGCATTCACGCTCGCTTCGGCAGTGGTCCTGTCTGGAATTGTGGCAGTGACCCTTTCTCCGATCATGAGCGCACGGATGCTCAGCGTTTCGGGCAAGGAAGGGTTCCTCACCCGGTTCGTCAACATGCTATTCGATCGTATTCAGGCTCTGTACGGCGGAGTGCTTGAGAAGGCGCTGGGGTTGCGATGGGCGATCGCGTTTTCGACGCTTTTGGTTGGCGTTGCCGCGATACCGTTTTATCAGTTTTCGGAAAAGGAATTAGCCCCCGTCGAGGACCAAGGAGCGATTGCGGTGATTCTGCAAGCGTCGCCGGATTCGACGTTAAACAGTACGAAACAGTGGGCGAGGCAATTGGGTGAGCAGTTTAACGCCATGCCAGAGACCGACTACATGTGGGCGTTGGTCGGGTCCAATAGCGGCTTCGGCGGTGTGATAACGCACGACTGGCACGAACGGCAAAAATTAGGGCAACGAAGCACGGCAGGGATGATCAAAGAAACATTTGGCTTGGCGTCCCTCGTGCCCGGGCTCAAGCCGCTACCTATCCTGATTCCGCCGCTGCCAGTCGCCTCGAATTTCGACGTGGAAATGGTCCTCAAAAGCGATCTGCCAGTAGAAGGACTCGAGGAGATTGGGATCGCAATTTCAAGGCAAGCGGAAGATTCGAACAAATTCATGTTTGTCGACATCGATCTCAAAATCGACCTGCCCCAAGCTCAAGTCTTCATTGATCGGGAACGTGTAGCAGACCTGAATCTGGATCTTGCTGGGATTGCGCAGGAATTGGGTGTGCTACTAGGTGGTGGGTATGTGAATCGGTTTAACTACTTTAATCGATCGTATCAAGTGATACCGCAGTTGTCTGAGGCCGATCGTCAGTCGACCGGTTCGTTAATGGACATCAAGATTCGGACACCGAATGGGCAGTTGATTCCGGTTTCGAGTTTCGCCACGATTCGGCCATTGACTGCACCGCGGGTGTTGAATCGATTTCAACAGCAAGGGGCGATTCGAATCAATGCGGGGATGCTGCCGGGGTTGACCAAGGAGGCGGGGCTAAACGCGATGGAGGACATTGTTCGCGATGTTGTAGGAGAGGGAGCGCTCATCGACTACGCGGGGGAGTCGAGGCAGATCCGCAAAGAGGGATCGACGTTGACGGTAACCCTTGGGATTGCGATCGCTTTGATCTATCTGGTACTCGCAGCGCAGTTTAGATCGTTTCGCGATCCACTGATCGTGTTGATGGGGTCGGTGCCGCTAGCGATTTCGGGGGCACTCGCTCTTACCTTCCTCGGGCTCACGACGATCAATATCTATTCTCAAGTTGGATTGATCACACTGGTCGGGTTGGTTGCTAAGAATGGGATACTGATCGTGGAGTTTGCAAATCATTTGCAAGAACAGGGGCGAACGAAATGGCGTGCTGCGATTGAGGCTTCTCAGACGCGATTGCGCCCGGTCTTGATGACGTCGGTGGCTACGATTCTTGGTCACATGCCGTTGGTTTTTGTCACCGGGCCTGGCGCACAAGCTCGAAACAGTATCGGGATCGTGTTGGTTGCAGGCATGGGGATTGGAACGTTGTTTACGCTCTTCGTGGTGCCCTCGTTGTACGTGTTGATAGCCGGTACGCATACGAAACAAGAAGAACCAGCATAGAATGGGCTTTGCCCATCGCGGATCGTTGCACGGTCGCGCACGTTAGGCAAGCGGGAGTTTGAAATCTACGTGTAAATTGGGTGGCACACGCTGAGGTACGAAGGGC
>Ga0163144_10013535_pt1 | contig 17021 bp, 15 predicted proteins | sample OliLak19BULKMAT1_FD_123175 | JGI IMG/M metagenome (GOLD analysis project Ga0163144, IMG submission 123175) | Freshwater microbial mat bacterial communities from Lake Vanda, McMurdo Dry Valleys, Antarctica - Oligotrophic Lake LV.19.BULKMAT1 | ecosystem: Environmental > Aquatic > Freshwater >... | reverse complement strand
GATTTCACCTATGTCGATGATTGTGTTGATGCGCTCTTGTTGGCGGCTGCGCACCCAAATGCCTATGGTCAGATCTTTAACCTTGGCAGCGATGAAACAATTAACCTGCATAATCTTGCTGCGCTGGTTGTCGAGATCGGTGGCGGCGGCAGCTATGAGATCATTCCATACCCAGCTGATCGGAAGCCGATTGATATCGGCGATTATTATGGCGATTATCGCCTGATCCGCGGCAAACTTGGCTGGAACCCGCGCGTCAATTTGCGTGAGGGATTGGCTGCAACGATTGCGTTCTATCGAGAGAACCAGCAATATTACTGGTGATAAACTATGCAAAGCCACCATCGTTTCGTCCTCCTGTTGCTCTCCATTGTGATCTTCCTGAGTGCCTGTTCTGGGCCAGTTAGTGAGCCCACAGAGCCAGCTGCGCCTACTGCAGGAGTAGCACCAACATCTGCTCTTGGTGATGCTTCTGGCTTGTTTGCAACGCCGGAGCCAGCAAGTTCGAATACAACGAGCGTCCCTACAACAAGCACCTCTGCAGAAGCATCTTCATTGGCGACGATTGTGGTACAACGTGATGGCCCGACGCAACCATTCAACCGGCAATTGCTGGGCGTGAATGTGCCAGCCTGGCTCAGCCAACAGCGCCTAAGTAACCCCCAGGTAATTACTCGAACGGTTGCTCTCGGTACGCCCTTGTTGCGGTTGCCTGGTGGCAGTTGGAGTAATTCCTATGATTGGGAAGCCTGTGAAATCGGTGATGAGAAACGTTGCTATTGGCCCTGGGCTGCGCGGCCAACCGATTTTCTGAAATTCCTTCGTGCCACTGGTCGTGAAGCGATCTGGACGGTCTCGATCAATGGGACATCAAAAGAGGCTGCTGCATTAGTCGCATTCTTTAATGGCCGTGTCGATGATTCGACGCCAATCGGTGTCGATGTGCGTGGCCGCGACTGGTTGACCATCGGACATTGGGCGAGCCTGCGCAGCAAGAATGGTGATCCAGAACCACTGAAGATCAAACTCTGGGAAGTTGGCAATGAGGTCTATGGTGGTAAGAAGGGCGCTGGCACAGGCTGTGTAGATTGGGGATGGGAGGATGTCTGGACCTGTGATGGCACCGAATATGTAAAGGGGATTGGCAGTGGTGCAAACCGCCATGAAGGATACCTGGAGTTTCGTGCTGCCATGCGGGCTGTTGATCCACAGATTCAGGTTGGCGCTGTTGGCGTCGATGATCCAAAGGGCTGGTCTAATTGGGGTGATAAGGTGATCAGCGCTGCTGGTGCCGATCTTGATTTCTATATTGTGCATCTGTATGCCTTCAGCAACACGCCAACCAATGCTGAATCCGTGCTTGGCATGCCGCAGCGCACCTGGGCGCGAGTCATGAGTAATCTGAATGCCGCATTTGATCGCGTCGGAGGAGGGCGACGAGTTCCGGTGGCTGTTACTGAGTATAACTTGATTGCTTTCCAGGATCTGGACAAAAGCCAACTCATGCTCCGAGCAGTCAATGCCCTGTTTATTGCCGATACAATCGGCCAGATGGCCGAACATGGTGTATCGATTGCAAATCAATGGGCGCTTGCCAATGGAAAAGCAGAAAACGGCACCGATTATGGGCTGATCGATGCCGATACGAATAAGCGTAACCCACAGTATTATGCACTGCTGCTATGGAGCCGTTTTGGCAATGAGTTATTGCCAGTCAGTTCATCGCTCTCGGCTGAAACAACGCTCAGTGTTTATGCTGGACGTGAAGCTGATGGAAGTATCACGCTTCTGGCGATCAACAAGACTGATCGTCCAATCGGTGCCAACGTTCAAATCGAACCAGCTTCCGGGCAATTCCGTGGTGAGGTCGATACCATGCAGGCCGCCTCGCTTGAGGCGCAGGATGTGCGTTTCAATGGGGTACTGAATCCCTCGGATCCATTGTCGAGTGTGCTAGCTCAATCGATTGGGCCGTTGAGCAGCCCATTCAAACAGACCTTCCCGCCTTTTTCGATCACACTCATTCGTCTTTCTCCAACGACCTGAACATACCCTGAACCCAGGCCAAAGGTGAACAATATTGAGCTTCTGTTCTATCAGGCTGCTGCGTGATCGGCGATGATCACAACGGGAGCGGTTTTGCTATGGGCTGAATATCGGCATGCGCGCTACGATGTTCTGTATAAAAGCCTTTTAATATGCATTCTGTTAGTCGTAGTTCTATGGTGTTTAGGTTATATTCATCTAACGGGAGTACTTTCATGATAGTCTTGTGATGGCCTTGTATGATGGTAGTGATCGAGTTCGTATCGTTGCATAGAGCTTGGTGATCATCATCTTTGTCCTGTAAACAAGGCTAGTGGTTGAAATTGTAGATGTAAAGGATAGCTATGTTTGAAGCATTTAAGCAAGATGCACGGCGCTGGATTGCTCCAAGTCGTATTAATGAGGATGCTCGGCTTAATCTCCTTATCATTATGAAATTGCTCTATCGCTATCTGCCACTGCGTGCGATGCTATGGTTTCGTTTCGGCAACTGGTGTCAACGGCAGGGCACCCCACTTCTTCCTAGTTTTTGCCAACGTTGGATCTATCAACATTACGGGCTGGAGATCGTTATCGGGGCCGATATTGGCCCTGGGTTGTATATTGCACATCCCGTCGGAGTGGTTATTGCGCCGCATCGGATAGGCAAGAATTGCAGTATTATTGCAGCAGTAACAATTGGTATGCGTAACGAATATGAGTTTCCTACGATTGGTGATGGGGTGTTCATTGGTGCTGGAGCACGCGTATTGGGCGGGATCAGCATCGGAGATGGCGCTGTCATCGGAGCAAATGCAGTTGTCGTCAACGACATCCCCGCCGGTGCTACGGCTGTTGGTATTCCTGCTCGCGTATCGCGAATCAATGGCGTACGTGTCAGTTTGCCGCAACGTGAGCAAGAAAATCATACACCCACTCTTTAATAAGGATGAATCTATGACTCGCATAACCTTTGTGATGGAGCAGCACATTGGTCACCAGACCTATTATCAGAACCTACGCCAGGGTGTTGAGCTAGATGGTCATATCCAGGCTATCTGGGCACCGATCACATATACAGGAACAAACTGGCTTGCCAACCTTCCTGGGGTACCGCGTAGGTTACGCGGTACCCTGCATGGCATGTTTCAGGTACGTGATGCTATTGCTAGAGCCGATTATGATGTCGCCTTTTTTAACACACAGGTGCCAGCAGCGCTTGCTTCGCGGCAGGTGCGTCGGCGACCCTATGTCCTAGCTACCGATATTACACCGATCCAATATGATCGAATGAGCCATCTCTATGGACATAGAGCGGATCGCTCTGGCCCCCTGGCCGATTATAAGCAACGAGTCAATATTGCTCTGTTGCGTGGTGCCTCGCGGATCTTACCATGGTCGAACTGGACACGAGAATCGCTCATTCAGGATTATGGCGTCGGTGCAGAGCGGATCGATGTTGTTCCGCCAGGTGTGGATCTACATCTATGGACACCCGCTGCAAAACCAAACAATGGATCGCTACGCATTCTTTTTGTCGGTGGTGATCTGTATCGCAAAGGCGGGGCAACACTACTTAAAGCGTTTCGTGCATTGCCGCGAGGAGCAGCCGAATTACATCTTGTGACACGCACGCCGATTGCAGCAGAGGATGGTGTTCATATATACCATGCTATGCAACCAAACAGCCCTGAATTGATTGCGCTCTACCAATCTGCGGATGTCTTTGTATTACCAACAGAAGCCGAAGCATTCGGAATTGCAGCCATTGAAGCTAGTGCTTCTGGCTTGGCAATTGTTGCAACGGCGGTGGGTGGATTGGCCGATGTTGTGAGCGAGGGTGAAACAGGTTTTCTCGTGCAGCCAAAAGATGATGTGGCAGTGTTTGCACACCTGAGTCGCCTTGCTGCTGATCCCGAACTGTGGGCACGCATGGGCAGTGCAGCTCGTATTCGCGCCGAGGCGCGGTTTGATGCACGGCGTAACGCGGCCCGGGTGCTCGAACACCTGCGTGCAGCAGCGAACGAATCCTCACTATAGCTACTGGTTGTTCTATCGCTATCGGATCTGATGATGAGATTGTCAGGTTAAGAATGATTGATATTCCAGGCAATATAATAACAACTACTTGCGATACTATTGTTCTGCTGGTCGTATAAGTAGGGCATCTGGCCTTTTATATTAACAGATGTGTTGTCGATAGCCTTAGCTTTTTCTCACATCACATATCTTGAATTTCATCATTAATCTGTGTGGGATGAGGTATACTTGAAAAATGATCAACTCGATCTGCCAAACCAACATACTAAGTACGTTTGTACAAATTCCTCTGTAGCTCATTTGAGGGTCACTTCCACTTCCATACCGAAAGGTGTTTTACCATGGTACGACTAGCGCTTCTGAAACTCCTGGAAAGCTTCTTCCGCCATCGCTGGCTCTACCTTTTGCCTATCCTGCTCATGGCTGTAGCTGCGGGTATCTCGGTGATGCGGGCAAAGCCCCTGTATAGTTCATCGGGTTCGCTGTACATTCAGAGCGGATCATTGGTCAAATCGCTCAATGATCTGCCAAGCGCGAGTGCATCGTGGTGGGTTACACCATCACAGGTTACTGTGAATCAGATACGAGAGCTTTTGCAGACAGAGGCATTTGTGCGGCCAGTTGTGAAGGGTACACCATTCGAGACAACATTGAATGGAACCCCTGATCAGCTTGGCGAGGCGATCAAGGCAATTAATAAGTCGATTGTTGTGGCGACTGCTGGGGATAACCTAGTGACGTTCAGTGCCGAATATCAGGACGCACAGGTCGCCTACCAACTGGCTCGTCAGCTCCCCGAAAGCTATGTGCTGTGGAAGCTCAATAGCGATCGCCAGGATAGCCTGGCTGCCCAATCCTTCTTTGGTGATCTTGTTGCACCATACCAGAAACAGTTGGATACAGCCCGCAGTAATTTACAGTCTTACATTGAGGCGAATCCGGCACCTGTTCGTGGGGATCGCCCAGAATTGGAGCGAATCGAGATTAATCGTTTGCAGGGCGAGGTTACTCAAGCTCAAACTCGCGTTGAGGAAGTTCGCCAGAAAGAGGAAAGCGCACGCCTTGCCCAGATCCAAGCTGAACGAGGTGTTCGCCAAACCTACCTGATTATTGATGCACCCAAACAACCAACTCTGCGTGTGAATGGATTACGAACCTTGCTCCTCAGTAACATACTGTTTCTTGTGATCGGCGTGATTCTGAGTGTGGTAGGAGTTATCGGTAGTGCTGTGCTTGATCGCAGCCTGCGTTTCCCAATGGAGTCCACACTTGCGTTGCATCTCCCAGTGATCGCAATGATCCCCAAAGTTCGGATGTTGCGTGATCCAATGCCAGTTGGCAATCAGCGTACTGCTCCAAGTGAGGAACATAACACCGATACACCTGCTATTGTTCAACGTGAGGAACGTAGCGTTGAGGTGCCAGCTATTGTTCAACCGCCACTGACGACTTCACTAGCTCAAAGCTCCAATGAGTGATCAGATACTCGTAGTCTATAGTGTGTATGAGTGTACTCTGGCAATGAAACCCATACACGCTCTACATGTGATTATTAAGACAATAGTAGGGTTATGATGAAACTGTTTCAGAACCGTAAGAACAAGGGCAATCCACACATGGAACCCTTTGTGTTACGCTCGGCAATAGACACTCCGCTCACCGTTTTTTCACAGGAGGTGATCGCGAGCCATCGTCGCATGATCACCGGGTTACTCTATCAGCAGCAAATACCAGCGAAGATCGCAGTCCTTGGCACACTTCAGGGTGAAGGCGTCACATATACTGCGCTTGCGCTCGGCGCGACGATGGCAAGCGATCTGCCGACACGAGTCTGTGTGGTGGAACTGAACATGTGGTCACCTGGGCTTTTGTCGCTTCTTCGTACTGCAACACACCCAATTGCCCGCAAGCGTCTATTTCGGAAACCACCACCACCTCCAGCCATTGATGAGAATCTTCTCCCAAGTAGCCTTGGCGTAGCAGGAATTTTGGCTGGTACTGTGAGCCTGGAAGAAGCGCTGATCCCCACCTTTCTACCAAATCTGATGTTGCTATCGGCTGGCGATCTGGCGATCGAAGCACGGCCAACCGCTGCTCGTAGTGAAGCACTCAAGGCGTTGATTGCAGAAGTCGCAGAACAGTTTGATCATGTGATCCTCGATATTCCAGCGTTATTGGCGAACAGCGATGCTATTGCACTCGCGTCGCTCGCTGATGCAGGCTGCCTTGTCGTTCGCCAAGGGGTGACGCCGCTTGCGCTTATCAAGCAAGCACTTGATGAAATTAAGCATATATCCATGCTTGGCATTGTGATGAACCAAACATATTTTCACACACCACGCTGGTTATATAACCTTATTCCACGAGGGTAGATATGAAACTCTTGCTCTCATTTATGTTCGCCTGTGTGGTGCTTGGAACGTTCTATGAACGTCGGCAGCCAAAATTCTACCTGTTGCCTTTGGTTGGAATAAGCATTCTCATGGCAATAGGATATTTCGTCTTCCGCCCGACCTAAGGTTCACCATATAATGATTCAGAACCTCTCCAACTACTCCGATAACATGTCAGTCGCCGTACAGGAACGCCGTAACCAGATTGGGCAGTACGTGTGGTTGATGCTCCTGTTTGCGATCACTTCGGTGGTTGCAGGGCAGACAGCCCTGAAGTTTGCTGATCCATCTCAGATTGCGTGGATCTGTTTTTTCTCAGGGATCATCGCCATTATCCTTAATCCGCGTAATGGCGTGTATCTGATCGTTGGGTTATCGTTGGCTGGAGACGCACTTCTTACGCCATGGTTCCCATTCAATAAGAATCTTTCGAGCATTGAGTCGCTGCTCTATGCTGGCCGTGCTCTAAGCTTCTCGCCACTTGAGATTACTATCGGCCTGACATTTGCGGTTTGGATTCTGCGGATGGCCTTCGAAAGAAAGTGGGAGATTGTTCTTAGCCCACTCCTCGTTCCGGTTGCTTCGTTCACAGTATTTGCAATCGTTGGTATTGTTTATGGCTTTGGCCGAGGCGGTGATCGCGTCGTTGGATTGTGGGAGGTCCGGTCGTTGTTTTACCTGTTTCCACTGACATTGATGGTCAGCAACTTAATAAAAACTCGCGGACATGTACAGATACTATTATGGGCAATTATTCTTTCGACTGCTATGGATGGCATTGTTGGATCAGCATTTGTCGCTAGTGTCCTGAAATTTCAACTTTCTGGCGTTGAGGCGATTGGTGAGCACTCAATGTCGATTCATTTTACTGCTTTTTTTATTATTTTTGTTGGCATATGGATGTTTCGCGGCTCATATGCAAAACGTTTAACGATGTCGTTGTTGCTGCCCTTTGTGTTTTTTGCATTCATTGCCAACAACCGCCGCGCCTCATTTATTTGCTTGGCGATAGCATTGGTGATTGTTGCTTTTGCCCTGTATCGATTTGATCGCAAAAAATTCTGGCTGATTATTCCTGTAGTCTCTGTTATAGCAGTGATGTACATTGGCGTCTTCTGGAATGCCGGTGGTGCGATTGGTGCGCCGGCCAAGGCTATTCGTTCGGTGATTGGCCAGCCAGATCCCCGTGATGCTGCGTCGAATGTCTACCGCGATCTAGAGAATATCAATATTCTGTCTACAATAAAAGCGTCGCCATTATTTGGCGTTGGGTTCGGTCAGAAGTTCTATATTCAGATTCCTATGCCGGATATAAGCTTTTTTGCGTGGTGGCAGTATATCACGCACAACTCTGTTCTGTGGATATGGATGAAAATGGGCCTTGGTGGTTTCGTTTCATTGCTTATGATGTTTGGTATGGCGATTGCACAGGGTACGCAGACGCTATGGCGGATGCCAGGAAATGAGTTGGGTGTAGCAGCATTACTAGCACTTTGTTACACGGTCGTCCATTTTATCTATGCGTATGTTGATATGTCCTGGGATGGGCCAAATATGGTGATGGTTGGATTGATGATGGGCCTGATTATTTGTTTACCATTGATCGCCAACCAACCGGAACCAGTCCAGCCAAAACGCTGGCCATGGCAACTTGATGCACAACCAGTACCGGAATTACGGGTTTCTGTAGCGAATAGTAATGAAAAACAGATTTCGTGGTGGTGATAATAGCCTCCATTGGAATATAGGATGCATTAATGTGTATCATATCACCCAGATATATTCTTCTGATTATATTTGGGGTTTTTAGCATGCAACTGATCAGTTGCAGTTCAGATAATCGTGTTGATGCATCTCCAGTGCCTCTACCAACATCGACGATCTCGCCATTTTTCTCGGAGCCGGCAACATCTACTCCATTTCAGACGGATGTAACTACACCTACAACCATTCCAACGCGACGTCCGAAGCCGACAGTCGTTGAGGATTCGACTCCAACGGCAGTGCCTATTGATGACCGATACACAAGTATTGATCTCTATAATGGGCAATTACTCAGCAACTGGACGCTAAAAAATTCGGTAAATATGACGTATAGGGATAATTTTAAGGGATATTCCTTTACAGGAAAAACTTCTATTGCGGCTACCCCAGATGGCAATGGTCAACTGCTATTCTCAATCTTACCGACATCAAAGGTTAGTTACAAACGCGATGAAGTTGCTGGTGTTAGTTTCTGGATCAGCAGCGTTGATGAAGCGATTGCGCCACAAGATTTCGCCGTAACTGTGCTAGGGAGTAACGATTATCCCTACTGGGTTGCTAAAGATACATCTGTCAAAATTCCAGGCCGTGTCACCGATGGCCTACCAGTCTTCTCAGAGACACGACTGTACTATCTGAATTTTAATCGCCCAATTGAGCCTAAGACATGGGCAGAGGTGGTTGTATGGCTCGATGACCTGATCTACGAACCAGATTATACATATGTGACCGGCATCTATCTCAAGAACGATGAACAGTTTCAGAAGACATTCTATATCGATAAAGTCAGCTTGATTCTCTACGCAAAAAAGTAATTTTGCCCTTTGTTCGGCTGTAGGAATGGTGAAATACATAAAGCCCTATCACGAGAGGTGATAGGGCTTTTATGTATGGGTGGCAGAAACTAGATGACTGCCTTTTCGGTCTCGTGGTCGAAGACGTGCATTTTGCTCAGATCGACAACAACTTCGAGTGGCTGGCCGACGCGTGCGCCGGTGCGGGGATCGAGGCGGCTGACCATTTCCTTGCCGCCATTATCGATGAAGGCATATACTTCGCTGCCTAGTGGTTCGACGACCGTGACACTTGAGACGAACTTGGCGCTTTCATCCACACCACGTGGAACATAGTGCGAGTCGTGGACATCCTCAGGCCGAATTCCGAAGTAGATCTGTTTGCCAATATAGTTGCTGACCGTATCGAACTTTGAGGATGGAATCGGCAAACTGAACTTACCGAGATCGACGCGGATGCCACCATCAGCGCGCTCCATGGTGCCTTCAAAGAAGTTCATCGATGGTGAGCCAATGAAACCGGCAACAAACATGTTGGCTGGGTGATCATAGAGCGATTGTGGCGAATCGAGCTGCTGGAGAATACCATCCTTCATCACGGCAATGCGGGTGCCCATCGTCATGGCCTCGGTTTGATCGTGGGTGACATAGATAAAGGTGGTTTTGAGGCGCTGGTGCAGCTTCGAGATTTCGGCACGTGTTTCCACCCGTAGCTTTGCATCCAGGTTCGAAAGCGGCTCGTCCATCAAGAACACGGCTGGGTTACGCACGATTGCGCGGCCAAGAGCGACACGCTGGCGCTGACCACCGGAGAGTGCTTTGGGTTTGCGATCCAGCAGGTGGCCGATCTTGAGCATTTCGGCTGCTTCCTTGACCCGCCGATCAATTTCTTGCTTGGGCGTCTTCCGTAGCTTAAGCCCGAATGCCATGTTGTCGTAGACCGACATATGTGGATAGAGTGCATAGCTCTGGAAAACCATCGCAATGTCACGATCCTTTGGTGGCACATCGTTAACGACCCGATCACCGATCATGATATTGCCATCGGTGATTTCTTCCAACCCGGCCAGGCAACGCAATGCCGTCGTTTTCCCACAACCCGATGGGCCAACCAGCACCAGGAATTCCTGGTCGTTGATCTCGATATTGAGATCCTTGAGAACCGCCAGATCGCCGAAGCGCTTCCATACATGATCGTACTTGATGCTCGCCATTGTGCTCCCCTTTGCAACTACGCAGCCAACGAATAAATGCCCACTATCTATAGATGACGACCGTTTCCTATGACGACTGGCCTTTTGGCGGGCCAGATGACTTCCGTACCACTAAACGTGGAGCGAGAGTTATGCCGCGTAGCGGCGTCGTATGGTCACGGATGGTCGCGTCGAGCAATTCGGCTAATTGCTCACCCAGAGCCCGACGTGGCTGCCGTAGGGTTGTGAGCGGTGGCTGGGTGTATGCTGCCAATGGCAGATCATCAAACCCAACCAGTGAGACATCACTTCCAACGACAAGGCCAGCATCATGAAGCGCATGCAGCGCTCCAAATGCCAGATCATCGCTACAGGCCAGAACAGCGCTTGGTGGTTCAGGCAGATCGAGTAGCTCGCCAATCGCCTGATAGCCATCTTCCTGCCGCCGCCCAGCCTCGACGATCAGCTCTGGTTCAATAGCTATGCCAGCTTGTGTTAATGCTTGCGCATATCCCTGATACCGCGGCTCACTATCGGCTAGCTCAGATGGAATCTGGATCAACCCGATCCGTCGGTGGCCTAGTGCTAACAAATGACCAACCGCCTGTTGTGCGCCACTATTGCCATCTAGGGCAACATAGGAACTGCCAGCAGGGCCAGGGCCAGCACACACATGTGGCACATCGGCATTGGCCAATACGCGCGCCCGTTGATCATCAATCCATGGATCCAGAAGCACCAACCCATCGACACGGCCCGTTTGCGCCAGGCTCAAACACAGCTGCGGCTCATCTTCCTCGGCTTCAACCGTAGCAATTAGGAGGAGATACCCGCGCTTTGCCGATCCATCTGCTAACCCAGCTAGCATTTCTGCATATGCCGGATCGGCTAATCGATCTGAGTGGGCCTGTAGTACTAACCCCAGAGTCTCACTGCGCCCGCGCATACTTCGAGCTGCATGATGCGGCTGATACCCAAGCGTTGTAACTGCTGCAAGCACCCGCCGCCGCGTCGCTTCCGTCACCGTTCCAGTGCCATTTAGCACATACGAAACAGTGGTAGTTGAAACTTGTGCTAGGGAAGCAACCTGTCTGATTGTAATGGCCATCGGTGAAACGATTAACCTATTTAGTGAAACGTTTAAGTGCAGTATATCAAGGATGTCCGATGGTGTCAAATCAGGTGTTCTAAACAGAACTTCAGAGGACTACTCTTTACAAACAGGGGCGATAAGCATATAATGGTATATACATCGAGCCGGTGATATTCCCTGAATGGGAAGGCAACGAGGCAACACCGGTGCGGACTGAGAGCTGCCACTCTCAGTTCTTTGTATTTAAGATTAGCGTCACCCTACGAGCGCCCGGACGTGGGGCGGGGCGCGACAATATCAGTAGCACTGAAGAAGGCAGACATCATGATCGAGAAGCCGGCATATCTCACCCGTGATGGGTTAGCAAAACTCGAAGCAGAGTTAGATGAGTTGACAACCCTCGGACGTAAAGATATTGCAGAGCGGATTAATGCTGCAAAAGAACTTGGTGATATTTCTGAGAGCGGCGAATATGAGGATGCAAAGAATCAGCAGGCTCATCTTGAGGGCCGTATCCGTGAAATTAAGAATATTCTCTCGCGGGCGCAACTGATCAACGAAGAGCAGAATGGGCACAGCGATGTCCAAGTCGGTTCGCGTGTGACTGTTAAGATCGATGGTGAAGATAGCGACGAGACCTGGGTTATTGTTGGTAGTGCAGAAGCACGGCCGCGCGAAGGCAAAATCTCGAATGAGTCGCCGATTGGTGCGGCACTGCTGGGTAAACGTGCCCGCCAGAAGGTCACGGTCGAAACCCCATCTGGTACAATGAAGCTAACGATCATCAAAGTGAACTGATCGTTGCACCGTCGGGGAGCCGATCGAGGCCTGTGCCTCCTTCCCCGATGAGCCCGGTTGCAACATAAGGGGAGATGTGAGGTACAATCCTCACGCTCCCCTTTCGTTTGGCCGCAATATGGCATTAGAGAAATGATAAGGAGCCATACATCTTCATGGAACTTAATGAACTTCAGCAGCAGCGCCTGGCCAAGCTCGAACAGCTTCGCGCAGTGGGAATTGATCCATACCCAGGCCATTCGGCACGTACAGCACTGGTTGCCGATGTGCTGGCGAATTTTGATGAATTGGCCGCGGCGCATGCGCCGCTTACCCTGGCTGGCCGCATTATTGGTGCGCGGCGCGTGATGGGCAAGCTGGCCTTTGCGCATATGGAAGATGAGAGTGGTAAGATCCAGCTATGGATCAGCCGTGCCGATCTTGGCGATGAATGGTTTGATCGCTTTCGCGATCAGATCGATTCATTCGATATCGTGCAGGCAACGGGCACACTGCGGCGTACCAAGACGGGCGAGGCATCGTTGTTTGTGCAACAGTTAACCCTGCTTGCCAAGGCGCTTAACCCACCGCCCGAAAAGTGGCATGGGCTTTCCGACACCGAGGAGCGTCACCGCCAGCGCTACCTCGATCTGATCGTCAACCCGCAGGTACGCGATACATTCAGGGTGCGGGCCAAGATTATATCGACCATGCGCCGCTTTCTTGATCAGCGTGGGTTTATTGAGGTCGAAACTCCAACACTGCAACCTGTCTATGGTGGCGCAACCGCACGGCCATTCACAACCCACCACAACCAGCTCAAGCAGGATCTGTATCTACGGATCGCCGTTGAACTGTACCTCAAGCGCCTGATTGTTGGCGGGATGGGCCGCGTCTATGAGATCAGTAAGATCTTCCGCAATGAAGGTGTGGATCGTACGCATAACCCTGAGTTTACGATGATGGAATGTTATCAGGCGTTTGCCGATTACCACGATATTATGCGGCTTGTGGAAGATCTGTTTCGTACGATTGCACTTGAAATCACTGGCTCAACAACGATTGTCTTTCAGGGCCAGACGATTGATTTTGGGCCAGCATGGCAGCGCGTTTCTATTCCGCAGGCGATCCTGGAGCGGGCTGAGATCGATATCCTTGAGGTAACAGAGCTTGCACAGCTTCAGCAGGCCATCCGCGATAATGGCCTGAAGATCGATTCCAAGCCAAGCTGGGGCAAGCAGGTTGATGAGCTGTTCAGTGAACTTGTGCAACCAACATTGATCCAACCAACCTTCATTATCGATCATCCGGTGCCGCTCTCGCCCCTGGCCAAGCGACGGCCAGATAATTCGCTGCTGACCGAACGATTCGAGCCGATCATTGCCGGAATGGAATTGGGCAATGCCTTTACCGAACTGAATGATCCACTTGACCAGGAGCAGCGCTTTCTGGAACAGGGCCGCGCATTTGCCGCCGGTGATGATGAAGCGCAACAGATGGATGTCGATTATTTGAATGCGCTGATGTATGGCATGCCGCCAACCGGTGGGCTTGGAATCGGTGTTGATCGGACGGTGATGCTGTTTACCGACCAGCCGACGATTCGTGAGGTCATTCTGTTTCCGCATCTGCGGCAGCGCGACTAGTTGGGGGCATGTATGCGGATTCTTATTACAGGAATTGGTGGACGATTGGCGGGGCTGGTTGGTGCAGTACTGGCTGCCCGTCCAGAGACACATGTGATCGGATTGGGTGGTTCGGTTCCTGGTTTCGATCAGATTGAAACCATTGCGGGTATGCCACAGGGCCATGAACTAGCTGCAACAATGCAGGAGCTAGCGCCTGATGTTGTCATCCATCTCGACCAACCCGGCGAGGAACGCTGGGATGCAGCACGAGCAGGCCAGATCCAGACGATTGATCTATTACGCGCCTGTGTGGCGGCTCGGGTGAGGCGCGTGGTGCTGCGGAGTAGCACACTCGTCTATGGGGCCTCTGCCGATAACCCGGCATTTCTGCCAGAGACAGCGGCACTCATTCCGGCAGCTTCACCTGGATTGCAGACGGATTATGTTGCCATTGAACAGATCGCGGCTGAGTATGCGGCCAAGAATCCAGCCATGGCAATCGTGAGTTTACGCTGTGCGCCGATTGTCGGCCAGGGTGCGACATCACCACTGGCGACATATCTGCGTCGCCCGCGCCCATTGACCCTGGCCGGATTTGACCCACGCATTCAGCTTCTGCATCCCGATGATATGGTGGTGGCATTTGCGCTAGCAGCCCTTGGCACTGCACAGGGAGCCTTCAATCTTGCGGCCAGCGATCTCCTGTTGCTCTCACAAGCCATTTTGTTGGCTGGTCGGAAGCCTACCTCGCTGCCATCAGCCGCGTTCAGCGGATTACGGCTGGTGCAACCGGTGACGAGATTACTACGCGCACAGTTGCCCTTCGACGCGGCCTTTTTGCAGTTTGCCTGTGTTGCCGATACGCAGCGGGCCAAGATGGAACTGGGCTGGAGCCCACAGCATACGGCAGCTGAGGCGCTACGTCAGTTGATGAATATGGAGAACTGAGATGCAGAACGAACCAGAATCAGAAGAGATCGAGATCGCGTTCGATACAACCCCAAGCCCGCAGGAACAGGCCGCTGAGGCAGTCCAGGAGCTTGAGGTCGAGATTCGTAATCACGAGGCAACCACGCCCGATGCCCAGCATATTGCGCTTGATCTGCTGAGATTGGTGCGCGAGAATACCGCACGATTGGGAGCGCAAGCAGCCGAACGCGTCCAGGCTATCCTCAAAGATGGCATGAGTAGCGATTATCTCGATCCAGATTTCTGGCGCGGGCTGGGTATGGTGCTGGATTACCAGTTCAAGGAGATCCAGGCACTTATTCAGCGGCGGGTGAAGGGCGAGTACAGCACCGACGCATATGGCAAAGATGATGAGGTTGTCGAGTTGGTGCGCCCATTTGCCGGATTTCTGTATCGCACCTGGTGGCGGGTAACAACGATTGGCCTAGAGCATGTGCCATCGGATGGCGGCGTGTTGCTGGTTGCCAATCAATCGGGCGTGTTGCCATGGGATAGCGCCATGATTGCGACGGCTATTCTGAAGGAACATTCGACGCCGCGGGTAGCGCGGACACTCCACCAGCGTTGGATGAGTGCCATCCCGGTGCTGGCACCTGCATTGGCGGCGCTTGGGCAGGTACCAGCATTGCCAGAGAATGCCAGGCGACTGCTGGAGGAGGGCGAGATCGTCAGTGTGTTTCCCGAAGGGCCATGCGGAGCCGCTAAACTATTCCGCGATCGCTATAAGCTGGCTGGATTTGATGCAGCCGAATTTGTGCGAGCAGCATTGCAGGCCAATGCACCAATTATTCCGCTCGTGGTGATTGGGGCCGAGGAAACCTACCCGGTGCTTGCTAATCTTGATCGGGTTGCCAAATTGCTTGGGCTTCCATTTCTGCCAATTACACCATTGTTTCCCTGGCTTGGCCCGCTAGGCCTCATCCCACTGCCAAGTAAATGGACGATAGTGTTCGATGCCCCACTCGACATAAGCGGCTTGGATGCATCGGCGGCAGATGATCCAGCGATTGTTACCCGGTTGGCAGAAGCACTGCGAATGCGGATCGAGTCGCTGCTCAAACGTGGCCTGGCAGAACGACCATCGGTGTTTCTGGGATAGCGACGCGATGCATCGCGTCGCTACCAAGGACACCACGATTACCTGGGTGGGCCGTTATGCTCGATGGCTGAGTCGATGCCAGCAGCCCGTTCGAGTTGGTCGAGCCGTTCGGACACATCGCGACGCCAGTGTTCGGTTTCAACCTGTTCGCGGCGGATGCGATAGAGCACTTCTTCGATCAATCGCCGATTGCCCCCCAGCCGATCCGCGATGATTCCGAACAGAAAAATAACAAACCCAAGCGTTAATGATGTGCCGCCAACAACCAGTGCTTGTTCATTCGTATCTGGGAAATTATTGACAAGTTGGCGCATGATATAGACATACAAGGCTCGCCCAAGGAACAGGATTCCCGCGAGCAGGAATGGCGCAGCCAGGTATGTGAATGTCTTAAGCGGCTCATAGGTTGTGTATGTTCGAGCAATTGTTGCAGCCTGGCGCTTGATAAAGTTCCAGTTGCCACGATGCAGCCGTGATGGGCGTTCAACACGGTTGATTGTAATCGGAACGGTTGAGATCGTCAGGCGGCGCTTGCCAGCCTGAATGAGATTTTCGACCGTATATGAGAAATCGGTTGTTACGAATGTGCGTAGGGCGGCTTCACGGGAAAGCGCACGGAACCCGCTGACGGTATCGGCCACATCGGTTTCAGAGGCCCAGCGCACAACCCCGCTGCCAACTGACTGTAAGGCTTTTTTAAGGGGCGAGAAATATGCGACATTCTGGGTTTGCCGGTCGCCGATCACCAGATCGGCCTGCCCAGCCAGGATCGGCGCAATCAGGCGTGGAATCTCGTGGCCTGGGTATTGGTTATCGCCATCAGTATTGACGATGATATCGGCGCCAAGGCGTAACGCTGTGTCGATGCCCGTCTGATACGCTGTTGCAAGCCCTTTACGGCTGGTATGGCGCACAACATGATCGGCACCATGCGCCAATGCAACCGCCACCGTGTCGTCGGTGCAGCCATCATCAATGATCAGAACCTCAATCTGGTCCGCACCCACAATCACGCGAGGGATCTCAGCCAGTACTGTAGCGATTGATTCGGCCTCGTTCAGAACCGGGATCTGGATGATCACTTTCATCATTGAGCCTACGTTATGTCATTTCGCGCATCTGGAAATCATTGTAGCGGAAGGCCTCGCTTTTTGCAATATGAACCGCCTGAACGACACCTGAGTGCTTGGCGATTTCATACGTTTGGGAGATGATAGTCTTCAGGAGACAGGAGACAGGAGACAGG
>Ga0163144_10013534_pt1 | contig 17023 bp, 14 predicted proteins | sample OliLak19BULKMAT1_FD_123175 | JGI IMG/M metagenome (GOLD analysis project Ga0163144, IMG submission 123175) | Freshwater microbial mat bacterial communities from Lake Vanda, McMurdo Dry Valleys, Antarctica - Oligotrophic Lake LV.19.BULKMAT1 | ecosystem: Environmental > Aquatic > Freshwater >... | reverse complement strand
CCGAGGTCGAAACTGGCCGGCGGTGGGGGTCGCAACCCATCGTCCCGAAGAGCCGGATGTGAACAGCACTTGTCCGGTTCTGTGAGAGGCGCCCCGGGCGACCGGGGCGCTACTCGATCGGGCATCGCGTTCTGAAGCTGGACCGCGACGCGCTGGGGCGCATCGTCGCGCAGCACACCACGTCGCCAGTCATGGGTGGCGCACCGACAACCGAGAGGTTCAGTTTTGACGCCCTCGGCGCGCTGATGTGTGAAGAACTTTACTGGCGTTCGCAGGGTAAAGCGGGGCGGTAAGCCCCGGTGGATCATTGACTTTCGATACACGGACACGGCAGGCGAGCGTGTTCGACTCAGGCGGGGTGCTTCGGTACAAGCGCAGGAAGCTGCATTGGCTGAGGCCAGGCGCCTGATGAAGAACGCGGCCGACACCGGGGTGCCAGAAGCGGCGGCTACCGCCGCCGCAGCCCCCGAACAGCCGCCTGAAGATCGACGCTTCAGCGCGTTCGTCGACGGCAGCTTTCGGAAGCTGTTCATGCCTCGCTATCGGCCCTCCACTCGTGAGCGATACGACGCGTTGTTTCGCCAGACAGTGATGGCCTTCTTTGGCGAGATGAAGCTCGAGGCGATCGATGGCAACGCGCTGCGCGCGTACGCGGCGATGCTCACGTCGAAAAATGTGCAGGTGAAGGGCGGCGTGAACTTGGTTCGCAGCGTTCTTCGCGCCGCGCACGAGTCGGGCTGCCTGGAGCGATTGCCAGATCTGCCTCGGCTGGTGAAGCCATCGCGCAAGCTGCCCGACACCTTCGGGGAAGACGAGCTCACCGCCATCGCGAGCAATGCACAAGGCTGGCTGGCGACGGTGGTGCAGCTCTCGGCGCAGGCCGGGCTGCGCATGGGTGAGGCTCTGGCGATTGAGGTCGGCGATGTCGACTTCGAGCAGGGCGCCCTGATGGTTCGTCGGGCTCTTTCGGGCGGTGAAGTGCTGTCACCGAAGAGCGGCGACGGGCGGGTGGTGCCACTCACGCCTGAGCTCACGGCACACCTTCGCCCTGCCACCGATGGCAGAGCTGCTCATGCCAGGGTGGTCGCCAACGAGGCGAAGGAGACGCCGAGGCGGCAAGAGGTGCTACGCACCTTCAAGCGGCTGCTGCGCAGGTTGGGGCTCAAGGAGCGGTCCTTCCATTCGTTGAGGCACTCATTCTTGAGCCGCCTCGTTCGCCGAGGCGCGTCGGTCGAGGCGGTGAGGATACTTGCCGGCCACAGCTCACTGACCGTCACCGAGCGATACGTGCACGCGACAGCCGGCGATCTTCGCCGAGCCATCGGGCTGCTCAGCTAAAACAGCTGGGTACCTGGTGGGCACCGCCGCCGCGTGATTAGCCTTTGCCCTTGTTTGACCGTCTCTTTTGACGAAGCAGTCGGGGCGAGAGGATTCGAATCTTGCTGCGACGTGCACGCCTCCCCGAGCGCGCCGATGAGCGTCTGCCGACCAAGATCGACCCAAAGCTTTCGGCGCGCTCATGTGCGCGTATGTTATGCTGATGTTATGTCAATCCGGCGCATCACCATCAGCGTGCCCGAAGAAGTTGCCGCTCGCATCAAGAAGGCCGCCAAGGGCGTTCCGGTTTCGACGTGGCTCACCGACCGCATCGCAGAGCACTTCGACGACGAAGCGCTCAACCGACTCTGGCGAGAGTTCGCGCGCGACGTCGCTCCGACGGAGTCCGACACGCTGAAGGCGGAAGCGCTCTATGGTCGCCTTACGAAGTCGGCGAGACGCCGCTCTGTCGCGTGAGTGACTTACGCGGCGTGGTGCTCGATGCCGGGCTCTTCATTGCGGTCGAGAGGCGTAACCGAGTGGCCGTCAGTCTGGTTGACATCTTCACCAAGAGAAAGACGCGGCTCGTGACCTCTGCTGGGGTGGTTGCGCAAGTGTGGCGTGGGCACCGAGGGCAACAGGTGCCCGTGGCGTTTCTTCTGCACCAGACCGAGGTTGTGGATCTCACGTGCGGAGTTGCGCGCGTCCTTGGCAACATGCTTGGCGCGACGCGCACGTCGGACCCGATTGATGCCCACATCGCTTTGCTCGCTCGTCAGCGTGGGTGGCCGGTGCTCACGTCGGACCCGGATGACATGCTGGCGCTCGATCCCAAACTGACGGTCCAGCTGATCTAGCTCCCGGATTGCCCTTTCCGCCAGCGTCCGGTTCATGCGACACGTATGCCAATGTCTCCGTCGCCGCAGGAAACACAGCCCGCGCCCATCAGCCCGCGCGCAGCGACGCTGGCGATCATCGTCGCTGCGCTCGGCTATTTCGTCGACATCTACGACCTGATCTTGTTCGGTGTGATCGGCCGAAAGAGCCTGGGCGAGCTGGGCGTCCCGAAAGAGAACGTCGAGGCTGCGTTCGCACATCTGCTCGACGTGCAGATGTTGGGCATGCTCGTGGGCGGCGTGCTCTGGGGCATCTTGGGTGACAAACGCGGCAGGCTGTCGGTGCTGTTCGGCAGCATCGTCATGTATTCGATCGCCAACATCATCAACGGCATGCTGACGACGACGGAGTACTACCCCTTGATGCGCTTCGTTGCGGGCGTGGGCTTGGCTGGCGAGCTGGGGGCCGGCATCACCCTCGTCTCCGAGATCATGAGCAAGACTGCCCGTGGCTGGGGGACCACGATCATCGCGGGCGTTGGTGTGACCGGGGCAATCGCAGCCGCGCTGATCGACCGCGTCGTGCATTGGACAACCGCGTATTACATCGGCGGCGTGATGGGCTTCGCGCTCTTGTTGTTGCGCATTGGTGTGCGCGAGTCGGGCATGTTTCAAGCCTTGAAGTCGAGCGACGTGAGCCGGGGCAATTTTTTCGCGCTGTTCACCAATCGAGACCGCGCGAAGCGCTACATCAGCGTGATCTTGTGTGGTGTTCCAGTTTGGTATTTGATCGGCATTCTGGTCAACCGGGCACCCAAGATCGCCAAGGACATGGGCTTGCAAGAAGCGGTGACGCCGGGCACCGCCGTGATGATGGCGTACATCGGGCTGGCTGTCGGCGACGTGGCCAGCGGCGTCATCTCGCAACTGATCAAGAGCCGCCGCAAGACCATCGCGCTGTTCTTGCTGCTGAGCGCAGCAGGTACTGCGGTCTACTTCTCGATCGCGGGGCAAAGCGTCACGCTGCTGTATGGCGCCTGTTTCGCGGTCGGCGTCGGCGGCGGCTACTGGGCGGTGTTCGTCACTGTCGCATCCGAGCAATTCGGGACGAACCTGCGCTCGACTGTCACCACCACCGCGCCCAACTTCGTGCGCGGCTCACTCGTGCTCGTCAGCATGGGCTTCGCTGCGCTCGAACCCCACATCGGACCATGGAAATCGGCCATGGTGCTGGGCATCGTGAGCATCACGATTGCGCTCTTGGCGCTCATTCCGCTGCACGAGACGTTCGGCAAAAGCCTCGATTTCGTCGAAAAATGAGCGCATAGCTCGCTTATCCCTCGAAACAGGGGGTCAGACACGCCTCGTAGATTGCTTCGCAGCCGACGGTGCTGACCACTCCGTTCGCGTCGCACGCGTATTCCGGGTCGGCGCCGGCGCAGTCGACCAAGTTGTCATAGCCTGGGCAGCTCTTTTTGAGGCTCTCGCACACCGTAGCGCACGCCTCGACCGTCGGCGGACCGTTGTCGCAGCCCTCGGCAACCACAGCCGTGCAGTAGGCGTTGCAGTCGACATCCGCAGCGCTGCCCGACCCGCTCGGCACACAGGCCTGAGCGCCGCCTGCTGCTTCACCGCCCTCGGGCGCTCCACCAGCGTTGGCTCCGCCAGCGGCCTCACCACCAGCAGCCGCGCCGCCAAGAGCCTCTCCGCCAGCGGCTTCTCCGCCTGCGGATGTGCCACCTGCGCCGCCGGTGACGCTGTCGTCCCCGCAGCCGAGCAATTGAGACGCTGTAACAATGGACATGAATACGAGATGGGCTTTCATCGAGATCTCCTGTGTGTGCCGCATGGACACGCAGGCAGCGTCATTCGGCAAATCCAGCGCACGAAAGCGACGTCAGTAGGCGCCCAGGGAGCGTGGCGGCAGCCCGATTCCGTCGTCGATCGTGATGATCTCGGGTTCGCCGAGCGCGCCGATCTCGATTGGGAGTCGCAACACGCCGAGCTTCTCCGCGTCGGCCGCGAAGCAGACCCCGCATGCAGGTTGGCAGTGGATCTCGCCGATGGAGAATGGTGTCTCTTGGGTTCGCGCAAGCTCGCGCGTCGTGCCGCTCTCCAGATCGAGCGCCAGCAAGCGGTCCGGGCGCGCTTGTGCGAAGGAGTCATCGACGCGCCCGAACGTCGCGAGCAAGATGGTGCTGTCGCTGGCGAACGAGAGAGAGGACGAAATCGGGTCGCCTCCCAGATCTTGCGCCGAGAATCGCTGAACCTCCGATAGCGCTCCCCCTTCGCCGATTTTCAACACGACCACGCCCGAGTCTTCGAGGCTGGGTGTGCTGCTGGCCGCGAACGTGCCAGAGCAGCCGACTGCCAAGCGCTCGCCGCCAGGCGCAATCGCGAGCGCCAAGCAGCCGCGCATGCCGTCGATGACGGCGACGCTGACGATCTCGTTCATTCCCGTGTCGACCACCGCCACGCGCCCGTCGTCGGAGGTGGAGAAGTCCTTCGAAAACGCCGACAGCAGCAAAAACACGCGGCCCTCGCCAGCGACCATTCGCGAAGGGTTGGGAAAGATGACCTCCGGCGCGCCTTCCATCGCCGTGCTCAGGTCGATGCGGCCCTCGATGGCGCCGCTCGCGCCGTCGACGACCAAGACATCGCTGCCTTCGTCGAAAGGCTCGCTGCCGGCCGTTGCATTGGACCCGTAACGCGACACGTACAGCGTGCCGCCGCCGACCTCGATCACGTCCTGTGGATTGGAGCCGAAGCCGGTCCCGACCTTTATCTGCTGCCTGACCACGGCGTTCACCGGATCGAGCACAGTGAGCACCGCCTGTTCGCGGTCGATCAGCAAGATGTCGCCGCCGGTCGTGCGCGTGGTTGGTAGCACGACGTCTTTCGAGAGCGGCACGCTGAGGCCAGTCGTCTCCGACGCAGAGCTCACGATCGAGCCGGCGAGCACCTCGCCTGCGTAGCCGACGATCGCCACGCTGGACGATTGATAGTCACTGTTCACGACGACGAGCGCGTGGCCACACGGACCCCTCTCGACATCGACGCCAACGGGGGCGGGCTGTGACCCTGAATCACCACAGCCGAGCAGAGCGAGCGCGACTAGCGTGAATCGTTTCATGGCCACCTGCTGCTGACGCTGATGTGGCCTGCGCGGCCGGGAAGGGGATACCCGACGAGATCCGTCGTTTGATTGCCGATCAAATTGGAGAGCCGCCAGGCGAGCTCGACCTTGCCGTCGTCGAAGCCGAAGCTACCTTCGACGTCTAGCAACACCTGCGACGGCAGCTCGATGAGCCCAGCGGGGTCGGCTGTGCGGGGTGCGCGATAGATCAAGATCGAGCGCAGCACGGCTTTGTCCCAATGGATCTGCGCCACGAGATCGCGCAAGCGCAGCGCCAAAGACGGCGTGGCGACCAGGCGCGCCTCGAATGGCAAGAGATCGTTCACAGTGGTGCGGCTTTCGGAGGTGTCGCGCGCGTCGGTCAGCGTCAGCGAGCCGCCCGCCTCCAACACGCGAAAGAACAGGGCGGCCGCTGTTGCCTCGAACCCGAGCACGCGCGCCGAGTCCAAATTGAATGGGCGCAGCGCGCCGAATGAGCTTCGTTCGTAGGCGATGCGATCCGTCGCGCTACGCAGAAAGCCGGTCAGCTCCAGAGCCAAGTCGACCTCGTCGTGCGGGGCCAGCTCGCCGCGGGTGCCGAGGTCGAGCGCGAGCCCCGATTCGGGTCGCAGTTGATCGTTGCCCAACACCGTCGCTCCGACGCCGAATTGTTCCCCCAATGTCGGTACGCGGCCGTAACGAGCGCCGGTCGCGAAGACCGAAAGCCCCGCCACGGGATGAACCGCCACCCCCACGCGGCCAGCCGGGGTTTGCTGCGACAGCGCGCCCGATTTTGCCGTCACGTAGTCGGACGCGATGGAGCCCTCCAGCCGAGCCTCCAGCCAGTCGACTGGTTTCGCGAGCAGGGCGGCATATGCCCGCACATTGGAGCGCCTCGCCCGCGTCTGCGAGGCGCCGAGCGGGTCGACTGCGACAGCGCCGAGGCCGAATGCCGCGCCACTCTTGACCTCGAGCCAGGGCGCGGGGGAGAGCACCACCCCGAGTCGCGCGCCCGTGGACATCGCGCTCGTTCGTTGTCGCTCGCTGGCGAGCAAGAGCTCGCGGTCCGGGTCGCTCAGCGTGTACCGCGAAGCTCTGCCCCAAGCCGCGACGTCGACGAAACAGCCAGCGTTGCAGGCCGCCCGCGCCGAAAGCGCGCCGAGAAAGCCGTGCGTCTTGGCGCGCGCTCGTCTGGCCGGCAATACACCCAGGCCGGGCACACCTTGTTCACGCGCAAAGCTGCGGAACAGCGCGTCTACGCTGCCTTTTCCGAGCTCGAGGTGCGCCGCCGACCACACGTCGACTGCGCGCGCGTCGCCATTCTGCCGATCGACCTCGCGATCATCGGATACGTCGAAGCGGGTGCCGCGGTCATCGAGGTAAGCGAAGTTGCCCTTCGTCTGGAACAGGTTCACCGCGACCATTGCGGCGGAGCCAGCGCGACCGACCGAGCCATGTGCATTGACCGAGCGCTCCCCGAAGCTGCCCGCGGCCGCCCCGACGGCAGCGTGCGAGCCGGAGGCGACGAACGGCCGCAGCACGATCGCGCCGCCCAGGCCGCTGCGCTCGAGCTCGATTGGCGCGTGGCCTCGGTAGACATCGATCGAGCCCAGCAGCGACGGCGGCACCGTCGATAGATCTGCCGTGCCGGTGAGATCGTCGTTCAGCAAGATGGGCCCGAGATAGACGGGCGTCTCGGCGCTGGTCGCGCCTCGCAGCGTCGCCGTCGCGAGATCGCTCGAGCCGCCGGTGCGAGCGACCGAAACCGATGGCGCGGTCGAAAGCACGTCGGCGGTCGAGAGGCCTGGCCAGCTCAGATCTTCGCGATCGAAATGAGTCGCGGCGGTGGTGGCATCGTCGCTTTTTCGAAGCCGCGCTCCGAATACGTCGACTTCGATCCCGTTGTCGCTCGCAGCGTCGTCGGCGGGTTCGTCAGCGCGAGCGCTGCGCGCCCATACGAGCAAGAGCACGGCCATGGCAGCCATGAGCTTCACCGCTCGGGGCACGACCATGACACGAGGGCAATCGCGTCGAGGTCGAAGGAACCATTGAGTCCGGTGATGTCAGCGCGATCCGTGATGCGAACGAAGCGCGCCGTCTCGAGACCGACGTCGGCCAGGTCGAAGGTGTCGCCGCCTGCCGTGGCGGGGTTGTGGGCATCGGCGCTCGAGTCGGCCCCGCCTGCCATCACCGGGTGCCAACCGGCACACGCCCCATACGGCGCTGCTGTTGCGGTGCAGCCGAACGAGAGCCATGTCTCGCCGTCGGCGCTCACTTCGACGGTGCCGAGCTCGGCGAACGGGCTCTCGGGGTCGCCGCCTGCCCAGAAGGCGTTCTCGAACACGATGAAGTCGGGGCCGTCGCCGTTTCTGATCAGCTGCTCGCCGAAGCCGAGCGTGATGCTGCCACCATTGCCGAGCGCCACGACATCGAGAGAGCCGGTCGTCTCACCGCCACCTTTGGGCGCGCCGAGTACGATCCCGGGCATGTCTTTTTGGCCGAAGCCTGCGCCGTTGCCATAGCTGACGTCGATTACTTCGCTGGCGAACCCTGCGCACACGAGGTCAGCTTCGCCGCCTGCGCCGCCGTTTTCGCCGCCGCCGACCGCAGCCGAACCGCCGACCCCGCTGCCGCCTTGTTCGGCGCCGCCTTGCGGTTCGGCCGAGCTTTCCGCACAGCCCCCCACGAGGGTGCTGCTCGCAAATAACAAAAATCTCCAGCGTGCCATCAGAACCTCGAGGGCGATGCTCGCGCCCGTCACAAGAGCCCGCGCGTTGCCCAAATTTGGTTGTGGCGCGGGGTCGTTGCCCGGTGTTCTGACTCCCCAGCTCGAATTTCTCCGAGCCCGGCGCCTTCCAAGGTTTTCACCCCGTGGCGTGCTCCGTTGAAGGGTTACAGCGGCGGCTCCGTGCCAGATTCACACTGGCTTCCCACATCGGTCAGCGGTCCCGATGTTCGCCTCGAGATGCAGGCGAAGAGCAACGACGGGAGAGTCCTAGCACGCGGCTTGTGAGTCTGGAAGGCGCACTCCGCGGCGAGCGAGCTCACACCTCGGCAATGCGGCGCAGCGTGAGCAGCGGCGCCGACTCATCGGCATCGCCGCTGAGATCGATGCCGGCCTCGATCATCCAGTCGTTCTCGCCTTCAGGGTCGACCATCGTTTGCACGATTTCCCAAGTGGCTTCGCCGGTTTGACGCAGCGTGGTGAACTCGGCTTTGCGCGCTTCGTGATGCACGAGCAGGTCTTTGCGAGCGGCCATGTACACGAGCATCGGCGCCTCCAGCGCGGCGGCTGGCCATTCTGCGGCGTTGCGGAGTGATTGAGATGCTTGCTCGAGCTCTCGAATGGACAAGAGCTTCAGCAAACGGTGCATCTCTTTGCGTGCCCTGATGAGCAGCGCCTTCGGGTCGTCGGCCAAACGCGGCGGCTTGGCTTCGACGACTTTTTTCTTCTCGGTAACGCTGCCGAGCATGCGCTCTTCCCACTCGTCGATCAGCGAGCTGTCGACGTCGCGGACTTGATCGCGCAGAAAAAAATAGACGTCCTCGCTGGCGTCCGTCTTCAACCGGCTGGGGACGCTCTGCTCCAGTGTCTTCACGACTTCGGTGAGGTAGCGCAAGAGCACGCCCTCCATCCGGGAGAGGTCGAGCTCGCGGACGTATTCGTCGAACGTCGCGTAACGCTCGAACATGTCACGCGCGATCGACTTGGGCCGAATGTTCTCCAGGCTGGCCCACGGGTGATGCTCCACGAACTCGTTGAACGTCGCGTAAATCTGCTCGGCGTTCGGCTTCGGTGTCTCGACCTTCTCGAGCTCCGCCATGCGCTGGTCGTATTCGACACCTGCCGCCTTGAGCTCCGCGATCTTCTCGCCCTTTAGTTTGTCGAGCTGCCGCTCGAGGATCGCCCGCGGGCTCTCCAAGATTGCCTCGACTGCGCTGAGCACGTCGAGCGCGTACGCAGTGTCGTCTTCTTTGGCTTCGAACATCACTTCGACGAAATCGACCAGCCAGAGCGACAGGGCGTGCATCAGCGAAAAATCGAGCTGTAGATCGCTCGCGACTTTGGCGACTTTTCCTGGTTTTGCGTTGCGCGGTACGAGCTCGATGAGCCCGGCTCGCCGCAACGATCGAAATAGCGACGGCGCCAGTTTCCGCTCGCGACGCTTGTCGCGATCCGGGATGAAGGCCTTGTCGATCAAGCCGAGCAGCGCGCCGTAGCCGCCGTGTTTACCGGTGTCGGGGTTGTCGAGCAGGTTGATCAACATGCCGTGGTTGATCGAGAAGCGGCCGACCAGATCTTCCGGCGTACCGCTTACCAAGCGATCGAACGTCGACCTGTCCCAGTGCACGTAGCCCTTTTGCGGTGGCTGGGCGCGCTGCAGCTTTTTGTGTTTCTTGGGGTCGGTCTCTTTTTTGCGATCGATGCGGATGTTCTCGATCACGTGCTCGGGCGCCTGCACCACCACCGTGCCCAGATCGTCGAAACCCTTGCGGCCTGCGCGGCCGGCGATCTGCTGAAACTCGCGCACGCTCAGGATGTTCACCTTCTCGCCGTCGAACTTGCAGAGCTTGGTGAACAGCACGGTGCGGATCGGTATGTTCACGCCGACACCCAGCGTGTCGGTGCCGCAGATCACCTTGAGCAGCCCGCGCTGCGCGAGCTTCTCGACCAGCAGGCGGTACTTCGGCAACAGGCCTGCATGGTGCAAGCCGACGCCTTGTTTGATGAAACGGACGATGTCTTTGCCGTACGGGCTGTCGAACCGAAAGCCGTCGATCGCCTCGAGGATGGCCTTCTTCTCTTCTTTCGTCGTGTAGTTCTCGCTCATCAAGTCTTGCGCTTGGTCGGCGGCGCTACGCTGCGTGAAGCACACGATGTAGATGGGCGCGCGCTGGCGCTCGACCAGCCCCTTGATCGTCTCGAGCAACGGTTCTTCGCTGTAGTTGAAGTCGAGCGGTACAGGCCGATGTTTGTTCTCGACGAGATCCGACTCACGCTTTGTCAGCTTCGACATGCGCTCCAGAAATGGAGTCGCGTCACCCAGCGTCGCCGACATCAACAAGAAGCGGGTGCGCGAGAGAATGAGCAGCGGCAGGTGCCAGGCGATGCCGCGCTCTTTGTCGCCGTAGTAGTGAAACTCATCCATAACGAGGCCGTCGATCGGCGCGTCGACCCCTTGGCGCAGGGCCATGCTGGCGGCGATCTCCGCGGTGCAGCAGATGATCGGTGCATCCGTGTTGATCGATGCATCGCCCGTCATCATGCCGACGCGCTCCGGACCGAAGTAGTCGGAGAGCTGGAAGAACTTCTCGTTCACCAGCGCCTTGATCGGGCACGTGTAGAACGCGCGCCCACCGTTCGCGAGCGTGCGCAAGATCATTGCACTGGCGACCAGCGACTTCCCGCTGCCTGTGGGGGTCGCGAGGATCACGTTGTGACCCTCCAAGAGAGCCAACACCGCTTCTTCTTGCGCGGGGTAGAGATCGAGCCCGAGCCCCGCAACGAACGCGAGAAAATGCTCGAGCAGCTCGTCAGCCGACCCACTTCGGACCTGAGCGAGGCTTTCGGAGAGCGGATAGACCGGGCGCATCGGCCGGCAGCTTAGGTCGAACGGGCGGCGGAGCAATTTCCTTGCGTAGCCAGAACAAGCCGCCGAGCGACATGTCACCCTGAACACGCGATGCTCAAGCGGTTGAACGCGTACTTGCGGGAACCCCCAAGTCCTGAAACTCTTGGTCGACATTCAACCGTGGGAACCCAAATCGGCATGAGGAAGTGGCCTTGTCGTTCGCTCCTGTGGGCGGGCTTGTTCGGTGCTTTCACCCTCACCTCTTCGCTCGGCTGCAACAAAGACCAGCCCGAGGCGGAGGTTGCCACCGCCGAACCTCCCGACCCTCCCAAGCTGAAGCCCAAACCCAAGCCGAAGTGCGAGAATTTGAGCGAGAAGTGCGCTGCGACCGCAGACACCCAGGCGAAGATCTCTGGGTCCGACTTGGTGTTCATTCCGCCTGAGGGTTGGCTATTCGCCCAACAAACCGATGTCACGCTGGCCAAGAGCGAAGGCTCTGGCGGGGCGATGGTCGTGGTTGGCTACGAGTCTACAAAAGCCGAAGAAACCAAGGCTCGAGACAAGAACTACGAGAAGCTTCTGCAGATGCTGGAGGTGACACCGCCCGAGAAGTTCAAGGTTCGCTACGTGCCGATTTGGGCAAAACCGGAGGCCTCACGCAAATCCGGCGAGATGGAAATCAAGCTGTGGCAGACAGATGGGGCAAAGCGCGCAGGCAAGGTTGGCTTCCTCAACGTGTTGCTCGGCACCGATCCGGCGGGTAAGAAGATTCTAGGCGTCGTGTTCACTCCTGAAAACGACGAGAAGACCGCCGACGCCGTGAACAAGTCTCTCGAGACGATTGGGCCCGGCTCATACCAATGACCGCACGACCGACCACGGGAAACGAACGATGACTGCGCCCCGGCTATCCGCTGGTGGCGTGATCGCCGGCAAGTACACCGTGCACAACGTGCTCGGCAACGGCGGCGCGGTGATCACCTATCACTGCGTCAATCAGCAAGGCCAAGCCGTCGCGGTCAAGCTGTACGACCCCGCAGTTGCGTCTCACACCACCGTGATGAAGTCGCTCGAGCAGGCCTACGCCGCGACGAATGCGCTGCCGCAGAACTCCGCAGCGCCCATCATCGACGCCGGCTACGACCAGCCGACGCTGGCACCTTTCAGCGTGACTGAGCTGATTCGGCTGCCCTCACTCGCGGCGCAGCAACGTCGCTTGCCGCCTGAAGAGGTCGTCGAGCTGCTCAAGGGCCTCGCGCGCTCGCTCGACCTCGCTCACGTTCGCAATGTGGTTCATGGGGCCATCAAACCGACGAACGTGTTCGCGGGGCCTAGCTCGAACCCCGTGATCGTTACCGACTTCGCGTCCAATCTGCCGAAGGCCGCCGTTCCGACGCAAGAGGGCTTCATCCTCAGCGCCCCATGGATCGCACCGGAGCAAGCGCAGTCCGGCTCGGTTGGGCCGGCTGCCGATGTGTTCTCGGTCGGCCTGCTCGTTTTCTACGCCCTCACGGGTCGCACTTACTGGCGCAGCTGTCAGGGGCAAGGGTTCGATCTCAATGGCTGGCAACAAGAGCTGGCTGCTGCTCGCACACCGGCCTCGGCGCGCGCCGCTGAGCTCGGCGTGCCGCTGAGCCCGATGCTCGACATGGTGATCTGGAAGGCCCTCTCGAACGAGCCGGGTGATCGCTTCAAGAGTGTCGGCGAATTCCAGAACGTGCTCGAGGACTCACTCCGACAACAAGTCGGGTCGGCAGCGACGATGGCGCTGCCGATGATCGGTGACTCCCCGTCGCCGTTACCCGCCGGCATGAAGAACCCGGAAGGGCCGCGACCCGCAGCGGGTGTGCCTGCCAATCAGGGCCAGAATCCGAACGCTGCCACGATGGCGCTCTCGATGGACCAGCTGATGCCGCCGAACCAAGGCGCCGCCTTCGACGCGCAGCAGGCTCAGTACGCCCAGCAACAGCAGTTCGCGCAGCAGCAGCAGCAGCAGCAGCAGCAGCAGCAACTCGGTCAGCAGCAACTCGGTCAGCAGCAATACGGTCAGCAGCAATACGGTCAGCAGGCCGCCACGCAGATGGGCTACCCCGGTCAGCAGATGGGCCAGCAGCAGATGGGGTACGGCCAACCGCCGCCGCCCACGGCTTCGCAGGCGGGGGCTTACGCGTATTCGCAAGGCGGACGCGATCATTACCCGCCGCCCCCGCTGCAGCCGGCGAAGCAGGCTGGCAGCAAGATCGTGCCGATCATCATCGGCTTCACCGCTGTCGCCCTCTTGGGTGTCGTCGGTACGCTGGTTTTTCTCAAGCTGAAGAACGAGCAGAGCGCAGACGGTACCCCGGTGACCGCTCCCAGCGTAGAACCGACGGTGACGGCTCCAGAGCCTGCGCCCAGGCCTACCCCGACCGCTGAGACGACAGCGCCTGTGCCGTCGACTTCCGCGAGCGCGGCTGTGCCCGAGGTCGAGGTGAAGATCATCTGCAAGCCGGCCTGTGACGACATCAAGGTCGACGGCAAATCGATCGATCAAAAGAAGCCGCTCAAGCTGCCTGTCGGCTCCCACGAGGTCGAAGTCATCAAGGCGGGCTACGTCGGTCAAACCGAGAAGCTGGATGTGAAATCGGGAAGCCCGCTGCAGTCGAAGACGTTCACCCTGCAACAAGAAAAGGGTGCCGACCCGCCGCCGCAGAACACGGTGAAGCTGCCCAACACCGGCACCGTGAACACCGGCAAACCTCCATGCAAAAAGGGCGGTCTCATCAAGAAGTGCTGACGCCGTGATGCCCTGGTGGCGGCTCCGAACAATTTCGTTCTCCGTTGCCGCCTGCTGTGCGGCCTGCACCACCGACGCTGAAAAGACCGGCGACGTCGAGCCAGAAGCGATCTCGGTTTCGGTGTCTGTGCCGGTGCCGCCATCGGCGAGCGCTCCGCTACCAGTGGCATCGGTGATTGCGCCGCCGCGCCCTTTGCTGCCGGACGAAGCCCTGTACCCCACCTCGCTCGGCGAACAGCGAGCCGCGATGTTCGGTCGCATGAAGGTGATGCTGGGCAAAAGCGACGAGCAGATCGAGGCCATGCTGGCGATCTTCGGGAAGTCGAAGCTGCTCGGCCAAGGCAATCCGGAGATCACCGAGTACGCCATGACGCGCGCCGAGTGCAGAGCTCTACGCACAGAGGCCAACGTCGTCGACGAAGACGACCCGCTCTGCAAAGATGCGTTCATGGTGCCGCTCTGGGACCCGAAGGCCGGCGAGACCAAAGCGGACGCAAAGGTCTGCATCGACCGCTACGAATTTCCCAACATGCCGTGCGACTACCCGGTGACTTGGGTGCAAGGGGTGGAGGCCGCCAAGCTCTGCAAAGCCGTCGGTAAGCGCATTTGCGACGCGCACGAATGGGAGGGCGGCTGCGCCGGCGCGCTGCACAAGCCCGACGCTGAATACAAGTGGGGTAAGCCGCGCAAGGAGATGAAGCACAGCCACAACGCCGATCGCGAGATCGTCTGGGCTTACGGTGCCGAAAAAGATCACAAGAAGTGCGGCACTGCCTCGAAGAAGAACAAGTCGTGCAAAGAGAGCGGCTGGAAGAAGTGTGGCTCCAACAGCTACCCGTCAGGGTCATTTCCCGCATGCAAGAGCGCGTTCGGGGTCTACGACCAACACGGCAACGTCGCCGAGCACATGCATCTGCCGCTCGACCGGAAGCAGCTGGCCAGTAGCGGCGGCTCCGGCGAGACGGAGATGAAAGGCAGCTGGTTCATCTTCCAGAAGTTCGAAGCGCATGACGACGACTGCCGCTGGCGAGCACCGGACTGGCACGCCGCTAAGCTCTTGAGCTTCGACAGCCACCTCAACTACCACCTCGGGTTTCGCTGCTGCAAAGACGTCGGCGCGTCTGGCGAGCCTGCGAAGTAGTCGACGCTCTAGATCTAGGGCGCGGCAGCCAGCTCGGTGAGACAGGGCTGAACCCTGTCGCGCAGGTGTTCGGCGCCCTTCGGCAGCTCCATCCGCCGTATCTCTTGGAGCGCGTATTGCTGGTTTCGCAGGACGAAGAAGACGGCCTGACCGACGACCTCGCTCTCGCGGATGCTGGACCAAATCGCAGAATCGGCGCTGTCTTTGCGGTTGTCGCCGACGATCACGATCTCCCCGGGCGCCACCTGCCAGCTCAACAGCTCGCCTTCCGGTGCATTCAGGTCGCGGAAGATCAAGTGGGGCTCACCCAAGCGCTCGATCGCGAGCTCGCTTGTCTCGCCATCGACCTCGACCGGGCCGAGCACACATACGGGGATCTCTCGGCCGTTGATCCAGAGCCGATTGCCCCGCCGCTCGACGCGGTCACCGCCCACACCCAGCACGCGCTTCGCGGCGCCCTGCCACTCGGGATGCTCGGGCGCAGGGATGACGACCACCGACCCCAGCTTGGGCGGGCCCAACCGTTTGCTCAGCAGCAACTGATCGTTCTCGCTCATCGTGGGCGCCATCGACGAAGACGGCGATCGAAAGCGCAGCACGAGCTCGCTCGCGACCGCTCGCTCTGCGCCGAGCTTTGCGACCCAGGCGATTACGACCGCGGCGACGAAGGCGTGGAGCTTTGCTTGGGTCAGCTCCGACTTCGGGATGCGCACGAGGTCGATGAGCGAGGCAATCTGCAGGAGTGGCGCGAGGGCGATCAAGAGCAGCGTGGGCACACTCGGCGAGGAGGCGAACACGAAATTCGCGGCCGCCATCAGCGCGATGTAGCCCGCGGCGATCGCGATTCCGCGTGTCTGCTTGCCGATCGCAAAGTGCCCGGCGCCAGGGCCCAAGAGTAGTCCGAGCGCGACCACCAACAGGCGCGGCACCCGACGCGCGGTGGCTGTGGCAGGCGCAAGAGGGGGCTCATCGGACATTGCGCGGTTTATAGCCCAAATCGGCAGCCTCGACCCGCGGCCGGTGACGTATCTTTTACTTCGTATCTCGAGGCGTATCGCGGAGGAGGCTTCCAGAGTGAACGAGCGGCTCGCTGTCTCCGTTGCAGATATGGACGATCTCGATATCGAGCTGTTGGACGCCTTCATCGCGCGCCGCGCGCCAGCGTTGCTCGCCGTCGGCTCCCGCGAAGAGGCGGCGATTCGCTTGGGCCTGCTGGCAAAAGTCTCGCCGCGGGTGGTCCCGACGATGGTCGGGCTCTATCTGTTCGGCAAGGCCCCGCAGCTCGTGTTTCCGGAGTGGGGCCTCGGCTGCGCGGCGTTCGCCGGCACCTCGATCGATGCGCCGGTAGCGCGTCGTGCCGACGCAGAGGGCCCGCTGGCGTCGCTGCTGGAGGCTGGGCTCGCCTTCGTGTGCAGTCACTCCGGCACGGCGGACGACCCTGCTGCGAGTGAATACCCCGAAGCTGTCGTGCGCGAGATTCTGACCAACGCGCTCGTGCATCGGGATCTTCGCAAGTCGAGCCGGGTGCTCCTGCGTCTGTTCACGGATCGCCTCGAAGTATGGAGCCCGGGCGGGCCTCCAGAAGGCGTCACCGATCTGGAGGAGCTCTCTCGGGAAGGTGGCCTCTCGCAGCCAAGAAATCCGCTGCTCGCTGCGTCGTCGCGTGTGCTGGGCTTGTCCGAGCAGCTCGGCCGCGGGCTCGCGCTGCTCTCTCGCGCGTCCACTGCCGGAGCGCGTATCGAGATCCGTTCGTCTCCACGTGACGTGCTCGTGATCGTTCCTTCACGCTGGCAGCGTCCGCGCGCTGGAGAGGCGCTCTCGTGACGGGCGCGCTCGGGCCATGGGTCGAGCGCGCCGCGAGGTGCTGGGCCTGGGGCTGGGGCTGACGGCTTCCGACAATCGCCTGCTGATATCGGCGCTCTACCGCATCGAACGTGCTCCGCGAGCAGCGTGGATCTTCAGCGAGATGGGGGCGTTCCGCAGGCCGTCGCGGGCAAGCTCCAAGCACTCCTCAGGATATGGCGCGCCGTTGCAGGGGCAATTCTTGCAGGCTCCTCAGGCGAATCTGTGGGCATGCTCGGGTTCGGGAAGGCGGCCGAGCGCATGAAAAAGGGCGACTCTTATGGTCTCGTCCTTCCGGAGCCCGAATGCTTTTCTGGTGACCAGTTTCACTTTGGTGTTGAGGCCCTCGACGACGCCGGACGAATACTCCTTCTTTGCGCGGAAGTAGTTGAGGATGAGGTCGCGATGGGACTGGAGCATCTT
>Ga0163144_10013533_pt1 | contig 17025 bp, 8 predicted proteins | sample OliLak19BULKMAT1_FD_123175 | JGI IMG/M metagenome (GOLD analysis project Ga0163144, IMG submission 123175) | Freshwater microbial mat bacterial communities from Lake Vanda, McMurdo Dry Valleys, Antarctica - Oligotrophic Lake LV.19.BULKMAT1 | ecosystem: Environmental > Aquatic > Freshwater > Lake... | reverse complement strand
GTGCCGTAGACCGGGAAGCGGAACTCAAAGTGAGGGGCGAACCAGGCCGCGTCAAAGGGGTAGCCAGCCTGGTTGAGGTGCTGCATGACTGTGGCGAAGTCTTTCTCTACGAAGGCCGGTAGGAGGAACTGATCGTGTAGTCTGGTGCCCCAACGGATGGGGGCTTCGTTGTAGGGGGTCTTCCAGAAGGTGGCTGTGAGTGCTCGCAGGAGGAGCTGCTGAGTCAGGCTCATGCGGGCGTGGGGTGGCATCTCGAAGGCTCTCATTTCGAGGAGGCCGAGGCGGCCGGTAGCGGAGTCTGGGGAGTAGAGCTTATCGATGCAGAATTCGGCGCGGTGAGTGTTTCCTGTTACGTCAACGAGTAAGTTACGGAAGATACGGTCTACCAGCCAGGGGATGTATTGTTCTTCTACTCCGTGGTTATCCAAGAGGCTGCAGGCGATCTCCAGTTCATATACGGCATCTGGCCTGGTTTCGTCTACTCGCGGGGCCTGGCTGGTGGGGCCGATGAAGGTTCCGGAGAAGAGGTAGGAGAGCGAAGGGTGATTGAGCCAGAAGAGGACTAGCGAACGCAGAAGGTCTGGACGGCGGAGGAAGGGGCTGTTGACGGGTTCTGCCGCGCCCATGACGATGTGGTTGCCTCCGCCGGTGCCGGTGTGGCGGCCGTCGAGCATAAACTTCTCGGTGCCGAGGCGGCAGAGGCGGGCCGTCTGGTAGAGGCGTGTGGTGTCGTCTACGAGCGTGCGCCAGTTGGAGGAGGGGTTGGTATTGACTTCAATCACGCCGGGGTCTGGAGTAACCTTTACGCTGCGCAAGCGGTGGTCGAAGGGGGGAGTGTAGCCTTCGATCAGGATCGGCATCTTCAGTTTGGCGGCTGTGTCTTCGACCGCCATTACGAGTTCTACGTATTCTTCGGCGCTTTCGGTGGGCGGCATGAAGATGTGGAGGCGGCCGCGGCGGGGTTCGACCGAGAGGGCGGTACGGACGGTTTTGTCTGGACCGGCGGGGAGGGTTTGCTCGCGGATTTGCTGGCGGGCTTCGCCGTCGGTGGACTCTGCAGCTATCGAGCGCTGGGGACGCTGCGGGGACTTGCCCCAGAGGCCGACAGAGGCAGCGGGGGCTTCATAGGGAAGCGGGCCGCGGGGGGCCATGGGGTCGATCTCGAAGATGTGGCGTTCTTCGTCGTCCGGGATGTAGGGCAGGCTCTTGATGGGGAGTCGAAAGCCTACGGGGGAGTCTCCGGGGACTAGAAAAAGGTGTCTTGCGCGGAGCATCCAGAGGGAGCTTTGCCAGGTGGGGCCGTCTTTGCCGCGTTGCTTTTGGATGGGGAGGACGAAGCCGGAGGGCTGGTCGAGGCCGCGTTCGAAGATGCGGCGGAAACGGTCGCGCTCTTCGGGGTCGGCTAGTTTGTTGTTCTCGGGGTCTACGTTTACAGGGAGCTGGCGTTCTTTATGGACGTACTCGAGGGGGTCTTCGTAGGCGGCGATGACGAAGTCTGGAGAGATGAGGAGACGGGCGGCGAGGCCTTCGGCGAATTGGAGGGCTTCTTTGGCGGTGTGGCCGTAGTCTTGTTCGGGGTTGGCGATCCATTGGTCGTCGCGCCACAGGGGCGTTCCGTCGTTGCGCCAGTAGCAGGTAAAGGCCCAGCGGGGCAGGGATTCGCCGGGGTACCATTTGCCCTGGCCGTAATGGAGGAGGCCCTTGGGGGCGATTTGATCGCGGAGACGGCGGATAAGCTGGCCGGCGCGGCGTTCTTTTTCAGGGCCTAGTGCGTCGGTATTCCATTCTTCTCCGTCCATGTCGTCGATGGAGACGAAGGTGGGTTCGCCGCCCATCGTTAACCTTACGTCGCCCGCGATTAGATCGTGGTCTACCCGGTCTCCCAGATTGTCGATGGCGGCCCATTGTTCGTCGGTGTAGGGTTTGGTGACGCGCGGATCTTCGTGGACGCGGCGGACCTCCATGATGTGTTCGAATTCGACTTCGCATGGGCTTACCAAGCCGGTGACTGGGGCGGCCGAGGCGGGCTCTGGAGTGGCGGCGAGGGGGATATGACCTTCGCCGGCGAAGAGGCCGGAGGTGGGATCGAGACCGACCCAGCCGGCACCGGGGAGATAGACTTCGGTCCAGGCGTGGAGGTCGGTGAAGTCGGATTCGGGGCCGGAGGGACCGTCGAGAGATTTTTCGTCGGCTTTGAGCTGGATCAGATAGCCGGAGACAAAGCGGGCGGCGAGGCCTAATCTTCTGAGGAGCTGGACGAGGAGCCAGGCGCTGTCGCGGCAAGAGCCGCTGCCGAGGGTGAGGGATTCCTCTGGAGTCTGGACGCCGGGCTCCATGCGGATGGTGTAGCGGAGGAGGCGGTTGAGGCTGGCGTTGAGATCGAAGAGGAAGGCGATGGGACGGCGGGGAGTACGGTCGATCGAGGCGAGGAATCGTTCGAAGAGGGGAGTGCCGGGGATGGTTTCGAGGAAGGGGCGGAGTTCGCGGTGTAGGGAGTCTTCGTAGTTGAAGGGGAAGCTTTCGGCGTAGGGTTCGAGGAAGAAGTCGAAGGGGTTGATGACGCTCATGTCGGCGACGAGGTCTACTTCGACGGAGAAGGCGTTGGTGGGCTCGGAGAAGACGAGGCGGGCGAGGTAGTTGCCCTGGGGGTCCTGCTGCCAATTGATGAAGTGGTTGGCAGGTTTTATGTTGAGGGCGTAGCTGTGGATGGGGGTTCGGCTGTGTGGGGCGGGACGCAAGCGAACTACTTGCGAGGAGAGAGTTACGAGGCGGTCGTAGTTGTATACGGTGCGGTGGTGTAAGGCGACACGAATTGCCATGAGCTTGAAACATGATTTTGGCATGCTGGGTTCGAGGCGGCAAATCGATAGTGCGAATCGATTCGATTTGTAAAGTACATGGTGAGTGGAAAATGTTTTGGATCGGACGGGATGCCGAAGGGGTAAAAGACCTGCTACGATTCGGTTGGATGAAATGCAAGCATGGTTAAACGCAAGCCCGCACAAGAATCGCTAAGAGAGCATATGTTGCTCTTGCGTGAGTTTGTGCGTACGCCGTTCTCAACGGCAACTATTGCGCCGAGTTCGCGGCATTTGGCTCATGGAATGGCTGGTGCAGTAAGGCTGGAAACGGCGCGGACGGTGGTGGAATTGGGGCCTGGAACGGGTGCCCTGACCAACGAGTTGTTGCCGCGTCTGCGTCAGGATGCGAGATTTTTGGCCGTGGAGTTGAATCCTACATTTGCCGAGGAGTGGCAGCGGCAGTTTCCCGAGCGGCAGTTGGAATTGGGGAGTGTGGCGGACCTGCGGCAAATCTGCCAGCGCCGTCAGATGGTGGATGTCGATTGTATCGTGAGCGGGCTGCCCTGGCAGTCTTTTCCTGAAGGTTTGCAGGAGGCAGGGCTGGAAGCGGTAGAGGGAGTTTTGGGCCCTGGGGGACAGATGGTGACGTTTGGGTACCATGTGGGGCTTTGTATTCCGTCAGGCCGCCGATTTTTAAGATTGGTGGAGAAGCGTTTCCGGAAAGTGGAGAGGCTGAAATGGGTGTGGCGGAATTTGCCGCCGGCGTACATATTGAGGTGTACGAGATGATCGACCGGCGGGGATTCTGTTTATTGCCACTTGCTTTGCAGGCTGCCGAGGTTGAGGAGTGGAAGTTTGACAGGCTGGATCGCCTGGGGGGACATGGGACCCGAGTTGAGGGAAACCCCAAGCTGGTGGATGGGGCGATTGAGTTTAACGGGGTGGACGATGCGCTGTTTCTAGATGTGCATCCGCTGGCGGGGGCGAAGCAGTTTAGCTGGGAGCTTGTGTTTCGGCCGTCGCGTGGGGGGAAGCCGGAACAGCGTTGTTTTCATCTGACAGAGAACGGGTCGACGCACCGGATGTTGTTTGAGACCCGGTTGATTGGGGAGCAGTGGTGTCTGGATTCGTTTGTGGCGAGTTCGACAGGGCAGAAGGCGCTGATCGACAGGGGGAAGCTGCATTCGTTGGATGCATGGCATCATGTGGCGATGGTTTATGACGGGCGGGAGCTTCGGCATTATGTGGATCACAAGCTGGAGTTGAGTGCGGAAGTGGCGCTGGCCCCTCATACCGAGGGGAAGTGCTCGGTTGGGGTACGGTACAACAAAATCGACTATTTCAAGGGTGCGATGCGGTTGGCGCGGTTTCACAAGCGGGCAGTAGCCGCGAGTGAATTCCATTCCTGGTAGAAATTCCATAATTGGAAGTGGAAGCTGAATTAAATCAATCATTTAAAATGTGTTAACGCAAGGCTTCGATTGTGTGAATTGTGTTAACGAACGTCCTGTACGTTGTTGAAAAGAATAGGTAACACTCCTGGTAGTAGATTTTAACTATTCGCTTACAGAGGGATAACCCCAACCCTCTTGGAAGTACTTGGTCCTTGGCATATGCTTCGTTGAGCCAGAACGATCTGGTGGGAGTTGTAATTCCCAAGTTGCAAAGGAAACTTCATGAAGCAAGCTAAATCATTAAGGTATATAGTCGCGCTGCTTGTACTGGCGGCGATGACATCCTTACCGAGTGTGGCCCAAAGTGTATTTGGAACCCTGCTCGGAACTGTGTCCGATCCTTCGCAAGCGACGGTACCGAACGCGAAAGTCGCCCTCAAGAATGTATCGAGTGGCGGTGTACGGCGTACGGTAACGAACCAGGACGGATTCTTTACTTTCGGATCGATTCCTGTCGGGCCGAACTATGAGCTCTCGATCGAGGCCAATGGTTTCTCGCCATACAAGGCGACTGATTTCACCTTTTCCGGCGCTGAGACCAAGAGCCTGAACGTGACGCTGCGTGTTGGATCGACTTCTGACACGGTAGACGTTGTGAGCGCGGTGGACGCGGTACCGACCGTTTCGGGCGAGAAGTCTTCCACCCTTACGCGCAAGGAAATGGAAAATTATGCGATCGTTGGTCGCAATGCGGCTGAATTCATTAAGATTCTCCCTGGGTTCTCAATTGCCGGAACAGGCACCGAGAACCGGGCGAATTTTACTGGTGAGACGGCCGGAATCAATGGTAACGGCGACGGCGGAAGCCAGAGCCCTTTTAACGGTGCATTCTCGAATAACGGATTGCCTAACGGCAGTCTCGACATTACGGCGGATGGCGCCCACGTATCGGACCCTGGTTGCAATTGCGCAACCCCGGTAAATCCGAATACGGAATTCATCGAAGAGTTCAAAGTTTTGACCTCGAACTTTTCGGCTGAGAATTCCAAAGGCCCTGCGGTAGTGGCAACGGTTGGCCGTTCTGGCGGTAAGGACTACCACGGTAGCGCTTACCTGTCGGCCCGACATCACGCGATGAACTCGAATGACTGGTTGAACAACCGGTTTGGGTTGCCGAAGCCGGCCAATAAGTTCTTCTTCCCCGGTGGCACCTTCAGTGGCCCGGTGAAGTTGCCCTTCACGAGTTTCAATAAGAACCGCGACAAGGTTTTCTTCTTCGCGGGCTTTGAGAACTTCTTTCAGACGCTGGATACGGGTTTGATTCGTGCGACGGTGCCGACGCCCGGAATGCGTGGTGGCGACTTCTCTGTAAATGAACTTCGGAAGATCGAAGGTTTGGTGGGTGGATCGCCGGTTACGGCTTCTGGCGGCGCGGCACAGCGCGTCGACGATGCGCGGTTCCCGAATGGCCGAATCCCGGCGAGTCAGATCGATCCGGTGGGACGCGCGTTGATGAACCTGCTGCCGAACCCGAATGCGGATCCGAATCAGACTGGTGGTTTTAACTTTGCGACGCAGGCGGTATTCAATCAAAACAGCCGTCAGTTCAACACGAAGATTGACTTTAACATCAGCGACAACACGAAGCTGTTTGTGCGTTATAACTTCCAGAATGAGCGTCAGTTGTTCCCGATTGGATTGTGGTGGAGAAATTCACAGCAGGTTCCGTACCCGACGCCGATTGTGGGCAAGAACCGTTCGGATAGTATTTCAGTTGGTTTGACCCACGTGTTTAGCCCGACGATGACTAACGAGTTTGTGTTTGGCTTTACGTCGATCAAGTTCCCGAACGTGTTCGAAGATCCGGCGTTGGTCGATCGCACGAAGTTGGGTGTGAACTTCCCGGGCTTGTTCAAGAACAAGGTAGCCCAAATTCCTTCGATCACTGGCTGGGGCGGAGAGTTCGCTTCCGTCATCAATCCCGGTGGATTTGAAGTGGGTGGCAGCCGCGGCCTCTTTGCCGACAAGTATCTGCCGACATTCTCGAACAACATCACGAAGGTATGGGGCACGCACACTACCAAGGTGGGCGCGTTCTATGAATTTGTGATCAACAACCAGCCGGCAAACGGTAATACCAACGGTATCGGTGCCTTCGCAAACTGGGCTGGTAACAGCACAGGTAGCGCTTACGCCGACTTGCTGACTGGAAATATCGCGAACTACGGTGAGCAGAAATTCAACCGCCTGAATAATATCGGCGGTCACATTTTTGAAGGGTTTATTCAGGACGACTGGAAGGTAACCCGTCGCTTGACCCTGAACCTTGGATTGCGTCTGTCGCGTCTGGGCGCCTGGTATGACCGTGAAGGATTTGGCTTCGCCGTATTTGACCCGGCACTTTATAAGCAGGGTCAAGGCAGCACGAATTTCAACGGCTTTGCGTGGAATGCCGCCAACAAGAATGTCCGCAATAGCGGCTTCGGCACACGTGCAGCTTATCCTGCCCCACGAGTCGGTTTCGCGTACGACGTGTTCGGAACGGGCAAAACGATTCTTCGTGGCGGCTGGGGCCAGTTCTACTTCCAGGACTTCCAGTTCACCGTGGGCCTCGATGTATCGGCTGGCGTTCGCAGTGCCGGTTTGAATAATACGACGTTTAACGACATTGCACGGACAACCGTTACCGGTGATCTGCCGACGCTTGCGGCCGGCGTGAATCCGAATGACGACAAGCGCGGCCTGACGCGCAGCTACAGCATGACGCTGAGCCAGCGTCTGCCGGGTTCGAGCATCATGGAAATCGCATATGTGGGCAATAGCAGTTCGAATCTCTTGAACCGCAACGGCCCAGGTGCGATTACGCAGGGTATCAACCCGAATGCGGTTCCTCCTGGCGCGTTGTTCCGGTTTGCGGATCCTACGAATCTAGAACAGAGCCAGATCGATTCCACTCGCCGGTTTCAGGGGTATCAGGATTTGGCGATTGCGCAGCACTCGTTGTATCAAAACTACAACGCGTTGCAGATTACCTTTATCCGCACCCGCGGCAAGCAGAACGTGAATATGAATTACTCCTACGGCAAGAGCATGGGAATCGTGGGCAACTACGATGAATTCAATTTGCGCAATAACTACGGACCTACGGCAAACGACCGCCGCCAGGTTTTCAATGCAGCTTACTCGCTGGAATTGCCGAACCTGATCAACTCTGGGCCTAAACTGGCCAAGGGTTTGGTGAACGGTTGGCAGTTTAGCGGTATCACTCAGGTACAAAGCGGCGTCAATTTGACCGCGAATACGGGTGGAAATTTCAACACCAACTTCAACGGTGCGACGCTAGCCAATGGCCAGCCTGTCAGCCCGAATTCGGTGTTTGGAACTCCTTCGATTGCGGTCACGCCGGTACTCACCTGCGATCCTCGTAAGGGACTTACAAAGGAGAATCAGTTCATTAACGCTTCCTGCTTTGCCATTCCGAAACAGCGCGGAGAGTTTGGTGGTTCGGTACTGCCTGAGGTCTTCGGGCCGGCGTTCTTCAATAGCGATTTGGGTCTTTATAAGAACATCCAAATCAGCGAATCGAAGCGCGTTCAGTTCCGGTTTAACGCTTTCAACTTCCTCAACCATCCGCTGTTCTCCTTCCGTAACGACGGACAAAACACGCGCCTGATCTTCGACCCGGCAACGGGCAGGATCAACAACCCGATTTTTGGTATCGCTACCGAAAAGCAGGGCCGGCGTATCGTGATGTTGACCTTGAAGTTCTACTTCTAGGTTAAATTGAGAAGTAGCTGTAGAAGTGAAAGGAGGCGTGAAAGCGCCTCCTTCTTTACGTCTCAGGTGGGGATAGAATTAAAGCGAATGATGAAGTGTTTTGGCCTGTTTTTCGGCGTGTGCGTGATGATGGCGCAGCAAATGGATCCCGATCTTGATAAGGCCTTGAAGGCCCATCAGGCGGGTGAGATGGATGCTGCGATTGTGCAGTACCGGATTTATTTAAAGAAGAAGCCCGGGGCTTATGAGAGCAGGGCGAATCTTGGCGCGGCTCTGGCCCGGCAGGGATTTTTTGAAGAGGCGATTGGGGAGTATAAGACGGCGCTGAAGTCGGCTCCGAGCAATCCGGGGATTTCTTATAACCTGGCGCTGGCTTATTACAAGACTGGCGATCTGACATTGGCAGTGAAGGAGCTTTCGGCTTTGCGGGCACTGGTGGGTGAGCAGCCGCAGGTGACGTTGTTGCTGGCTGACAGTTATTTGCAGTTGGGTCAGAACAAGAAGGCGATTGAGTTGCTGGAACCGGCGTCGGCGAGCAAGCCGGAAGATTTGGGCATCGCTTATGTGATGGGGATGGCGCTACTTCGCGACAAGCAGGTGGATGAGGGGCAGAAGTATCTGAACCAGATTCTGGGTAAGGGTGAGAGTGCGGAAGCACTTTTTCTGATGGGGACGAGCAAGTTTTCAGTAGGGGATTTTCCGAATGCGCTCAAGGATTTTCAAAAGGCTTACGATCTGAATCCGCAGTTGCCGACGGTGAATGCGAGTTTGGGGCAGGCTTTGATGGCGACCGGTGATACGGGGGCGGCGACGAAGGCGTTTGAGCGAGAGCTGGCGCAGAACCCAAATGATTTTGGTTCGAATTTGCAGATGGGCGTGATCCTGAAGCAGGATGAGTTGTTCGATCAGGCGAGCAAGCATTTTCAGCGGGCGCTGCGGGTGAGGCCGGGTGATATTGGGGTGCGGTATCAGATTGCGGCAGTTATGATTGCGCAGAACAAGATAGAGCCGGCGCTCACGGAGTTGGAAGGGATCGTTAAGGAAGCCGATAATTTTACCGAGGCGCATGTGTCGCTGGCGACGGTTTATTACCGGTTGAAGCGGAAGGCGGATGGGGACCGGGAGCGGGCGATTGTGCAGCGTTTGAACGCTGAGGCGCAGGCCAAGCAGCCAAAGGGGCAGCCGCTGCCATGAAGCTGTTGTTATTTTGGTTGGCTCTCGCTTCAGGATTGATGGCTCAGGTAAAGAAGCCGGTTGTTGCGGCGAAGGCGACCGAGTTGCGGCTTGCGGGGAAATTAGAAGAAGCGATTCCGCTTTATAAGCAGGGCTTGCGCACGCATCCTGGTTGGGCCGAGGGCTGGTATTTTCTGGGGGCGATGCATTATGAGCGGGATCAGGCGCGCGAATGTGCCGATGCCATGAGGCGGTTTGTGAAGCTGGCACCTGAGGTGTCGAGTGGGTATGCGTTTCTTGGGTTGTGCCAGTTTCAGAGTAGGGATTATGCAGATTCTTTGCGGAGTCTGAATCGGGCTGAGCGGTTGGGGTTGCCTCGCGGGGAGCCTTTGACAGATGTGGCGAGCTATCACGCGGCGCAGTTGTTTACCAAGGATGGGAACTTTGAGAAGGCGCTAGATATCCTGAACTTTTTTTCTAATCGGGAGCCACTGGACCCGAAGGTGATTGAGGCTGCGGGGATTACGGCGTTGCGGATGCCGATCTTTCCGCAGGAGTTGAAGATCGAGGACCGTGAGCTGGTGTACCGGACGGGGAGGGCTATACTGACCGCTGGGAACCGGCGGACGGCTGAGGCTACGCGGATGCTGGACTCGATTGCGAAGGACTTTCCGACGACTCCGAATGTGCATTATGTCTATGGGTCTTTGCTGGTGAGTACGGATCCGGACAAGGGCATTGGGGTGTTGCAGAAGGAGCTTGAGATTCAGCCGGATCATTTGGCGTCGCGGGTGCTTTTGGCGATGGAGTTTTTGAAGCGGGGTGAGCCGGATAAGGCGATTCCGTATGGCGAGCAGGCGGCCAGGCTTGCGCCCGTGAACTTTACCGGGCATGTGATGTTGGGGCGGGCGCTGGTGGAGAGTGGGGTGGATCTGGAGCGTGGGATTCGTGAGCTTGAGGCGGCGATGAAGCTTGAGCCGACCAGCCCACAGGTGCGGATTGCGCTGGCTTCTGCTTATGCGAAGGCAGGGCGGAAGGAAGAGGCTACGGCGCAGCGGAACGAGTTTCAACGTTTGAAGAAGTTGCTTGAGGAGCAGGGGAAATGAAGTTGCTGCTTCTGCTTTCGCTGGGGGCTGTTGCCTATGCCGTGCCTCAGGATGCAGCTTGTGCCGCTTGTCACAAGACGCAGTCGGAGAAGTATTACGGGCACGACGGGCAGCACGGGAATGCGATGTCGCGGGCGTTGTATACGGCGGCTGAGGCGGAGATCCTGGAGAAGTATCCGAAGCTGGAGTTTCGGTTGGGGAAGTATTCGTATCTGATCGAGCGACGGGGCAAGGAGTCTTTCTATCGTGTGAGTGACGGTAAAGACAAGATTGAGCTGGCTTTGCGATTTGCTTTTGGGCAGGGAGCGGCCGGGCAGACTTATGTGTTTGAACATCAGGGACAGTTGCATGAGAGCCGGGTGAGCTTTTTTAAAGAACTGGGCCGGCTGGATTTGACGATGGGTGCGCCTCCCGGGGAGCCTCGAAATCTGGTGGAGGCGGCCGGACGCGAGATGTCGCCTAAAGACGTCACAGCATGTTTTGCTTGTCACACGACGGATTCGATTGTGAAGGGTTATGTGAACTTTGGCGGCTTGCAGGCTGGTGTTGGTTGCGTGAGTTGTCACGGGAGTGCGACCGCGCATTTGAAGGCGATGGCCCCGATGAAGAAGTTATCGAAGCTGAGTGCTGAAGAGCAGAGTGAAGCTTGCGGGCGGTGCCACCGGACGTGGGCAGATATCGCGGCGAATGGACCGCGAGGAATTAACAATGTTCGCTTTCAGCCTTACCGGCTGGCGAATTCGAAGTGCTATGACTCCGATGACCGGCGCATCGGTTGTGCCGGTTGTCATGATGCACATGCGCCGCTGGAGAAGAATCTGGCGAGCTATGACGGCAAGTGCCAGGCTTGCCACGCTAGCGGAGCCAAGGTGAAGAAGGTTTGCCCTAAGGGCGAATCGAATTGCGCTTCTTGCCACATGCCGCGTTATGAAATTCCTGGGTCGAACCATCAATTCACGGATCACATGATCCGTATCGTGAGGAAAAATGAATCATATCCGAATTAGTCTTTTGCTTTGTTTGTTGTGTCCGGCGGGGTTGGCGCAGACGAACGAAGTTGTGCAGAACTTTATCGTGAAAGACAAGAAGGGCGTAGCGGTGAAAACGCTGACGGCCGACTCCTTTGAGGTGACCGATGCAGGCAAGCTTGTTGCGCCAACGGTTCGGCTTTTCGATGGTGGCGATGTGGTGGAGGGTGGGCAACGCAAGCCGGCAGAACCGATCCGGAAGATCCGGCTGATTCCGATTGCGTTCGAGGGACTAAACAACGAGCAGCGGAGGTTGGCGAAGCAGATTGCCAATGACTTGCTCAAAGAAGACAAGGACCCGACGCATCTGTTTGCGGTGTTCAAGTTTTCCAATCAGATGAGCTTGCTGCAGCCGTTTACGACCAATCGCGAGGAGTTGCGCAAGGCGATCGATGTGGCGACGAGTGGAGTTGCGAACGTGCGCTATGCCGAGATTCACAAAGAGGTGAAAGAGAAGCTGAAGGGGCTGGCTGCGAACCGGCAGGCACTAACGGATGCAGATGTGGCACCCGACAAGATCAGTTCGAGTGTGGCTTTGCAGGGATTGCTTGCGAGGCTGCAACTGGGGATGATGACCGATACGATCATCGACGACGCGGAAGGGACGCGGCGGACGATTGCGTTTTTGAACACGATGTCGATGGGTATGAAGAGCTTCCCAGGGCGGAAGGCGCTGGCGTATCTGAATGCGGGGATTACGCTGTCAACGAATCTGGATGTGCCGTTTGAGGCAATGCTGGCAAGGGCCAACGATGCCGGGGTTTCAATTTATCCTTTTGACTGCCGAGGGATCACGACTGTGGCGCAGGGGGCTGGGGTAGTTGCGGCCACAACTGACAACGGTGCCGTACTGGCTGATGGGACTGAGAATCGCGAGAGGGGCGACAACACCAACCGGATTGACGCTGTAGTGGAAGGGCTTCGCAACAATGTCCAAAGCAAGCTGTTGATCATTGCCGAAGTGACGGGTGGAGTCATGGCTGTGGAATCGAATGACCCGAAGAAGCAGTTGCGGGAGCTGATTACGGATTCTCAAACCTATTACGAGTTGAATTACGACCCTAAGATTGACGACTACAACGGGGCATTTCGCAAGACGGCGCTAAAGCTCAAGGCAGGGGACTACCGGGTTCGCGGACGCGATGGGTATCTCGCAATGCCTGCGGGACAGGAGAATCTTCTGCCTTACGAGTTGCCGCTGATGAAGGCGCTGAATGCCGCTCCGCTCGTGCGCGATGTCGATTTCCGGTCTGGTACCTGGAAGCTGAAATCCAGCAAGGAAATTGTGCAGGGTATGGTTGCAGTGGAGGTGCCGTTTGCGTCTCTTGCTTTTGCGCAAGATGCGGCGAAGGGGATTTATGCGGCGCGCATCAGCTTGGTGACACAAGTGAGGGACCCGCAAGGCAATGTGATTGAGAAGTTCACTCGCGACCTTCCACTGAAGGGAAAGCTGGAGCAGCTTGAGGCACTCAAGACATCGAACTTCAATTTCCGCGAAAGGTTCTCAGTGCCTCCCGGCCGCTATGTGGTGGAGACAGCGGTGATCGATCAGTTGTCGAAAAAGATTGGAGCGCGGAAGTCCTCGTTTGTTGCAGTGGGTGCGAGTACACCGCTGGCGATCAGCAGCGTGACGGTGGTTCGCAACTATCAACCTGGGGTGAAGGACCTAAGCCCGGAGGAGCCGTTTCAGTTTCAGGGCGGGCGGATATCGCCTACGCTCAATACTTCGCTGATGGCGGTGAAGGGTGCGCAGATGGCGTTGTTCTTTATCGTTTATCCGGATGCTTCGGCGGCTGCACCGCAGGCGATTGTTCAGTATCTGAAGGATGGCGAAGTGGCCGGGAGCGCGAAGTTGCAGTTGCCAGCGGCGGATACGCAAGGGCGGATCCCCTATGTGTTGAGCTCTTCGCTCGATGCGATGCCACCTGGCAACTATGAAGTGAAAATTGTAATTCAGCAGGGGAGTGTTGCGGTTACCGAATCTGCATTTCTGACGATTGGGTCCTGACATGAGGGCACTCTTTTTTATTTGCGCGACACTGCTGGCACAGCAGGATGTGATTCGAACGACGACGAATGAAGTAATCGTCGATGTAGTGGTGCGCGATAAGAAGGGCAAGCTTGTCAGTGGGCTTGGTTCCGGTGACTTCACGATTCTTGAAGACGGAGTTCCGCAGACGGTAACTTCGATTCGGGAGATCAAGGGAAGCCTGAGCGGAGGGGCTGAGGCGAAGGCTGGTGGCGGGAATGGGCCGGCTGACGCTACCCGGCCCGTGAAGCTGATGTCACTTGTGTTCGACCGGCTAGGCATTGATAGCCGGCGACTGGCGCGACAGGCGGCTAACGATTTGCTCAAGGCCGAGTTGTCGACCGATGTCTATATCGCCGTGTTTGCGAGCGATCTGCACCTGAAGGTGATTCAGCCATTTACCAATGACCGGGCGAAATTGAAGGCGGCGATTGAACGCGTGGCTGGTGGCAGTGCGATGACGAACTACGCCGATGTGAACTCTTCGCTGAAGGCAGCGATCAATTCATCGCAGGGTTCTGAAGGGGCCGCTGCGGCGGCTACCGGTGGGCCTGGGAATACAAGTGTCGATGGCGGCGGGATGGCGCAGGAGTCGATGAACCGGATGGTGGCGGACATGCTCGAGTTTGCCGAGACGAGTTTGCAGGAGCAGCAGGGGCGGTCTTCTATCTATGCGCTATGGGGCGTTGTGAAGGAACAGACACGCTTGCCCGGACGCAAGACGGTGTTGTTCTTCTCTGAAGGCTTGCAGGTGCCGACGAGCGTGCTCGGGAATTTTCGGAGCATGATCTCGAGCGCGAATCGGGCCAATGTGAGTGTTTATGCGATTGACGCTCGCGGGCTTTCAACCGCCGAAGATAGTGCTGCCGCCGCGGCTGCGCTGAATGCGAGTCTTGCGGTGAGTCAGCGTCAGTATAAGAGCACGGAATCGGCATCGGCCGTGACGCGGGTTGAGGCGAATCAGTTTGACCGGGCGATGGATTCGATTCGTGCCAATCCGCAGGTGAATCTGGCGGAGTTGGCCGAGGGTACGGGTGGTGTTTTGATTGCGAACATGAATGATTTTCGCAAGCCGATTCAGCGGCTTGTCGAGGACCTCGGATCTTATTACGAGATCATTTATCGCTCGCAAAATACCAGTCTCGATGGAAGCTTTCGTACGATCACGACCAAGCTGAACCGGAGCGATGTGACGATTCAATCTCGCAATGGGTACTTTGCGTTGCCGACGCTGAAGGGTGCGAATGTGTTGCCGTTTGAGGTACCGCTGCTGAAGGCTTTGAGTAGTGCGCCTTTGCCGAAGGGGCTTGAATTCCGGGCCTCGGTTTGGCGTGGACGGCCAACGGCGGAATCCTTTGAGAGCACGATTATCTTTGAGATGCCGATGAAAGATATGACCTTTAGGGCACTGGACCCGGAGCCTTCTTATCGTGCGCATGTTTCGTTTCTTGCTCTTGTTAAGGATGCTGAGGGGCAAGTGGTGGGCAAGATCAGCAATGACTTGCCGGTGAACCTGCCGAAGGAAAAGCTGGAGGGGTTTCGGTCTGGCAGCGTGTTCTTTACGCGGCAGTTGAGCCTGAGGCCTGGGAGATACACGATTGAATCGTCTGCGGCCGATCTTGAGGCGACCAAGGTTGCGGCGCGGAAAACGGCGCTGGTCATTCCTGTGCCGGATGCGACGAAGCTGGGCTTGAGTTCGATCACGCTGGTGAGGCGGCTGGAAGATGCGCAGGGCGAGGATCCATTTGTCATGGGTACGAAGCGGGCGGTGCCGACTCTGGTTGACCGTGTGCCGGTGGGCGGGAAGAATGCATTGAGTTTCTTCTTTACTTTGTATCCCCTGGCTGGGGGCGAAAAGACGGATGCCATAGTTGAGTTCTTTCTTGAGGACAAGCTAGTGGGTGGAGGGAAGGTGGAGTTGCCGGCTGTGCAGCCCGATGGACGGATTCCCTATATTGCGACGATCCCGCTGGCATCGTTTCAGCCGGGACTTTATGAAGTGAAGGTGCGTGCGTTGCAGGGCCAACAGGCAGTGCAGCAGAGCATTTTCGTTACGATGGAGTAGCATGAGCATCACTCGACGAAACCTGTTTGCACTGCTCGGCGCGGCTGCGGTGAAGGCTGCGGATGTGCCTTTGTTTGAAGAGATTCCGGCATCTGTAAGCGGTATCAAATGGGTGCATACCAATGCGATGTCGGCGGCACGTTATCTGCCTGAGACGATGCCTCCCGGCTGCGCGTTTCTTGACTACGACAACGACGGCTGGATGGATATCTTTCTGGTGAACACGGGGCCGTCGAACTTCTTCAAGCCCGCACAGCCGCTGTCCCATGCGCTGTACAAGAACAACCGGGATGGCACGTTTACCGATGTGACCAAGCAGGCCGGGATTCCGGTGTCGAATTCGTTTGGGCAGGGGGTTGCTTGCGCCGATTTCGATAACGATGGTTTTCCGGAGATTCTGATTACGGCTTATGGAGCGCCGACGTTGCTGAAGAACAATGGCAATGGGACGTTTACAGACATCACCGAGAAGTCCGGGCTGGCGATTCCGGAGTTGATGAATGGATGGACGACTTCGGCAGTCTGGTTTGATTACGACAATGACGGGCGACTTGATTTGTTCTTGTGCAGCTTCGTACAGTACAGTGCGAAGGACCGGTTTTCGTGTGGAGACAATACTCTCGGGCACAAGTATTATTGCGTGCCTCGTGTGTTTAAGCCGACGAGCAGCTTTCTGTTTCACAACAACGGGGATGGGACCTTCAAGCTGGTGAGCAAGGGGACCGATATTGAAACGAGCCTGGGGAAGTCGCTGGGTGTTGTGGCGACCGATGTGAACAACGACGGTAACATGGACCTGTTTGTGGCTAACGATACAGTGCAGAATTTTCTATTCATGAATCGTGGGAAGGGCAAGTGGGAAGAAGTTGGTTTGTCGGCCGAGGTTGCATTTAGCGGGAGCGGGCAGCCACGGTCTGGGATGGGTGTGGATGCCTTTGATGTGAACAATGACGGATGGCAGGATTTGTTTGTCGCCAATGTGGACCAGGAGATGTTTTCGCTTTATCAGAACAATAAGGCCGAGAGCTTTGTGGATACGGCGCACAAGCATTCTGTTGCGCAATCGACACGGCTGTTGTCGGGTTGGGGTTTGAAGTTTTTTGATTTCAATAACGATGGATGGGTGGATGCGATTTTGTCCAATGGTCATCCGGACGACATGATTGAGCAGTACTCGCAGCAGGTGAAATATAAGGAGCCGTTATTGTTGTTTCAGAATACGGCTGGGGTGCTGAAAAACATTAGCAGTACTGCGGGACCGGTTTTCAAGAAATCGTATCCTTCTCGTGGACTTGCGGTTGGGGATTTCAACAATGATGGGCGGCTGGATGTGCTGGTGGCTAACAACGGGGAGGCACCAATTTTGCTCAAGAATAATGCGGCGGTTGGCAATCGCTGGGTTGGTTTGAAGCTGGAAGGGAAGACCTGCAATCGCGAGGGCATTGGGGCGAAGATCAGTTGGATGGTGGGTGGCACGCGGTATACGCGGCTTAAGAATAGCGGTGGGAGTTATCTTTCGAGCCATGACCCGAGAGAGGTTTTGGGGCTTGGAGCGAGTGGAAAGCTGGAGTGGGTGGAGATACAGTGGCCGAAGCCATCGGGCAAGGTGCAGCGGCTGAGTGGGCTGGAAATGGGCAAATACCACGTGATTG
>Ga0163144_10013531_pt1 | contig 17025 bp, 12 predicted proteins | sample OliLak19BULKMAT1_FD_123175 | JGI IMG/M metagenome (GOLD analysis project Ga0163144, IMG submission 123175) | Freshwater microbial mat bacterial communities from Lake Vanda, McMurdo Dry Valleys, Antarctica - Oligotrophic Lake LV.19.BULKMAT1 | ecosystem: Environmental > Aquatic > Freshwater >... | reverse complement strand
GTTCTGCCGTGCCGCGGGCGTCTCGCTCGAGGACAGCCTGCGCCTCGCCAACCACGCGGCCGGCATCACGGTCGGCAAGCTCGGCACGTGGGCGCCGAGCCGGCGCGAGATCCTCGCGCGCCTTGGCGAGACTGCGGTCAGCTTCGGCAGCAAGATCCTGGCGCGCGAGGATGCGGTCGAAGTCGCGAGCCGGCTGCGCGCCGAAGGGCGCCGGCTCGTGTTCACCAACGGCTGCTTCGACATCCTGCACGCGGGCCACTGCGACTACCTCGGCAAGGCGCGTTCGTATGGTGACGCGCTGATGGTGGGGCTCAACAGCGATGCGTCGGTGCAGCGGCAGCAGAAGGGACCGGGGCGGCCGTTCAACGCGCTCGAGGATCGCGCCGCCGTGCTCGCCTCGCTCGCCGCGGTCGACTACGTCGTGCCGTTCGACGACGACACGCCGAAGGGCCTGATCGAGGCGACCACGCCGCACGTGCTCGCGAAGGGCGAGGACTGGCGCGACAAGGGTGTCGTGGGACGCGAATGGGTCGAGGCGCACGGCGGGCAGGTGGTGCTCGTGCCGCTCGTGGCGGGGCGGTCGACGACCAACGTCGTCGACAAGATCCTGAAGTCGGGGCAGTAGGGGAGCTGGGCCATTGATCGGTCCGCACGACGACCCGCCGATCTTCTCGGTCGGCACGCAGATCGTGACGATCGTCGACCTGCGCGGTCCTGCCGGTGGTGTACGCGTGCCGCGCGGCGCGGTCGGTTCCGTGCTGAAGGCGCCGACCGATGCGGCGCACTCGTACTGGGTCCGGCTCGTCGACGGTGTCGAGCTGGCGCTGAAGCGCGACGAGATGGCAATGCTCGCGCGCTGGCAGGATGCGGAGTTCGGTCGCGGGCCGGCGCTCGGCGGTCGTGCGTTGTTCGATCGCGTGATCCTGCGCGTCGTGATCGGTTCGCGCGCCTACGGTCTCGAGCACGAGGACAGCGACACCGACCGCCGCGGTGTCTACCTGCCGCCGGCCGAACTACATTGGTCGCTCTACGGCGTGCCCGAGCAGATCGACGACGAGGTCGACCAGGAGACGTACTGGGAACTGCAGAAGCTGCTGGTGATGGGGCTCAAGGCCAACCCGAACGTGCTCGAGTGCCTATGGTCGCCGCTCGTCGAGTCCGCCACGCCGCTCGGTCGCGAACTGCTCGCGCTGCGTTCGTGCTTCCTGTCGCGGCTCGTGTTCCAGACCTACAGCGGTTACGTGCTGAGCCAGTTCCGCAAGATCGAAGCCGACCTGCGCCAGCACGGCGCGCCGAAGTGGAAGCACGTGATGCACCTGCTGCGGTTGCTGCAGGCCGGCGTCACGGTGTTGCGCACCGGCGAGGTGCCGGTGCACGTCGGTGCCGATCGCGATCGGCTGCTCGCGGTGCGGCGCGGCGAAGTCGACTGGGCCGACGTCGAGGCGTGGCGGCAGGCGCTGCACGGCGAGTTCACTGCGGCGGCGACGACGACGGCGCTGCCCGAGCGGCCCGACTATGCCCGCGTCGATGCGTTCCTGCGGCGCGCGCGGCGGCTTGCGCTGCAGGAGGAACTGCCGTGAACGTCGCCGACGATCCGCGGCTGCACGCGGTGGCGGCGGCGCATCCGCAGCCGCTGCTGTTCGCGACGATCAGCGGGGCGCACCTCTACGGATTTCCTTCGCCCGACAGCGACTACGACCTGCGCGGTGTGCACGTGTTGGGCCTCGAGCAGGTGGTCGGCTTGCAGCGCGGGCCCGAGACGATCGAACGGATGGCGCCCGAGTCGGGGCTCGACCTCGACCTCGTCACGCACGACGTCGCCAAGTTCGTGCGGTTGATGATCAAGCCGAACGGCTACGTGCTCGAACAGCTGTTCTCGCCGCTCGTCGTGCGCACGACCGCGCATCACGCGGAGCTGTGCGCGCTCGGCCGGCGCTGCGTGACGAGTCGCCACGTCGGCCACTACCTCGGGTTCGCGACGACGCAGTGGAAGCTGTTTCGCAAGGAAGTGGCACCGCGCGTCAAGCCGTTGCTCTACGTCTACCGCGTGTTGCTGACCGGCATCCACCTGCTGCGCACCGGCGAGGTGCAGGCGAACCTCGGTGTGCTGAACCGCGAGGCGAAGCTGTCGCACGTCGACGAGTTGATCGCGCGCAAGACCACTGGTGCGGAGAAGGGCTTGCTGCCGGCCGCGGACCTCGCGTTCCACGAACGCGAGTACGAACGGCTGGTCGGCGAGCTGAAAGCCGCGGCCGAGAGTTCGCCACTGTCTCGCGAATCATCGGCCGGGCCGGCGCTGCACGACTTCCTGCTGCGCGTGCGGCTCGGAGAACGGCGCGGCTGAAGCGTCAGGTTCCGTGCGTGCCCGCGCTCAGCGAATCACCATCTCGAGCCCCGTGGTCGCGGCGAACCCCGCCGCACTGCCGGCGTCCAGCACGAAGCCCTGCCAGTGCATCACGAAGCCGTAGAACGCGGGTGCGTTCGGCACCGTGAGCTGCGTAGCTGCCTGCCCGACACCCGGGACGCCGGTCGGACCGCTCGTGACGAGCCAGATCGGGAACACCGGTGGTGCGAGCAGGATCGTGCCGCTGCCGAACGGTTGCACCGTCGGACCGGCGAACGTGGCCGCGATCGCTGCGAACGATCCACCGAGTGCGTTCGTCAGGGTGAGCGTCACCGTGCGGCCGAGCGATGGGATGCCGGCGCGGTCGAGCACGGGCGTCACGGCGCCCGAGCCCGGTGTGGCCGGGCCGTACGGATGGAAGGCCTGGAACACCGCGCCTTGCACTCCTGCACCGCCGATGCGGAACGTGCCGAGCACGCCGTTCGGCAGCCTGCTGGCGTTCATGTACCAGTCGTACACGGTCAGATCCGCGCGCCACGTCGCGCCGCGATCCGTCGACAGGTAGTACGTCGCCACAGCCGGGCTGCAGCAACTCGGCCAGTACTCAGCAGCCGCTACGCCGCACTCGCCATACAGCCAGACCGGCATCCGCCAGATGTGTCCCCAGGTTTGCAGGGGCGGACCAGCAGGCTGCCACGTTGCGCCGGCGTCGACCGAACGCATCGGCTGCCAACCGCCCCAGCCGTTCGTGTAGACCAGGAGAACCGCCGTCGGACCGTCGATCGCGAACGTCGAATAGCGTGGGAAGGCGGTGGCGGCCCACGTCGCGCCGAAGTCCGCAGAACGCTGGATTGCGCCACCGAAGTCGGCGAGCACCACCGGTCCGGACATCGTGATCGGCACGTGTCCGTTGGCGACGAGTCGCGCCGTATTCCCCCAGTTGGCGCCGAGATTGGGCGAATGGTTCAGCCACACACTGTCCAGCGGGGATGCGCCGTCTTGGTAGATGGCGTAGATCGCAGAGGCATCGCCAACGAGGTCTTTCACCGACGAGATCTGGTCGGTCGCGCCGAGGTCGATGCGCGTGTCGGTCGCTGACCACGTCGCGCCGTGATCGAACGAGCGGTTTACGTAGACATCCCCCGGACCGACGCGCGCCTCGGACCACGCGGCGAACAACACGCCCTGGCACAGCAGCAACTGGGCTGGACCCTGGCCGTTGTTCGTCGTGTGCATCGACTGCGGCGGCAGCCAGCTCACGCCGCCGTCGAGCGAGCGCAGCAGAGCCGGGCCGTTCGCGGTGTCGAGTGACACGATGACGAATGGACCATCGGCGCAGACGTCCCACAGGGTGACGTTCGTGACAAGCGTCTGCGGTGCCGGCAGCCACGTCCTGGCCGAGTCCAAGGAGCGGTTGTGGCGCAGGGCGTACGGGCCCGTGGGCAGCGACCAGGTGAATGCGTGCACGGTGTCACCGGCGACCACGACGCGGTGGTAGGAAGCCGCGGCGTCGATCGTGAATGGGGTGGGCGCCTGCGATGGACACGGCATCGCCAATGTCGCGCCACAGGTGAGCAGCATCAACATGGCGTGGATCGTGCGCATCTGGGCGTCGTCGGGGCGACCCGGTCTCGGTGCCGCGGCTGTGCGCCGCATGCTACCGCTCGACGCCCACCGCGGTGACCGCGATTTCGACGACGGTTGGCTCCTCCGAGCTGCCGGCATCGAGCACGATCCGTGGTCCGGCGTCGTTCACTGCACCCACATCTCGAGTCCAGCTGTCGCGCTGAAACCATCCACCGCACCGGCGTCGAGCACGAAGCCTTGCAGGTTAGCGAGGACGAACGGCAGGGAATGGATCGCGCGCATGGTTGTCATTGCTGGAGCGTGAGCAGGCGAAGCCTGGCTACTTCTTCGCCGGCACGATCTTCCCGCCACCGAGCTTCTCGACCGCACGCAGGCCCGAGAGCGCCGCGCAGGCATCCGGATCGCCGACGTCGCGGCGCATCGCCAGGAACAGCGCCGGCACGTCGTCGGCAGTCGGCATGCGCTGGCCCTTCGTCAGGTCGCGCACCTGCGTCTCGAGCGGCGTCGGTTTGTGGTCCGCGCTCGCGCGCACACAAAGCACCTGCAGCACGCGGTTGGCCCAATCCTTCTGCGGCGAGGGGGGTTTGTTCGCGAGCATCTGTGCGATCAGCACAGGCGAACCCGACAGGTCGGTCTCCTTCGGTGGCTTGGCGGATGGATCGACGGTCTTGTAGGAGTGGCCGAGCGCCTTGGTCAGCGCCGCGCGCAACGGGCCCTTCGGGCTGAAGTCGTTCGCCTTCCAGATCACCTCCTGTGCGGCTGCGGTCTGCAGCAACAGCTGCGCGATGCGTTGTTCTTCGGTCTCGAAGTCGCCGCGCGGCGGGCGTTGCGCGAGCAGCTTCAGCGCCTCGGGTTTCTTGCCGAGGAATCCGAGCACGTCGGCGGCTTCGACGAGCAGACGGAGGTTGCCGGGGCCCGGCGACAGCTTGGTGATGGCGGCTTGGGCGGCAGCGGCGTCGCCGGCGAGCGCGCAGGCGCGCAACGTCAGGATCTGCGCGTCGTCGGCGTCGTGGCCGGCGCTGCCCGGAGTGCGCAGCAGGACCAACGCTTCCTTGGCGCGGCCGGAGCGCAACAGCAGGCTGATGCGCAGCAGACCGGTGTCGGGCAGCGGCTCGCCGGCTTCGGCGAGCTTGCCGGCGATGTCGAGCTGCTGCAGTGCCTCGTCGCACTGGTCGAGCAGGCTCAGCACCTGGCAGAGGCCGAGGTGGGCGTGCACCGTGTCGGGTTGCAGCGGCAGTGCCTTGCGGAACGACTGCTCGGCGGCTTTCAGTTCGGTCAACTGCGTCGCGCCTGGCGGCACCTCGACCGCGAGCTGGGTATGGGCCATGCCGGCGTGGTCGCACAGGAAGCGCGACTCGGGGAAGTGCTTCAACCCGGCTTTCGCGATGCGCAGGGCCAGCGCTGCGTGACCTTCGAGCAACGGGCTGCTCGCTCGGACGTAGTGTTCGGCGGTGAGGCCCTCGAGCTTCTCGATGCGCGCGGCGAGCTCGTCGAGGGCCTTCAACGCCTCGGCGTGCTCCGCCTTCTGCGCGTCGTTCGGTTCGTCGACCGCGTCGAGGTGGGCGAGCTGCTGCACGAGGTCGTGCGCGGAGCGCCCGAGGGCCTCGGCCGAGGGGGGGCGGTCCTGCGCGCGGGGTGCAAGCGAGAGGGACAGCACGGCGAGCAGGGCGAAGGTACGGTCGAGCATCGGCGCATCGTGCCGGCCCGCGGCCGGTTTGGCACGCGCCGCGCGGCGGACGAACGGCCTTTTGGGCTGGCCGCTACTTCGGCGAGCCGACGGGGACGTCGATCACGCCGCGCTGCGCCATCAGGGCCTCGATCGCATCGGGCGTCGCGGGCAGGTGGCCCGACAGGTTCTCGCAGCCCGTCGCGGTGACCAGCACGGTGTCCTCGATGCGGCAGCCCATGCCGACGTCGCGCAGGTACGCACCCGGCTCGACGGTGATCACCATGCCGGCCTGCAGTTCGTCGACCGAAGGATCGTGCACGGCGAGGCCGACGTGGTGGCAGGGGCCGTGGTCGCTGCGATACCCGCGCGCCAGCAGCAGCTCGGTGCACTTGCGGCTGAGCATGCTGAGCCGCGCGCCGGGTTTGACGTCGGCGAGCAGCGCCTGCTGGATGTCGTAGACGTCCTGCACGAGTTTGCGTTGCGCGGCGGAGAACTTGCCCGAGGCGGGGAACGTGCGCGTCACGTCGCTCGCGTAACCACGCAGTGTCGGCGCGTAGTCCATCACGATCAGGTCGTCGTCCTGCAGCGCTCGGTCGCACAGGTTGTAGTGCAGGATGCAGCCGTTGGGCCCACCGCCGACGATCGCCGCGTAGGCATCGGGGCCCGCTCCGCGCAGCGAGAACACGTAGCGCGCGACCGCGGCGACCTGGAACTCGTAGAGTCCGGGCCGCGTGCACTTCATCGCTTCAGCGATGCCTTCGGCGGCGATCTGCGCCGAAGCGCGCAGCAGTCCGAGCTCGCGCGGGCTCTTGTGCACGCGCATCGCCTCGAGGAACGGCTCGAGACTGGCCACGACGAGGTCGGGGTGCGCCGCGGCGAGCTGGTCGTGCAGCGCGGTCTCGCGGCTCGGCCGGCGATCGAGCGGGTCGTCGGCCGTGGCCTTCGCCACGCTGGCCGCCTTGCCGGGGGTGCTGCCGATGCGCGGCGCGGGCCTGGTCAACGTGTAGAGCACGGCGCGCGCCGCACCGTCGCCGGCGAGCAGTGCGGCGAGCCGTTCTGCGAGCCCGCGCACGTTGCCGACGGTGCGGAAGCCGGTGCGCTTCGCCGACGCTTCGCCCGGAGCGAGGAAGTTGCCGTCCCAGGTCGCCGCGAAGCGTGAGTGCGGCGGCACGAGCAGTTCGTCGAGCGGTGCATCGGTGCCGGGCGCGAGCAGCAAGGCGAGGCCGGGCTCGGCGACGCCGGTCAGGTAGAGGAAGTCCTGATCCTGCACGAACGCACCCATGTCGGCCGCGGCGGGCCCGCCACGCACGAGCACGACGAAAGGGCCATCGGGCTGCGCCTGCCGGATCGCCGCCAGCAGCGTCGTACGGCGCGCCGCGAACTCGTCTGCTGCGATCGGCGGCGGCGCGCCGGGGAGCGCGGCAGGATCCTGGGCGCGAAGGAGAACGGACAGCAGCAGAACGGGCGCGAAGTGGGAACGCAGCATGGCGCCACCTTACGCGGCGCCCCATGGCGATGCTGGTGGCGGGTGACGGATCGGACGATGCGATACAGCGCGACCAGCAGACGTCCCCTTGACCAGGGCCTGCTTTGAGCCCACTCTCCGACCTGATCCGTGGAGGTCCCCATGTTCCTGGTCCGTGTTGCGATGTGGTCCGTGTCGGTTGCGTGGTTCTTGCCATCGGGCAGCCTGCTTGCCCAGGCACCGAACGAGTTCGACTTCGACACGACGCAGCTCGCGGTGACGACGATCCCGCCGAACGGCGCCACGCACACGATCACGACTCAGGTCACCTACACGGACCAGAACCTCGTGCTCAATGCGCCGCTCACCGTGCGCGCCGGGGCGGAGCTGCGGCTCGTGCGTTCGGTCCTCAAGGTGTTCGGCAAAATCGTGATGGACGAAGGGAGCCACATCACGGTGATCGACTCCTCGCTGTTCCTGCCGTGCCAGTTCACTAGCCAGTACGAGTTGCACAACGAGGGCGGCCTGCTGCACACCGAGCGCGCCGTGCTCGGCAGTACGCGCGTCGGTGGGGTGCTCGCGCACACCGCCTTGGTCAACAACCGGGGTGCATGGCTGGCGCGACATACCATCGCCCAGGCCTTGATCTGCATCATCGGCAATCTCCGCACCGGCCATCTCGGTAATCCGTTGTTCAAGGGCGGGTCGGTGTCTGCCGACGGTCTCTTCGAAGGCGACCTCGCCGACGCCGTGCACGCAAGCGGCATGGGGGACGTCAGCCTCGCGAATGGCACGATGAACGTCGGCTTGTACTACGACGCGGGTTCCAGCACGCAGCCCGCTGCCGCCACGTTGAACCTCGACCCACGGTCGCCGCTCAACATCGTCTACGGTGACCCCGCGGTGCATTCGGGCGTGACGGCGCCGATCCCGCTGAACCCATGCCGACTGGAGCTGCGCAACCATCGCTCGGTGACCTGGCAGCTGTTCGCCGTCAACGCGTCGTCTGCAGGGCCTCTGCAGACGATCACGCTGCGCAATGCCGAGGAGATCATCTGCAGCTTCCGCGGCATCGATCTCACCGGCAGCCCCGTGCTCGGCGGGCCCTGGGCGAACTACTACTCCGAGCTGCCGGGACTGCCGTCGACGGAGCGCCCCGGCCACCACGCCATGCCGCCAGGTTGTTCGGTCCGCCTCGGCAACGTCGTGTTCCAATCGGGACCAGCACCGACCGACTGGAATCGGATCCGCCTGTGGGGTCTCTACGCGCGTGGCCTCGGGACGAACTTGAACGTGACGGGGCCGACGGCATTCGCGGAGGTGCGGTTGACCGATGGCCACCTGCAGCTCTCGGGCACGCGCAGCTTCGACATGGGCATTGTCTGCCAGACGCTCCGTCTATTCGGTCCCTCCACCTTGCAGATCACGAATGCGGCGCTGGGCGGGTTCGGCGGCAGCGGTGCGACCGGCCTCATCGAAGCGAACGACAACAGCACGATCACCATCGCCGATTCGCGCATGGCGGCGATGCGCTTGAAGACAACGAACGGTGCGGCGTCCATCACGGCCCAGAACCTCTTCGGCACCCAGAGTCCCATCATCGACACTGCGGGTGGCGGCGTGATCCAGGTCGTCCAGGCGACGCCTGGCCAGGACTGGGACAGGCAGAACCTCGACTTCGAGGCGCCACTGTTGGCGGGCGGCGTTCCGCCGTTCTGGTTGGCCCAGTCCGTGACGGGCAGCCTCGCCGCGGATCCCGCGCCCGGCGCGGGTGGCACGGCGTCGTATGCGCTCGTGGCCCAGGCCGCGAATGGGTCGCTGACCAAGCGACTGTCGTTACCCGCCGAGACGTTCGTCACGCTGATCGGATCGGCGAAGGTCGTGCAGGCGCCGGCCGGTGGTGCGCCGCTGTTGTTGCAGGCCGGCAACGGTGCCACTGTGATGTCGGGGGAGGTCGATCCGCTCCAACCGAACGTGTGGCAGCGCGTGCATGTCCCGATGCTGACCGTCGGTTCGGCACCCGCCGCGACGTTTGTGCAATTCCTCGCGGGCGGCCTGCCGGCGACGGTGCGGCTCGATGGTTTCCGCGTGCACCTCGGCAGCTGGTGGGACAACGACAACCTCGCGAACCTCGGGTTCGAGGGCGATTACCGCTTCCAGGGACTGGCGCCAACCACCTGGACGGCACCCGATGGCTGGCGAGCCTCGACGGTGGCCTGCGTCGCCGATACGGGCAATGTGCGCCCCGGTGCGCTGCCGGGTTCGCGCTCGGTGCGGATGACGCTCCAGGGCGCCATCTTCGGCGACATCAGGAAGGACCTGACCTTCCTGCGCGCGGGGGACACCGTCGTCGTCACCGGCTGGGTGCGAGGTGTCAGCGCCAACTCCGGTGCGCGTGCCGAGGTCATCGTCGGCAACGGTGACACGTTCTTCGTGGTCGGCCTCGGCAACAACCAGCATTCGGGGCCGCTGCCGTACGACGGTACATGGCGCCAGTTCCAGATCACCTATGTGGTGCCGAACAATCCTTCCTTCACGCGGATCGATCTCGGCAGCTACGACGTCCCGGGCACCCAGTGTTGGTACGACGACATCACCGTGAGCATCCGATGAACGCACTCGCTGTCCTGATCGTACGCGGTTCGGTGTACGCGCTGCTCGTCACGGCGATGCGGGCGCAGTACTACTGGCCCGCCGGTTCCGCTTCGACGGTGGGAAACGCCGTGATGAACGCACCGTTCACTGCGCAGCCCGGACATGCGACGACGTCGACGAGGTGCATGGTGGTCATCGACCCGAGCTCGCTGCCGTTTCCCATCGGTACCGCGATCCATCAGATCTCGCTGCGCCGCGACGTGCTCTACCCGAACCAACCGTACGGTTCGTTCTCCGGCACCTTGTCCATGCGGATCGGCCGTGCCGTGGCGGTGCCCGACCAGATCCAGGACGTACGCTTCTCGCGGTTGTGGCAGGGGGTCCCGGCCACCGTCCACAAGCCCTCGGCGCAGACGCCGTTCGTGGTGCCGGCGGCGGGCGCACCCGGCAGCTCGGTACCGTCGTTCAGCGTCGTGATCCCCTTCTTGCAGCCGTTCACGTGGCTGGGTGGCCCGCTCGCGATCGACATGGTGTGGACGCCTTCGTCGGGATCGTCGGCGTGGCGCGTCGACGCGTTCGCGGTGAATCGTCCGCAGAACGGCACGGGCCGACCCGCCGGCCTGGGCTGCGTGGGCAGCAATGGCTTCTCGCCGTTCCACTACGCGCTGCCCGAGACGACGATGCCCGGGGCCATTCTCACCGTGCAGATGGAGCGCGCGAAACTGCCGGCGAACCCGGGCTCGCTCGAGAACCTCGCCTTCCATCTGGTCGGGCTCCAGAACGTCTCCTACCAGAGCCAGCCGCTGCCGATGCCGCTCTCGGCGGTCGGCGGACCGCCCGGATGCTTCCTGCGCGTCGACCCCCTGCTGTCGTTCACCGTGTTCGTGACCAACCCCTCGACGCTCTTCGCCCGGGCCACCGGTTACGTGTCGCTCCCGCCGCATCCTGCCCTGGTCGGCGCCGTGCTCTACAGCCAGTGGCTCTGCCCCGACACCGGCTTCAGCGTGCCGTTGCCGATCATCGCGTCCGATGCGCAGGCGATCACGCTCGGTGGGATCCTGCCGCCGCCGGCCTCGCGCACCGCGCGCACGATCTGGAAGTATGGTGCCACGGGCTTCGACAACGAGTCCGGCCGCATGATGCCGGACGACTATGGGCCGATCCTGCGCTTCAACTGAGCGATCACCACGATCGGCCCCGGTCCTTTGCCGCGCGGCGCGCTAGGATCCGCGAATGCGCGCCCACGCCATCGGCCTCGCCATCCTGATCAGCACCCTGCTCGCGCAGGACCCGCCCGAGGACCCGTTCGGCCACTCGCGCCACGGCGCCGAGTTCGACGAGGGGCCGCGGCAGGCGGCGTACCTGATGCCGGGGCTCAGCGCGCAGGTCCACTTCCCGATCGCCGGGCTCTCGCCTGAAGCGCAGCAGTACTTCGACCAGGGTGTCTGCCAGCAGCATGGCTTCTGGTACTTCGAAGCCGAACGCAGCTTCCGCCAGGTCGCCGGACTGCAGCCCGGATGCGCGATGGCCTACTGGGGCATGGCGATGGCCAACACCGAGAACTGGAAGCGCGCGGCCGGCTTCGCGGCGCAGGCGGTGCAGCGCAGCAAGGACATCCCCGAACGCGAGAAGCTCTACATCGACGCGGTCGCCGCCTTCTACCAGATCGACGAGGCGCTGCGCACCGAGCTGCAGTCGGGCGACGAAGCCCGGCTCAAGAAGGCGAAGGAGACCGTCGCCGGCAAGTCCGAGCGCGACGAGAAGCAGCTGCACCGCAACTTCGTGCGCGGCCTCGAAGCGGTCGTCTATGCGTTCCCCGAGGACATCGAGGCCAAGGCGTTCCTCGCCATCCAGAACTGGCGCAACATGGACGTCGGTCTGCCGATCGGCAGCCACGGCGCCGTCGATGCGCTGCTCGCGCAGGTGTTCGCCAAGGCACCGCTGCACCCCGCGCATCACTACCGCGTGCACCTGTGGGATCGCGAAAAGGCCGAACGCGCACTCGGCTCGGCCGCCGTGCTCGGTTCGACGGAACCCGCCATCGCCCATCAGTGGCACATGGCGGGCCACATCTACTACAAGCTCGACCGCAACGCCGAAGCGGCGTGGCAGCAGGAGGCGAGCTCGCGCACCGACCACGCGTTCATGGCCCGCGATCGCGTGATGCCGTTCCTGATCCACAACTACGGCCACAACCAGGAATGGCTCTGCCGCAGCCTGTCGCACACCGGTCGCGCTCACGAAGCGCTCGACCTCGCCAAGAACATGGCCGAGCTGCCGCGCCACCCGAAATGGAACAAGCCCGATTCCGACGACGACATCGCCGGCTATGCGCGCAGTCGCATGCTCGACGTGTGCGAGGACCACGAGCTGTGGCGCGAAGCCGTGGAGCTGTGTCGCGACGGGCACCTCGAAGCGAGCGACGACGCGCGCAGCGAAGTCGTGCGCCTGGGGCTGCTAGGGCGCGCGCTGTTCCGGCTCGGGCGACGCGACGAAGGCGATCGCGTTTTCGTCGACGCTGCGGCGCTGCTGGCCAAGGTCCGTGCCGACCGGGCGGAGGCGATCGACAAGGCCGAGGACGAGGTGGTGGCGAAGAAGGAGAACAGCGAAAAGGCCGACAAGGCGATGGACGACGCGCGTCGCGACCGCACGGACGTCGTGCGCATGGTGCTCGACCTGCAGCGCGAACTGCGCGGCGAGAAGCTGTTGGCCGAAGGGGATGCGAAGGGCGCGGTCGCCGAGTTCCTGGCCTGCAAGGCCGTGCCGAAGACGCTGCTCGCCGACGCGCATGTTGCGGCGGGGGAGCCCGAGAAGGCGATCGAGCTGCTCGAGAAGGACCAGAAGGACCATCCGCACCGGCTGCCGATCGCAGGCCGGCTCTATCTCGCGTACAGCGCGTCGGGCAAGCCCGAGCACAAGGAACGCTGCCGGGAGCTCGTGGCTGGCGATCTCGGGACGCTGCTCGCCAGCGAGAACGTGCGTGCCGTGCCGTTTGCCAGGCGCCTGCTCGCAGCCATCGGCGATGGGATCGCCGCGCCGGCCGTCGCGGCGAACGCGTTCGGCCCCGACTTCGGCCCGCGCCCGGAACTCGCCACGCTCGGCCCAGTGCGCTGGAGTCCGTTCGCCGCGCCCGGTTTCGACCTGCCGGTCGCCGGCGGCGGCACGCTGTCGCTCGCGCGCGGCAAGCCGACGCTCGTCGTGTTCTACCTCGGCTTTGGTTGCCTGCATTGCGTCAAGCAACTCGAAGCGCTGTCACCGAAGGCGAAGGACTTCGCCGACGCCGGCATCGACGTGGTCGCGGTCGGTAACGAACCGCTCGGCAAGGCCGAGACCAACCTCGAAGCACTCGGCGACAAGAAGTTCAGCTTCCCGCTGCTCGCCGACCCCGATCTGGCTGCATTCAAGACGTGGCGTTGCTACGACGACTTCGAGAGCCTGCCGCTGCACGGCACGTTCCTCGTCGACGGCGACGGCAAAGTGCGCTGGCAGGACATCTCGTTCGAGCCGTTCACGCAGATCGACTGGCTGCTCGCCGAGAGCAAGCGGCTGCTCGCACTGCCGGCGAACGCCGGGGCGCGGTGACGCGCAGCGAACCGCGGATCGCATCGCCGAACGGAACTCTCGTTGCCGTGGCCACCTCGGCATGGCATTGTTCGCCGCCTCTCAGCCCCGCAACCCCCCCGGGAGGCACGTTTGGCCGTCGTTCCGAAGAGACACCGTTCCAAGGACAAGATCGTCACCGACCGGCGAAGCCTCGCCGCGATCGTGTCGGGCCTCAAAACCAGCGGCAAGATCGTCGTGCTGACCAACGGCGTGTTCGACCTGTTGCACGTCGGCCACACCCGCTGCCTCGAGGATGCGCGGTCGCGCGGCGACCTGCTCGTCGTCGCGATCAACTCCGACAAGTCCGCGGAGGCGCTCAAGGGCAAGGGCCATCCGATGCTGCCCGAGGACGAACGCATGGAAGTGCTGTCGGCGCTGTCGTTCGTCGACTACGTGACGACGTTCGACGAGCCGACCGCCGAGGCGCTGCTCGACAGCCTGCGGCCGAGCCTCTACGCGAAGGGCACTGACTACACGCTGAAGACGCTGCCCGAGAAGGACACGTTGAAGAAGCACGACATCAAGGCGGTGTTCGTCGGGGACAAGAAGACCCACTCGACGAGCAAGCTGATCAGCAAGATCAAGAAGAAGAAGCTCGACTGATGGCCCGCGTGTCGCTGCGCGCCGCGGGCGTCCTGTGGTTGGCGACCGTCGCCGTGGCCCAGTCGGCGACCGACCTGCTCGTGGCCGACTACGAGAAGCGTCGCGAGGAGGAACTGATCGCCGCCGGCCAGCGCCACGTGAGCCTCGGCTGGGACATCCGCGACACCGGGCTGCAGCAGCAGGCGACGCTGCAGTTCGTGCGCGCGGTCGAGGTGTCGGAGGGCAAGCACGAGGGCGCGCAGATGGTGCTCAACACCGTGCGCGCCTACGGCGAACAGTTCTGGCGCAAGAAGAAGAAGACCCCGAGCAGGGCCGCGCTTGCCGCGTACGAGAAGCGCGCCGCCCAACTCGAACGCGAGGACCGCAAGGGCCAGATCAAGCTCGCCAAGCTGGCGCAGAAGGCCCGGCTCGACGCGCGCCTGCGCGAACACTGGCTCGCCGCGATGCGGCTCGGCGCCGAGGTCGCGATCGACAAGGGCATCGGCAAGATCGACGGCGAGACCGTTCCGGCCGAGCTCGCCGAGTGGCTGCTGCAGCAGACCGTCGAAGTCAACGGTGGCCGACGGCGTTTCGAAGTGGTGGGCAACAAGGCACCCAAGCTCACCGACCTGCGCGAGGTCGCGAGCGATCGGCTCGTCGTCAGCACCGACCTGCCGGGCGATGCCGCCGCCTCGCTGCACGCACTCGGTCTCGCCGAGTGGCCGCTGCTGCAGGACCGGCTCGACGGTGCGCCGACGCGGCCGTTGCGCCTGTTCGTGTTCGCGCGCCGCACCGACTACGACGCCTACCTGCAGGCCTGCGGTCACGGCGCCGCCGCCGGCGGTTCGGGGCTCTGCGACTACGGTACGTTCCAGACGCTCGTCTGCGCCGAGGGGCTCGCGCCCGTCGACCTGCACGCGATCGTGCTGCACGAACTGGCGCACCTGTTCTTCTTCGGCACGGCCCCGGTGGCGATGCCCGACTGGTACGCGGAAGGGTTCGCCGAGTCGTTCGGCGGCCAGGGCACGTTCACCTGGGACGGCAAGACGCTGACGATCGGCGGCGCGCTGCGCAAGGATCGCCTGGAGGCGGTGCAGAAGGAACCGTTCGCGCTGCGCGACCTGTTCGCCGGCGACGCGGCGGCGCTGCTCGCGACCGATCACGACCGCGGCATGCGCTTCTACGCGCAGTGCTGGGCGCTGCAGCGTTTCGTGCTTCAGCCCGACAATCCGTGGCGCGAGCGCTTCCTCTGGTGGGAGAACGAATGCCGCGGGGCGCTGCTCGGTGCGACCACCACCGCGCGGTTCGGCGATCCAGCACCGGCGAAAGCTGCGTTCGAACGGCTGTTCGCGCAGGACCTCGAGGCGTTCGAGAAGGCCTTCCGCAGCTGGCTCGCGGCGCAGTGACGCAGTTGGGTCGGCCGCCAGGGTTCGCGAGGACGCCGGTCCGCCGGCGCTGACAACGGTCGCACCGCGACCCGATCAAGGCCGCGCGGCCAACGTGCCGATCGCCCCGTTCGATGGCAACGGCCGCCGCCGAACCGCTGGAACAACGTCCGACCTACACCGCGGTCCCGATGTCGGGGCTCGTGGCGAAGGAACCGGTGCCGTTCCCGCTCTACCTGCACACCGGCGAGAACGTCTGGGTGCTCTACCGGCCAGCCGCGAGTCCGCTCGACGAGTCGCACGTCGGCCGGCTGCAAGCCGAGGGCGTGGCGCAGTTGTTCATCCGCGATGTCGACCGGCAGTCCTACTTCGCGCGCGTCGAGTCGTCGCTCGACCGGCTGCTGCTCGATCGCGCCATGCCGCTCGAACGGCGTGCCGACGTGCTGGTCGGGGTGTCGGTGAGCGTCGCCGAGGACCTGCTCGCCGCGCGGCCCGACAAGGCGACGGTGCAGCGCGCGCAGAAGGTGATGATGGCGACGAGCGGGTTGTTGCTGCGCGAGACGCAGGGTTTCGCGGCGATCCGGCGCGTGATGGGGGCGGGGCCGGGGCTCGTGCGCCACAGCCTGACGGTCAGCTTCCTGGCGATGGGGCTCGCGCGGCTGGTACTCGGTGGCGATGCGGCGACGCTGACTCTCGCGGGCCTGGCGGGGCTGCTGCACGACGTCGGCAAGGTCGGCCACGAGGACCGCGAGCACGATCCCGAACACACACTGCGCGGCGCCGAGTACCTGAAGGGCCTCGGGGTCCAACCGGAAGTCGTCGAGGTGGCGCGCGCGCACCACGAACGGTGGGACGGGTCGGGGTTCCCGCTGGCACTGCGCGGCACCGAGATCGCCGAGATGGCGCGGATCGTCGGCCTCGTCAACACGTTCGACAAGGTCTACGCGGCGCAGCAGCCACGCGTCGGCGTGTTCGACGCGCTGCGCATCCTCGCGCAGGCCTACCGCGGCTGCTTCGACGATCGGCTCGCGCAGGGGTTGGTGAAGCTGTTCCGGTAGGGACGCGTCACGCGCCGATGCCGAACTCGCGCCAGAACGTGTCCGCCCCTTCGCTGCGCAGCTTCGCGGGATCGCCGTAGCCGAACAGGCAGGCCACGGTGCGCTGACCGAGCGCCTTGCCCGCGCGCAGGTCCTGCACGCCGTCGCCGACCATCGTGCCGCGCGCGCCATCGTGGCCGAGCCGCCGCAGCGCCTCGCGCAACGGTGCCGGGTCGGGCTTGCGCAGCGGCAGCGTGTCGCCGCCGATCACGACTGGCAGCAGGTCGTGCAGGCCGAGATGCTCGACGATCCGCACCGCGAAGCGTTCGGGCTTGTTCGTGACGACGGCGAGCCGGTGACCGGCCGCGCGCAGCTGTTCGAGGTGTTCGCGCACGCCGGGGTAGGCGCGCACCGAACGCACGCACTGCGCGGCATGGTGTTCGGCGTAGCAGGCGAACGCGGCGTCGATCGCGCGTTCGGCGGCGGCGGGATCCGCGGGCATCACTTCGTGCAGCGCACGGCGCAGCAGCGTGCGCGCACCGTCGCCGACGAACGACCGCACTTCGGTCGCGTCGACGGCGACCAGCCCATGGAACTGCCGCACATGGTTCGTGCTCGCCGCAATGTCAGCCAACGTGTCGGCGAGCGTGCCGTCGAGATCGAACAGGAATGGCGGCGGGTGCGTCACGGGCCGTCGGTATACTCCGCCGCCCGCCATGAAGTCCGTACGCCGTCGGCCGTCGTTGCTCGCCCTGTTC